>ERZ827522.2407-NODE-2407-length-12944-cov-2.978431_pt1 | contig 12944 bp, 10 predicted proteins | sample MGYA00519580_ERZ827522 | MGnify/ENA primary metagenome ERZ827522 (study PRJEB31778, sample SAMEA3449340) | human gut metagenome | biome: human gut; feature: human-associated habitat; material: faeces | place: United Kingdom | collected 2010/2012 ... | reverse complement strand
GCGCATAGGACACGTCGAGTGTGTCTTCGGCACGCGTGACCGCCACGTACATCAATCGCCGTTCCTCTTCCAGAAGGTCGCCTTCGGGCGGTGAACCGTATGGAATCAGCCCTTCGGAGCACCCGATCAGGAACACGTGTTTGAATTCCAGGCCCTTGGAGGCATGGATGGTGGAGATGGTCACGCCTTTAACGTCGCCGCCTGCGCCAAGTGCTTCCAACATGGCCAAGCGGGTCTGAGCGTCATCCGCGAGCGCGGAGTTCTGCCATCCGCTGTCTCGTTTGACGCGGTAGCGCAGATGTTGTTCGCCCAGTGCCCGGCAGAGGATTTTCTGCTGCGCGTTGACTCGGGTGAGGATGGCGCAGTCGCCCGGAGATGCTCCCTCGTCCACGAGTCTGCGGATGCGTGCAGCCACGCCCCGGGCTTCTTCGAGATCGCTGTTGTAGACGGTTTGCGCGACTCGGCGGCCTTGGTCTCGCTTGGAGTTGAGTTTGAGATAGTCGGCGCGTTGCGGTGAGGCTTCGAGCACGCGGTTGGCGTAGTTGACGATCTGCGGGGTGGAACGGTAGTCGTTGTTGAGTCTGACGTCGGCGGTGAGGGGTCCGAATTCGGAGGCGAAGTTGAGCAGGTTGTAGCTGCTGGCTCCGGCGAACGAGTAGATGGTCTGTGCCGGGTCGCCTACCACGCAGATGTTGCGGTTGTCACCGAGCCATCGGGTGAGCAGCCGATGCTGCAGGGGCGAGACGTCTTGGTATTCGTCGACGGTGAGCCATGTGATGCCGGAGCGGATGCTGGCCGCCACGTCTTCGTCGCTTTCGATGAGGTGGCAGGTGATGAGCAGGATGTCGTCGAAGTCGATTTCGTTGCGATTGGTTTTTTCGGTTTCGTAGGCTTTGTAGACGTCCACGAATTGGCTTGGTTCCAGTCCTGCCGGCGGCTGGTGGTGGATGGCCGCGCAGACGCGTTCATAGTCTTCCGGCGCGATGAGCGAGATTTTGCACCAGTTGATTTCGGCTTGCAGGTTGCGCACGGTGTCGTCGTCCACCTGCTGGGTGGTGACTCGGCGTAGGGAATGTTCCACGATTTCGCGCGGATTGCGTGAGATGAACGGCATGGGCCCTTCGCATACGTCTGGCCAGATCCGACGGAGTTGGTGTAGTGCCGCGGAGTGGAAGGTGGCGGCTTTGACGTCGGATGCGACGTCGAGTTGGGATAGTCTGTTGCGCATTTCCGCGGCCGCTTTGACGGAGAAGGTCACGGCGAGCGTGGCGTGCGGATCCCATGCCTTGATGGCGCATGCGTAGGCGATTCTTCGGGTGACGGTCCGCGTTTTGCCGGCACCTGCGCCGGCGATGATACGGACGGGACCGCGCACGGCGGTCGCCGCCATGCGCTGCGCATCGTCCAGTCCGTCGAGAATCGCTTCCGCTGTTGCATCCATATGCTCCATTGTGGCAGATTGCGTGACGATACGGACGCCATCGGCGCGATTAACCGTGAATTCGTGGCAAGTCGCGCCCTTATTAGCCTTCAGTGTGTATTAAGGTTGGAATTGTGACCGAACGAAGCAGATTTATGATGGCCGCCTTGGCGAGCGCGGCGATGCCGAACGCCACCATCGCTGGCACGCGTGACAGCGAGCAGGTCAACGCCACCGACAAGGGGTATGGCATTGATCATGCCGTGGTGCAGGACGCCGCGGGCAAGTTGTATGACACGTTCGCTTCGAACACGCCGAAGGGACGCAAGCGTCTCGCTGGTCGCGTGCGTGCCGCGCAGACGTTGATGGGCAACCGCGAGTTGGGCGGCTTGGGGTTCGACGTCGATCGCGTTCTGGCGTTCTCCAACGGCGAACAGGAGAGGTCCGTCACAGGAGACGTTTCCGTGATGATCGCCACGCATCATGATGGTCAGGCGCGTCCGCTGACGCTGCTGACGTTGGACGACTGTGCCAGCGTGGGCACCGCGTTGGGCGCGATACACCGTCTCCGTCCGGATTTTCTGCAGGAGGCCGGCTATCCGGTGTTCTCCACGGGGCAGATTCGCGCGCAGCTGACCGCATGGATCAAGCGTTTGCGTCAGGCTGGCCATGTGCCGCAGGAGATCACGACGAGCTGGTCCGACGTTCTTGAAACGGACGGCCTGTGGTCGTTCGCCACTTGTCCGGTGCATGGTGGCCTGTCCGACGGCGATGTGCTGTTCTCGGGCTCGTCGATCACCGCCATCACGAACTGGCAGGATATGCAGGTCAATGATCCGGCACGTGATTTGGCGTGGATTTTCTCCAAACTTGACGAAAACCACCGTAATGCGCTGCTCAACGCGTATGGACGCATGCTGGGCAATCGTCTGGATGATCTGATCATGCTGCGCGCCAACCTGTGGCTGCAGATGGAACAGGTGGGCGATTTCATCAGCGCGTTGAATCAGGCCGATAGCGTCAAGATCATGCAGTTCAAGGCGCAGGTGGAGCGTTTGGCTCACCAGTTGGGTATGCTCACCGCGAAAAACCATAGGCCGAGCGAGACGCGTCAGGACGAGCAGAAGGCCGGCAACCGTCCGCCGAGCACCATCACCGTGGGCACGTTGCTGGACGAATCGGAACGTCGCAGGCAGGCGGCGGCGCAGCAGAGCAACGATGCCGACGCGACCGGCGAACGTCATATCGACGCGACCGATATGGATGATGACAGGACCGGCGATTTCGACGTCACCGGCTCCCAGCCCGTCCGTAAGACGAAGCAGATCGTCGATGACGCCACGGAAGCGTTCGATGTGACCGCCGCCGAACATATCGCCTCCGCCGGCACGGTTTCCGGCAATGCCGATTCGGACGATACGAGCGAACGTGAGGAATCCCCCGTCAGCACGTTCGTTCCGGAGCAGTCCGCGAAGGAACGTCACGAGTCGTTGCCGTCCAGTTCGACCATTGTGATCAGCACGTTGCAGACCGCCGATGGCAGCGACGACACGAACGAGGAGGAAATTCCTCAAGCCCATAGCGAAGCGGCGACCATGCTCATTCCGCTGCTCGAACGCGATGAGGCCACTATGCAGAAGGCCAAAGCGGAGGTCGACCGGCTGCAGGCCGAGGACGCCACCGATGAGAAACCGCGCGTAGAATAAGCGCATACATTGCAAACGAATTTGCACACGAACACCCTTACAAGGAGCATCATGGATATCGAACTGGGCATTCAGAACGTGGCGCGCACCGTCACCTTCAGCACCGAGCAGAGCGCCGACGAAGTGAACAACGTCATCGCCGAGGCCGTGGAGAATGACAAGACCATCAACCTGACCGACGACAAGGGCCGTCGCATCGTGGTGCCGGCCGGTTCTCTCGGCTATGCCATCATCGGTTCCGAAACCAAGCACGCCGTCGGCTTCGGCAATCTCTGATCGCCACCAACAAACGCGTTGGACACGTTCCATATGAAAAAGACGTCGGACCATATCAGGTTCGGCGCCTTTTTCATATTCGATTCATGGATCCGGTTCACGCTTGGAAATTCCATATCCGGATTTCATGCGGCATGTGAGCTGCCGACGCGACCGATCAAATCCACACCCCGGCACAAGATTTCGCGTACGGTGTCGTCGTCGGTAAGGTTCTCGCCCAGACCGTTCGGCTTGCCTTTGCCATGCCAGTCCGAGCCGCCGGTCACCAGCAGATCGTGCCGTGCGGCAATCGTCAGCAATCGTTCGCGCTGTTCCGGAGGATTGCCGCGATGCCATACTTCCAAGCCGTCCAAGCCGTCGGCGATCATCGCGTCAAGCTGCTCGTCGGACAGCAGCCGGCGGTTGCGTTGCGGATCGCCCGTATGCGCGGCGACCACCACACCGCCCGCCCCCTTGACGGCGGCGATGACCTCGTGCGTCGACGGCGACGGCGTGGGAATGTAATACTTGGATTTGGCGCTCACCGCGTCGGCGAACGCGTCGGAACGCGTCTCGTACACGCCCGCCGCGACCAGCGCGTCGGCGATGTGCGGACGGCCGATTGTGGTGCGCTCCCCTTCCTTCACTTGGGCGAGCACATCGTCCCACGTAATCGGAAAATCCTGCGACAGCCGCTCAACCATGCGTTTCGTACGCCGCAATCGCGCCGCACGCGTGTTGGCGAACATGCTGGAAATATGCTCGTTGGACGGATCGTATTGGAAGGCGAGCATGTGCACGGACACATCTTCGTCGACGGCGGTGATTTCCGTGCCCAGCAGCAACGGCAAACCGATTTCCTCCGAGGCTTCCGTCGCCTCGTCCCAGCCGGCGGTGGTGTCATGGTCGGCAATCGCCACACCATGCAAGCCGAGCTTCCTTGCCTGCTCCACCAGCGTGCGCGGCGTCTCCGTACCGTCGGAAAAGACGGTATGGCAATGAATATCCCAACCTTGTGCGGGTGGTTCCGCGTAACTCACGTGACTCATATGACTATCGTAAGCTCGAATCCGCGGTTTTTCGCGTAGACTGAGACATGACAACGTTTGTATTTTGATTTTCCAAGGATTGACGATGAGCGATTTTGAAGGCCAGGCCGCTGTGGACGCAGCCGATGACGAAACGAGCGTCGGCACAGCCGTCGCCATGGACGACGACTACACGAAGCCGCGCGGGTGGCGTCACGGCGCAACGTGGACGTATCTGATCATGCTGCTCGCTTCGGCGGTGGCATTGCTCGTATCGTTCATTCTGTCGGCGGACACGCTGAAAATGGCACGCAATCCCGGGCAGAAGCTCAACTGCGATGTGAACGCCGTGCTGTCCTGTTCCACGGTGGCCGAATCCTGGCAGGCGGAGATCGTGAAGTTCGCCGGATTGAGCTTTCCGAACGCGTTCTTCGGCATTGCCGCCGAATCGGTGTTCGTGACGATCGCGGTGATCGGACTGGCCAAGGTGGCCGTGCCGCGTTGGTTCGCGCTGTGCACATGGCTTGGAGGCCTTGCCGCGTTGGCGTACTCGTATTGGCTGACCACGCAGTCGCTGTTCGTCATCAACGCGATGTGCCCGTGGTGCCTGGTGCTGATGTTCTCCACCACCGTGCAGTTCATGGCGTTGTCGCATGCCACGGTGGCCGTGCAGGACATGCCGTCCGGCCATGCTGGATTGCGCAAGTATTACCGGCTGAATTTCGATCTGATGGTCGATGTGGTGTGGATTGTGGCGTTGATCGTGGTCATTCTCGTCAAGGACGGCCCGATGCTGTTCGCCTGATACGGTTTGCATCGAGCCTTTTACGATGAAGGCCGACCCTGCGGGGCCGGCCTTTTGCCTATCCGCTTTTCGTTTGCTGCCGCAGCGGTTACAGCAGTTCGATTTTGCCCACGATGGTGGCGCTGCCGGTAAGCTTCACGTCTTCGTCGGTCACGTCGACGCGCAAGGTGCCGCCACGTACGGTGATGGTCCAATGGTCGATGCCGGTTTTGGCGCGCAACGTGATGGCGGTGGCGCATAGGCCCGTGCCGCACGACAGGGTTTCGCCGCAACCGCGTTCGTTGACGCGCATGGTGGCCTCGCCCGCATCGTCGCCTTCGCTTTGCTCGTCGATGCGCACGAACTCCACGTTCTGGTCCGACGGAATCTCGGGCGCGACGACCGGCTTGGTGACCAGATCAAGGTCTTCGACGTTCGGCAGGCTGGCGAACGCGTCTTCAAGTACGGCCACGACGTGCGGATTGCCCATGTCCACGAACGTGCCACGTGCGGAACCGGACGTGCCCGGAATGGTCACTTCGTAACCGTCGACGTCGCCACGCTTCCATGCGCCCATCTCCACTTGGAAAACGTCCTTGCCAAGGCCCGGCACATCACCGAGCGAAGTCAGGACCTTCACGCCGGCGCGGGTGCCGAGATGGAATGGCTTGCCGCCCGGCTGGTCGGCGATGCCCTGCCGCTGCGCGAACAAGGTGATCGCACGTGTGCCGTTGCCGCACATCTCGGCCAGCGAGCCGTCCGCGTTGCGGTAGTCCATGAACCAGTCCGCATCGCCCGCCGCGCAATCGGCGATCTGCCTTTCGTTCACATCGGACACCGCCTGCGGATGCGCCAGACGGATCAGGCCGTCGCCGCCGATGCCGAAATGGCGGTCGCACAGGAATCGCACTTCATCGGCGGTCGGCTCGTGCGTACCGTCTTCGTCGAGATACACCACGAAATCGTTGCCGGTGGCGTGCGCTTTGTAAACAATGCTTGGAATGCTCATACCAGTTCACTCTACACGCGGTAGGCTATTGAAAGCGTTTGGCGTATGCGCCTGCGGGCATGCGCGCGATGGCAAAGGAGGACGTATGGCTTCAACGGCACCTATCGGCGTTTTCGATTCCGGTTTGGGGGGTATTTCCGTGGCGCGTGAGATCCGCCGCGACATGCCGAACGAACATGTGCTGTATTTCGGCGACTCCGCGAACGCTCCATACGGCACGAAATCGCCCGAACAGGTGCGCGAACTGTCCGACGTCATTGTGAAACGATTCGTGGAACAAGGCGTGAAAGCGGTCGTGATCGCCTGCAATACCGCCACTTCCGCCGCAGCCAACGAACTGCGCGACACATACGACATTCCGATCATCGGCATGGAGCCGGCATTGAAGGTGGCTTGCGACCGTGGTCACGGCAAGCGTCAGCGCGTCATCGTGGCCGCCACTCCCCTGACGTTGCGTGAACGCAAGTTCGCCGTGCTGATGGACCGGTTCAAGGCCGATCATACGATTTTTCCGGAGCCCTGCCCCGGTCTGGTGGAGATCGTGGAGCATGGGCAGCTTGACGACCATGATGTGGTGATGCGCACGCTGCACCAGTATTTCGACCAATACGATCTGTCCACGATCGACTCCGTTGTGCTCGGCTGCACGCATTTCGTGTTCTACCGCGATTATTTCCGAGAACTACTGCCCGATACGGCGGCGATCATCGACGGCAACGAAGGCACTGTACGTCATCTTGGCGTGGTGCTCGAATCGTTGGGCAAGCTCGCTCCGGAAGACGCGGAAGGCGGCATCGAGCTGGCCAATTCCGACACTTCCGCACGAATCGCGCAGTTGGCGCAGTCGCTGCTTGATCGCTGAGCGCGAATGTCCCGACAGACCGCGTAAAGTCGAATGAAACCCGGCAAAAGGGACGGACTTGCGAAAGGACGGGCGCATATGGCCAACAGGACAGCGATGATCGACGTCGGCGGCGGTTTCCGCGCGATTTACGGCGCGGGTGTGATGGACCGCATGCTGGAGGACGGCATACATGTCGACCATTGCTATGGTGTTTCCGCCGGCAGCGCCAATATGGTTTCCTACATTTCCGGACAGCACGGGCGAAACCACACGTTCTACACGCAGTACGCGTTCCGTAAGGAATACGCGAGCTTCGACAGCTATGTGAAGAACCACAATTACGCGAACCTCGATTATGTGTACAGCACGCTGAGCAACCACGATGGCGAGAATCCGGTGGATTACGAGGCGTTTGCGGCGAATCCGACCGAATTCACCGTGGTGGCCTGCAATGCGGACGATGGTTCCACGAAGTATTTCGACAAGTCAGATGTGGGCTACGACAATTACGACATCATGAAGGCGTCATCGGCGGTGCCGGTGGCGTGCGAACCGTATGTGATCGACGGCGTCCCGTATTACGACGGGGGCATCGCTGATCCGATTCCGGTGCAGAAGGCCATCGATGACGGCTATGACCGCATCGTGGTGATCCTCACCCGTCCGAAAGACACCGTACGCGAACAGAAGAAGGACATCGGCCCGGCCACGATTCTGAAGCGCACGCACCCGGAGGCCGCGGAAAAGCTGATGAACCGCTATCAGACGTACAACGACGAGGTGGCGTTGGCCAAGGAATACGAGAAGGATGGCCGTGTGCTCATCCTCGCGCCGGAAAGCATGTACGGCTTGAACACGCTGAGCAAGTCGTTCGAAGGTCTGGAACGCATGTACCGCGCCGGATATGCGGCGGCGGCCGCGATTCCAACGTTCTTGGAAAGCTGAAATCCGTTCTTCCGCAGCGCTGTCATGCGTTTCCAACGGCCCTAACGGCAACCGTATGACAGTGATCGCATGACAGCAATCGCACATACGACGATTACATGGCAGCCGTCATATGTGCGTTACGGCATCGCAACACGCGTAACCGGGCGGCGGCTATGCTGGAACGCATGGAAAAGCAGAATCGTATTTTTTCCGGCTTTGATGCCGATGCCATCGATCGCACCACCGCCGCAGATCTGGCCGAAGTCGGTTCCGACAAGTGGACCCGCTACCCCGGCTGTATCGGCGCGTTCATCGCGGAAATGGACTACGGCCTGGCGCCGTGCATCCAGCAGGCCATCGACAGCGCCTGCGACCATTGCAAACTCGGTTACATTCCCGAACCGTGGAAGCGCCGCGTGGCCGAGGCGTGCGCCGGCTGGCAGAAAAGCCACTACGGCTGGGACGTGGATCCGGACATCATCCGCGTGGTGCCGGACGTGTTGGAAGCGTACGAGATCTTCCTGCGCGAGCTGGTCGGCGCCGGCAATGCCGTGGTCGTGCCGACGCCCGCGTACATGCCGTTCCTGAGCGTGCCGAAGCTGTACGACGTCGACGTGATCGAAATCGAAATGCTTCAGGGAACCGACGAAACGACCGGCGAGCGCGAATGGCTGTTCGATTTCGACGCCATCGAACACGCGTTCGCGGCTGGCTGCCATGCGTTCGTGCTGTGCAATCCGCACAATCCGATCGGCAAGGTGCTTACGTTGGCCGAGGAGCAGCGGCTGTGCGAGCTGGCGGAACGGTACGACGTGCGTATTTTCAATGATGAGATCCACGCGCCGTTCGTGTTCGAGGGGCGTCATATTCCGTATCCGACCATCAGCGAGGCGGCCGCTCGGCAGTCTATGACCGCTACCAGCGCGTCGAAGTCGTTCAACATTCCGGGTACGAAGTGCGCGCAGGTGCTGCTGACGAATCCGGCGGACCGTGAGATGTGGGCGGAACGTGCGGAGTGGAGCGAGCATCAGACCGCCACGATCGGTGCGATCGCCACCACCACCGCCTACAACGAGGGCGATCCGTGGTTCCAGGACGCGCTTTCCTACGTGCGACGCAATCTTGGGTTGTTCGATGAGCAGATGAGCACGCGGTTCTCGGGCGTTGGCTATATTCGCCCACGCGGCACGTATATCGCATGGCTGGATTTCGGCCCGCTCGGCATTGACGATCCGGCCGCGTATTTCCTTGAGAAGGCGAAGGTGGCGCTGACCGACGGCCGTTCGTGCGGCCGTGCGGGAGCCGGCTGCGCGCGTGTGAACATGGCGATGCCGTATCCGCTGCTGGAGGATTGCCTCAACCGCATGCATGACGCGTTGCAGGCGGACGGTTTGCTTTAAAGTTTTCCGTCTTTCGTGTGTGACCGACGCTATGGTCGGCCACACACGCCATATTGCGGGAAAAGCCGCCGAATCATTGCGATTGCAACGGTTGCGCTATGGGCGAATAGCAGCATGTTACGATGGCCGCACACCACCGTCGGTGGACGCGCGACGCGAATCCAGCGTATGCGTTTCATTGAGAAGAAGGCTTTACGAATATGCGATTCCCCTACAGCGGCAACGGCACATGGACGCCCGACTACCACTGCGGTTTCATTGATGCCGTCAAACGTTTTTTCATCGGCTACATGGAGTTTCGGGGGCGTTCCAGCAGACGCGAGTTCTGGCTCGCCATGCTGTTCTTCATTCCGGTCAGCGTGCTGATATTCCTTATTCCGGCTGCCGGAACGGTGTCCGGAATACTGTGGATGCTGGCCACCATGGTACCGATCATGGCCATCTCCTTCAGAAGGCTGCATGACACTAACCGCACCGGCTGGTGGTTTCTGCTTGGGCATGTCGGCACCATTCTGGCCCTTGCGATGCTGGTCGTCATTGCGTTCGGCCTGGTCATCATCGAAATCGGCATGATCATGGTCATCCCCCACGAGCCACCGAAACTCGACTTTCATGACCCGAACAGCTTCCCGGGAATGCTGCTCACGCTGTTCTATGTCAGCCTCGGCATGGCCGGCATCTCGCTGATCATCCAAGCATTCCTGTACTCGCTGCCCAGCAAGCCCGAGGGCGTCCGCTTCGACTGATGTTCTCAGCGGCATCCCGCCCCTCTTCCCTCCCTGCATTACCCTCTTAGCCCTTTTGTATGGAAACGTTCCATCTCACATTGAGACAGAGCAGTGAGCTCGGTTAACAAAACTCCTATAATCACGTCTATTGTCTTTCCGCCGTCATAAGCGACGGAATGTCAACATCAGAGGAGAAAACAATGAAGAGAAACATGCTCCACCGCCTGGTCGCCATGGCCGCGGCGGGAACCATGCTGATGTCGGTCGCCGCGTGCGGCTCGTCATCCGATGACAACGCCGCCACCAGCAATTCCAGCGACACCTCGCTGATTTCCGTGAACAACAGCGAGCCGCAGAACGGTCTGATTCCGAGCGACACCAACGAAATGGGCGGCGGCAAGGTCATCCGCTACCTGTTCGAAGGTCTGGTGAGCTTCGACGCGAAAGGCAAGCAGCATCTTGAAGTGGCCGAAAGCATCACACCGAACGAGGACGCCACCAAGTACACGATCAAACTGAAGAAGGGTTGGAAGTTCACCAACGGTGAGGCAGTAACCGCCCATTCCTTCGCCGACACCTGGAGCTTCGCCGCCAATGTGAAGAACGCGCAGAAGACCTCGAGCCGCTTCTCCACCATCAAGGGCTATGACGAGCTGCAGGATCCGAACGTCGATCCGAAGGCCACACTTTCCGGCCTTTCCACTCCGGACGACTACACGCTGATCGTCGAACTGAACAAGCCGGATTCCGTGTTCCCGACCAAGCTCGCGCACCAATCCATGTTCCCGCTGCCGAGCGTGGCATTTAAGGACATCAAAAAGTTCGGTCAGGCTCCGATTGGCAATGGTCCGTACAAGTTCAAGTCCTGGTCGCATGACAAGAACATCATCATCGTGCCGAACAAGGATTACAAGGGCAGCCGCAAGGTATCCAACAACGGCATCGAATACCGCGTCTACACGAACGAGGATTCCGCATACTCCGACGTGCTCTCCGGCAACCTCGACGTGATGGATCAGATTCCACAGTCCGCGGTGAAGACCTTCCGTCAGGATTCCAGCGTGATCGCCTACAGCCAGGCAGGATCCTCATTCCAGTCCTTCATCATTCCGGAACGTCTCGAGCACTTCGGCAACGACGAGGAAGGCCAATTGCGTCGTCAGGCCATCTCCATGGCCATCAACCGCGACCAGATCGTCAAGAAGGTTTACAACAACACGAAGACCCCGGCCACCGATTTCACTTCACCGCTCGTCCCCGAATACGCGAAGAAGCTGGAGAAGAACGGCGACAACCTGAAGTACAACGCATCCAAGGCCAAGGAACTGTGGAAAAAAGCCAACGCCATCAAGCCATGGTCCGGCAACTTCCGCATCGCATACAACGCTGACGGCGGCCATAAGGAATGGGTCGACGCCGTGTGCAACCAGATCAAGAACACGCTCGACATCGACGCCGCCGGCGAACCGTACGCCACGTTCAGCGACGTGCGCAACCAGGTGACCAACCGCACCATCAAGACCGCGTTCCGTTCCGGCTGGATGCTGGACTACCCGTCCGCCGAGGATTACCTCAACCCGCTGTACGCATCCAGCTCCGCCGACGGCCATGGTTCGAACGATGGCGATTACAAGAGCGAAGAATTCGACAAGCTCCTGAACGCCGCGCTCGCCCAGACCGACGTGAAGAAGCGCACCGAGGACTTCACCAAGGCCCAGGAGGTGCTGGCCAACGACCTGCCGGTGATTCCGCTGTGGAACGACAACGTCGCGGCCGTGTCCGCAACGAACGTGAAGAACGTGTCGTTCGATTACACCAACCTGCCTACCTACAACACCATCACCAAGTGACGGCTTCGTTGTGACGTTTCGCTGCCAATCGGCAACGAAAAACGAGTGGGGGTTCGAATCCTTAATGGATTCGAACCCCCACTCGGCGTTTTGCGGCCGTTTCGTTTATTTGCTTACGGCGTCAAACCTATGGCGTCAGCTCTGCACGTAACTGCCCTTCGGGGACTTCCAACCGCAGTTCATCATCTCGCTGTTGAACACCATCGCACCGTCGCCATGGGCGGGGACGACGATCATGCCACCGTCGCCGTGGTGACGGGCCACACCGTCCAGCGCGGCCTTCGCAGCCTCGACCGGATCTTCCTTGGCGTACAGCACGCGGTCGGAAACCTGGTGTGCGGCGACTTCCTTGACGAACGCCTCACCGATGCCGGTGCAGGAGATCGCAACGGAATCGTTGTTGGCGTAAGTGCCGCAACCCGGCAGTGGCGAATCGCCAACACGGCCCGGCATCTGGTTGGTGATGCCGCCAGTAGAGGTGCCGGCTGCGATATTGCCGGACGCGTCACGTGCGACGGCGCCGATGGTGCCATGCTTCTCCCATTCGTCGCCATTGGACTGCGCCTCACGCAGGGATTCCTGACGGGCCGGGGTGATGAAGTACTCGCTGTCGCACAGTTCGATACCCCACTCCTTGAGCAGGTTATCGCCCGGCTTGGCGAACATGACGTGCTTGGTCTTCTCCTTGATGGCGCGCGCCACATTGATCGGGTTCTTGGACGTGGTCAGACCGCATGCGGAGCCGACTTCGCCGTCAACGCCGGTCATCAGGCAGGAATCCATGGACACGATGCCTTCGCTCGTCAACGCGGCACCACGGCCAGCATTGAATTCGGGAGCATCCTCCATGACACGAATGGCCGCGCAGACGGCATCCTCGGCCGGAGCGCCCTGTTCCAGCAACGCATAGCCGGCTTCAAGGGCCCTGTTCAGATCCTGCTCCACCTGGGCGCGACGTTCCGGCGTGTCCTTCTTGCCGCGATTGCCAGCGCC
>ERZ827522.2403-NODE-2403-length-12953-cov-5.222050_pt1 | contig 12953 bp, 6 predicted proteins | sample MGYA00519580_ERZ827522 | MGnify/ENA primary metagenome ERZ827522 (study PRJEB31778, sample SAMEA3449340) | human gut metagenome | biome: human gut; feature: human-associated habitat; material: faeces | place: United Kingdom | collected 2010/2012 ... | reverse complement strand
CGGGACGATCCTCCCACGGCATATCCGGCATGGCCGGGCCTACGATTTTCAGGTTATTCATAATTATTTGTCATTTGGTTTGTCGTCATAGGTAAAGGGTACGAACCACGTCACCAGAAATGCCGGAACCGTGGCCAACATAACTGCGAGGAAGAACATGCCGTAACCCAAGGCATCGCTCAGGTAACCCGAAACGGCGCCCGTGAGCATCACCGAAAGGTTCATGATACCCGAAGCGAAGGCGTAGTGCGCCATCTGGTGACGCCCCGGGGCAACCTGCTGCATCATAAACAGCGTAAGGCCCACGAATCCGAACCCGTAGCCGAAGTATTCCAGCACGATGCCCCCGCCCACGATCCACATCGACTGAGGCTGCAGCCATGCCAGCAGCGCATAGACCGCGAACGGGATATTAAAGATACAGCATAATATGAAAAGAGTGCGTCGCAGGCCCCGGTGTGCGATATAGTAGCCCGCCAGCAGCGAACCCAAAAGAAAAGCCCCGGCACCGAATGTCCCGTAGTAAAGGCCGATCTGCTGGTTCGTGAGGCCCAGACCGCCCGAAGCCGTATCGGCTTTGAGGAACAACGGCACGATCTTCATCACGAAGCCCTCGCCCAGACGATAGAGGATGATGAATCCGAGGTAGTACCAGATATGCTTTTTCTGGAAGAAGGCCCCGACGACCTCTTTCAGGCCCGAAAGGCCATCCCGCAGCGAATGCCGTTCGGCAGCGCCGCCCCCGGCGGGAAGCGCCCGGACATGGTAGACGCCCAGCAGGACGAGCAGGCCGCAAAGAATGGCAAGCACCACCGTCCACGAACGTACGTAGGCGTCGAATGTTGCTGCACCCACGGCGCTGAAGCCTTCGTAGAGAAAACCTGCGAACCACACCAGGCCGCCCGTGGCGACCAGTTTCGCAAGGTTGTAGAACGCACCCTGCCAGCCGATATACTTCGCCTGATCCTGCGTCGTGAGTTCCGACATGTAGACGCCGTCGGCCGCGATGTCGTGCGTGGCGCCGCTGAACGCAACGACGGCAAAGACGGCGATCGTAACGGCGAAGAACGACGGTAGGTGAAGCGACAGAGCAGCAAGGCCGAACAATATGCCGCTTAGGAGCTGCGTCGTGACGACGAAGAATTTTTTGGTACGGAAAATTTCCAAGAAGGGGCTCCACAGGAATTTGATCGTCCATGGCCACATGATCAGAGAGGTCCAGAACGCGATCTGAGCATCCGAGATCCCCAGGTCCTTGTACAGAACCGCAGAAACCATGTTCAGAACCACAAACGGAAGCCCCATCGCAAAGTACAAACTCGGAACCCACCGAAGGGGTGAACGCGAAGAAAGATTCATTTCTGTAGGATCAATGTATTACTCCACAATTATCTCATCGGTGAAAATCCATCCGCCAGGATGTCCGTTATGAAAGGCTTTCAGCCGAATATAACGTCCTTGGGATTCACCCGTCCAGCCAAACGTCCGGTAACAGTCCTGTCTGAAATCGAACGGCACGTCGTTCTCAACGGTCGCAAGCATCGTATACGCCTTATTATCGTTCGAAACAGAAATTTCAACCGCCCGAGGCATCCAAATATCAGCATAGAATCCCTGCATAAAGTCTGCGGCAATATGTTTCACTGAACAGCATTCCCCCAAATCAACCACCAGATCAATGTCTGTATCGAGCCAGCCTTGCCAGCGGCCGTCGCCGTAATTCCAGTCTCCGCGCAGCCCGTCGGTCAGCGAGCCATCGCCCACAGCCGCGTATTTCGGGCTGTAAGGCGTATGGTAAACAACCGGTTTGCCTGTCGAGAGGCACAGAACAGGTTCGATTGATTCGGGACGGTCCCCTACGGCATTCTTCTGATCGAAAGGATGATATCCCCTCTCTTGCATCCACGCCACGGCATCGAGTACGCGGGCATGAAAATCATCGTAATCCTTGCGTTCCGGAAGGCTCCACCCCACTTCGGCAATAGCCATCAAGCGCGGCCATATCATATGCTCGGCATGTTCCCCGGTCGGCACATGCTCGCACCACAAATTACCCTGCACACCAAGGATCATCGGCACTACATCGACGCCGAGCGAATCGGGAGCCGGATCCAGGGAATAAGCCTTTTCAAGCGTGACGAAAGCCGCAGCAGCAGCCGGTTCACGCGTAGGATCATCTTGGCAATAATCAAGGTAACAATAACTATTGGGAGTCATCACGGCCTGATGTCCCGCACGGGCGGCTGCAATACCGCCCTCGGAACCTCGCCACGACATCACCGTAGCGTCCGGAGCCAATCCGCCTTGCAGAATCTCGTCCCAGCCCAGCAAACGGCGTCCCTTACCGTTAAGAAACACCTCAACACGATGCACCAGATAGCTCTGCAATCCGTCAACATCTTCCAGTCCTTCCTGCCTCATCCGAGTCCGACAGCGCGGACATGTCGCCCAACTCGCCTTGTCCGCTTCATCACCTCCAATATGGATATATTCCGAGGGAAAAAGTTCAATGACTTCCGAAAGCACATTCTTCAGAAATTCGAAGGTTTCTTCATTGCCAATACACAAGTCCTTATTGACATAAGGCTTGCCGCTGCAGGCAAGTTGCGGATAGGTTGCCAGCACCTCCTCGCTATGCCCGGGCATCTCAATCTCGGGAATCACGGTGATATGCAGGGCGCGAGCGTATTCAACCACCTCGCGGATCTCCTCCTGCATATAATAACCGCCTTCGGCCGCAGGATCATCCCGATGACAGTAACGCCGGTCGCCGTAATACCACTCCGTATAACAGGAATAGGGCCTCCAAGCCGCAAAATCCGTCAACTCGGGATATTTCTTGATCTCGATACGCCAGCCAGCACCGTCGGTCAGATGCCAATGAAACCGGTTGAGCTTGTAGCGGGCCAGCAGATCGAGTTGCCGTTTGACAAACTCCTTATCCCGGAAATGACGCGATACGTCGAGCATGAAGCCCCGGTAAGCGAAACGCGGAGCGTCTTCGATCGTAACGGCGGGAATACGTTGCCCCGTATGCTCTGCCAACTGCGCCAGCGACTGCAAACCGTAAAACAAACCGGCTGCATCAGGAGCCGTAATCGTCATGCTGTCGCGGACGACATCAAGCCGATAACTCTCGGGGGCACCTTTATCTGCAATCCGCAACCGCAGAGCCGGAATATCGCCTTCGAGGGCTTCGACAAAAGGAACGGGGAAAAACCGGCCTGCAACCGAACGCTCCATCCACGCTGCAAGATCGGCTTTTTCCTGCCCCTCAAGATCAGTGACATAAGTCAACGTCCGAGGCATACGGAATGTCCCTTCACCCCAATTCACATGCTGCGGAACGGGAATGATTCCCGTAGAAAAGGTCTCCGACGGCCGGCTGCATGCCCCGGCAAACAACACTGCGGCAAGAAACAGATATCGTAATTTCATAGTTTATTTTTTAATTAAAAAGCGGACGGCTTGCAGGCCGCCCGCTTCGATACATAGCACTGCATTTTTCCGTACAACGAGGTCCGTTGCTTAAAATAGGGATTCCAAAAACAGGACCATTTCGAAAAAATGTATGTCGCTTACCAATTGGTGTCAATAAAATCCGGATTTCTTCCTTCCCCGTAGGCATCATATCCGTGGCCCGTCTGATCGACAATCCGATTATAGAAAATGCGATTAAGAATCGGGTCTCTACGAGGCTCTTCAAGCACTTCGCATTCGTTCATCTTCCAATAGGCCAGCAAGCCGGGCGACTGCGGATCGACAACCACCAAATCCTTGTTGTTGGCGATTTCATTCGACGAGAGCGCCCGCGACCAGACACGTGCCTCGGCCAAATAACCGTTAAGCGGACGGTTATTGTTATAAACCGAAGCTGCACCCAAACTGAAGCCAATTCCAGAACGGCCCAATTTATGGTATCCAGCAAGGTTGACAGTTTCGCCCTTGTGCGTCTGCTCAGCAACAAACTTTCCGTCAATATAAACACGTAATGTAGAGCGTGACCACACGGCGGCCACGTGATACCACAGGTTCGGAGCACAAGGAGAATTGATAGCTGCCGGCTGATAATCACCCTTGCAGACCTGGAGCACGTCATAGCCGATCTTCACGTCGCCGAAACGCATACAAACATCACCCTCAAATCCCATAATCGACGAAATGTAGGGATCGCTCTTCGTGAATGAGTTGACCATAACACGGCACTCAAGCGTCACCTCCTGCATCGTTTCGAGATTCAATCCTTCAAATGAGGGATGCTCGGGGAAAGTCGGAACAAAGCACTTGTTGCCTGACCCAATATAGACCGCTTTACTCCTAACCGGTGCCCGGAATACAAGAAAAAGCTTACTCGACGATTCCAAGATCGACATGCCTCCGTCCGTAGAGGCGATCTTGACCGGCAGACAATAGAATGTTCCCGGTTTCAGTTCCTCGTTCACGACAACTTCGACACTTTCCGAAACATTTTTACCGGCAGCAATCACCACTTCTTTTTTCGCAAACGTAAAGTCTTCGAGTGCAACGGCAGTCCGTCCGTATCTGTCATTATAATCCGCAACCAGTTCCGGACATGCTTCAAACGACACATGCGTATCACGGTCGACAATCTGTGCCGCCGAAACTGTAAATTCGGCTTTTTCTCCAGCTTGGGAGATCGTAATGGTTTTAACCTCTTGCCGCTGTGCCTCGGTGATATAAATCGACGGTATGTATTCGGAAGCCTCCTGACACCCTGCAAGAGCAGCCATACCTGCGACAAAAACAATAAAATATTTCAGGTTCATAGTTTTTTCGTATTTAACAATTAATTCGAAGCAATGGCATTGAACTCATTGCACCCTACATAACTATTAGATGCACTCTCTTTATCGCAACGATAGGTCATTCGGACAAAACGGCAAGAAACAGGCTTATAGAATTTCACATACTGCCAATCATCACCGCTCAAAGCCAAAGAGACGAAAGAATCCCCCGATTGCGAAACCCAATGCTGACCGTCTTCGCTCGTCTTCACGTCATAAAGCCGTAATACCTTATAATAGCCTAAACCATACATGGGACGGATGCGGAAACCTGCAAGCGTATGAACATTCACCATATCGACAGTCGCCGTCACGGAGCCGTTTGTAATATACCAGCCTGATTGATTCATCGCTATTGCTCCGTCGAACATTTGCGAAGAGACGAGCCCTTCTGCACCCGGAGCATCATAAGTCCATCCGCTCATATCCGCAATCACCGTACCGGGAACCCGCGTAGCATTTTCCTCAATATTCCCTTCCATCTTTTTGAATACCACGAATTTAACAACATCCTTATCTCCAATGGTATTGAAATCCGCATTCCCGCCAAGATCGACTTTCAAAACCACCATCGATCCGTCCGACGTCAGTTTTTCATAATCAACAGCCTTAATCTCAACAGGGGTGGTCGCCTGACTATTTTTCGGAAGCAACAACTCGTCTGGAAGCGTTACATCATTCGCAGACATCGGGGTGTATTTCGTGCCGTGCTGTTTGTTATAACTATCAACTAAGGCAGGATCAGCCACAATGGAAAATTTGCTATCGACAGGCACTCCGATGGAGGCCTGCAATTGCAACGTATAACCTTTCTTCTCAATGACCATACCGTCTTCTCCTTGCATCACAGAGATTTCAGTCACCTGCTCCATTCCAGGAAGCGACAGAACACAAACCTGCTGCTTCGTCTTCAACTTAAGGTAACAAACCTCTTTGTCGGTATTGGCAGAAAAACCTGAATGCTTTGAGAAATCAACACGCACTGGAACCAAATATTCCTCATCACCCAACGCCGTCATATCTGTAATGCCTACTATAACTGGAGTCTCCGAATCCTGTGCCCCAGCCACGAAATGAAGCGGTCCGGAAAAAGAGACAAGTGCGGGATCCAGCGTTTTATATTCCGTATAATAATAATTATTATAAGCAGTCACCAGACTGTTGTCCACAACCAGCGGAATATCTGCATCGGCTGTTGGTACGCCCGTCAACGATGCCGTCAATGAGAACTGAACCCCTTCGCTCATGCCCGAAGGAAAGACCGGAATCTCGAAAGCGTACTCGCCTGCCTCGTTCAACGTAACCAAATTTTTCGAATAGTCCCCATGCGGGGCAGGATTTGCATACTGAATCGCCTGACGCATATATTTATAAGGCATATCCGAATGGCCATATTCATACTCCATGTGATAAGCGCCAAAGCCGCACGAAGTACCATTTACCGCAAAATCGGCCATGCCTTGCAACGACATCATCTGTTTGCCGGACAAGGTAGTATGAAGTATCCCGCCGCTTTTCCACATAGATTCGAAATTTTCAGTAAAAATAAGCTGATCGGCTTTCCAGCCCACCCGTTCTGCACTTGCCGTACGGCTTGTCAATGATGTATAGCCCATGGTCGCAGACGAGCATCCATAAGCCTGCGAAACGCCATAATTACAAAGTTCGGCAATACCCTGATCAAGAGCATCAATGTTACCGTCGATCAGGAACAGACGTCCTGTCCCCGATTTAGGACCGATATATTGGCTCAACTCTTCGCAGAACTTCTTAAACAGTCCGGGCGTGGTATTCAGCGGTCCCAAATGGTCTGCAGCAGTCTCGAAATCAATATCAATACCGTCATATTGATATTTATCAATCGAATCCTTACCCCATGCTCTGGCATAATCTTTAAGAGACTCATCGGTGATCTGACCGTCAACCTTGAACTCTTCGGGAACATCTTTTGCTGAAATACAAAAAACAACCTTCGTCCCCAATACCTGCTGCACGAAAGCTTTGTCTTCGATCTGCTCCCGGCTCAAACTGTGCCACTGACTCCACATGGAGATAATATCCATCGAGTCGGGTGCACTGCGCAAACGGCTCTGTTCTGAAGCGCCAATAGCTGTCCAAGAACCAAACCAGCCGAAAGCGAGTTTGTGATCCGTTTTCTTGTAAGCACGCAAACGGGCATAATAAACATCGTCACGTACGATGGGCGACTGTAATTCCGGACGTTGGATTTGAACCGGCTCAGGAGTGGTCTGCTTCTCACAGGAAATGAACGCAATTCCACAAACGAGCGGCAACAGAAAATGTTTTATACTATTTTTCATAATGAAATTCATTTGTGATTTCTATTCGACTTTTATCGGGCATCCCACCAAAGTCGGGTACCTCCACTGTCGGGTCCTCCCAACAAGCGCGTCGCAGCATTCACGGCTCCGGCGTTGTTCGCATACTCGCTCTTGGGGAAAATCACCCGTCGAATCTGCTTATTTTTGTCAATCGACGGATCGTTGCTATTTTCGTTAATCGGGAAAAGTTTCGGGAAACCCGTGCGACGGAACTCGGCCCATGCCTCCATCCCATTAGGGTAGAGGGCGATCCACTTTTGAGTAATGATTCGCTCCAACTCATTTCCATCTTCAGCCCACTTCACAGAAACGGTTCCTAATGCATTCTTTGAATACTTGGTCGGATTTTCCGACATATCTATGAATCGGGCAGGGGTCTTCATACTCTGCGCATAATCGGCAGCATCAGATGCGGACAATCCGTTCTCGAGAAACGACAGACGAATGCCCTCTTCATAATCGGATTTGGCCCCGCTCTTATCGCCTTTCAGCAGTTTGAATTCCGCTTTCAGGAAAGCCACCTCCGAAGCAAGCAGCCAACGCATCGGAGTCTCACCGAAAATGTTTGGAGCGGACATCTTGGTATAAAATTTCTGTTCGGTCGACCCCAAACCGTTAACCACACCATGAAAACCTCCTCCGGTAATGGTCGCAGGTTGGAACATCTTCTCGCGGCGCGGATCTTCATAACCATTCAGATACGAATCCATCGAAGCTCCCATACGGGCATCGTTGTAGGAGTTCCAAATCATTTCCAACGGATTGGTGACCGTAATCTGGCGATAAGTCTGCAACAAGGCATTCTCATCCGTCGAGGTGATGACCCCGCCCTCAATGGCTTCCTGCGCATATTGAAGGGCCAGGTCCGGCTCGACATAGCGGATACGCATCGCCAGACGCAGTTTGAGCGAACGGGCAAATTTCAGCCATTTGGCAAAATCCCCGCCATAAACGGCATCAACCTTCACCAACGCTTTGCTGTCGGGCGTTGTAGCAAGAAAATCTTCCAAAACGGAAATCGAATTATTGAGCGTCTGGAAAAAATGGTCGTAAAGTACATCTTGAGCATCATAAGGCGAGCGCGCCTCCCCGAAATGGAGCACAGGCAGGGGACCATACATATCGCTGGCCCGGTGAAGAGTCACAACCTTCAGAATATCTCCGACAGCCATCACCTCGCCGGCAACCAATCCCTGATCGTAGGCCGCTTTGAGTTGAAGCCATGCAGGCATCACTTGCGTAAATGCAACCGAAAAGACAGTACTGCGCCAATTATTCGTCAAATTATAAACGAGTGGATTGATACCACCCTCCCAATGATTGGCACATGCCATGTAACCGGCATAATGGTCTGCCAACAAGTTCCAACCTGTCTGATAATTATTCACAGGAACCGTCGTTTCACCCGTAGTGGGATACATTGCATCCAGCTCCATGGAGGTGATCAATGTAGTCGGGTCGATTTGCTGTGCGGAATTCGGGTCGGTATTGAAATGCTCGAAATCGCCCGTACAAGATACCATTGTCAACAGCGAAGCCGTAACGAAAGCCAAACCAATTTTGGTTCTATATAAAGTATTTTTCATGATGATTCTATCGTTTTAGAATTGAAGTCTCACGCTGAAACCGATTGTACGGACACTTGGCTGCATGAAAAAGTCGATTCCCTGATAATAAGTGCTTGTCGAAGCGGTCTGTTCGGGATCGAACGGAGCTTTGTTATAAAGCATCCAAAGGTTGCGGCCCACAAGCGACACCGTCGCCTGCATCTTGTTACGGAACCATTTCGAGGGCAGGTCATAACCCAATGAAAGCTCCCGCAGACGCACGTTATCCATATCGTAGACATAACGAGCCAGCATGCCCATACCGTCGCCTGTATTATTAAAGAACTCCTGAGCTCCGGAACCAGGAAGCATCTGATGTTCCGAAAGCTGAATCCCGTTTTCACGAGCATCAACCGAAGCTTCCGAAACCCCGAAGCGGTCCATCAAAGCTTGTGTCACCGACACACCGCGACCGCCGATGCGCGCATCGAACAATGCACCGAGTGAAATACCTTTCCAGGAGAACTGGTTATTCCATCCCAAACGGGCACGCGCATCCGTATTTCCTGCATAAATCCAGGTGTCAGGATCGGTCGTCACCGTATTCGAGTTCGGATCGACATAAATGTTGCCTTTGTCATCGGTTTTAAGACCTGTCACATAGAAATCTCCGATAGAGCCGCCCTTTTTCAACTTAACCCGATAACCTCCGAAATCCATATTCACTTCCGGAAGATTCACTTCAGCTCCCGTTACGGGATCAATCGTTCCTTCGGGAACCAGTTCGCGAATCGTATTGCGGTTCATCGAAAAAGTGAAACTCGTCGACCATGAGAAATTCTTCCACGTGTTCTTATAGCCGGCAACAGCCTCAATACCCCAGTTATTGACTTTACCGGCATTCAAATAGGCCTTCTTGTAACCGGTCGAGGGAGGGGCGTCATAGCAGAACAACTGGTTATAAGTCGCCGTATTATAGTAAGTAAAATCAGCCCAGATCTTGTTGTCGAGAAACTTTGCATTCATACCTACTTCGAAAGATTTGGTACGCTCCGGACGCAAATGCGTAGCAGGAGCGATCGTTTCGGTTGTCACAACGCCTCCCTTGATCGAATAATTCCGTCCCGTAATGTAACGCTGCGGCGGGTTGCCGACCTCGGCGTACGAGGTCCGAATTTTAAGGAACGAAATGCCTGTTTTCGAAAGATCTGCCATCGACGAGATCACGGCAGAAAGGCCTACTGAAGGATAAAAGATATTCAATTCATCCGTAAAAGCCAACTGCGAAGCCCATTCGTTACGAGCCGTCACATCCAGATAAAGCATCCCTTTCCAACCCAGTTGTAACGTGGCATAAACGGCCTGATTCTGATCATGGTAATTCTCTTGACCGGGTAGTGTGTTCAGGTCGCTCGATACGATATTGTTATAAGTGAATTTATTCGGAATACCGGCCAAATGTCCCTCATAACCGACCAGTGAATGTTTGTCATCCGTAAGACTGGCTCCCAAGTTAAATTGCAGGGAAAGCGCTCTGTCGAAAAAACTCTTGTCGATGGACAAAAGGGCATCAGCATAGAGGTTATTATGACTCATTGTATGGTTCAAGTAGTTACCATATTCCGATGCAAAAAGAGTATTCGAAGAGGCATAGATTTTACGCGTATAATTCATCCGCGTGTTGTCCGTACGCACCCGACCGGACAGAGTCAACCAATCGGTAACATTCCATTTGAGCGTAGCATTGAATGTATAACGCTGCATATTATTCTCGAACAGCTCTCGATTGGTAACCCAATAAGGATTTTCCACGCCATTAATGAATTCCAAACCCCAAAATTGTTCGCTGTAACCCAAACCAGCATTATAACGCTCGTAAAGTTGATACTTACGGATATCATCTCCTCGCGGAAACAGATAGACGCCGATCAGCGGATTGTGATAGATACCCTGCACCAATGCATTCCGCGAATACTGCTTCATATAAGTAGCACCCAAATCGAGCGTCAGCTTTTCAGGCAGAAGCACGGCGGAATTCCGCAAGGAAAAATTATAACGGTTGTAGACATTGTTGGGAATAATGCCCCGCGTGTTTACAGAAGCGGCCGAAAAATAAGTCTGATTACGCTCGGTACCAGCGGTGATGCCAATCGAGTTCGTTTCATCAAACCCGGTCTGGAAAAAATCTTCGGGGTCATAACGATGGGGGGGGGAAACCAACTTCTCACCCCAACTCATTGAAGGTGCGTCTGAACTCGTACCATAGGTATTCTGAAACTCAGGCATTACGAAAGGCGATGAAAAGGTTGTATTGTTGGCATAGTTAACACGCACACGTCCTTCTTGTCCCTTTTTAGTAGTAATAAGGATCACACCGTTGGCTCCCTGTGAACCATAGAGAGCGGCTGCCGTAGCTCCCGTCAATACAGACATCGACTCGATGTCCTCTGGGTTGATGTTGGCGATACCTTCGTAATCGCCACCATCGGGCGTTTCATAAATGCCTTCCGTCTGTTTAGAACGCAGGCTCGGAAGCGGAATGCCGTCAACTACATAAAGTGCATTGTTATCCCCGTTGATCGACTTCACGCCACGCATAACCACACGCGTCGAACCTCCGGCTCCCGAAGCGCTGGCATTGATCTGCAAGCCTGCGATCTTTCCGGAAAGCGAATTGACGAAATTGGCATCCTTAACCGTATTGACAATAGAGCCAGAAACCTCCTGAACATTATAGGTCAATGCTTTTTCCTGTTTCTTGATACCGAGCGCCGTCACCACGACAGCATCTACACCAAGCGACTGTTCCTGCAAAACGATATCAATTCGCTCCCGGGTGCCGACAAGCAGTTCAATCGGCTCATATCCCAGATAATTAACCGTTATCATAGTATTTGCATTCACTTCTGGAATACGCAACGTATAAACTCCGTCGACACCTGAACTCGTGCCAACAGTCGTTCCTTTGACAAGTATTGCCGCACCTATCACAGCATCACCTTTATTGTCCGTTACTTTTCCCGACACGACTTTCGGACCATCCGTTTGTTGGCTCCTGACAGTAAGAATAATATTGGAACCTTGAATTTCATAAACCACATCTGTTCCCTTCACCATCTGATCAAGAGCCTCAGCAACAGGACGCTTATTAACATGCACATTGACCAAACGCCCCGTGTCCATATTTTTATCATAAATAAACAAATACTTGGTCTGATTTTCGATTTCGTCCATTACCTGCACCATCTTCTCCTGTTGCAAATCAATGGTTACGAGCGCTGTCTGTGCCTGAGCAGCCGAGGCCGTAAGACAAAAGAAAGTTACGAACAGCGAGATTATCAGACGTTTTGATTGCCTGATAGTTTTTTTCTTCATATCTTTGTAAATTAAAGAGGGATAATGAGCCGGAAATATCCGGAATTAATTCAAATAACGACGTTACCCTCCAGTGCCCGAAACTGTGACAGCAGTTCGGGCATCTTTTTATAAAAAGATAACGCGCAAAATAGGATGCGGAATTACATCATAGGCAGGTGGGTTTAAGGTTCATAAAAGGTTAGCTAATAAATGGTTATTTCGTTGGTTTCGTGGTTGTACATGTAATTGAATTTGCAATTGCGCTGCAATATGCCGAGAGCATGCTCGATACCGTCGGAAATGCGAAGTTTACCCATTGCCTCCAATGTTGGTATTGGAGCAACATTGAGGTTGATACGCACGCCGTAACAATGCTCCATACGATGTATCACCTCTTTGAAATCAAGCCCACTGATAGAGATCAGCCCTTTGACCCATAGATATTCGTTAGGGTCATCTGCTCTATGAAGGGTCAATTTTCCATTTTCGAATACGGCCTTTTCATCAGGTTTGAGCACAACTTGCTGTCGAGAATCCTCCAATGATGTTAGGCGAACACTGCCACGCAGCAAAGTGGTCGAAAAACCAGAGTGCTGCACATCGGCATTCACGTTGAAGCGAGTTCCGAGCACTTCAACCCGGCACGCAAAAGTTTCTACGACAAACGGCTTGCTGGCATCGTGGCTGACATCGAAAAATGCTTCACCGGCCAACCGAACCCGGCGAGTATCCCCGGCAAAAAGAGACGGATATTCAAGTTCTGCACCCGAATTGAGCCACACTTCAGTGCCATCCTGCAATTTCAGATTGACACGTTGCCCTTCAGGGGCAGAGATACGAGTTGTAAGCGCTTCCCAGGAATGCTCGTGATAGGAAACATATCCCCAACCGATGCCGACGGC
>ERZ827522.2399-NODE-2399-length-12986-cov-2.771170_pt1 | contig 12986 bp, 9 predicted proteins | sample MGYA00519580_ERZ827522 | MGnify/ENA primary metagenome ERZ827522 (study PRJEB31778, sample SAMEA3449340) | human gut metagenome | biome: human gut; feature: human-associated habitat; material: faeces | place: United Kingdom | collected 2010/2012 ... | reverse complement strand
CGGTCAACATCGGCCAGAGTCTTAACGGCCTGGACAAAATCCTCCGGCGGGATGGGGGGCATGCCCAGACGGTCAGCAGAATCGTTGAAACGGTTAGCGTTGCAGTCGGGGCGGAACAGCTGGATCTTGCCGTCCGCGGTGCGGTAGGCCTTCATGCCCTCAAAAATTTCCTGTGCGTAGTGGAACACGGTGGTAGCCGGGTCCATCTCCCACGGGCCATAGGGGACGATGCGGGCGTCATGCCAGCCCTCGCCTGCGGTATAGTCCATCAGGAACATGTGGTCGCTGAACTTCTTGCCGAAGCCGAGCTTCGACTCGTCCTGCGGCTTTTCCTTCGGATGGGTCGTTTTGGTGATTTTAATGTCCAACATAATTTCACACTCTCCCTTTTATATTCAAGCGCACCGCCGCACAGCAGTGCGGGTGATGGTTAGACTTATTATAGCGCTGTCGCGCGGCGAGTGCAAGCCCTTATTTACAAAATGTGTATTTTGTGTTGCAAAAAGCGCAATTCGCGTTTTCCCCCGGCTTTCCACAGTTTTCCACAGCGCCGCTGTGGAAAATGTGGAAAATAAACGTTTTTTCTACGTAGATTTTCCCGGTTTTCCGCTTTTGAACGGGTCCGGGCGGCAGAGTTTTCCACGCTTTCCACGGAGTTTTCAACATTTCCACGGTGGATAACCGTTATACGCCGTGGATAACTCGGGGTGAATATACGGAATGTGAACGGGGTGTGAACAGAAAAAGCGGCCTGCCCGCCTGCCCCGCGCCCAACCAAAAAAGCGTGCCGCTCTCTTTCCCACAAGAGAGCGGCACGCAGTCCAAACTCAATTTTCTTTTCGGTGCACTACAAACATCACCATGCTGAACACCAGCATGAACGCTGCCAGCCCTGCCGCAATCAGCAAAATCAGCTGGAAGACCTTCACGTTAAAGTTTGTCTGCAAATTTTCCCGCGCGGCGGAGACCACATCCGAACCGGAGGAAACCGTCGATTGGGCGTTATTGGCCATCTCCTCGGCGGCGGTCAGTGCGGCCTGGGCGGCGTCGGTGTCGCCCAACGCCTCCAGCGCGTCGGCCAGTGCCTGCCCGCCCATGGCAACCAGACGGTCATTCGTCTCGCTCTTGATCTTCTCGTGATTGACCGCGTTGGCCAGGTACTCGGCAAACAGGTCTGTTGCGCCGCGCACGGCGGGGGCGTAGTCGTCCTTGATCTGCCAGCCCTTGACGGTCCACATACCGTTCATGTAGAACAGCAGCTGCATACCGGAATCCTCCAGCAGAGCGCTGTACACGGCGTCCGCAAAGGCCGTGCTCGAGGTATCCACCGTGCCGAAGCTCAGGGAGATGAACTCCTTGACGCGGTCATACTCGGTCAGATTCGCGTAGTAGCTGCGCAGCGCCTCGGCCAGGTCGGTGTCCTTTGTCACCTTGGAGCCGACGACGACGGAGTCGAGGTCTGCCCGCAGGTCCCCGTTGCTGAAGCGGCTCAGCGTGCCGTCATCGTCTATATTAAAGGAAGCGCGCATCGCCTCGGCGTAGCCCGCGGCATCGCCGGCCTGGCCGTAATACTGCCTGGCCAGCTCCTCACAGTCGCCGCCCCAGCTGCCCGTGATGGGTATGCCGTTGTAGACAAGGTTCATCGACGCCAGCAGGTGCCCAAAGTCGATGCTTTCTCCGTTGGGCAGGACAACGGTGTTCATATTCTGCAGCGACGCCAGCTCGGGGTCGCTGCTGTTGACGTAGCTCTCAAACCCGGCGTCGCGCACACCGGCGGTCAGCTGCCAGATCGTGGAGTTGTACTCCCCCGTGCGGGTGTAGGCCAGCGTCAGCTCGATCGGGTCGGGCGTGTCGGCCTGACTGGCCGAGTACTCCCGCGCCAGCGCCTGCAGGCGGGACAGGCGGTCCAGCACCGTGTCGTAGTCCTCCGCATGGGCAGGCAGTGCCGCCGCGCAGAACAGCCCCAGCAGCACAAACAGCATAGCCAGCAGGCGGGGCATACGGTTCGCTATAGAATTCGTAGTCAAGCACCTCCGGTAAAACAGGACAAAAACCGGGGCAAGGCTGCGCCTGCGCCCCGGGTCTGACTTTTTAACCAATTTGTAATCTTTAGTATACCACATCCGCCCCGGGTTTGTCACCTGTTTTTTTGTGTGTATTCTGTGCGTCTTGACTTTTTGCCATGCATAGGTTTTAATAGAGGCATTACGGAGGTAATTCTATGCACAAACAAACGCATAAACGCGCTTTTTATACCCTTGCAGGCTGCATTGCCGCGCTGGCGCTCTGCGTGGCGGCATCGCTTTTTCTGCTGACGCCCGCACCGAAAGCGCAGGACGTCACCATACCCGGCACGCGCGGGGACATTTACGCCACGGTACAGCTACCCGGCAAGCTGGCCCGCGGGGAGGAGCTGCCGCTCGTCGTGCTTTGCCACGGCTTTACCGGCAGCCGCGGCGGCGACGGCCACTTTGCGCCGCTGGCCGCCGATCTGGCCGCCCAGGGCATTGCGACGGTGCGGCTGGATTTTCCCGGCTGCGGCAACAGCACCGAACCGTTCACGGCCTACACGCTGTCCAACATGACCGACGACGTCGAGAGCGCCATCACCTACATGCAGCAGACCTACGGCACGGGCCGCACAGCGCTGGTGGGCCACAGCATGGGCGGACGGCTGGCCAGCCTCTACCCGCAGCGCAGGGGCGGCATCACGGCGCTGGCGCTGTGGAGCCCCGCCAACGGCGCGGGCCTGCGCGGCATGGAGTTTTTGAACATCGACGACTTTTCCGCCGTGGAAGCGCTGGCCGCTGAGGCCGAGGCGAGCGGCAGCATCAGCACCTGGGGCGTCGATGTCAGCGGAACGCTGTTCACCGAAATGCGCGATTCCGACCCGAACGCCGCCCTGCGGGAGAGCGCCCTGCCGACACTTTTGACCTACACCGGCCATGAGGGCATTTTGAGCGACACGACCCAGGCCGAGACGATAGCCGCCGTCGAGAGCCTGCCCGACGGCAGGGTCGTGCTGCAGCCGTTTGCCGAGGGGAACCACAACTATCTATCCGAGGACGCCGCCACCGCCGCCGCGCTGGACAAAGCGCTGCGGGAGACGACAGTGGCGTTTTTGGTGGAGTATTTGAAGTAGGCCCGCCGCGCCTGCGAGGCCGACAGGAACGGGCACCTGACGAAGCCCTTTGAGACCGTGACCGGCTGAAAACATCGGCAAAATACAGAAAGAAAGCAAAAACCGCGGAGAAGCGCAAACTTTTCCGCGGTATTCTTATTGCAGATTTACCAGCACATAGTCCCCGCAATCGACAATCGCCCCCGCCCGGGGGTATCCCGGCAGGTCGTGGGCGTCGGCGTAGGTCTGCGCCTGCTCATGCAGGGTAGCGCTGTGGGTCATGTCCAAAGCAAAGCCATAGTAGCGGAACAGGTGCTCCGCTGCCTGGCCGTAGACGTCGTCCACCTCGGAGAAGGCCGTGACCGACCAGTTCAGCACCGAGTTGCAGTTGGTCTCGACGTACTTGACGGTGTCGCCGCTCTCCCAGCTCGTGTGCTCACGGAAGAAGCGGTACAGCGGGTGCTGCATCGGGTCAGCCGTCGTGTACCGGGTGATATTCTCCCCCAGCGTGTAACGGCCCACCAGCACCACGGGCTTGTCGGTGCCGTAGTCGCGCACAAGCTCGGTGCCCAGAGTGCGCACCACAGCGGCCTCCTGCTCGGAACGCTGGTAATCGACGGCCAGCAGATGGTTCAGGTACATGGCCTGGTGCAGACAGAGCAGCACCGCCAGCAGCTGCACGCTGCCCAGCAGCACAGCCCGCCGGGCCGCAGCGCGGCGCAGCACCTCATACACGGCCAGCCCCGCCAGCGCCACAAACAGCGCAAACACCTGACAGGTGCGGTATGGCGAGCACTTCCCCTGCACAAACGACAGCAGCACCAGTGAGAGCAGCATTCCCGCACCGGTGAGCAGCAGCAAAGGCCGCTTTTTGCGCACCGCAAGCGCGATAACCAGTACGATAAATACAAGCGCCGCCACCGCCAATTCAGCAATGGGCAGGTAGAAGCAGCCTCGCAGTGCGTAGTTAATCAGAATGCTCTTGACAAGCAGCTTTGCAAGATAGACAAACGGGTAAAATGCCCAGAGAATTTCGGTGGCGCCGTTGGCCGCAGCCTGCGGCGGCAGCACAAGATGGATGCCCGACGTCACCAGCACGCGCAGGCAGAGCCCGCCGACCAGCGCCGCCGCGTACCACAGTCCCTCGGTCAGGACCGCCGCAAGCCGCGGGCGCTCGGCGGCCAGCAGCTGCTCCAGCGTTAAAAGCGCAAAGACAGCCTGCACAAACACCGCCGCCAGTGACTCATAGGACGAGCAGACCACCATCAGGCAGAGCGCCGCCGCGCCCATGCGCAGAGCCCTGCCGCGCCACGGCACGCCGGGCTGGCGCGCGTCCCACAGCAGATTCAGCGCAGCGGCGTCCAGCAGATAGCCGCCGCAGACGCAGACATTCGCGCCGCTGTACTCCCAAATTTCGTTCATCAGCGGGTAGGAGACAAACAGGCAGGCAAACAGCCCATAGCCGAACATGCTGATGCGGTCCTGCGCGGCCTTGCGCAGCAGCGCGCAGAAGCTCACCGCCGCCAGCGCCAGCAGCAGCGCCGCCAGCAGGTCAATGCCAAAGGCATAGCTCGGCTCAGCCCTGCCGTAGCCCAGCACCGCGGCCCAGAGGTTCATACCGAACCGTCCGGTGGACAGCATGACGCCGCCCGTGCCGATGTAGCGGTCCCCTTCCAGCGAGTCAATGCTGACCCGTGTCGTGGCGATGGCATAGCCGTAGCTGAGCAGCAGGGTCAGCCCCAGCGCCGCGCGGAATTTCGCGTTTTTCAGGAAATAACCAAACTCCTGCTTCATGCCGGTCACTGGTCGTCCGGCCCAAAGTTGAGGCGTTCTTCCTCCACAACGAGCGGGCGGTTCATAATGCGGGTGTTCATAGCCATGACGTACTCACCCAAAAAGCCCAGGAACGCCAGCTGAATACCGCCCATAAAGAAGATGGCGATCATCGTCGGCGCGTACCCGGCGCGGAAGCTCTGCCAGAACAGCAGCTTGGCAATCAGATAGAACAGGCCGACCAGAAAGCTCAGCCCCGCCACCAGGAAGCCCGCGAACGTTGCAATGCGCATACCGGCCTTGGTGTAGCTGGTAAAGCTCAGCATGGCGGCGTCGTACAGGCTGTACCAGTTGTTGTGGGTCTTGCCCGCGCGGCGCTGGGGCTGGGTGTACTCGATTTCCTTGCGCTCGGGGCCCAGCTCGGCCACAATGCCGCGGATGAAGGGCGTCGGGTCCTTCAGGTTGCGCAGCGTCTGGATAAAACTCTTGTCGTACAGGCCAAAGCCGGTGAACTGCTCGATCTGCTCGCAGCTGCTCATCTTCTTGATGAGCTTGTAGTAGCAGCCGCGCAGCCAGTACATGACCGGGTTTTCCTTGCTCTGGGTCTTGCGGCCAATGACGATTTTGTAGCCCTTTTCCCACTCGGCCACAAATCTGGGGATCATTTCCACAGGGTCCTGGAAGTCGGCGCACATCGTGATCGTGCAATCGCCGGAGGTGTGGATCATGCCGTAGTACGGGCTGTTGAACTGGCCGAAGTTCTTGACGTTGAAGATAGCCTTGACGTGCTTGTCCTCGGCGCAGATCTGCCGGATGATGGCACGGGTGCCGTCCTCGCTCTTATTGTCGATGAACAAAATCTCATAGTCGTAGTTCGGGCAGCTCTTGACCAGCTCATCGCGCACAGCCTCATAGATGGGGCGGGCGTTCTGCTCCTCGTTGTAGCAGGGGATCATTACCGAAATCGTCTTTTTCTCACTCATTTTGTCTCTTTCCTTACCCACTCAATGGTTTCGCGGATTCCTTCTTCAAACGGGGTCGCGGGCCGCCAGCCGGTGTCCTCCTGTAAGGCCGACGTGTCCGCCTGCAGGTGCATGACCTGCAGCGGGCCGTAGGGGACCGCCCCCAAGCCCAGCGGCAGCGCCGGGTCGATGGCGTCGCGCAGCGCCTCGATGTAGTCCTTCAGCGGGCGGGCCGTGCCGCTGCCCAGCGGGTAGACTCTGCCGTTCTGCCCGCTGACGGCCAGCGCGTAGAACGCAGCTGCCGCGTCGGCGGCGTACAGGTAGTCCCACTGCTGGATGCCCGCGGTCAGAGCGGGCTTCTCGCCGTGCAGCAGCTTACGGATGGTGCCGCTGATCATCGTGGCCGGACCGTCGTGCGGGCCGTAGACGCTCAAAATGCGCGTCCAGATGTGGGCCACGCCCAGCGTCTGGCACTCGACGCGGCTCATCTGGCCGGCGCACAGCTTGGCCATGCCGTAGCCGTTCTCCGGGAAGCAGGGGGTCTGCGCGGTCAGCACACCCTCCACGCGGCCATACTCGGCCTGGCTGCCAGCCCCGATAAAGACCTGGCAGCCCAGCTGCGCCGCGGCGCGGCAGGCCGCAATGGTGTAGCGGATGTTCTCGATCTGCGCCGGCATGTCGTTGCGGCCCGGGCCGATCGTGTGCGCCCACGCAAAGTGGAAGAACGCATCGGCCTTTTCCGGGATCATCTCCGGCAGCGCGGCCAGCTCCGCCGCATCGCAGGGCACCACATGCAGCCGCGCGTCCTGCGGCAGCAGCGCCGCCCGCGCACTGCCCGGGTGCGTGACCGCGTAGACCGTCACGCCCTCCGCCAGCAGCTTTGCACACAGCGCCATCCCGATTGCCCCCGTAGGGCCGGTGATGATGGCGGTTCGGATTTGTCTTTGAATGCTTGCCATTTTTGAATCACGCACTCCCTTACACTTCCGGCATCAGCGGGATGAACATCTGCTTTTCCAGCTCCTCACGCGGCAGGAAGGGGGCCAGGTCCTCCAACGGGGGGCTGACCAGCGTGCCGTCGGGCAGGCGCTTGGTGCTGCTCTTGGGCTCCCAAACCTGTTTCGTGTCGGTGAAAATCTCGCAGAAAGCCGGGCCGTCCAATGCCAGCATCGTGTCCACGGCCTGCTTCATCTCGGCGTTGCTGTGGGCGCTGTAGTAGGGGTAGCCAAACGCCTTTGCAAGCTTTTCAAACTCCGGGAAGGACAGGTCGCCGCTCTCGGGGCCGATGCCGACCTTGCAGTGCTCCTTAAACAGGTTATTCTGCGTCAGTCGGATGGAGTGGTAACCGTTGTTGTTGATGAGGAAGATTTTGATCGGCAGCTTGTTCGTCAGGATGGTCTGCAGTTCCTGCAGGTTCATCATGATGGAGCCGTCGCCCTCAAGGCAGATCGTCTGGCGGCGTCCGCCGCCGATGCAGGTGCCAATGGCTGCGGGCAGACCGTAGCCCATGCTGGCAATGGCGCTGTTGTTTGCCATCCGGCTGCCCTTCTGGATGACATACGCCTGGTTGCCGACGACACAGCACGCACCGTTGGAGACCGCAGTCAGGCTGTTCTCCGGCAGGCGACTGCTTAAATAGCGCACAAAGGCGTAGACGTTGGCGGTCTCGCCGTTTTCCTCCCACTGGCGGGGCAACACGGCGGGGTAGTCGCGTTTCCAGCGTTGGCAGGTGGCCAGCCACTCGCCGCCCGCGTTCACGGGGGCCGCGGCGACCTTATCCAGCTTGGTCAAAAAGTCCTTCGCGTCGGCCCAGACCGGCATTTCGACGTGCAGGGTCGGCTTTTTCAGCTCGGCCTGGTCAATGTCCACCATGATGACCTCTGCCGCGCGGGCCCAGGTCTTCCAGTTGTAGCCGACCTGTCGGATAGAAATGCGCGTGCCTACGGCCAGAATCAAGTCTGCGTTCTGGATGGCCCAGTTGCCCGGGCGGTCACCCATGTTCCCGGCGCGCCCGCAGTACAGCGGATTGTCATCCTCGATGAGGTCCACGGCGTTCCAGTAGGTGACGATGGGGATGTTGAGCTTTTCCGCCACGGAGCGGAACGCCGCATACCCGCCGGACAGGCGGATGCCATAGCCCGCGTGGAACACGGGTCGTTTGGCGTTCTTGATTTTTTCCAGAATCGTCCGGATCGTGGCGTCGTCCACCGGCGGGGGCAGCTGGGCGTCATCCTCGGCGGGGTCGTAGCCACGCAGCTCGTCAGTCTCGATGTAGCCGCCCTGAAAGTTGACCGGGATGTCCAGCCAGACCGGGCCGGGGCGGCCCGTTGTAGCCAGATGCCACGCCTTTTCCAGCAGGTAGCGAATGTCCTTGGGGTTCTCCAGCATGGCGGCGAACTTCGTCATGTACTGGACGGACTTGGTGATGTCGTACTCCTGGTCGCCCATGGCGCGCAGCGGCGTACCGGTGTACTGCAAGGCGTACCGGGCCGTGGTGTCATAGCGCACCTGTCCGGAGACGATGAACATGGGGATGGAGTCCAGCCAGCCGCCCACGACGCCGGTCAACGCGTTGGTGCCGCCGGGGCCGGTGGTCACGCAGACCGCCGCGATCTTATTTTCCAGCCGGGCGTAGGCTTCCGCCGCAATGGCGCAGGCCTGCTCATGGTGGTTGTAGGTCACATGCAGCCGGGGGTTATGGCCCAGCGCATCGTTCAGATGCATAGCGCCGCCACCCACGACGGAGAAAACATCCGTCACGCCGCGCGCCGCCAGAAAGTCCGCCACATAATCCGCTAAACGCTGTTTCATTGGGTTGCTCCTTCTTACTTTGTTTTCTTGAAAACTGGATGCCCATCGTTACCCTTCTGCCATGTGAGCAGGTGGATTACTTCATCTTTATCTCGATTTTTTTTGTTTTCCTCTTTGGCATTGTCGGAAAGCTGTCTGACCAGATAGTCACCGTTGATGGCCTCCGCATCACCGTAGGCAATGTCCTGCCCCTGCTGGGACGGCGTCTCAAAGGCGCTCTTTCCGCTGCCCTGTAGCTGGTAGATTTCTTCTTCCCAGGCATTTTCGCTGCCGCTGATGGCCGCAGCACTCTGCTGGCCCGTCAGCATTCCCACGCTGACACAGTTGAAGATTCGGCCATCGAAGTCGTTTGCAATACCGCCCGCGCGGGTGGCCGTAACGGCTACATCCGTGTAGCAGTTCACGATCCTTGCCTCCTTGCCCACAGAGCCGCCCGCAATCACACCGGCATATTTGCCGCGGATAGTGCCGCCCTCAAGGCCCAAGTTGTACACCTGACCGCCCAGGCAGCTGAACAGGCCCACGTTTTCGCTGTTACTCTGCTTCAGATTCAGGTTGCGGATGACATGCCCGGCACCGTTGTACACGCCATAGAAACAGTGCTCGTTCTCCACATCACCGATAGGCTGCATATTCTGCCCATCCAAATCAATATCGGCGGTCTGCTCGACGTACTGGCCCTTAAAGGTCATGCCATCGCTGACAAGCTCTGCAAAATGCAGCAGGTCTGCGGCGTTCTCAATGCGATACGGGTCCTCATAGGTTCCCTCGCCGTCCAATGCAAATTCAATCTGGCTGGCCTTGTCCCGCAGCTTATACACGGTCACATCGTCGAACTCCCCAAGCTGCTCATACTGCGTCGGCAGCAGTTCGGCAAACATGTCCTCGATCTTGCGCTGCTCCAACGGCTTTCCGTCGCGGAACGCCCGCTCATGGATCTCCTTGCATTCCGGGATGTCCTTCCAGACCACAATATCCGGCAGATTTTCCTCCAGCAGCGCCTTTTCCTCCTGCACGTACTTATCATCCACTACGTCGTAGAACAGAACTGGGACGAATGTGTTCATATTGTAGTTGTCCGTCAAAATATTGAAAATTTTGACGTAGGGGTAACCGAAGATGACGGAATCCTCCGTCATGCTTTCCTCGATCAGCTGCGTGATGCCTTCAAACATCTCCTTGTCCTCTTTGGAAAATTTGAAGCCCTTCAGTGCCGGGATGTCCGTGCTGTACGTCTTGTAATTTCGGGGTTTTTCTTCAGTGCCCCACCACGCATAGGAGCAGATGACTTTCTGCGCCATGCAGGTGATCGACAGTACAATACAACCAACGATGGCAATGCCCCGGACAGCCAGCTCAATCCAAGTATCTATACCGCAGAAGGAAAGCACCGTCGCCAGTACCGCCGGGACTGCAACCATCGTGCAGAAGTACGGGATGCTGCTGGTGCCGGACGACATAATACCGGAGTACATCGTAGCCAGCGCTGCACAGAACAGCCAGAACATTCCCTCTGCCTGACTGTTCTCTCCCTGACTGCCAACCCTTGCACCATAGCGGACCAGTTGCACAATTGTCAGCAGCAGGACCACAAAATAGAGCTTATCCTGTACCGCCTGCCAGACGTCTGTGCCGCGGTAGAGGTCATACAGGAAGTCACTGTTGCCGGAGTTTGCCCCGCCGCAAAAAACAAAGGTCGCCGCCCACGTAAACAGCAGCAGAAGGATGCTGCCCGCCGGGAGCATCACGCGGCTGCCGCGGACCTTGCGCTTTACGCAGAGATACAACAGCAACGCCGTCAGCACCGCGTCGATCAGCAGAATTGCCTGCATCTCCGGACTCTTGCCCAGCAGCTCCAGGAAGGAGGAAATCTCCTTCTCAAAATTGACATAGAGCAGGAGCAACAGCAGCGGGAACAGCAGCGACTGGGCGCGGAGCGCCTTTTCCCGGGACGCTGACACGCCCGTATTTACTGCAAGCAACACCGCGGCCACAGCGATCAGCCAGTTCTGCACCTTGAGCAGGGCCATGGAAAGACCGCCAAACAGAATCGTAAAGATGCTGCCCTTGCCGCCCGTGTGCATGAACACCTGCTCCACAAATGGGAAGAATGCACCGTTCGCCAGCAGATAGGCCGCGGCCACGGCCAGCGGAATCACCGCACCCGCGACTACAAAAAGGCAGTACCAGCCAAAGCGAGCATCCTTTTTGCGGATGCAGTAAAACGCCAGCGCTGCAAAATACACGATGCCCGACGCCAGAAAAATCGTCTGCTTATTCAGAAAAACCAATCCCAGCATAAAGCCGGCCCCAAAAATTTTGGTGTACCTCTGCTTGCTTGTGTCCGCCTCCTGAAAGCCGATGACGCAATACAGAAGCAGAATCGAAAGAAGAGCAACCGTTTGGTTATAGTCGCCCAGCAGGTCATAGACAGACGACGCGCAGAGCATGACCGAAAACAGACACGCCACAAACGTGCTGACCACATTGATATAGCGCGAGATCAGCCGGAACAGCAGCGTAAAAATGGTAGCACGCTGCAACAGCCACCAGAGGCGATACAGCAAGAGGCTCCCAAACGAGAGCTTCCACAGCACTGCATCGACCAGCAGATTCAGCGGGGGCAGATAATAGTAGAAGTCCCGGTACGGCACCTTGCCGTGCCAGATCAGCTCCACATAATTAACGTTCCACCCTTCACTGATGGGGAACGTATTGTTCGCATAAATTGCTGAATAACATACCACCGCCAAGAAGATTCCAATCGACAGTACATTTTTTATGGTACTTATTTTAGGTACTGGCATTTCCTGCGCTTTTGGCAGCACAGCTCCCTGCATGGTCTTCACATTCCTTCCTTGGTTTTGCTCCACATTTTCAACTTTCCAAAATTTTCTGCAACGAGATAAATCATCAATACCCACATCGATGCATTTCCCAGCATTGTTGAAAGACTGATTTTATGATATCCTTCAAGGCTATTAAAAAGACTTATGTATGGGAACTCCCCCATAATCAGCATCATTAGTATAAGAGTATAAGCGGCAAAACCGTGTTTTTCTTAAGTTCCGGTCTTTCATAAAGAAGTAATGTAATGGGTATCAATAAATAAATCTCGTTATATATCCAAGAAAATGTCGGAATAAGCGTCAAGACCATGCACAGTGCATAAGCTTTTTCCCATTCTTGCCGGGATATAAAAACAACAAAAATTACCATGCATAGCAATATCAGCATCAACACTCCGGCAATCCAATCCGTCGTTGAAGACTGTACTTTCATCTTTTCGCCAAACGCTTGACAGATATTGGAAATATTAACCTTAAAGCCATATCCAAATCCTTTGGCATTATTGATCGTATCCGCTGATATATCAGTAATATTTTGAAGCATTTTGGCAATGTTCTGAATCCCACCCGTACCTGCAAATGGAAGGATAAAAAGTGCCACACCGTATACAATAGCCTTTACTGCATCCTCTTTATGCTTTTTGTTCAAAAGTAAAAGACCAAAAAACACCGGATATAGCTTCAGACCTGTTGCAATTGCCAGCGATAGCAATGCCAAATTTCTTATTACCGTATTTTCACTGTTGTAATTGAACACAAAAAACATCAGAAAAAGTAATGACAGAATGACAATATTCCCGCGTTCCAGCATAAATACATACGCCGGAGAAGATACAAAGGCCACACTGTAAAGTACTACATCAATGCCTTTCAGTGACAACTTGTTTGCTGCCATGGCACAGACAACGCCTGTTGACACTAGAAAGAACATCGTCCCGACAAGAACCCCATTCGGCGTTACAGATGCTTCACCAAATGCGAAGCCTGCACTGTAATCTCCCGGAACCATTTTTGAAAAGATCCACAATATCAGATATGTCAGCGGTGGATAGATCGATTTCCCCTCATATGGATGTAAATCTGCCGCATCACGGATTGACTCGAACAAATTCGGATAAATTCCTGCCGTGTCGTATGTCCATGTCATGTATTGGATTGCCTGCCCATTGGATATTGCCAAATAGGCAAGTGCCACCGTTGCAAGAATAATCAAGCAAATACTGTACCACCTTACCGCCAGCCTTTTCTTTTCTAATATCATTGATTCAGATCTCCTTAAATGTCCACATCTTATTGATAATGAAATTCAGCGGAATCGTAACCAGCAAATTCACAATCGGTGCAATCGTTTTGCTCACGCCGAAGAAGGTAACCTCTATCCAAAGCAAAACATTGGAAAGGATCGATGTACCGCCGTAGCTGACATAGGTCTTGCCCAACCGCTTCAGCTTGCTGCGCCAGTCGTTTGCA
>ERZ827522.2397-NODE-2397-length-13003-cov-3.087427_pt1 | contig 13003 bp, 10 predicted proteins | sample MGYA00519580_ERZ827522 | MGnify/ENA primary metagenome ERZ827522 (study PRJEB31778, sample SAMEA3449340) | human gut metagenome | biome: human gut; feature: human-associated habitat; material: faeces | place: United Kingdom | collected 2010/2012 ... | reverse complement strand
GTGGCCTGAAGCGCTATGCCGTGGACCACGCCGGGGTGGTACCCCAGCCGGAGTGCGCTCCCGCCACCGGCAAGAAGGTGGCCATCATCGGCGGAGGCCCCAGCGGTCTCAGTTGCGCCTACTACCTGGCCCTTATGGGTCACGGGGTCACGGTGTACGAGGAGCGGGAGCAGCTGGGCGGTATGCTGCGCTACGGCATCCCCAGCTACCGCTTCCCCCGTGAGAAGCTGGACGCCGAGATCGAATCCATTCTGTCTCTTGGCATTGAGGTACATACCGGCGTCACCGTGGGCCGGGATATCTGGCTGGAGAAGCTGGAGCAGGAGTATGACTGCATCTACATCGCCATCGGCGCTCATCAGGATAAAAAGACCGGCATCCCCGGCGAGAACAGTAAGAACGTCATCTCCGCCGTGGAGATGCTGCGTGCCATCGGCGACAACGAGATGCCGGATTTCACCGGCAAGCAGGTGGTGGTCATCGGCGGCGGCAACGTGGCCATGGACGTCACCCGCAGCTCCATCCGACTGGGGGCCGACAAGGTCACCTGCGTCTATCGCCGCCGTCAGGCGGACATGACGGCGCTGCCGGACGAGATCACCGGTGCGCTGGCGGAGGGAGCCGAGCTGATGACGCTGGCCGCTCCCGTCCGCATCGAGGCCGATGAGGACGGCGCCGCCAAGGCCCTGTGGGTCCAGCCCCAGATCATCGGGGAGGTGGACAAGGCAGGGCGTCCCCGTCCCGGCAAGGCGGCGCTGGAGGAGGTCCGCATCCCGGCGGATGTCATCGTGGTGGCCATCGGACAGGGCGTCGAGATCCAGGGCTTCGATCAGGCCGGCGTCCCCATCCAGCGGGGTGCCTTTGTGGCGGGCCTGTCGGGGCAGGTGCGGGATATGGACAGCGTGTTCGCCGGCGGCGACTGCGTTACCGGCCCAGCCACTGCCATCCGGGCCATTGCCGCCGGCAAGGTGGCAGCCGCCAACATCGACGAGCATCTGGGCTTCCGCCACGAGATCACCGTGGACGTGGAGATCCCCAGCCCCAAGCTGAACAACTCGCCCCCCCACGGGCGCATCGATACCACCGAGCGGGAGGCCTGTGAGCGCAAGCACGACTTCGAGGATATCGAGTGCGGCTTGACCCAAGAGGGGGCCTGCGCCGAGGCAGGCCGCTGCCTGCGGTGCGACCACTTCGGCTACGGAATTTTCAGAGGAGGTCGAAACGAAAAATGGTAACATTGACCATCGACAATCGGACCGTTACCGTGCCGGAGGGTACCACCATTCTGGAGGCCGCCCGCACCGCACGCATCGAGATCCCCACCATGTGCTATCTCAAGGAGATCAACGAGATCGGTGCCTGCCGCCTGTGCATCGTGGAGGTGGAGGGTCAGGAGCGCCTGATCCCCTCCTGCAACAACGTGGTGGCCGAGGGCATGGTGATCCATACCCACTCTCCCCGTGTGCGGGAGGCCCGCCGGGTGAATCTTCGGCTGCTTCTGAGCCAGCATGAGATCCGCTGCACCAAGTGTACCCGCAGCGGCAACTGCCGTCTTCAGCAGCTGGCCAACGATTATAATCTGCTGGGGGAGCACTACATCAAGGACTTGCGGAATATCCCCACGGATTTCAGCAACCCCGTGGTGCGGATCGAGAACCGCTGCGTCCGCTGTATGCGCTGCGTCCAGATCTGCGATAAGGTCCAGGGGATGCACGTATGGGACCTGATGGGTACCGGCTCCCACACCACCATCGGCGTGGGGAAGTACCGCACCCTGGGGGAGTCCGACTGCACCTTCTGCGGCCAGTGCGTGGCCCACTGTCCCGTGGGTGGCCTGCAGGAGCACGATGACACCGGCAAGGTGTTCGATGCTCTGGCCGACCCCAATAAGATCACCGTGGTGCAGATGGCCCCCGCCGTCCGGGTGGCTTGGGCAGAGTACTACCATCTGACGCCGGAGTTCGCCTCGGCGGAGCGCATGGTCACCGCCCTGAAGCAGATGGGCTTTGACTACGTGTTTGATACCAATTTTACCGCCGACCTCACCATTATGGAGGAGGGCAGTGAGTTCGTGGACCGCTTTACCCATCGGGAGCGGTACACGTGGCCCATGTTCACCTCCTGCTGTCCCGGCTGGGTGCGGTTCCTGAAGGGCCAGTTCCCGGATTATACCGACAATCTCTCCACTGCCAAGAGTCCCCAGCAGATGTTCGGCGCTCTGGCCAAGAGCTACTTTGCCGAGAAGATCGGTGTGGACCCCAAGCGCATCTTTGTGGTGTCCATCATGCCCTGCATCGCAAAAAAAAGCGAGGCGGCCCTGCCCACCATGCGGACCATCAGCGACGATCCCGACGTGGATGTTGTGCTGACTACCCGTGAGATCGTGCGGATGTTCCGGGGCGAGCAGATCAACCCCGCCACCATGGAGGAGACTCCCTTCGACAGTCCGCTGGGTACCGGTACCGGTGCGGCGGTGATCTTCGGTGCCTCCGGCGGTGTGATGGACGCCGCCCTCCGCAGCGCCTATTATCTGGTCACCGGCTCCAATCCCGACCCTGATGCCTTCAGCGCCATCCGTGGCGTGAAGGGTTGGAAGGAGGCCACCTTCACCATTCCGAAGGTGGGCGACCTCTCCGTGGCGGTGGTCAGCGGTCTCTCCAACGCCCGCCAGCTGATGACCGATCTGGAGGAGGGAAGGGTCCACTACGATTTCGTGGAGGTCATGGCCTGTCCCGGCGGTTGCGCCGGCGGCGGCGGCCAGCCCATCCACGACGGCACGGAGATGGCCGAGGCCCGTGGAAACGTGCTGTGGAGCATCGACAAGAAGTCCCCGGTGCGGTTCTCCCACGAGAATCCGGAGATCCAGACCCTGTACCGGGAGTACCTGCGTGCCCCCCTCAGTGGCCGTTCGCACCACCTGCTCCATACGGATCACGAGGGCTGGAAAATGCCCAACCAGAAATAAGACATAAAAAGAGGACTCTGAGCCATCGGCTCAGAGTCCTCTTTTTTATGCAGCGTCAAGCAGCACCGTCATCCACGGGGCTGGAAGGGCTGACCCGTCACCACGTCCAGCCATGTGAACTGTCCGTCCTCCAGCACCATGCAGCTGTGGGGGCTGTTCTCCTTGGGCAGGGCCACGGAGCCGGGATTCAGATAGGTGTAACGTCCGCAGTCCCGGCGTACCGGCACATGGAAGTGTCCGCACAGCAGGATATCTCCCTGCCGCAGGGGCGGTGGCGTGTCCGGCCCGTGGATGTGGCCATGGGTGGCGTGGATGGTGAGGCCGTCCAGCACCAGCAGGGCGGAGTCGGAGAGAATGGGGAAGTGGAGAACCATCTGGTCCACCTCGGCGTCGCAGTTGCCCCGGACGCACAGCAGTTCATCCGCCATGTCGTTGAGCAGCTTGGCCACGGCGGGCGGCTCATAGCCCTCCGGCAGCGGGTTTCGTGGGCCGTGGTACAGCAGGTCTCCCAGCAGCACCAGCCGCTGGCAGCCGGTATCCCGATAGAGCTCCAGCAGCCGCCGGGTGTAGACGGCGGAGCCGTGGAGGTCGGAGGCGATCATCAGTTTCATGAGAAAAACTCCTTTCGGTGGAGAATATGTCTCATTCTACCAGCCTTGGAGGAGAAGGGCAAGCTTTTTCTGCCCCTTACGCCCGTTCCCGCCGCACAAGACCCAGCAGCAGGCTCACTGCCAGCATCACCGCCGCCACACTGACCCAGCAGAAGCCCATATCGTACAGGGGCAGCTTCCGGCAAAGCTCCGTCACAGCGCCCAGCGACAGCTGTGCGGCATCCAACGCATAGATGACGCTGACGATTCCGGTGCCCGCCACCACCAGAGAGTAGACCCAACGATTCTTGACCCACAGGCTGTGGGTCAGCCCCAGCAGGATCAGCACAATGGCCACGGGGTAAATGGCGTTGAGAATGGGGATGGAGATGCTGAGGATGGCGTTCAGTCCCAGATTGCACACCAAAAAGGAGAAACCCGTCATCACCAGCACCCACTGGCGGTAGGAGAGTTTTCCGAAAAGGGTGGAGAAATACTGGGAGATGGAGTTGATAAGCCCCACGCAGGTGGTGAGACAGGCCAGCGTGAAGATGGCCGCCAGCAGCACGGCTCCCGGCGCGCCGAACAGTTGGTAGACGATGCACCGCAGGGTCCATGCGCCGTTTTCCTGAATGGCATAGACTCCGGAGCTGCACATCCCCATGTAGGACAGCATGGCATACACCAGCGCCAGAATGGTTCCGGCGAAGATACCTGCCAGAACGGTGTGGCGCATCCGATCGCGCTTTTCCGTCATGCCGAAGGAACCCAGCGTGGTGGCGATGACCAATCCGAAGTTCAGGGCGGCGATGGTGTCCATGGTCTGATAGCCCTCGGAAAAGCCCTTCAGGAAGGGGGCAACATCATAGGCCGTCTGGGACGGGGCCACGTTCACCTCTCCCCGGAACAGAAAACAAACGAACAGGAACACCAGCAGCACCAGCAGACTGGGGGTCAGGAAGTGGCCGATGCGGTTCACCAGCTTTCCCGGTGTCATGCACAGCCATAGGGCCACCAGAAAGAACGCCAGCGAGTACACCAGCATCCACACGGTGGTATTGGCGCTCTCCGGCAGATAGGGGGCCACCGCCATCTCGAAGGGAACAGAGGCGGCACGGGGGATGCCAAGACCGGGACCGATGGAGAGATAGATCAGCAGGGTAAAGACGATGGCGAAGCGCTTGCCCACCTGCTGCCCCAGCCGGTCCAGGCCGTCAAAGCGGGCCACGACCACCACCCCCAGCACCGGCAGCACCACCGCCGTGGCCAGAAAGCCCAGCATGGCCGGCAGGGTGTGGCTCCCGGCGTTCTGCCCCAGAAAGGGCGGGAAGATCAGGTTCCCCGCCCCGAAGAACAGGGAAAACAGCATAAAGCTCACCAGCAGCATTTTGTTTCTACTCAGTTTCATGTCGATACTCCTCATTTTCCAAAAATTTCCGCAAAAAAAGACCCGTCCCAAATTCCTTTGAGACGAGTCTTGCTATACAATACCCGCGGTACCACTCAAATTGCACGACGAAAAACGTCCTGCCACTTCAGGCTCCATCAAGCCCTATGCACTCACGTAGCCTGCACGGAGTCTCCTACTGACAGATGTGTTGGGGGACTCGGCTCGGAAGGGATAAGAGTTCTGGCGCTGTCCGCCGGGCTTCCACCGTCCCCGGCTCTCTATGCGACGTGCTGCCAGCTCCGTCTTCGTCATCGCTTTTGATGTTCACTTGTCACGGACATCATACCATCCCGTAAAGAACTTGTCAAGAGGGAAAATCTCACGCCGACGCATCGTCCTTCACCGGCTCCTCGCCGTGAAGCTCCCGCCGGATGGCCCGGAAGCGCTGGGGGACCTCCTCCTCCGCCATGCGGATGGGGACGTCCGTGGTGCCGGCGGCCTGCGCCGTCTCGTAAAACCAGCACTTGTATTCCACCGTCTCCAGCGTGTGCTGCATCTCCCGGATCTGATCCAGCAGAACCTGCCGCTGGTGGTGGAACATCTGCAGCCGGGTGTCGATGGTGTCGTCTCCCTGCATGGCCAGCTGGATGTATTGCCGGATGTCACGGATGGACATACCGGCCTTTTTCATGCACCCGATGACCTGCAGCCACTCGAAGTCCGACTCCCGGAACATCCGAATGCCGCCGGAGGAGCGCTCCACAAAGGGCAGCAGCCCCTCCTTGTCATAGTAGCGCAGCGTGGATGCCGGGATATCCAGCAGCTTCGCCATTTCACCCACGGTATAGACCATTTTCCAATTCCTCCGAAAAAATTTTGCAAAACCCCTTGACTTAAAGTGTACTTTCAGTTTTAGAGTATAGATAAGCTTTAAGAGCATCATACAGCGCAGAAGCGCTGCTGTCAAGGCCGCGCTTCTCGGAGCCGGTCAGCGACGAAGCATACAGCAAACTGTAAGGAGGAGAGCCATATGGCAGTCAAACAGACGGCGGGGCGGGACGCCCTGGGGGAGTTCGCCCCGAAATTCGCAGAGCTCAATGACGATGTCCTGTTCGGTCAGGTATGGAGTCGAGAGGACAAGCTATCCCTGCGGGACCGCTCGCTGGTGACGGTGGTGGCCCTGATGGCGCAGGGCTTGACGGATGAATCCTTCCGCTACCACCTGCTCAGCGCTAAGAAAAACGGTATCACCCGTGAGGAGATCGCAGAGATCGTCACCCATGCGGCCTTTTATTGCGGCTGGCCCAAGGCGTGGGCGGTGTTCCGCATGGCCAAGGGGATCTGGACGGAGGAGGATGCCAAATGATTTTGCAGGAGACCTATACGCTGGCAAACGGTATAGCCATCCCCAAGCTGGGGCTTGGCACATGGTTCATTGACAACAACAAGGCGGCGCAGGCCGTCCGCACGGCGGCGGAGCTGGGCTACCGGCTCATCGATACGGCTCAGGCCTACGGCAACGAGCGGGGCGTGGGCGAGGGCATCCGCACCTGCGGCCTGAAGCGGGAGGAGCTGTTCGTGGCCAGTAAGGTGGCGGCGGAGCACAAGACCTATGAGGACGCCGCCCGCTCCATTGACGAGACGCTGGAGAAAATGGGCCTGACGTATCTGGACCAGATGCTCATCCACTCTCCCCAGCCGTGGAGGGAGTTCCGGGCTGAAAGGCGCTATTTTCAGGAGAACAGGGCCGTCTGGCGTGCGCTGGAGGATGCTCAGGCAGCGGGAAAGGTGCGGGTCATCGGCGTCTCCAATTTTCTGCGGGACGATCTGGAGAACCTGCTGACCGGCTGCCGGGTGCGTCCGGCAGTGAACCAGCTGCTGCTGCACATCGCCGGTACGGACCTGCCCTTGCTGGACTACTGCACCCAGCAGGACATCCGGGTGGAGGCCTATTCCCCCATCGCCCACGGCGAGGCCCTGAAAAATCCGGCCATCACTGCCATGGCGGAGAAATACGGCGTTTCCGTGCCGCAGCTGTGTATCCGCTATGTCCTGCAGCTGGGAGCGGTGGCCCTGCCCAAGACGGCGGACCCCGGCCATATGCGCTCCAACGCCGCCGTGGACTTTGCCATCTCCCCGGAGGACATGGAGACGCTGCGGAGCATGGAGCACCTGACGGATTACGGCGATTACAATGGATTTCCGGTGTTCAGCGGCAAACCGTTGGCGTGAAAGGAGAAGAATGATGCGTAAACTGAAAAAATGGAGCTGCCTGCTGCTGGCTCTGCTGATGCTGTCGGCGCTGGCCGCCTGCGGAAAGAAGCAGCAGCCCGACAGCGATGCCTCGCAGAACGAGGTGCAGGACACCGATACCCCACAGGATAGCACCCCCACCGAGGAGCAGAGCAAGGTGCTGGTGGTGTATTTCTCCGCTACCGGCAGCACCAAGGCTGTGGCGGGATACATCGCCGAGACACTGGGAGCCGATACCTTTGAGCTGACACCGCAGGAGCCCTATCTGGCGGCGGATCTGGACTACAACAACAGCGAGAGCCGTGTCTGCCGGGAGCACGCTGACCCCGCCCTGCAGGATGTGGCCCTCACCTCTACAGCTGTGGAGAGCTGGGAACGATACGACACGGTGTTTGTGGGCTATCCCATCTGGTGGGGCGGCAGCGCATGGCCTGTCAACGGATTTGTGAAGGCAAATGACTTCACAGGAAAGACGGTGATCCCCTTCTGCACCTCCGCCTCCTCCGCCCTCGGCCAGAGCGGGGAGACGCTGGCTCAGCTGGCCGGCACCGGCGACTGGCAGGAGGGCCAGCGCTTCGGCAGCAGCGCCGCCCGGAGCGACGTGGCGGACTGGCTGACGGGGCTGGGCTTCACTGTCCGATAAGCACCCATTTCCGGGAAAAGTGCCTTGCATCCGCCGCCCTCGGCTGATACAATGGGGGGGAGAGCGGGATGTCCCGCCGCCCGGAGCGATCCCGGAGAAATGTTGAAAGGAGCATACACATGAGCAAAATTCTGGTTGCCTATTTTTCTGCCAGCGGCGAAACGGCCCGTCTGGCCAAGACGCTGGCGGGTGTCATCGGCGGCGATCTCTTCGAAATTCGTCCCCAGACGGCCTACACTGCAGCCGATCTGGACTGGAACAACGCCAAAAGCCGCAGCAGCGTGGAGATGAACGACCCCAAGAGCCGCCCGGCCATGGCGGAGACCCCTCGGTTGGCGGGTTATGACACGGTGTTCGTGGGCTTTCCCATCTGGTGGTATCAGGCGCCCCGCATCATCCAGACCTTTCTGGAGAGCGCCGATTTCTCCGGCAAGACCGTGATTCCCTTCGCTACCTCCGGCGGCAGCGGCATGGGCAAGACCGTGGAGCTCCTGCGCCCCTCCTGCGCCCCCGATACCCGCTGGAACGAGGGTAAGCGCCTGTCCAGCCATGCCTCCGCACAGGAGGTCTCTGCGTGGACGAAGAGCCTGTCCCTGTAAAGTAGTTTCCCTTGAAAGCCTATCCGCCTGAGCGGATGGGCTTTTTTCTTACCCGTCGTTGACGGAACCGGCAAAACACGGTACAATAGCTTCATCTGATCATGTGAAAGGAGCCCGCCGCCATGGAACACACCAACCGCACCATCCGCCCCTTGACCCAGCAGGATCTGGAGGCCTATCTGGACATCTACCTCAACGCCTACCCGGCCTATAAAACGCTGGACGAAGCGTGCCGGGAGCACTACCGGGAGAAGCACCGTCTGGAGCTGCGGGAGGACCGTCAGGTGCAGACGGTGGGCCTGTTTGAAGGGGACGTACTCATTGCCACCATGAAGCTGATCCTCTTTTCCATGAACTGCTTCGGCCGGATGCAGACGGCCTGCGGTCTGATGGCGCTGGAGGTACACCCCCTCCATAAAAAGCAGGGGGCGGCGCTGGAGATGATCCGCTACTTCGAGGACTACGCCCGCCGCCACGGCGCTCTGCTGACGCTGCTGCTGCCCTTCCAGATCTCCTTTTACCGCCGCATGGGCTATGGCTTTGCGGGGAAGCTCTACGAGTACCATCTGCCCACCGCCGTGCTGCCCAAGCCCGAGGGGGAGGCCCGCCGCCATCTGCGCCTGCTGCAGCCGGAGGACTTTGACCGGGTGCTGGCCTGTCACAGCCGCTTCGCCGCCCAAAACCACGGCATGGTGGAGAAGTTCGAGGAGGAGGTTCGGGCCGCCCGCACGGATATTCAGGTGCGCCGCATCGGCTATTGCGCCGACGACGGGACGCTGCGGGGCTATGTGGCCTATCGCTTTGAAAGCGCCAGCGACACCAACTACACCCGCAACCGCCTGTCGGTGGAGGAGCTGGTGTACGACGACGGCGTTGTCCTCCGGGCGCTGCTGGGAGCGCTGAAGCTGCAGGAGGATCTGGCCCAGACGGTGCTCCTCCGCACCGGAGAGGAGGACTTCCACCACCTGCTGGAGGATCCGCAGGACGTCTCCGGCAACTACATCGACTACGGCTTCCTGCAAACCAACGTCTCCGCCATAGGCACCATGTTCAAGATTCTGGACCCGGCGGCCTTCGTGACCGCCACCGCCTATCGCACCCTCCCGCAGGGGACGCTGACAGCGGCCTTCTGCTACCGTGATGAGCTGGCCCACCGGGACTGCCGCACGGTGCTGCGCTTCGACGGCGGCCGCTGGTCCGCCCTCCCGGAGGAAGCACCCGCCGAGGTAACGGTGACGTGCCGGCAGGGGGATCTGGCATCCCTGCTGATGGCCTCCTGCGGATTGGAGGGCATGGTGCGGCTGGGAGCCGTCGCCGTCACCGGCCCTTGGCAGCAGCTGGCGCAGCTTCTTCACTACGGCCAGAAGCCGTGGCTGAACTCCGACTATTGATTCCTCCGTTTAGTTTACTCAGCCGTCTGGCTCACCCCGCCGGTTGACGAAAAAGAGAGTGTGTTCCATCCGGAACACACTCTCTTTTCGTATCGGGTATCATTACACGGAGAACAGGATGTCTGCATAGGTGGGATAGGGCCAGTAGTCGGCCCCCACCAGCGGCTCCATGCGGTCGATGATGCTCCGCATCTCCTCCAGCCGGGAGGCCACCTGATCCCGGTAGTACCGGGCGGCGTCGATGCCGGCATCGGCGGCGGGAGCGGCCTCCAGCGCCCGGCTCATAGCCTGGCAGGCGTCCAGCAGGTCGCCGCTGAGGGCGTCCAGCTGCTCCACCAGATAGCTCTCCACCCGGCAGGGGGTGGTCATCTCCGCCTGCCGCTTCCTCACAACGCCCTTGGCCAGATCGCCGGTGTAGCGGGTGACGGCGGGCAGGATGCCCCGCAGGGTCATATCCCGCAGGGTAGCGGCCTCAATGGCCGTGACCTTGCAGTAATTCTCCAGATGGATCTCATACCGGGCGTGCATCTCCTCCGGCGTCAGGATGCCGAAGCGGGAAAACAGCGCCACATTCTTCTCGTCGATGTAGGCGGGCATACAGTCCACGGTGTCCCGCAGATTGCTCAGCCCCCGGCGCTTGGCCTCCTGCACCCAGTCGTCGTCGTAGCCGTTGCCGTCGAAGATAATGCGCTGGTGATCCCGGAAGGTATCCCGCAGCAGCTCCTGCAGGGCCTGATGGAAGCTCTCCGCCTTCTCCAGCCGGTCGGCAAACTGCTTCAGCTCGTCGGCCATGATGGTGTTGAGCACCACATTGGGGCTGGCGATGGACTGGGAGGAGCCCAGCATCCGGAACTCGAACTTGTTGCCGGTAAAGGCCATGGGGGAGGTGCGGTTCCGATCCGTGTTGTCCTGGCGGATGGCAGGCAGGGCGTCCACGCCGATCTCCAGCGTCCGCTTGCCGGTGCTCTGGAAGTCCGTGTCGTTGATGATGGAGTCCACCACAGCGGAGAGCTCGTCTCCCAGGAAGATGGAGAGCACGGCGGGCGGTGCCTCCTGGGCGCCCAGCCGGTGGTCGTTGCCGGGGAAGGCCACCGTGGCCCGGAGAAAGTCCTGGTAGTCGTCCACACCTTTGACGAAGGCCGCCAAAAACAGCAGGAACTGGGCGTTCTGCCGGGGGGTGGAGCCGGGCTTGAACAGATTTTTGCCCGTGTCGGTGGAGAGGGACCAGTTGTCGTGCTTGCCGGAGCCGTTGACGCCCGCGAAGGGCTTCTCATGGAGCAGGCACACCAGTCCGTGGCGGTCGGCCACCTTCTTCATCATTTCCATGGCCAGCTGGTTCTGGTCGCAGGCGGCGTTGGCGTTGGTGTAGATCGGGGCCATCTCATGCTGGGAGGGGGCCACCTCGTTGTGCTTGGTTTTGCTGAGCACGCCCAGCTTCCACAGCTCCTCATCCAGATCCTTCATATAGGCGGCGACCCGGGGCCGGATGGCGCCATAGTAGTGGTCGTCCAGCTCCTGTCCCTTGGGGGGCTTTGCGCCGAACAGGGTCCGGCCGCACATCCGCAGGTCCTCCCGCTGGGCGCACTGGGCCTTGTCCACCAGGAAGTACTCCTGCTCCGGCCCCACCTGAACCACCACCCGTTTGGTCGTCGTGTCCCCGAACAGGCGCAGGATTCGCACCGCCTGGCGGCTGATCTCGTCCATGGACCGCAGAAGAGGCGTCTTCTTGTCCAGGGCCTCGCCGGAGTAGGAGCAGAAGATGGTGGGGATGCAGAGGCTGCCCTCCTTGATGAAGGCAAAGGAGGTGGGATCCCAGGCGGTGTAGCCCCGGGCCTCAAAGGTGGCCCGCAGACCGCCGGAGGGGAAGGAGGAGGCATCCGGTTCACCCCGGATCAGCTCCTTGCCGGAGAATTCCATCATGATCTTTCCGCCGCCCACAGGGGCGATGAAGCTGTCGTGCTTCTCCGCCGTGACGCCGGTCATGGGCTGGAACCAGTGGGTGAAATGGGTGGCGCCTTTTTCCACGGCCCACTGCTTCATGGCCTCAGCGATCTCATTGGCGGTGGAGAGGTCCAGGGGCGTCCCCTCCGTCACGCACTTCTTCCAGGCGCTGTAAGACGCCGAGGAGAGACGCTCCTTCATAGTGCCTTCGTTAAATACCAGACTCCCAAACAGCTCCGGCAATTTCTTCGTCTCACACATCACACAAAACCTCCTGTCTCAAATTCGTTCTGTATCAAAAAGGAATGCGGAGAGCTTTCTCACATTCCGCTCTGACCGTAGTTGGAGAGGACCCGGGCGGAGGGATCGTCCACGTCGCAGCCCTCCCAGGACCGGTTGGGCATCCAGAAGTCCCGGATCATCCGGGCCTGGCCGGGGTAGTACCGCTCGAACAGGTCCCGATAGAGCAGGCTCTCCCGGGTGAAGGGCGGGCGGTACTGGTATTGGGCGCAGCCCCGAGTGAAAGCCAGGTCGCTGTACTGCGCTCTGGCATATTCCTTCAGATCATCCACCATAGAGTGGCCCACCGCGTCGGAGAAGGCCGCCTTCTGCCGCCAGAGGATATCGTCCGGCAGGATATGATCGTCCGCGAACGCCTTGCGCAGGAGGTATTTGCCCATGTCATACGTGTTCAGCTTCAGCTCCGGACGGATGGACATGACGTATTTTACAAAATCCAGATCGCCGAACGGGACTCTGGCTTCGAGCGAGTTGACGGAAATGCAGCGGTCGGCGCGCAGGACATCGTACATATAAAGCTCGTCCACGCGCTTTTTTGCCTCCTGCTGGAAGGCCTCGGCGCTGGGGGCAAAATCGGTGTATTTATAGCCGAACAGCTCGTCGGAAATTTCGCCGGTCATGAGGACGCGCACGTCCGTCTGCTCGTGGATAGCCTTGCAGCACAGGTACATCCCCATGCTGGCGCGTATGCTCGTGATGTCATAGGTTCCGAGCAGAGCGATGACCGTTTCGAGGGAGTCCAGCACCTGCTGCCGCGTCATGGTGACCTCGGTGTGCTCCGCGCCGATGAAATCAGCGGTTTCCTTCGCATATTTGAGGTCGATGGGATCCAGGTCCATGCCGATGGCGAATGTGCGGATCTTCTTGCCGAGGAGCTTGGCCGAGATCGCGCAGACGAGGCTGGAATCGAGGCCGCCGGAGAGCAGGAAGC
>ERZ827522.2394-NODE-2394-length-13010-cov-3.196372_pt1 | contig 13010 bp, 13 predicted proteins | sample MGYA00519580_ERZ827522 | MGnify/ENA primary metagenome ERZ827522 (study PRJEB31778, sample SAMEA3449340) | human gut metagenome | biome: human gut; feature: human-associated habitat; material: faeces | place: United Kingdom | collected 2010/2012 ... | reverse complement strand
CTTTTCATTTAAAATAACCCCGCGGCGCCCCGCAGGGCTAGTGCCGAGGCGTGTAGAGCGAAGCGGCAGCCGAAGGCCGCCGTGCGCGGCGAACGGGGCCGCAGGCCCTGTTCGCAGGCAGCTTGGCGCAAAAGCGCAGCTTTTTCGACAAGCTGACCGTGGCTGCAGCAGACGCTGCGGCCATGGTTTTTGCGGTTTCAGTTGGGAAGCTTCTGCGGCGCCAGCGCCGCGCGCCGGGCCAGTACGCCCCGGATGCACACGCAGTACACGGCGACGGAGGCCAGCGGCCCAAGCACATCGGAGATGGGCTCGGCGTAGAACACCGCGTCCGCGCCGAAAAACGCGGGCAGCGCGAACACCGCCGCGAAGTAGACGGCCTTGCGCCACAGCGAAAGCGGCAGCGCCAGCTTCGCAAGGCCCAGTGCCGTGAAGCCGTCCACTACCTCGTATTGCAGGCCCAGGGGAAGCAGCGCCAGCGTGCATACCTTGATGGTGTCGAACGCCTGGGCCGCCAGCGCTTCGTCGGTGGTGAACAGCCGCACGAACAACGGCCCGGCCAGCCGCGCGGCCAGCGTCATCACGGCTGTGAACGCCAGCCCCAGCCCGAAAATGTACTTCTGCGCCTGCCGTACGCGCTCTGTGCGGTACGCGCCGTAGTTATAGCTTAAAATAGACTGCGTGCCCCCGGTGATGCCTCCCAGCGGCATCGTCACAACGAGCATGAAGCTTTGGGCGATGGTGGCGCAGGTCACCAGCGCGTCGCCCCGCGCCGCGCCGCCGTAGTGCTGAAGCACGGCGTTCATGGCAATGATCATCACGTTGTCCAGCGCGATGATGATGAACGGCGAAAAGCCCAGCGTCAGCACACGCCTCATGACGGCCGCGGAATATCCGCCCCGTGTGATGCGGATGGGGGGCTTTTTGCCCAGCAGAAAGCGCACCGCATAAACGCAGCTTGCGAGCTGGGAGAGCACCGTGGCGATGGCCGCGCCGCGTACGCCGAGGCCGAAAGCGAAGATGAACACAGGGTCCAGCACGATGTTGAGCACCGCGCCCAGCGCCACGGATTTCATGCCGTCGGTTGCGAAGCCCTGGCATACGATGAACTGGTTCAGGCCGGAGGCCAGCAGCGCAAAGGGCGTACCCAGCAGGTAAAGGGTGAAATAGGCCTCCGCATACGGGTAGGTGGCGTCGCTTGCGCCGAACAGCCGCAGCATCGGCTCACGAAAGGGCAGGATGGCGGCGGGCAGCGCCACCGAGAACACGCACAGCATCAAAAAGCAGTTGGCCAGAATGCCCCGCGCAGCATCGTCGTCGCCCTCGCCGCGCTTGATGCTGAGCAGCGGCGCGCCGCCAACGCCCACAAGAAACGCCACCGAGCCGACCATCGTCACCACCGGGCCGCATACGCCGGCGCCTGCCAGCGCCAGCGCGCCCTCGCCGGGGATCTGGCCGATGAAAATGCGGTCCACGATGCTGTAAAGCACAGAGATGAACTGCGCCAGCATGCTGGGCAGCGCGATGCGTCCTACCAGCACGCCGATCCTTCCGCTGCCAAGGTCGTTTCCCGCTCTCATCGCTGCATCCTCCCGTCGCTTTGCGGCTCTGCGCCGTATACCGCACTCTATCATAGACGATTTTTTTCTCCGAGGAAAGAGGTTTTTCAAAAAAGCCGCAAAAAACGGCCGCCGGAAAGGCCTTTCCGGCGGCCGTTTTGCATTGGAGCAAGGAAAAACACGCTCAGTCGTCCACGTCCAGCGCTTCCAGCCCCTTTTTGGCAACCGGCCTCGCATCACCGTGCCGCACGAACAGCATCGTGACAAAGCTGGCGAACACGAAGAAGGCGGCATAGGGAAACAGCGTGCGATAGCCCACATGCTCCATCAGAATATTGGAGAGGATGGGCGTAAAGATCTGCGCCGTCATGGACACAGTGTAATAATAGCCTGTGTACTTGCCCACGTCCGAGCCCTTGCTCAGCTCCACCACCATGGGGTAGCTGTTTACATTGATGAACGCCCAGCCCATGCCGGCCAGCGCGAAAAAGATGTACAGCAGCGGCGAGACGCTGTGGAAAAAGATGCCCGCAAAGAACGCAGTACCCAGCATCACGATGCCGATGAGGATCGTGCGCTTGCGGCCGATGCGCTGGGCGATCATGCCCACGGGCATATACGAGACGATGGCCGCGACGGTGCAGATCATCAGCACCAGGGCAAAGTTGCCCTGCAGCTCCTGTTCGGCGTAACGGCTGAAAGCCGAGGTGACGGCGTTGTAGCCGAAGAACCAGAAGAACACGCTGGCCAGGATGAACAGCAGGCTGCGGAACATGGGCCGCGGCATTTTGCCGCCCGCGTCCGTTACGCCTTCGTCCTCGTCGGAAGAGCCGGCGGCCCTGTCGGCGGCCTCGCGTTCAGCCACGCAGGCCGGTTCCCTGATCTGCCAGAACAGCACGGCCACACAGACGGCCATCACCAGCCCCAGCACAAGGAATACGGCGGAATAGCGGGGCGTATCCCCGGTGACGGGAAAGATCATCATCGTCAGCAGCATCAGCATGCCGCCCACGGCGCCCATCAGGTTGATGACGGCGTTGCCCTGGCTGCGCAGGGGCTTGGGTGTGACGTCCGGCATCAGGGCCACGGCGGGGCTGCGGTAGGTGGCCATGGCAATGAGCACCAGCCCCAGGCCGATGAAGAACAGCAGGGCGTTGTTCTGCTTCTGTGCTGCGGGCATGATGGCGAGGCACAGAAGCGCCAGGATGGTGCCGCCCAGTATGTACGGCATACGGCGGCCGATTTTCGTGCGGGTCTTGTCGCTCAGCTTGCCGAACAGCGGCAGCATGAACAGCGCCAGCACGTTGTCCATGGCCATCACGATGCCGATGTAGCTGTCGCGCACATGGAACGTGTCTTTCAGGATCAGGGGGATGACGTTGTCGTACACCTGCCAGAACGCGCAGATGGACATGAATGCAAGGCCCACGAAAAAGGTGCGTTTGTAATTCAGCTTCATCGGGAGAAGCCCCCTTTGTTGTTGTTGCTTTCATTGTAGCACGCCGGACGCCGTCCTGCCAAGGGAGCGCGCGCCCGGCTTTACAATTATTTTAAAAAAGAAAAGCCGGAAAGGGCCGGCTATGCCTCACGCTTCGCCGGGATACCGCACGCCCCACAGCGCCCGCAGCGCGTCCGCCGCGCGCAGCACGCGCAGCGTTTCGGCAGCGGGCAGGGCCGGGCATTCGGTGCGGCCGGCCGCCAGCGCCGCCGCCACGGCCCGCACCTCCGGCTCAAAGCCCGTGCCTGTGTTGTCAAAGCGGATGGTTTCCCGCGGCGCGTCCGTTCCCGTTCCGCCATACACCGTCATGGCCGTGGGGCTCCAAAGCGGGCCGTCGATCTCTATGCGTCCTCCGCCGCAGCAAACGGCGGCGCGGTGGGGCGCCGCACACCGGGCGCTCACGGCCAGCGAGGCGCACGCTCCGCCGGAAAAACGCAGAGAAATACTCTCCTCAATGTCCGCGCCCAGCCCGTTTTGAACGCACACGCCCCCAACCCGCTCCACGTCTCCCTCCAGTGCCAGGCATGCCAGCGTAAGCGCGTAAACGCCTATGTCCAGCAGCGCGCCGCCGCCCAGCGCGGGCTGCGCGATGCGGGGGATATCCGCCATGGCCTCACCCAGCACAGCCGTCACCAGGCGCGGCGCGCCCAGCCGCCCGTCCGCCAGCGTTTTGCGCAGAGCCTGCGCAAAAGGCAGCGTACGCGTCCACATGGCTTCCGCCAGCAGCAGGCCGCGCTCCCGCGCCAGGGCAAACAGGCTTTGCGCCTGGGCCGCGTTCAGCGTCAGGGGCTTTTCGCACAGCACATGTTTGCCCGCAAGCAGCGCCGCGCGGATGTGCTGTGCGTGCAGAGGATGGATGCTGCCGATGTAAACGACGTCCACGGCCGGGTCGGCCAGCAGCGCCTCATATCCGGCAAAGCTTTTTGCAAAGCCGTACCGCCCGGCCAGGGCTTGGGCCCGCGCGCTGTCCCGGGCCGCAATGGCGTAAGGCTGCACCTCATCCCGCAGGCTGTCCAGCGTGCGCGCCATGCGCCCGGCAATGTTTCCCGCCGAAAGGATCGCGAAATTCAGCATTGCTCCCCACCGCCCTTTGTGCCGCGCAGTATTTTTTCCATGGGCCTGCCCTTGGCCAGTTCGTCGATGAGCTTATCCAGATAACGGATCTTTTGCATCAAAGGGTCTTCAATGTCCTCCACCCGCACGCCGCACACCACGCCTTTGATCTCTGCGCCGGCTGGGTTGAACCGCGGCGCCTGCCCGAAAAAGGACGCCATATCCGTTCGCTGCGCAAGCTGCCGGGCAAGGCCGCCGGGCGTGTAGCCCGTCAGCCAGAGAATGACGGCGTCTACTTCATCCTGCGTGCGGCCCTTGCGCAACGCCTTCTGTACGTAGAGCGGGTAGATATCGGAAAAACGGGCTTTGAAAATGCGGTGCTCCGCCATAACGGCACGCTCCTTTTTTGCGCGGCCCGGGACAGGGCCGGCGCGTTCTTTCCTTATGGTAACACGCGGGCACGGCTGTGGCAAGCCGTCCGGCGGCTTGAACCACACCCCCGCCCGTGCTATAATACATTAAATACGGAACGGACCGTATGATTTTGAGCGCGGGGGAGAGTTCTATCATGCCGAAAACCGTCATTCCCGCCGGGTACAGGCCGGCGCTGGGGCTTTATGACACACAGAAGGCCATCGGCCTTATCAAGCAGATCTTCCTGGAAAAGCTGTGCGGCGCGCTGCATCTGAAGCGCGTGACGGCGCCGCTGTTCGTGGACCCGGCCACGGGCCTGAACGATGATTTGAACGGCGTAGAGCGCCCCGTCACCTTCGACGTGCCCGCGCTGGGGGCAAACGCCGAGGTGGTGCATTCGCTGGCGAAGTGGAAGCGCATGGCTCTGGCTCAGTATGATTTCCATGTGGGCAACGGTTTGGTCACAGACATGAACGCCATCCGCCGGGACGAGGAGATGGACAACCTTCACTCCATTTATGTGGACCAGTGGGACTGGGAAAAGGTCATCACCCGGGAGGAGCGAACCATAGAATATCTGAAGCAGACTGTGCAGAAGATCGTGGATGCGGTGTGCGGCACGCTGGATGAGCTGAAATGGCAGTTCCCCGCGCTGGAGCGCGTGCGGCTGTGCCGGGAAACGGCGTTTGCCACCGCGCAGGAGCTGGAGGACCAATGGCCCGCGCTCACACCAAAGGAAAGGGAAAATGCTTTTGCAAAGGCGCACGGCACGGTGTTCATCATCGGCATCGGCGGGGCGCTGCGTTCCGGCAGGCCTCACGACGGCCGCGCGCCGGACTATGACGACTGGACGCTGAACGGCGACCTGCTGTTCTGGAACGAAACCCTGGGCTGTGCGCTGGAGCTGTCCAGCATGGGCATCCGCGTGGACGCGGACGCGCTGGCACGCCAGCTCAGCATCGCGGGATGCAGGGAACGCGCGGCGCTGCCGTTCCACAAAATGCTGTTAACGGATGAGCTGCCGCTGACCATCGGCGGCGGCATCGGCCAAAGCCGCCTGTGCATGCTGCTGTTGGGCAAAGCCCACGTTGGCGAGGTGCAGGTGTCGCTGTGGGACGGTGAAACGCGCGCCGCGTGCGCCGCAGCCGGTGTGCAGCTTCTTTGACAGCCCCGCAAAGGTGTTTGCCCGGAAAGGGTTATCTATGATGCAGCAAAACCACACAAACGGACGCCTGACGGACAGAGAGCGCACGCCGGTACGCCTGATCGTGCTGCGGGTGCTGTTCACGCTGTTTGCGGCGGGCACTGTCGTATTTATTTTTTCCAATTCCATGCAGAGCGGCGCGGCCTCGGGCCTGCGCAGCGCCGCCGTCACCGAATGGCTCAACGGAGGGCTGGCCCGCGTGGGGGTCGGCTGGCGCTTTTCCGAGCGTCTGGTGCGCAAGCTGGGCCATTTCAGCGAATACGCGCTGCTGGGCTTCTGGCTGATGCTGTCCCTGCGGGTGTATACCCGGCGCATCCTCTCGTATATTTCGTGGCCTCTGTTTTTCGGCCTGCTGGCAGGCGTGCTGGACGAGGGGATCCAGATGTTTGCGGATGGGCGCGGCAGCGACGTGCGGGATGTGGTGATCGATTTTTCCGGCGTCGTGTTTGGGCTGCTGGCAGCCCTGTTCCTGCTGCTGCTCGTGCGCATGTTCCATGTTCTGCGGGAAAGCAAAACGCCGCTTTAGGCGTGCTGACGCAAGAAAACCGATGTTTTCTGTGTCAACGCGCCCGTGACGCGGCATTTTTTATTTGCAAGCGTAAAAACGGTGAAAGAGGGGGGGCGCGGCCGATGAAGGCGGTGCTGTTTGCACTCAATGCGAAATACATTCATTCGTCGCTGGCGCCCTGGTGCCTGCTGGCGGGTGTGGAGGCCGCAGGCCCTGCGGGTGTTTGTGCCGAGGTGCGGGAGGGCACCGTCAATGAGCCGGAGCGGGACGTGCTGGCCCGCATTTTGGACGGGGAGCCGGATGCGGTGCTGTTTTCGTGCTATTTGTGGAACATTCGGGAAACGCTGCGTCTTGCCGCCGCTGTAAAGGCTGCTCGGCCGGGCGCATATGTAGTGCTGGGCGGCCCGGAGGTGAGCTACAACGCGGGGGAGGTTTTGGCGGAAAACCCGCAGGTGGATTATATCCTCTCCGGCGAGGGCGAACGCAGCGTGCCCATGCTGTTGGCGTCGCTGGCCGCCGGGCGGAAGCCGGAGGAGGAAGCGCCGCCCATCCCGGGGCTGTGCGCCCGGGGCTTTCTCTCCGCGCCCTGCGTGGAGGAGGGCGCGCCGCCCAGCCCGTATGCGCCGGCGTATCTGGAGAACCTGCGCGGGCGCATTGCGTATCTGGAGACCAGCCGGGGCTGCCCGTATGCCTGCGCGTTCTGCCTTTCTGGGCGGTGCGGCAAGCCCCGCTGGTTCCCGCTGGAGCAGGCAAAACGGAACATCCTGACGCTGGCGCGCTCCGGCGCGCACACCGTGAAATTCATTGATCGGACATTCAATGCAAAACCCGCCCACACAAATGCCATTTTGGCGTTTATCCTGAAGCATTACGGGCGGGACATTCCGGCGGGCGTGTGCTTTCATTTCGAGCTTGCGGGCGATATCCTGCGGGAAGAGACCTTCGCGCTGCTGGAGCAGGCGCCGCCGGGCGCGTTTCAGCTGGAGATCGGCATGCAGTCGTTTTGCGAAAAAACGCTGGCCGCCGTGCGGCGCAAAACAGATACGGGCGTTTTAAAGCAGAACATCCGGCGTTTGGTTGCAATGGGGAATATGCACGTGCACATCGACCTGATCGCGGGCCTGCCCCATGAGGATCTGCGGACATTCGGTGAAAGCTTCAACACCGGCTATGCGCTGGGCGCACAGATGCTGCAGCTGGGTTTTCTGAAGCTGCTGCACGGCGCGGCCATGCGGGAGGAGCCGGAGGAATTCCCCTGTGTTTTTTCGGAAGACCCGCCGTATGAAGTACAGAAAACGCCCTGGCTTTCGCCGGAGGAGCTGGACGTGCTGCGCGCCGCCGAAGACGCGCTGGAGCGCTGCTACAACAGCGGGCGTTTTTTGGAAACGGCGGCTTACGCGATGGCGGCGGCAGGGCTTTCCCCGTTCGTTTTTTACTGCCGTTTGGGCGCGGCAGGCGCGCGGCACGGCACGGCGAATATTCCGCTGGATGATTACACCGCTTTTTTGTACAACTGGTGCGCGGCGCTGCCGGGCATAGACAAAGCCTGCCTGCGGGACGCGATGGTGCGCGACCGCCTTGCCACAAATTCCACAGGGCGCTTGCCGCAATGCCTGCATGTAACGGACGCTTTGCTGGGCCGCGCGGTGAAGCGGCTGGCACAAAACCCTGCCACTGCGCCCCTGCCCGGCGTGCGGCGCGGCGTGGCGCTTTTGTACGGCACGCGGCAGGTGGTGTTTGTGGATTACACACAGAAAAACCCCGTTACAGGGCGCTATCTTCTGCATACCCGTTCAATTGACAATCTCTTTACAGAATGATAGAATAAATAGAAATGATTGGGAACGGGGGAACGCATGCATGCCGGGGCTGAACGTGGGTTTTCGCATCGTGCAGGGCGCTTTGTTTTCTTTTCCCGCCGTTCTATTCCCGGCTTTTTAAACTTTTCCCGTTTTGGGAAAAGTTTTTTTTTGCCGTTTTGCTGTATTTGAGGAACAGGAAGGAGAATGGCTTATGCTGATTTGCAATGCCGTGCTCACGGATGCGGACGGTGCGCGTCCGGGCGATGTGCGCATTGAAAACGGCGTCATCACGGCCGTGGGCGAGGGCCTTTCCACCGGCGGGGATACGGTGCTGGATGCAGGCGGCCGCACGCTGCTGCCTGCTTTCATTGACCTGCACTGCCACTTCCGCACGCCGGGCTTTGAGTATAAGGAGGATATCGACTCCGGCAGCCGGGCGGCTGCCCGGGGCGGTTACACGTTCGTCAACTGCATGGCGAACACAAGGCCTGTGTGTTCTTCCGCGGCCATTGCCCAGAGCATCATGGACGACGCCAGGCGCATCGGCCTGTGCGACGTGAACCAGTGTGTGTCCATCACGAAAGACTTCGACGGCAAGACCACCGGCCATCTGCGGGCGCTGCCGCGGAACATCCGCTTCATCAGCGAGGACGGCAAAGGCGTGCGCGAGAGCAGGGTAATGTATGAGGCCATGCGGATCGCCGCCGAAAAAGGCCTGACGGTGATGAGCCACGCCGAGGATATGGACCTTTCCGCGCTGGATTACCGTCTGGCGGAAAACCTGGAGACGGCTCGCAACCTGTATCTGGCCCAGTCTACGGGCGCACGGCTGCACATGTGCCACGTTTCCACCAAAGAGGCGCTGGCCGATATCCTTGCCGCCAAGGCCCGGGGTGTGCGCGTCACCTGCGAGGTGACGCCCCACCACATCTGGTTTTGGGACAGCGATTTCCGCGTGAACCCGCCCATTCGGGCAAAAGAGGATGTGGAAGCGCTCATCGCGGCCATGCTGCGGGGCGAGGTGGAAGCCATCGCGACCGACCATGCCCCGCACACCGAGGAGGATAAGCGCGGCGGCGCGCCGGGCATGGTGGGGCTGGAGACAGCGTTCAGCGTCTGCTACACCAAATTGTGCCGGGAATACGGGATGCCGCTGGCAGACCTGAGCCGTTTGATGAGCCGCGGCCCGGCTGAGATACTGGGCCTGAACAAGGGGCTGATTGCCGAAGGATACGACGGCGACGTGGTGCTGGTGGAGCTGGGCGAGCCTTACACCGTGCGCCGGGAGGATTTTGCGGGCAAGAGCAAAAACACCCCATACGACGGCCTTTCGCTGTACGGCCGCGTGGCGTGCACCGTGAAGGCGGGCCGCGTCACCTATGGGACAATGTAAGCAATAGGATAAACACACAACAGGAGGACGTTATGCTGCAAGTAGACCGTTTGTATGAGGCCGTGGCCGAAAAAAGCCCCGTTTGCGTGGGGCTGGACACCGATTTTTCCTACATCCCCGCGGAGTGTGTGGACAAGACTCTCTCCAAGGGCGAGAACATCTTCCGCTTCAACCGGGATATCATCGAAGCCACGCGGAGCGTGGCGGGCTGCTTCAAGGTGCAGATCGCCTATTACGAGGCGCTGGGCCTGGACGGCATGCTGGCCTATAAATCCACGCTGGAATACCTGCGCCGGGAGGGCCTTGTGGCCATCGCGGACATCAAGCGCGGCGACATTGCCAAAACGGCCGAGATGTATGCCAAGGCCCATCTGGACGGCGAGTTCGAGGCGGACTTCGTTACGCTGGCGCCCTATATGGGGCTGGATTCCATCACGCCGTACACGAAATACATGACGGAAAAGGGCAAGGGCGTGTTCGTGCTGTGCCGCACCTCCAACCCCGGCGCGAAAGATTATGAATACGAAAAGCTGGCCGACGGCCGCCACGTTTATGACCTGGTGGGCGACAAGCTCAGCGCAATGGGCAAGGACTACATGGGCGCGCACGGCTATTCCTCGCTGGGGCTCGTCATCGGCGGCACACACATCGAAGAGGCGAAAGAGATCCGCGCCAAATACAGGGACAGCTTTTTCCTCATCCCGGGCTACGGCGCGCAGGGCGGCACGGCCGAGGACATCGCGCAGTATCTGGCGCAGGGCAACGGCGGTGTGGTGAACTCCAGCCGCAGCGTGCTGCTGGCCTATAAAAAACAGCCCGGAACGGCTTATGCCGAAGCCGCGTACAACGAATGCGTGCATATGAAGGAGGCCATTGCGGATGCCTGCAGCAAATTATAACGCCACCGTCCTGGCAAACGGCGCGGCGGGCGAAAACGTGATGCTGCTGACGGCCCGCTGGGACGAAACCACCCCCGCGCCCGCGTGCGGCCAGTTTTACATGCTGCGCGCCTGGAAAGCGGAGGAAGCGCCGCTGCTTTCGCGCCCCATCAGTGTGCATCGTTTTGACAGAGAGAAAAAAGAGATTTCCTTTTTATATGAGGTCCGTGGTACGGGTACGCAGAAGCTGGCCGCGCTGCGGCCCGGGGACACCGTTGCGCTGACGGGCCCCTCGGGCCGTGGGTTTCCCGTGGACGGCACGTTGGGCGGCGCCGTCGCGCTGGTGGGCGGCGGCATCGGCGTGCCGCCGATGTATAGCCTTGCAAAGAGACTCCTTGCGGCTGGGAAAACACCGGCTGTAATTCTTGGATTTAATACGGCGAGCGAGATTTTCTACAAAGAAGAATTTGAAGCGCTTGGAATTGAGACGATTCTTGCAACCGCCGATGGAAGCGTGGGTAGCAAAGGCTTTGTAACAGATGCGCTGCCGGAAGCGTTTGACACATTCTGTGCCTGCGGGCCGATGCCGATGCTGCGCGCGCTGTGCGCCAGGACGAAAAAGCCGGGTTTTTTGAGCCTGGAAGCGCGGATGGGCTGCGGCTTTGGCGCGTGCATGGGTTGCACCATTGAGACAGCACATGGGCCGAAACGGGTCTGCAAGGAAGGACCCGTATTCCGAAAGGAGGAACTGATATGGTGAGGGCAGCAGTTTCACTCTGCGGCATTGAGCTCGACAACCCCGTCATTCCGGCCAGCGGAACCTTTGGCTACGGGTACACGTTTGCAGAGCTCTACGATATCGATTGCCTTGGAACCTTTTCCTTTAAAGGAACAACACGCGAGCAGCGCCTTGGAAACGCGCAGCCGCGCATTGCAGAGGCGCCCGGCGGTATGCTCAACGCCGTGGGCCTGCAAAACCCGGGCGTGGACGCGGTGATAGCAGAAGAGCTTCCGCGGCTCAAGCAGGTTTTTCACAAGCCGGTCATGGCGAATGTGAGCGGGTTTTCAATCGAAGAGTACGTTGAGGTCTGCCGGAAGCTTGACGCATGCGAGCAGGTCGGCTGGCTGGAAGTGAATATTTCCTGCCCGAACGTCCACGGCGGCGGCCTCGCCTTCGGAACGGATCCGAAAGCTGCTGCAAGCGTCACAAGGGCAGTAAAGGCTGCGGTCAAAAAGCCCGTTATTGTGAAGCTTTCTCCGAATGTCACAAGCATTGCAGATATCGCCAGGGCGTGCGAAGACGCGGGCGCGGATGCGGTGAGCTTAATCAACACGGTGCTTGGCATGCGCATCGACCTGCGCGCGAAGCGGCCGCTGCTGGCAAACAAAACGGGCGGCATGTCCGGTCCAGCAATTTTTCCGCTTGCCGTGCGGATGGTCTGGCAGGTCTATGAGGCGGTCAGAATTCCGATCATCGGCATGGGCGGCATCATGAATGCAGAGGATGCCCTGGAGTTCATTCTGGCAGGAGCAACTGCCGTTTCTGTAGGAACCGCAAACTTTATCGATCCGATGACCACCCTCAAAGTAGCAGAAGGGATCGAAGCATATATGAGAGCACAGAATGTATCCGACATCAGAGAACTGGTCGGTGCTGTGCAGTAAGGAGATAAGAAATGGAACAGTATAAACAGGAATTTATTGAATTTATGGTAGATTGTGATGTGCTGAAATTCGGCGAATTCACACTGAAAAGCGGAAGAAAATCTCCGTTCTTTATGAATGCCGGAGCTTATGTGACCGGTTCTCAGTTAAAGAAACTGGGTGAATATTATGCAAAAGCGATCCATGATCGATACGGCGATGATTTTGACGTACTGTTCGGACCGGCTTACAAAGGAATCCCGCTTAGTGTTGTGACTGCGATTGCATACAGTGAACTTTACGGAAAAGAAGTGCGTTACTGCTCCGACCGCAAAGAAGAAAAAGATCACGGTGCAGACAAGGGAAGCTTTCTTGGAAGCAAATTAAAAGACGGTGACCGTGTGATCATGATCGAAGACGTTACTACTTCCGGCAAATCCATGGAAGAAACGGTTCCGAAGGTAAAAGGTGCCGCAGATGTGACGATCGTCGGACTGATGGTTTCTCTTGACCGTATGGAAGTCGGAAAAGGCGGCGTAAAGTGTGCTCTGGATGAAGTGAAAGATCTTTACGGTTTTGAGACCGCAGCAATCGTAAATATGCAGGATGTCGTAGAGCATCTCTATAACAGAGAATGTGACGGAAAAGTTGTGATCGATGATACATTAAAAGCAGCGATCGATGCATATTATGAGAAATACGGGGCAAAATAATTCGGTAAAATGGAGGCTTTTCATGAACGAAAAAATTTTTAAGACAATAAGAGGTACCGGTGCGGCAAGTCTCGCAGTCGGGATCGTGGTTCTGGTAACCGGAATTTCAGCCGGCGTGATGATGATCGTAAACGGTGCAAGACTTCTGAAGTGTAAAAGTCAGGTATTGATTTAGTTTTATGAGGAAGGAAACAAAAAAGAAGGTGCGGATACTGGGAGCGGTGCTGTTTTTTCTTTATCTGCTGGCACTGACGTATTTTCTGTTTTTTGCGGAAGGATACGGAAGATCCGTGGAAGGAAGAATGTATGCCTACAACCTTCAGCCCTTTCGGGAAATCAAAAGATTC
>ERZ827522.2392-NODE-2392-length-13012-cov-6.352165_pt1 | contig 13012 bp, 12 predicted proteins | sample MGYA00519580_ERZ827522 | MGnify/ENA primary metagenome ERZ827522 (study PRJEB31778, sample SAMEA3449340) | human gut metagenome | biome: human gut; feature: human-associated habitat; material: faeces | place: United Kingdom | collected 2010/2012 ... | reverse complement strand
TCAGCTCACCCATGCTGCCGTAGTAGTCCAGATGGTCGTTGTCGATGTTCAGCACCACGGACAGGTAAGGGGTCAGCTTCAGGAAGGTCTCGGCAAACTCGCAGGCCTCGATAACGATATCATCGCCCTTGCCGGCCTTGCCGTAGCCGTTGATGAGGGGCAGCTTACCGCCGATGACGGCAGAGGGGTCGCGCCCTGCCAGTTCCAGCGCAGTGGTGATCATGGAGGTGGTAGTGGTCTTGCCGTGGGTGCCGGACACGCAGATGCTCTGCTTGTACAGGCGGCTCACATAGCCCAGCAGCACGCTGCGCTCCACGGTGGGAATGCCGTAGGAGGCAGCTGCGTTCAGCTCCACGTTATCCTTGGAGATAGCGGCAGAGTACACCACCATGTCCGCACCGACAACGTTATCCGCATTGTGGCCAAGGCTGACCTTTACGCCCATCTCCCGCTCGTAGCGGATGATGCTACCGTCCAGCACATCGCTGCCGGACAGCTCGTAGCCCTTGGCGGCCAAGATCTGGATCAGCGGGTACATTCCGCTGCCGCCGCAGCCGATAAAATGGATCTTCTTTACATTGTCCAGCAGATGCTGGCTATAATCCGAGTACATGAACATAGTAAGGCTCTCCTCCAAATATTAACGGCTGCAGCGCAGACCGATTCCTTCCAAATATGGGGACACACTCTTATTATATATTTTTTGCAGCATAAAATAAACAGGTAAGGCCGAATTTTCGGAAAGAACCATAATTTTTTTGTGAATTTTGTGATATGTGTACAACAAAATCCCGGTAGTATTACTTTGCCCGCCGCTGCAGGATCTCGTCCAGAATGGCATCGGCCACATCCGCCTTGCTCATCAAAGGCAGCTCCCGTGTGCCGTCCGGGGTGATGAAGGTGACCACGTTAGTGTCCACCCCAAAGCCTGCACCGGCCACCTTGAGGTTGTTTGCCACCACCATGTCCAGATTTTTCTTGGCAAGCTTCGCGGAAGAGTTTTCCACAAGGTCCCGGGTCTCCATGGAAAAGCCGCACAGGAACTGGTGGGTCTTGCGGGGGCCGATGGTGCCAAGGATGTCCTCGGTGCGCTCCACCGGGATGGAAAGGTCGCCCTCCTTCTTTTTGATCTTGTCGTCTGCCACGGTAGCGGGGCGGTAGTCTGCCACGGCGGCGGCCATGATAAGCACATCGGTGGTGTCAAAGCGGTCAGTCACCGCCTCGTACATCTGCTGCGCCGAGGTGACCGGCACATCGGTGGTGAACTTGACCGGCGGCAGCGCGGTCTGCCCGTGGATCAGGGTCACTTCGGCGCCCCGCATGGCGGCGGCGCGGGCAAGGGCGTAGCCCATCTTGCCGGTGGAGTGGTTGGTCAGGTAGCGCACCGGGTCCAGCGCCTCCTGCGTAGGGCCGGCAGTCACCGCGATGCGCACCCCTGCCAGATCCTTCGGGCGGGCGATGGCGTGCAGAATGTGCTCGATCAGTACTTCCTCCTTGGGCAGGCGTCCGCTGCCCACATCCTTGCAGGCCAGCACGCCGCTTTCCGAGGGGATAACGGTAAAGCCGTACCGCTCCAGCGTGGCAAGGTTATCCTGCGTGATGGGGTTTTCCAGCATACCGGTGTTCATGGCGGGGGCTACCAGCTTCGGGCACTTAGCGGCCAGCACCACGGTGGTAAGCATATCGTCCGCAATGCCGTGCGCCATTTTGGCAATGACGTTGGCGGTGGCAGGGGCGACTAAGATCACATCCGCTTTTTTTGCCAGCGAGATGTGGGTGACCTCAAACTTAAAATCCCGGTCAAAGGTGTCCACCATGCACTTGTGGCCGGTCAGGGTCTCAAAGGTGAGAGGGGTGATGAACTGGGTGGCGTTTTTGGTCATGATGACCTCCACATCCGCCCCCAGCTTGCGCAGTGCACTGGCCACGTTGGCCATCTTATAGGCGGCAATGCCGCCGCTCACGCCCAGCAGGACGCACTTGCCGTTCAGATCCATGGTTCGTTTACCTCCCGGAAAAACAGTTCTTTTCCACATATCTTACCTTAGTATAATGCAAAACTTCCACCAGCACAACAAAATCTTTGCCGGGAACTTGTATCCTGAGCAAAAATGCGGTAAAATACGCTTGACAAAGAGCAAACCGGTTCTTTTCTTTTACTTTGAAAAGGAAAACAGAATTATGATCTTAGCCATTGATATAGGCAACACCACCGTCGCCCTTGGGGGCATTCGGGACGGACGTGTATGCTTTGTGGCGCGCATGGACACGGTGCGCACCCGCACGGCTGCGGAATATCGTGCCGAGATGGATAAAATTTTTGCGCACCGCCGCCACCCGGAGCGTCCCATGCGCTTTGAAGGGGCGGTGCTCACCAGCGTAGTGCCCCAGATCACCGGGGCACTGGCCGAGTGCGCCCGTCACTACACCGGCAAAAAGCCGGTCATCGTTTCGCCGGACATCCGCACCGGGCTGACCATAGGGGTGGACGAGCCCCGCGCCGTGGGCAAGGACCGGCTGGTGGATGCCGCCTACGCGGCGGCAAACTTTCCGCTGCCGGTCGTCACGGTAGACCTTGGCACCGCCACCACCTTTAATGTGGTGGACAAAGACCGGGTATTCCGGGGCGGCGTGATCTGCCCCGGCCTTTCCACCGGGCTGCGCGCACTGGGCGAGCGCTGTGCCCAGCTGCCGCAGGTGCATCTGGGCTCCCCAAAAAAAGCCATCGGCACAAATACCGAAAGCTGTATGCTGTCCGGCTCGGTGCTGGGCACCGCCGTGCTCATTGACGGCATGGTGCAGCGCATTGAAGAGGAATTGGGCAGCCCTGCCACGCTGGTGGTCACCGGCGGGCTGGCAAAGTACGTCACCCCGCTGTGCCGCCACCCTCTGGCCTATGACCCGGAGCTGCTGATGAAGGGGCTGGCACTGCTGTACCAGCTGAACGCCCCGCAGGAGCACAGCCGCAGCCATGGCGGCGGCAGGCACTACGGTCAGCAGGGACGTCCCCGGGCAAAGCACCCGCACCCCAACCGCCGCACCCGCCGCGAGCCGGAGGCGCTGGTAGGCTGAGGGAACAAGAGGATAAGGGAGAGCATTATGAAACTGGGCATTCTTGGCACGGGTAAGATCGTGCAGGAATTTTTGCCATGGCTTGTGGAGCACACGCCGTTTACTGTGCAGGCGGTGTGCAGCACCCCACGCTCGGCGGCAAAAGCCGCAGAGCTGTGTGCACAATATCAGATCCCACAGCACACCACCAATTATTTTGAGCTGCTGCAATGGGTAGACGCGGTCTACATCGCCGTGCCCAATTTGCAGCACGCCCGCTACGCCCGGGTGGCGCTGGAGGCGGGCAAGCACGTCATTGTGGAAAAGCCCATGGCGGTGACTGCCGCCGAGACCGAGGAACTGGCTGCGCTGGCACAGCGCAAGCGGCTGTTCCTCTTTGAGGCTATGACCACCCAGTACCAGCCCAACTACGCTAAACTCCGGGAGCTGCTGCCCCGGGTGGGTACAGTGCGCATGGTACAGTGCAGCTTCAGCCAGTATTCCAGCCGGTACGACGCCTTTTGTGCCGGGCAGACCCCGCCGGTGTTCGACCCGCTGTGCGCGGGCGGCGCACTGATGGACTTGGGCGTGTACAACGTCAGCTACATCGTAGGTCTGTTCGGTGAGCCCAACAAGGCAGTGTATGCCGCCAATATGGAGCGCAATATCGACACCAGCGGTGTGCTGATGATGGATTACAGCGGCTTCAAGGCGGTAAGCCTTGCCGCCAAGGACTGCGCAGCCCCTGCCCGCTGCATCATTCAGGGCACAAAGGGCTACATTCTGCAAAAATCCACCCCGAACTACTGCGGCGGCGTGACCTTCCATCCCAACGAGGGCAAGGAGGAGCACTATAACCTGAACGGGGACCGTCCCCGGCAGGCGACAGAGTTCGAGGCATTTTACCGCGCCATGACCGCCGGAGATCAGGAGCTGTGCGCCCGCATGCTGGATACCAGCATCGCGGTGAGCCGGGTGCTCACGGTGGCGCGCCGCAGCGCCGGGGTACGCTTCCCCGGTGACCGGTTCTGAAAAGCTGTTTTCTGACGCATTTTTCTCTGGAACACGCCCTGACAACTACGCGCTTCCAAAGATTTGAATATTCACCTAAAACCCGCACAGAGCGGGCAGGTTTGCGCCGTATCCGACAAAAAGGGCGGAACGGCAGCAGGAGGAAAACTGAATTATGAAGAATACCAATACGAAGACTCTGACCCGTGTGGCCCTGCTGGTGGCCATTGAACTGGTGATGAAGCTTGTCGGTCTGGGCAGTGTGCCCGTGGGCCCGCTGTACATGAGCTTCCTCACCCTGCCTATCGCCGTGGGCGCCATCACCATGGGCCCCGCCGTGGGTGCCCTGCTGGGCGGCGTGTTCGGCGCTGTGAGCTTCTACGATGCCATCACCGGCGCCTCTGCCATGACCGGTGCACTGTTTCAGGTCAGCCCGCTGAACACCTTTATCCTGTGCGTGGGTATGCGTGTGCTCATGGGCCTGTGCTGCGGCCTGATCTTCAAGGGCCTGCAGAAGCTGGATAAGTCCCGCACCTGGAGCTACATCGTCAGCGCCATGACCGCACCCGCCCTGAATACCCTGTTCTTCATGGGCTACATCGTGCTGGCCTTCTACGGCTGCGACTATGTGCAGAATCTGGTGTCCGTCAAGGGCGCTGCCAACCCCTTCATGTTCGTTGTGCTGCTGGTTGGCGTGCAGGGCGTAGCCGAATTTCTGGTGTCCGGCATTCTGGGCGGCATCGTCGCCCGCGCCGTGGCAAAGTTCCTGAAGTAAGACCGGCTGCGCACCATGTCAGGGCGGCGCATCCGTGTTTAGAATAGAAAAATGAATGCTCCTCCGGCAACTGCCGGGGGAGTTTTTTTGTTGGGAGACTTAGAAAGCCCCCCTTCAGGCGCTGCGCGCCAGAGGCTCCCTCTCCGAGGGAGCTGTCAAAACCGTCAGGTTTTGACTGAGGGAGTTCGTTCCCAAAATCCTTCCGTGAAAAAGGGGTTCTGAAAAGCCCGCAGGCTTTTCAGAACCCCAAATTTCAAATATTCTTCCGCTAAACATGGCTAGAGCGCAGCGGAAGCCATTCTAAATCGTCCCGTCTGCCCGGCAGCCTTTACTTTTTCTCCCGCAGCTGCTCCAGATAGCCATCGGCCTTGATGGCCTCCGAGGTGAAGGAGTTATTCTTCCACCAGTTCACAAGGGCGGCGGTCACGGTCAGGCCGGTGGTCACCAACTGTTCCACGGTGGAGCTCTCGATGGGCAGCACAGGCTTGCCGCAGGCGCTCAGCACCTGATTGGTCAGTGCCAGCGCCAGCGCAGCCGTGCGCGCCAGCGTAGCAGCAGAAATTTTGCAATGGGTATCGTTCATAGGTTCAGTTCCTCTCTTTCTCTAAATCTGCGATGCGGTGGTTGGCCACCTTCATCTGTTCTTCTAAAATGGGTACGCGGCGGGCAAAGTTGTTATGCTCCCGCACCTCCCGGGTCAGTTCCTCCAGCTTTGTGTCGGTCACCGCTTGGCTTTTTCCGTTGGCGATCAGCACGCCGATCAGGGTCACCGCACCTGCGATGATGGCTGAGATGATGCTTGTCATCGCGTTCACCCCCTCCACCGGGCTTTGTCTGCCCGGGTGTCCACGTGTACCCAGCCGGTGGCTCTGCCCGCCTTGACGGGATAGCGGCCAACGCCGCCCCAGTCCGGCATCAGGCTTTCGGCGTAGGCGGCCACGTCCTCCACGCTCACGCCCTGCACCCGGATGTCCGCCGCCCGGCCCAGCAGGTGCTGGCTGCTCTTGGCACCGCCCACGGCCGCGTTGTGCGCTGCCGTGCGGTAGCCGCTGGTAATGGTCACCACCTTGCCAAAGTGCTCCCGGATACACTGGAGCAGCAGCATCAGCGCATCGTCCACCATAACGGTGTCGCTGCCGTCCCGGCAGCGCAGCTCCCGCACCTTAAAGTCCGGTGCAAGCAGCTTTGCCCCGTTCTTGGCAAGGCTGTACTTTCGGATCATCTCTCTGCCTCCTTTCCGCATCACAGTCCCCGCATCCAGTTCTCAATGATGGTGCTGCGGTACTCATGCGCCCGCAGACCCGGATGGCCGTTGTAGAGGGCAAGTTGAAAGGCATCGTTGCGCAGCTGCTTTGCCGTAGGGCTGACGTCCGCGCGTCCTGCGCTGTGTGCGGTCAGCAGCAGCGGGTGCTGCTCGTCGTTCAGGTCCAGTACCGGTACACCCCAGTAGGCACAGATCTCCTTCACCGTTGTCCGGTAGGCTGCGGTCATCCATCCATCCGCAAGGATCACGCCCAGCTTCGCGTAGGGGATGTTCTTCATCAGATACTCAAAAACGATATTGTACGCGCCCCACACCGTTGCGTTGGTGGTATCTGTCTTTGTGCCCACAATGGCGGTCGGGTCAAAGCCCTGTGCCGTGTCCGGCTCACACTCGTTCAGACCGAACATCAGGGTGATGTAGTCCGCATCCTTCGGTACGGCCTTGTACCGCTCCACCGAGAACGGCGAAAGCCGCCCGGTGATATTGGTGAACACAGAGCCGCTCACAGCCTCGTTCACCAGCGTCATGTCGTTGCGCTTTGCGATCCACCACGGGTATGTTTTCCATGCTTTCAGCTTCTGGTCGTAAAAATCCGAGTTCGTGCCGGTGTTGCCGGCAGCATCCGTGTAGCCGGTCGCATCGCCTGCGGTAAAGCTGTCTCCGCAGGCCACATATTTCTTCCCGTACAGCACGTTGCCGCTTGCTGTACCGAGGGGATCACCATGTACATCATAGATCATACCGTGCCCTCCTGAATGAACTTGTTAATCTTCGTATCGCTCAGCAGTCCTTTGTACACCTTACACTGGTACAGTGTGCCGTCCCAGCAGCGGGTCATCTCGCCGCCATTCGTGCCCGGAGCACCACCGATCAGCAGGCTCTCCGGCACGTCCGTAAGGGTATGTTTGGTTACCTTCCAGCCACTCAGCGTGCAATGGGTGCTGCCGCCGCGATACTTCTGGCCGTCCAGCTGGATCACGTACCGGGTGCGGGTCTTGAGGTGTGCAACGCTGTCCGATAGCGTCACGTCGCAATAGTCGTAATAAGCAATACTTGTGGTGCCGTTGTTGGGGTTCAGATTGATGTTGATACCCGGCAGATTGAAGTTATCGCCGGTCTCGGTCATGCAGTGCACAAACACGATCCATGCTTTGTCGTTAAAGCTGTCGCTGGCCTTTGCATCCAGCAAAATGGTGTACTGCGGTGTCTCAGTGCCCGCGTGCTCCAGCATCTTTACGCCGGTATCAATGCCCTTTGTCAGTGCCGTTTCACCGGGCAGGTCGTAGAGCAGCTGCGCCGTCTCCACCTCTGCCACCGTCACCGTACAGCTTGCACTCTTGCCGCCTGCGGTGGCAGTCACGGTGCAGCTGCCAGCTTTGATGCCCGTCACCACGCCGTTTGCCACCGTGACAAACCCGGCAGGTGCAACGCGCCACACCACTACATGGCTTGTGGCGTTTGCGGGCAGCACGGTAGCCGTCAGGGTCTTGCTTTCGCCCTCGTTCAGGGTCAGGGCGCTGCTGCTCAGGCTCACGCTCTGCACCGGAATATCCTGTGCACTTCTGCCCCACTCTACACGCAAGGCGTTCAGGGTATCTTGTGCATCGCTGGTTTTGTAGGCTGCATTCTCAAACAGGTTCAGCAGCAGCTCTTTCGCAGTTTCACTCACTCCCTCGCCCGGGTCGCCCTTATCGCCCTTATCGCCCTTCACCCCCGTGGTTGCCGCAATGCCTGCCTCCATGTGGTTCAGCTGGGCGGCCGTCAGGGTCTGGCCGTCCACAAAATTCTGTTTTACGTAGCTCATATTAACTCCTTCCAAGGATCATTCTGCCCAGCACTGCAAGGCTCAGCCGGGCAGTCTTCTTGTTTTCCGGCTTTTCCGGCTGCGTGATGCCCCACAGCGCCGCCAAGCGGTCATAGGCGGCCATGGCTGCATCATTGCCCGCCGCCAGAAGCCGCAGGATCGCCAGCAGTTCCCGCTTTTCCGCGGTGGTAATACCGCCGGTTCCCAGCAGCCCTACCAGCGCTTCCCACGCCGGGGTGTCCGGTGCAGGCATCGTGCCCTCCGCCGTGCCGCTGTTGGCGCATACCTTGCACCGCACATCGGCGCTTGTCACAGTGCGGCTGCCGTCCGTACCCTCAAAGGTGATGCAGCCTGTGCCGGGCACTGCCGTCACCGCCGCCGGAACGGTCAGCACACCGTTTTCCACCAGCGTGGCCGCGCTTGCGCCGGGGGTGTGCCAGTGGGCGCATACCGTCAGCCCCTTCCACTCGCCCCGCTGCTCAATGCGCAGCCGGTAGTTGCCCCGGTTGCCCGCGTAACCCAGCAGCAGCTGCCCGCCGGGCACTGCTGCCGCGCCGTTGCGCTCCAGCCGGATGGTCATCTCATTCATGCTGCACCCCACCCTTACACATACTGGTAACCCTCTACGTTGAAGGGGTACTCAAAGCTGAGGCTCGAGTCCGTTCTCACAACGCCGATACTCAGCACGCCGCTGTCTGCAAAGCTCATCCGCACAGGTGCTGCACCGCTGCACTTCACGCCGTTGCTGAAGTCATAGCTTACACCGCCCACCATGGCCACCGCCGTGCCGCCCCGCACAATGCGGGTGCTGCCGTACTCCGCAGCAGCGGCGACCTGGTTCGTGCTGTTTTCTGCCGTGGGTGCCACCATCCGCACCACAATGTAATCCACCGTCTCCGGCACAGTCAGGCTCGTTGCGGCCTTGCCCGCAGTGCCCGCACCGGTGTAGACCAGCTTTCCGTCCATGTCCATCATCCTTTCCAGTCGTTTCAGTTTTTCGGTCAGGCTAAAGCCCAGCACTGTGTCAAGGTTTTCCGCTGTCACTTCCAGCGTGCCGTCCGCGCTCACGGTTAACCCCCGCCCGGGCTTTACGCCGCCCAGCACGGCTGCGGTGGCACACGGCAGTGTGTAGCCCGTGCTGAATTTCCGGTCTGCCTCCGCCTTGGAATAAAACCGGTCATCCGCACCCAGCTGCAGCAGCACTGCCGCCTTTTCCTGCGCCGACCAGCTTGCTGCCCCGGCGGCACTGGTCAGCGCTTTTTTTACGCCGTAGGGCAGCAGCGCCGGGGTCAGGGGTGCGTAGGCCTCGGTCATGCGGTCCAGCTGTGCCGCCGTGGCGGGCACGGTGGTCAGGGTGGCATCTGCCCGCACCGCAACACCGTACTGCCCATCCGCCCGCACCGCGCCGGGCGTTGCCGCCGTGGGCACGGTCTCGCTGCGCACATAGGGGCGCAGGTCCGGCAGCGGGGTGGTGTCGGTCTGTACCGCGCCGGTGGCAGTATCCACACTGAGGATGCGCACCACCTCGCCGGGCAAAGGCTGCACCGGGAGCGGCACCGCCGCCACATCCTGTGCGTCCAGTTGCACCGCGCCGCCCTTGCTGTTCACGCTCAGCACGGTGCCGTCCTTGGGCGCGTAGCTCTCTGCCCGCAGCGCGGCGTCCTCCGCCCGCTTTGCGCAGGCATCGGCATCGGTGCGGTCGGCCAGAATTTTGTCCGCCGCCTTTTGCGCCAGCACCGCCTGTACGGCGGTGTCTGCTGCGCCGTTCTCGGCGCGGCGGGCGCTTTCCGCTGCGGCGCGGGCACTTTCCAGCACGCGGGCCACGAACTGCTCGTACACCGAGGGCGGCAGCTCCTCGCTGCCGCCGTCCGTAGGCAGGGTGGCGTACACATCGTAGCTGCCGGGGCGGGTGTAGGCGGTGTAGCCGCCGCTGCCCATGGCGGCCAGCATCCACTGTCCCCGCACGCTGCCGGTCAGGCGGCGGTCCACCGTCACGCTGCCGTCGGTGTCCAGCGGAATAGCCGCCAGCTGCACCCCATCACTGCGGCGCAGATACAGCGCCATGGTGCACCCCGCCCACGCTGCGGGCAGGATGAACTGCAGCCGGTCCACCCCCTCGGCGTTCTGTGCGCCAAGGTGCAGCCGGTGCGGCTGGGGCACAAATTCGGTGCCGCCGCACTGCTGCTTGAGGATCTCGATTTCCATGCAAAACCTCCTTTTCTGTTTGCTGTCCCGATTGTACCGCCGGAGGTGCAAAACTATCCAGAGTGTACAGAAAATGTGAAATTTTCTGTTCTTCGGCATTTTGCTAAACGGGGTTTTTGCACCGCAAATACAGGCCGTTTTCCCCTGCCGGAAGCGGGTAATTCCCTTGCAGGTTTTCTATGCAAAACCCGCGATGTGGGGCAGCTTGTTTTGGGCGCAGCGGCCGCCGCTGCGGCCTTATTTGCAGGAAAAAAGCCGATGCAAATGTTAAAAATTCATGAACGAATCACCCACAGAAAAAAGGAAAAAATCAGATGGAAACTACCTAAAAACCAAAATATCAAAGAAAACACTGTGGAAATTGCACAAAAAATAATGTTACAAATCTAACAAAGTACATGACGCAAATTTGACAGATGCTTTACGGTCTGGTAAAATAACGTTTGTGCAACGAACGTTGCAGCGTTTAAATTCTATCTGGATGAAGTAAAAAGCCGTCCTGCGTACGGCACGGCACGGGCAGATGCGGCCCGTGTCTGGGCAGTTTTGTGGTCTGCCCGAAGCGGATTCCAACCTGTAATACGATGCTCCGCTTTTTACCCAAAGAGAGCATCGTATTTGACTGTGCGGCACTTATATCCCCAGCCGCCGCAGTCCGGGCGGCCGGGGGTGCTGATGCACTGCCCGCAGCCGCGCAAAATACGACAAAGAGAGGAGTTGTCTCGTATCGCTTCCGTTAAATTGAAGAAAGCAGTTACTGCCGCAAAGCAGGCAGTATCTCCCCGTGTGCTGGCATTTTGTGTCATGGTGGTATGTCTTGTGGCTACCCTTGGCGTCACCGCTGCAAATCTGCGGCTGACCTACGTCACCGACTCCAATGGTGCACGGCAGGTCCTTCTGACCGATGCCGATGCTTCCCCCGCACAGGTCATGCACCTTTCCGGCATCCGCTCTGAAGAGGGCGATGAGGTCTACTACACCGCGTTCAGCGGCAATCTTGCCTCCCTGAACATCGAGCGCGCATTCTCCGTCAGCATCACCGCCGACGGGCAGGAGTACCCGGTCAAACTGGTGTTCGGCACTGTTGCCGATGCACTGGAGCGCGCCGGTATCACCCTTGAAGGGGACGACTACACCGAGCCGGCGCTGGATCATGTTGTGACCGCCGGCAGCAAGATCGTGGTCCATCGCGTGGACTACGAAGAGCGTGTGGAGACCCAGGCTATCCCCTACGACACCCAGTATGTCTACACCAGCCTGTACTTCCGCAACACCGGCCGGGCCACCACCCTGCAGCATGGGGCGGAGGGTCAGCAGACCGTGACCACCCGCGAAAAGTATGTGGACGGCGAGCTGGAAAACAGCATGGTGGTGGATGTGACCACCACGGTGGAGCCCACCGACCATGTCGTCAAGACCTATGGTGCCGGTGCGCCCGTTTCTCCCCTGACCGGGCCGGACGGCACCACCAACGCCCCCGCCTCGTACAGCCAGGTCCTCACCGGCAAGGCCACGGGCTATTATTCCCGCACGGGCAAGGGCTCGTCGGGCCTGGGCCTGGGCTACGGCACCGTTGCCGTTGACCCCAGCGTCATTCCCTATGGCACGCTGCTGTACATCACTTCCACGGACGGCAGCTTTGTTTACGGTTATGCCGTTGCCACCGACACCGGTATCGCGGTGCAGAAGGGTCAGATCCTGGTGGACCTGTTCTATGAGACCTACGCAGAGTCGGTCATCAACGGAGCCATTCAGGTCAACGTTTACGTTGTAGGCTGAACCGCATAGCACACGGAAAAATTTGAAAAAGCACCCGCTTCAGTTTCCTGGATTTACAGGAAAAATGAGGCGGGTCTTTCTTTTTGCCCTATATTCTGTAAAGTTTGCCGAGAATTCTTGTGTAAAATTGGATAAGTTGACCACAATGGAAAAATATTGACGAAAAGATTATGGTAGATTTTGACGGAAAGCCCTTGAAAAATCGGACAAAATTCTTTAATATAAGAGAGTACAAAGGTATAGGCTCACTGCGGCCTGTACGGGGAGGAGCTGTTTATGAGACCGACGGAAGAAAAGATCCAGAAAGATCCCTCGGATCTGCCGATTTATCTGTTCAAGCAGGGCAACAACTGCGAAGCATACCGTTACTTTGGTGCACACCTTGAGACCCGCGCCGGAGAGTCCGGTGTGGTGTTCCGTGTTTGGGCACCCCATGCAGCCGCCATCAGTGTGGTGGGCGATTTCAACAGCTGGAAGCCGGGCAGCCACCCGATGCGCAAAGTGGATGGGGATTCTGTCTGGGAGCTGTTCATCCCCGGCGTAAAGGAATACGATGTCTACAAGTACTGTGTGACCACCCGGGGCGGCGACCTGATCTACAAGGCCGACCCCTATGCGTTCCACGCGGAGACCCGGCCCTCCAACGGCAGCAAGGTCTACGATATCACCGGCTTTGCCTGGCACGATGATGCCTGGCAGACTGCTCAGAAAAAGGCGGACGTGATCAACGGCCCGATGAACATCTACGAGATGCACGCGGGCAGCTGGAAGCTGAAGGACGAGAAGGTTCCCTATAACTATTCTGAGCTGGCCGATGAGCTGATCCCCTACATCCGGGAGATGGGCTACACCCATGTGGAGCTGCTGCCCGTGATGGAATATCCCTTCGACGGCAGCTGGGGCTACCAGGTCACGGGCTATTTTGCCCCCACCAGCCGCTACGGCACCCCCAAGGACTTCATGGCCTTTGTGGACAAGATGCATGAGGCCGGCATCGGTGTCATCATGGACTGGGTGCCCGCCCACTTCCCGAAGGATGGCTTCGGCCTGTACAACTTTGATGGAGAAGCCTGCTACGAGGACCCCAACCCCAAGCGCGGCGAGCACAAGGAGTGGGGCACCA
>ERZ827522.2388-NODE-2388-length-13024-cov-3.414450_pt1 | contig 13024 bp, 5 predicted proteins | sample MGYA00519580_ERZ827522 | MGnify/ENA primary metagenome ERZ827522 (study PRJEB31778, sample SAMEA3449340) | human gut metagenome | biome: human gut; feature: human-associated habitat; material: faeces | place: United Kingdom | collected 2010/2012 ... | reverse complement strand
ATAAAAGCAGCAATGCCAGAGCGTTGTTGAAAGAAATGGGATTTGCAGATGAAAATATAGCAGTAAATGACTGGTTTACGAAGAAACCGACGACGGATTCGATTGGCGTTATCATCGGAAATAAACCTGTGAAAGTAAAAGATGAGGAATATACACTGATTGCAGTTGCCGTCAGAGGCGGCGGTTATGAGCAGGAATGGGCAAGCAATTTTACGATTGGTACATCCGGACAGCATCAGGGATTTAATACTGCGAAAAATAATGTTCTTTCTTATCTGAAACAATATATTTCCAAGCAGGGAATTTCCGGACAGGTTAAAATATGGGTCACGGGATACAGCCGTGCAGCGGCAACAGCAAATCTGGTGAGCGGTGAACTTGATAAGGGAATCGCTTTGGGAAACGATATCTCGTATCAGAGAAAAGATGTTTATGGTTATTGTTTTGAAACGCCGGCAGGTGCATTGAGCAAAGAGGTAAATGGGGATTCAAAGTATGATAATATATTTAATATTATTAATCAGAGTGATCCTGTGCCTTATGTAGCACCGGCAGCCATGGGATTTGGCAGATATGGTATTGATCGATATTTGCCGTCTGCGGAGTCAGAACCGAAAGATTATGCAGATCTGAAAAAGAAAATGCTGGCGATCTACCAGGCGATGCCAACAACAGAGAAGTATGTTGTAGATGATTTTCAAATGAAAAAAATCTCTGTGGACAATCTGACCTGGAATGCGGTTGGGTTCTTAAAAGATGGGCTGATCGTCAATGATACGAAACATAATTATTCTCAGGGCGTATTTCTGTCAGATTATGTTACAATCTTATCTAAAAAATTTATCGTAAACAGAGAAAACTATGTTGATCGTTATCAGAATGAGATTCGGGAAATTTGTTCCATAGTTTTTGGTTGTACCGATGAACAGTCAGGACGTCTGACGGATTCGATCGTATCGCAGGTAAAGAGTGAATGGTATAAATTTGTGGGTGCATATATCTGGAATACCGGGATCAATCCATGGGGAACGGAAGAAAAGGCATTGAAAATCGTATCGGGATGGCTCAGGAAAGCACTTCAGGATGCAGGAATCACAGATTATAATGAGCTTGTCATTGATTATGCGGGTGTGAAACTGAGTGATCTGATGCTTGCACTTGTCAGCAATCATCCGAATTATTTTACAACGGCTGTTTTAAATGGAGAAGGACTCGGGGCAGCTCATTATCCGGAACTGTGTTATGCATGGCTGGCATCGATGGACAGCAATTATGTCGGAACAACTGCAAATCGCCTGAACAATGGCGGATTCCGGATCATTCGAATCAACTGTGAGGTTGATGTTAAGGTTTTTGATGCAGAACAAAATAAGATTGCATCGATCATCAATGAGCAGTCGGATGAAACAGGAAGTTATATTGCAGGGGTGGATAACAATGGGCAGAAATATGTTGTCCTTCCGGTGGATGAAACTTTTTATGTGGAAATGACTGCACGTGAAAAAGACAGCGTCAATTACAGCATCAATGAATACAGTGCTCTGGCCGGTGAGTATACGCGAAACATCAATTATTTCAATATTGAGATGGAAAAAGGAGAAGTGGTGGAAGGCGTTCTCCCGGCATACGATAAAGCGGAGCTGGAGAAGGATACTCCGGAAGGTTCCGATGCGGACTACAGACTTTATGATGCAGATGGAAACACAATAAATTCGGATTCGGATTTGTCCGGAGACGATGCAAGAAATGCATATTTTACGGTGGAAGCACTTGTATCTGATGAAAAAGCCGGAACTGTGATTGGCGGAGGTATTTACCAGTATGGGCAGTTTGCGAAACTTCAGGCAATTCCGGAGGAAGAATATGTTTTCGAAGGATGGTACAGAGAAGGAATACTGCTTTCAAAAGAAGAGGATTACAGGATACAGATACTGTCTGATGAAAGCATTACTGCGAAGTTTGTGAAAAAGCGGACACCAAAAGTGGTAAAACTTTCAAAGACGAAATATGTATACGATGGAAAGATAAAAAATCCAGGCGTTATTGTACTTGATGGTGATGGCAACAGAGTATCTTCCGATCATTATACGGTATCGTATCAGGCAGGAAGAAAGAAGGTTGGTCAGTACCATGTAAATGTAAAAATGAAAAATAAATACTGTGGCAGCAAAACACTTTCTTTCAAAATTGTTCCGAAAGCGACGAAGATCACCAAAGTCATCAAAAAGAAGAAGGCACTGAGTATTTCCTGGAAAAAACAGAAAAAGCAGGTGTCAGGATATCAGATTCAGGTATCAACAAGCAGAAAATTCAAATCAAAAAAGACAAAAAATATCAGTGGTATGAAAAAGAACAGTACTACGGTATCCAAGTTAAAATCCAGAAAGAAATATTATATCCGGATCAGAACCTGGAAAAAGAAAAACAGAAAGAAATACTATTCTGCCTGGTCAAAAGTTAAAATCGGTAAGACCAAATAAGAGTATCGGGGAGCCGCAAAAAAACAGCGGCTTCCTTTTTGGATATTTCCGGGGAAAAAGAACCGGTCAGACGGAAAAATTGCGAAAACCCTCGGTTTGACAATGTATTTTTGGTGTAGTATACTTTAAAAACATGAAGAGTAATAGTAGAATAAAATAGGATAATAACAGGCAGGAACATATACGAGGTGAAACAGTGGATAAATACGAATACAACCTTAAGTTAGAAGAAATAACAAAGCTGGCTGATCAGGGATATTATGAAGATGCGGCAGATATTATTGATACGATTGACTGGCGGAGAGTAAGAAATGTCAGAACGCTTTGTATGATCAGCGAAATTTATGAAGAAGTCGGAAGATTGCAGGACAGTAAGGCACTTTTGCTTCGTGCATACCGCAAATCTCAGGCAGTGAGAAACATTTTGTTCCATTTAACGGAGATTTCCGTAAAATTGCGGGAGTTTGATGATGCAGCGGAATTTTACAGTGAATTTGTTGAAGCAGCACCGCACGACAATTCACGTTATCTTTTGAAATATATGATCTATCGAGGCAGAGGTGCGGCGATCGAGGATCAGATTGAGATTCTGGAAGAATATAATCAGAAAGAATACACGGAAAAATATGCCTATGAGCTTGCAAAACTTTATTATCGTGCCGGACAGAAGGAGAAATGTGTTGATGCTTGCGATGATCTGGTTGTGTGGTTCAGACAGGGAAAATATGTTATCCGTGCACTCGAACTGAAACAGAGGATCAAAGCACTGACACCGGTACAGCAGGCGATTTATGACAACCGTAACGAAGCTACCATGCCAAAAGCGGAAATGGTAGAAAATGTTGCACCGGATCTGGAAAAAGCTATTCTGGAAAATATGCCAGAATCCAGCAAAGAAGTGATCACGGATGATGTGATTTCTGTAACGGAAAAAGAGATCGCACAGAGCGTCGCAGAACATACAGCTGAAAAAGAAGAAAATGATGATTACGGAATCTTTGCAGCATTTTCTGAAAATCAGGAAAAAACCGATCAGGAAGAACAGGATTTCCATAAGGAATTGCCGGTAACGACCCCGGAAAAGACTGTCGATAATGAGAATGCCGCAGAGAAGGCAGCGGATGATGCAGAGGTCGATGAGAAAATTGTGGATGACGCAGATTCCGAAGCGGAAAACGTATCAAAAGAAAAGGCAGATGCAACCGGTCAGGATGCACCGGCAAAAGCGGATAAAAAATATGAATTTAATACAGAAGACCTTCAGGCAGAACTTGCAAAGAGTATGCGGGATATTCTCTCCGGTATTCAGAGAAAACCGGATGAGAGTGACATTATCGAACCGATGAATGATGTGACTGCCGAGGCAGAAGAAGCAGCTGAAGAAGTTCCGGCAGAAGAGATCAAGAGAAACAATATTGATGATATTCTGCTGTCCATGAGCCTTGCACAGAAAGAAGCGGCAATCGCAGCAGTTCTGGGCAAAAAGGTTGAAGCAGAACCACAGCCAGTGAAAGCAGCAGAATCACATGTGGAGGAAGTCGCTGAAGTTGAGCCAGAAACAGAGGTTGAACTGGCTGAGAAAATAGTTGAGGTTGCACCAGAAGTTGAACCACAGGTTGAAGAAGTGGCTGAGGCTGAACCAGAAGAGGCAGCACCGATTGAGAAAGTAATTGAAGAAGTAGCAGAGCCAGAAGAGACACCACAGGTTGAAGAAGTAGTTGAGGCTGAACAGGAAGTAGAAGTGCAGCCGATTGAGGAAGTTGCGGAAGTATCTCAGGCTGAGCCGGAAACAGAAGTGAAAGAGGACGCAGCCGAAGGTGCAAGCACGAAAAAGGCGGCTCTTGGAAATACAAGGGATATTGCAAAAGAGATTGAAGCGGAGCTTGAGAAACAGGCGGCGGAGCTCGAAAAGCAAGAGAAGGAAAAGCAGGCCGAAAAAGAAAAGGAAGAAAAAAAAGAAGCAGCATCTGTAAAGGAAGAGGATGCAGTTCCGACGGATCTGACGGAAGAACAGAAGTATAATTTCTCTTATTTTGCAACGGTGGCAGGGCTGAGTCAGCAGATTGCTTCGGCATTATATATGGTAATGAAGAAGATGAAATCTACAGATCAGACGTCCAGAGTCGGCAATCTGATCATTCTTGGTGCAGAGGGCAGTGGAAAGTCTACGCTCGGTATTCGTTTTGCAAAGACGATCAGTGAAGAAAAAGGCGAGGAATCTGTAAAGATTGCAAAGATTTATGCAGAGGATTTCAATAAAAAGGATATCCCGTCTACGGTTGCCAAGATTGCGGGTGGTACGCTGATCATTGAGGAAGCCGGTGATCTGGATGATGCCGTTGTGGAACAGCTTTCCAAAGCGATGGAGTTCCGTACAGATGCACTTCTTGTGGTTCTGGAAGATGAGAAGAAATATCTGAAAGAGCTGTTTGAGAAGCATCCGGATTTCGCAGAGAAGTTTACAAGCGAGATTGTTATTCCGGTATTTACCAATGATGAACTTGTCGAATTTGGACGTACTTATGCTTACGAGGAAGATTACACGATCGACGAAGAAGCAATCCCGACGCTCTATGATAGAATCAGTGAGCTGCAGGAAGCGGGCAGACCGGTTACTGTGATCGACGTCAAAGAGATTGTGGATGAGGCCATCCGCCAGTCTGAAAAGATCGGATTCCGGAAACTGAGCATGGTTCTCTCCAAGAAGAGATACGATGCGGATGATCGTGTGATCCTCTACGAAAAGGATTTCAGATAGAAAAAGGAGTCTTCTACGACTGAGATAAAATCAAAAAGCATGTATATCAAATAGAGATGTACATGCTTTTTTGATGTGCACAGAAAGAAGAAATATTGCTTTTTTCTTAGTTTCTAACAATAGATCCACTATCTAACATACTGGTGATTGCGGAAATTCCTGATATATTCTATATTTTTTCAGACAGCAAGCCATGGCAGAACACAGAACTTTCTCTGGAAATGCCGGAGATGATCAAAGGATATTATGGACAGATTCTGACATGGGATGATGAGACACTGGAGCCGCTTTCCAAAGCAGCAGATAACAGCATCAACAGTTATCAGCAGGCATGGTCATCCGACAGGCTGGAAGACCGGACAGCATACGATCAAACTGGTGCTGACCGGAAAAACTATTGACGGCTATACCTTTAAAGTAACGGCAATTTCAGATAAAGTCTTTAAAAAGGCAGCAAGTCTGAAGCGAGTTGTGATCGGTGCAAATGTAAAAAACATCGGAAAAAACAGCTTCAGTCAGTGTAAAAAACTTGCAGCGATCACCTTCAAAGGAACAGATACTGACTAAGAAAGAATAGTAGTGCATGTGCAAATGAACGAATTCCCCGAAGGGCACGTAAAAGTGCCTTCCCTGGAATTGTTCATTTTGCACATTGCCAAAAGCTCCTGGTCTGCCAGGTGTCGCTGAAATATTACTTTTTTTGAATACCGTTTCTGCCGGGTTCTAATTCTTTAGGTGTAGCAAATATGATGTGATAAAAGTTGCGAATGTAATTGATTAGCTTTTAGGGTGAGAAACTTATTTTAGAACATGATTATCAGAAAAAACAACAGAAAATCCTTTGCGAGACAGAATGAAAAAATCTGTTTTGCAGAGGATTTTTTATTATGAAAAATATTGACTGAAAATCTGACACATCTTGAGGTAAGGCTCAGAGAAAAAGTAAAATGATATTGTGTATATATTTAAGGATATTCTATTTTAGTTGAATTTTTGTAAATATTTATGTTGATGCATATGGAAGAAAAGGTAAACACCCTACAATAGAAAGTCAAACTTATTTTGATAAATATTGAAAATTTTATACAGGTTAAGGAGGAAACGAGATGAAGTCAAGATTGTGGAAAAGAAGTGTGGTTGTGGCATTAGCAATGTCGATTGCTGTGTCTGGTGGTTCATTTGTGCGTATGCCGGAGATGGTAAAAGCTGCTGAAAAGAGTACGAGTAATAAAATGGAGAGGGATGTCAGTACTACAGAAGAAGGGCTGAAATATCAGGATGTATCCGGATCCGAAAATGAATTAATGATCACAGGATATACCGGAAACAAAGAGAACCTGGTCATACCTGAAAAGATAGATGGAAAAACAGTAACAGAAATAGGAGATAGTGCGTTTTTGAGATGTGAGAGTTTAAAAACGATCAGTATTCCGGAAAGCGTGGTAAAAATAGGAATACAGGCATTTACAGGATGCAGTAGTCTTAAAAGTATAATCATTCCAGACAAGGTAAAGGCAATAAGAAGTTTTACATTTTCAGGTTGCAGCAGTTTGGAAAGTATAACTATTCCAGAAAGTGTAACAACAATAGAATCTTATGCATTTTTTTGCTGTAGCAGTTTAAAAAGTGTAACTATTCCAGATGATGTGACAGAAATAGGAAGTAATACATTTGTTAGATGCAGTAGTTTGGAAAGTATCACTATTCCGAATGGTGTAACAACAATAGGATCTTATGCATTTGATGAATGCAGCAGTCTGAAATCTATAGTTATTCCAGAGAATGTAACAGAAATACAAGACAATGCATTTAAAGATTGTGGTAGCCTGGAAAGCATAAGGGTTGCTTCAAATAACCCGGTTTATGACAGTAGAAATGATTGTAATGCTATTATAGAGACAAAAAATAATAAATTGGACATAGGATGTAAGACAACCCAAATACCAGATACTATAGTAGAGATAGAAAATAATGCTTTTGTTGGTTGCAATGGATTGGAAAGCATTGTCATACCCGACAGTGTAACAACAATAGGTTTCGGGGCATTTGGTAACTGTGATAATTTAAAGAATATCAATATTTCTGACAGTGTGGTGAAAATAGGAAACAGAGCATTTAGTGCCTGTAGCAGTCTGGAAAGTATTGTTATACCAGAGGGGGTCACAACAATAGGCAGTAATCTGTTTCAAAACTGCAGTAGTTTGAAAAGTGTAACTATTCCAAAGAGTGTAGCGGAAATAGAAAGCGAGGCATTTAAGGGCTGTAGCAGCCTAAAAATGCTTACTATTCCAGAGGGAGTCACAGAAATAGGAGAGGATGCTTTTCGGAATTGTGGTGCCCTGGAGAGTGCTGTTATTTCGAATAGTGTAAAAAATATAGGGCAGGGAGCATTTGGGGAGTGTAAGAATTTGAAAACAATCACGCTTCCAGAACAGGCAGATGAGATAGGAGAACAAGCATTTTGTGCCTGCAGCAGTCTGGAAAGTGTGATTATTCCAGAAGGAATCAACAGCATAGAAGATTCAGTATTCCAAAGCTGTAGCAGTTTGAAAACGGTTGTTATTCCGGAGGGAGTAAAAAGCATAGGCAGCTCTGCATTTAGAGGATGCAGCAATTTGAAAAGTATTGCTATTCCAGATGGTACAGAAGGTATGGGAGCAGGAGTGTTTATGGACTGCAGCAGTCTGGAAAGTATTGAACTTCCGGATAGCTTAGAAAATATAGGGTCAGAAGGTTTTAAAAATTGCAGTAATTTACAAAGCATCATAATTCCGGAAGATGCGGAATATATTGGCGAATCAGCGTTTTCGGGCTGTAGCAGTTTAAAAAGTATTGTGATTCCGAAAAATGTGGAGGATATAGAGGGAACAGCATTTAGAGGCTGTAAACTGGAAAATATTCAGGTAGCAGACGATAATACAGTTTATGATAGCAGAAATAATTGTAATGCTATTATAGAAACAGAAAAGAATAAGCTGGTTGTTGGATGTAAGAATACCATTATCCCAAACGGTGTGAAAGAACTGGGAGATTATGCATTTTATGTTCAAAGCAGTCTGGAGAATATAGTTATTCCGGACAGCGTAACAAAAATAGGATATGGTGTGTTTGAAAACTGCAGCAATTTGAAAAGTATAATTATTCCAAACAGCGTAACAAAGATACAACTTTATGCATTTGAAGGATGCAGCAGTTTAGAGAGTATTAAAGTAGCAAATGATAATCTGGTTTATGACAGTAGAAACAACTGTAATGCTATCATAGAAAAGGAAAGCAATAAGCTGATTGTTGGATGTAAGAATACAGTTATCCCGAACAATGTGGTGCGGATAGGGGAAAGTGCATTTGATGGCAGCAGTAATTTAAAAAATATAGTTATTCCGGATAGCGTAACTGAAATAGAGTGGTATGCATTTTCAAATTGCAGTAGTTTGGAAAACATAAATATTCCGGATAGTGTGATAAAAATATGGGGTTCGTCATTTCGAGATTGCAACAATTTGGGAAAAATTGAGGTTGCAGAAAGTAATCCGGTTTATGACAGCAGAAATAATTGCAATGCTGTCATAGAAAAGGAAAGCAATAAGCTGATTGTCGGATGTAAGAATACAGTTATTCCGAATAGTGTAACACAAATAGGGGAATCTGCGTTTGAGGGTTGCAGTGGTTTAAAAAGTATCATAATTCCAAACAGTGTCAAAGAAATAAAGAGCGATGCATTTTATAAGTGCAACAATCTGGAAAGCATTGTTATGTCAAACAGTGTAGCGATAATAGGAGACTTTGCATTTAGCGGGTGTGAAAATTTAAAAGATGTTTATTATAATGGCAGTGATGAAGAATGGGAAAGAATTTATTTTAATAATAAATATAATAATAGAAATCTTTTAAATGCAAATATCCATTACGGCGAGGCAAATATCTGTGACATCAATGGTCATACCGGCGGAAAGGCTACCTGCAGTCAGAAAGCAATTTGCAGTGTTTGCGGCAAGGAATACGGAGAGCTTGATCCAACTAACCACAAGTTTACAAAGTATGTTTCAGATAACAATGCAACAACAAAAGCCGATGGAACAAAGACAGCAGTTTGTGATTATGGATGCGGCACGAAAAATACGATTTCCGATCCTGGTTCTAAGAAAGCGGAGCAGAAACCGACACCAGATACAGACAGCTCTTCAAATTCGCAGGACAAACCTCAGCAGAATTCAAATAAAGTAGCTCTTAAAAAAGTAACTGGTCTTAAAGTAGCAAGCAAAGCCAAAGGTCGTGTCAATGTATCATGGAAAAAAGTAACAGGTGCAAAGGGATATCAGGTTCAGTACAGCCAGAAGAAGAATTTTGCGGGTGCAAAAACTGCGAAAGTTTCCGGAGGTAAAAAGGAAAAGGCAATCGTTAAGAAACTGAAATCAAAAAAGACCTATTATTTCCGTGTACGTGCGGTATCGGGAAAAACTACTGGAAAATGGTCAGCATTTAAGAAAGTGAAAAAAGTAAAATAAGATCGCTTAAGCGGAATATTTCGATTCTGAAAACTTTTTGCGTGAGGCTGTAAAAAATCTTGTGTCTTTGGAAAGTGAATCTTTCTGATAAGAAATAGATATGTAAGGTTTTGCTGTCGAATTTATAATTCTGTTGTTGTCGAATCTATCTTTCTATTTACAGTATAACCATCTGATAAGATTTTATACATCCGTTTTGATTTTTTTGCATGACAAATGAGACATTGTATTGATTGCTTTTTTCGTGGGTGCTGCCCACACCCGACCTCTGGAATAGAGTAGGGAAATTCTGGCAATAATACAAATGCCGACGGAATAGAAAGGAAGCGGGAATGGTCAGCTTTGGAGCAAATCCATTCCTGCTTTTCTTTTCTCTACAGACAGTTGGTAAGCCGTTCTCCATACAAGCCAATCAACTGATTCAACACCTGATCCCAGTTCCGATATCTCTGTGTCCATTTCCTGACTACGTTTTCGCTGGCAAGATACAGCATCTTTTCCAGTGCTGTATCGCTTGGAAATACACTCTTGGTTTTTGTGACTTTCCGGTATTGACGGTTCAATCCCTCTATGATGTTAGTTGTGTACATAATACGTCGGATATCATTTGAAAACTGGAAAAAGGAACTTACATCTTCCCAATTATTTTCCCAGTTGCTGATAGCATAGGGATATTTCTTTCCCTATTTCTCCTTAATGTTCTCCAGTTCAGATAAAGCTGCTGTTTCATTCGGAGCATTATATACTGCTTTGAAATCTGAGGAAAACTTTTTCAGATCATTATAGTTCACATATTTGAAAGAATTACGCAGCATATGGATGACGCATCTCTGGATCTCTGCCTGCGGATAGACTGCCTGTATAGCTTCTTTAAAGCCGGGAAGCCCATCTACACAGAAGAAAAGTACATCCTTTACTCCGCGGTTCTTCAGATCATTGAGCATTCCAAGCCAGAACTTGCTGGTTTCATTAGCTCCTACTGTGATGCTGAGGATATCTTTGTACCCTTCCACTGTAACACCAAGAACAACATAAGCAGCACGGCTTAAGATCCTGCCATCCTCCCGGACTTTGTAATGAATACAGTCCATAAAGACAAACGGATAAACCGGATTCAGAGGACGTGACTGCCACTCCTTGACCTGAGGAAGGATCTTATCAGTGATCTTGCTGACCATTTCTGCCGATAATTCAATTCCATAAAGATCCTGAAGCTGGTCATGAATGTCACGTGTACTCATACCACGTGCATATAAAGAGATCACTTTTTCTTCAATTCCAGAAATATCCCTCTGATATTTAGAAATCAGCTTCGGTTCAAACTCCCCATTGCGGTCTCTTGGTACATCAATTTGGAATTCACCGTACTGGCTTTTTAAGTTCTTTGTGGAATGACCATTTCTTTTGTTGTCTGTCTGCAGATCTCCCTTATGATTTTTTTCATAACCGAGAGTTGCATCCAACTCTGCCTCCATCAGCTCCTGCAGGATATCTTTGAAACTGTCTTTCAGAAGCGTGTATATATCTGCAACGCTATTAATGTTGTTTTCTGAGATGATCTGTCGAATTTGTTCCTTTGCAACTGCCATAAAAAATACTCCTTTTCGATAAGAATTGTCATATCTGAATTCTTACCAAAAAGGAGTTGTTTTTTACCAAAAACACAAACTATTTTACACTACCTACTGGTATTAAAAGATGTAGAAACCTTCTTCGCCAAAATAATCATCCAATTCATCCTCATTTAGGAAATAATCCATATCCAGAAGTTCATCCTCGCTCATAAGGCGAATGTCCTTGGAAGTTATACCTTCTGGGGGATTATCCATATATTTTTTGCGTAATTCCTCGATGTTTTGTTTCATGGTAGTTTATCCTCCTTTCAGAGGATTATATCATAAAATCTGAGGAATTTATGCAGAAGAACGCTTTCCACGAGATTTGGACATTGCTTTCTCGTAAAGTTCCTCGAGAGATACGCGTTTGTGATTGTAATAAAGTTCAAGAAACATCATCTTGTGTTTACAGTCTGGACATTCCAGAGGGTCATAACCGAAAGAGGAAAGAATAGCAGTTCTCCACTGATTGAAGCTGCGATAAATAGGATGTTTACTTTTTGAAATGGCACGATGGAGCTTGGAATCAATCTTCCGATGGCGGGCATAGAGACCTCCATAACGGATCATTTTGAAATGCTTTTCTGGTATGTGCCGGATCAATCGTTGAATGAATTCCATGGCAGGAACCGTTTCTTCTATGTATTGTTCGTCTTCATGTCGGTTGTAATGGAAAGTAACCATTTCGCCATCGTATTTATCAATTCTGGATGTAGCGATGACAGGACGCCCCAGATATCGACCGATATATTTGACAACTGTTTTGGGGTCACATTTGTTCGGTTTGGCATAAACGTAAAAACCGTGCTTATGCTCCGTATAGCAATCCGCTTTCACTTTTTTGAAAGAAGGACCGATTTTGGACTCCATTTCATTAAGCAGAGCAGTGCGGAAAGCATTACGTAAATAAGTGTAATTAAAGTGTTTGACATGGCGCCAAAAACCATCGTCACTGTATCCGCCTTCAGATAAGAGGCAGTGGATGTGCGGATTCCATTTCAGGTCTCTGCCAAAAGTATGTAAAACCATAATGAAACCGGGCGTGAAGTTTTTGGACTTATTCATTTTGTAGAACATACGAGAGATCACGCTGTTTACAGAGTGGAACAGACAATCGAGCAGAGAACGATCCTTGAGAAAGGATTCGCGAAGATTTTCATCGATTGTGAAAACGCAATGGCGATGTGTGACATTTACCAGCTTAAAGGACATACTGGTGGTGCGTTCTATGGCATATTTGCTGCCACAGGTAGGGCAGAAACGACTGTGACAGCGGAAAGGAACGAATTTGAGTTTTCCGCAGTGAGGACAGCCATACATTGCGCCGCCGAATGATGAATCGCCACAGTTAATCATCTTGTCGATATTTTCTATCTCAGTTTTTCTGGGATGAAGAGTATATTTAATTTCTTCGTAATGGTCTGTAAAAATTTTCTGTAAGATATTCATAAGACTATTATGAGGTATATTTTAGAAAAAAGAAACCCCTAATCCCCTCAAGATTGAGGGGCAGGGGAGTTGAATAGGCGAAGCCTATTTTTTATATGTTCGAGCCCTCCCGGGCTCGAACGGTTCAAATGTCTCCGCTCCACTGCGGTCGTAGCAACAATTCAGGGATTTCGCTTTTAAGAAAAAATCCCCCATTTTGCCAATAATTTATGAGAC
>ERZ827522.2381-NODE-2381-length-13057-cov-3.892094_pt1 | contig 13057 bp, 10 predicted proteins | sample MGYA00519580_ERZ827522 | MGnify/ENA primary metagenome ERZ827522 (study PRJEB31778, sample SAMEA3449340) | human gut metagenome | biome: human gut; feature: human-associated habitat; material: faeces | place: United Kingdom | collected 2010/2012 ... | reverse complement strand
CCCGCCGGTGAGCAGCCCCATCTTGTACATGGTGTACAGCAGCTTCCGGTGGGAGGGCTTGAAGCCGTCGATCTCCGGAATGGCCCGGGAGACGATGACGCTCATGGCGTAGGGCATATAGTTCTCGTCCAGTGTGCGGGTGATGGGCTGCTCCACCACCGTCCCCCGCAGCCCCATGACATTGGGATCGGCGGGACGATGGACGGTTTTCTCTTCTGTTTTCTTCTTTGCCATGAAAGATGATTCCTTTCGTATTCAAACTGGCGGGAGAAAGATGACCCCGCCAAAAAACGATCGATTTTTATTTGCGGCGTACCGCACGCGGCAGGGCACATGGGCCCTGCCCTAAAAAACGCTGCGCTGCCGGGGCCGGTCGGACAGGGTCGTCCGCCCCTACAAAATCCTATCGGTAAACGACCCGAACTGGGCTTATACCGCATTCCTTGCAATGTGTTATTGCGAGGGCGCTCTGCGCCCGTGGCAATCCGTACCCAAAGCCTCCCTTGCCTAAAGGGAGGGGGACCAGCCGCAGGCTGGTGGAGGGATTCGTGCGGGGAAGAATCCCCCAGTCACGGCTTCGCCGTGCTTAGGCAAGGGGGCCATCAACCCCTCCGACGCTTCGCACATCTCCCCTTACACAGGGGAGGTTTTTTATTCCCTTGCTCCGCCTACCCCCGCCAATTTGCCAAGGGATAGGTGCCGTTTTCCTTCTTATAAGCGGCCAACAGCTCATGCTCCCTCTGCTCACAATTTTCGCAGACTTCGTACTCTAACAGCAGGAGCGGATAGTCCTTCACCTGCCAAATGGCGCGCCCACCCTTGTGGTTGACAGCGGTGCCCCAGCCGTATTTTACATATTGCAGCACCCGCTGCCGCAGGCCGCCGCGTCCGTTAGCCTTGCCGATATACAAAACGGTTTTGTCTGTGCATTGGCCGTATTTTTGTTCCAAAATTGCCACCGGATAACCTTTTGCACGCAAATTGTCGGAGCCCTCAATAAAGGAAATGGGTAGCTTTTCCGGGGCCAGCACTCGGTAAATGCCTGGCTGACACGGAAGCGAACTGCACTTTGTCCGATGGAGTTCTTCCAAAGTGGAGACCGTTGGGTTCTTTTTATACAGTTCCCTTAAATGGCAAAACAGTCGAAGTAAGGTCCCCTCCGCAATGCTGCGGTAAATAAGCGTTCCCTGGCAAAAGTAGTCGCGCCGAAAATGCCATGTCAGACAGGCAAGGGTCGCTAAATATGGGAGTTCTTCCGTACTCAAATTATCCATCTGCTCGTCGCGCACGCCATACAGTGACAACACATACGGGTAATTGCTTAGAAAGTAACCTGCCTCATAGTTCCTTTTAATTAAATCGCTTATTGGGAAGGTTATTACCCGAAACTTTTCATCAAAGCTGTCTATGGAATATTGGCGGCACAGCTCTTTTAGTATCGGGTCACGGTCAACACTTTCCAAAAATGAAATATCTTTATCAAATCTGTCCATTTCCCCTCAGCTCACGTCGATCATATCCAGATAGCGGCAGCCGTTTTCAGCGATATAGTCCTTCCGGCCGGAGAGGTTGTCCCCCAGCAGCAGGTCAAAGACACGGGCCGTCTCCTCGGCGTCGTCCGGCAGTACCTTCACCAGCCTCCGGGTCTCCGGATTCATGGTGGTCAGCCACATCATCTCCGGGTCGTTCTCGCCCAGTCCCTTGGAGCGATCCACCTTGTACTTCTTGCCCTCCAGCTGGCGCACCACCTCCGCCTTCTCCTTTTCGGAGTAGGCAAACCACGTCTTTTCCTTGCAGGTGATCTCGAACAGCGGCGTCTCGGCAATGTAGACGTAGCCCTCCTTGATGAGGGTGGGGCAGAGCCGGTAGAGCATGGTGAGGATCAGGGTACGGATCTGGAAGCCGTCCACGTCGCCATCGGTGCAGATGACCACCTTGCTCCAGCGGAGGTTGTTCAAATCGAACTGATTCAGCTCCTTGGCGGCCTTTCCCTGCACCTCCACGCCGCAGCCCAGCACCTTCATCAGATCCGTGATGACGTCGCTCTTGAAGATGCGGGGATAGTCCGCCTTCAGGCAGTTGAGGATCTTGCCCCGGACAGGCATCAGCCCCTGAAACTCTGCGTCACGGGATTGCTTGCAGGCGCCCAGAGCCGAGTCGCCCTCCACGATATAAATTTCCCGCCGGGACACATCCTTGGTGCGGCAGTCCACGAATTTCTGCACCCGGTTGGCGATGTCGATCTTTTCCGTCAGCTTCTTCCGGGTGTTGAGACGGGTGCGCTCCGCCGTCTCCCGGCTGCGCTTGTTCACCAGCACCTGGTTGGCGATCCTCTCCGCCGCCTCCCGGTTCTCGATGAAGTACACCTGCAGCTGCTCCCGCAGGAACTCCGACATGGCGTCCTGCACGAACTTGTTGGTGATGGCCTTCTTGGTCTGGTTTTCGTAGCTGGTCTGGGTAGAGAAGTTGCTGCTCACCAGCACCAGACAGTCCTGCACATCGGGGAAGGTGATCTTGCTCTCCCCCTTGGTGTATTTATTGTTCTCCTTGAGATACTTGTCAATGGCGTAGACGAAGGCCAGGCGGGTGGCCTTATCGGGGCTGCCGCCGTACTCCAGAAAGCTGGAGTTGTGGTAGTGCTCGATGAGGTGGACCCGGTTGGAAAAGCACCATGCGATGTTCAGCTTCACCTTGTACTCCGGCTTGTCCGCCCGATCCCGGCCCCGGCGCTCCGTCTCCCAGCACACCGGCTCCGTCAGGGGATCCTCCCCTGCCAGCTCCGCCAGATAGTCCCGGATGCCGTGCTCATACACGAAGTCCTCCGTCTCGAACTTTCCCGGCGCCACCTCGCACCGCAGGCGGAAGGTGACCCCGGCGTTGACCACGGCCTGCCGCCGCAGCACCTCCCGGTAGTAGTCCGCCGGGATGTCGATGTCGGTGAACACCTCCAGATCCGGCAGCCAGCGGATGGTGGAACCGGTATGGCGGCGCTTGAGCTCCGTCACCCGCATCTCCCCGGCGATCTCGCCCCGTTCAAAGTGCAGGCGGTACTCCTTGCCGTCCCGGCAGACAGTGACGTCCATATAGCGGCTGGCGTACTGGGTGGCGCAGGAGCCCAGACCGTTGAGCCCCAGCGAGTACTCGTAGTTGTCGCTGTTTTCGTTGTCGTACTTGCCTCCGGCGTACAGCTCGCAGAACACCAGCTCCCAGTTGTAGCGCCCCTCCTTCTCGTTCCAGTCCACGGGACAGCCACGGCCCTGATCCTCCACCTGAATGGAGAGATCGGCAAAGCGGGTCACGGTGATGAGCCGGCCATAGCCTGCACGGGCCTCGTCGATGGCATTGGAGAGGATCTCGAACATGGCGTGCTCGCAGCCCTCCAGCCCGTCGGAGCCGAAGATGACGCCGGGCCGCTTGCGGACCCGGTCCGCCCCCTTCAGACTGGAGATACTGTCGTTGTCATAGGTTTTCTTCTTGGTCATATATGCCTCCTGCCGGGATAGCTCCCGGTATCGTTCCTTGCAGGCCCACAGAACTTTTTCGGTGGGCAATAGAAACATTTTATCGCATTTTTCCCTTTCTGGCAAGGGTCAGCGTCACCTTTTCCCCCAAAGGGCATTTTGCCCCCTTTTATGAGAAAGTCAACACAGGGCTTGCATTTTGCGGGGAAAGGGTCTAAACTTGTTGTGTATGTTCTGCGTATCACTCAGGAGGAAAGAACCATGATCCATATCACCGAGGTCACGACCAAGGCACAGCTGCGCCAGTTCGTGAACTTCCCCATCGACTTATATAGAGACGTTCCCCAGTACATCCCCGGTACATACAGCGACGATCTGGCAGACTGGGACCGTGAGAAAAACCCCGCCTTCAGCTACTGCGAGGCCCGTTGCTGGCTGGCCAGCCGGGATGACGGCACGCTGGTGGGCCGCATCGGTGCCATCCTCAGCCGTAAGTCCAACGACAAGTGGGGCACCCACCGCCTGCGTTTCACGCAGGTGGACTTCATCGACGACCGGGAGGTATCCGCCGCCCTGTTCCAGACGGTGGAGGACTGGGCCCGTCAGCTGGGCTGCACGGAGATCCACGGCCCTCTGGGCTTCACCGACATGGACCGGGAGGGGATGCTGGTGGAGGGCTTTGACCGCACCAGCTGCTTCTTTACCTATTATAACCACCCCTACTATATTGACCACCTGACGGCTCTGGGCTACGGCAAGGACGTGGACTGGACCGAGAATCTCATCTCCGTCCCCACGGACCAGCGGGTCATCCAGCGCTGGGAGAAGATCGCCGCCTATGTTCTGAAGCGGCAGCGCCTGCACATCCATCAGGTGCGCAGCCGTCTGGAGTACCCGCCCCTGATCCGGAAGGTATTCGAGCTGGTGAACGTGGCCTATGCCCCCCTGTACGGCACCGTGGAGCTGTCGGACGACCAGATCCGCAAGTACGCCGGGAAGTTCGCCCCCCTCATCAGGCCTGAGCTCACCTGTTTCGTCATGGACGAAAATGACGATCTGGTAGCCTTCGGTGTGGCGGCCCCCAGCATCGCCGCCGCCCTGAAAAAGCACGACGGCCGCCTGTTCCCCACCGGCTGGGCGGATGTGCTGAAGGCCTTCCACCGCAACGACACCATCGATCTGTTGCTGATCGCCGTGCGTCCCGACCTCCAGAAAAAGGGCGTCAACGCCGTCATCATCAGCAAGGTCATGCACGGCTGCTTCAAGATCGGCGTAAAGCAGGCGGAGACCGGCCCCATGCTGGAGACCAACGAGAAGGTCCAGACCCAGTGGCAGGACTTCCCGCTGGAGCAGCACAAGCGCCGCCGCTGCTTTGTGAAGGTGCTGACCCCCGCACCGCAGGAGTCTGCCGCTGCAGCCACCGCCCCTGTCGGAGCGGCAGAGTAGTCGCTTCCTCCAAACATAACAGCGCTCCACCGTCATAAATGGCGGTGGAGCGCTGTGCTTTTCAGCCTTAATCGTCGTCCTTGGCCTTCTCCTTTTCGGATAGCTCGTCAAAGGGTACCAGACAGTTGTGGAGCTTCCCCAGATCGTTGCGGCTGGCCGGGTCCGTGGAGCCGCTGTAACAGTAGCCCTCGGTCCGCATATAGGCATTCCAGCGGCGGTGCTCGATGACACGCAGCAGCTGCTTTTCCTCCTCCGTCCGCTCCGCCGGAGGCTTATCTGCACCGGGTACACCCAGCCGCAGCTTCAGCCGATGGTGGATGACCGAGGCGATGGAGGAGCGATAGTTGAACTCATAGCGCCAGAACACGTCCTCGTCTCCCCATTTCAGGTGCCGGGTCAGTGCCTCCGCCTCCAGCCGGGAGTGGAGGATGTTGCTCTCGGAATACAGCATATCCCGTGCGCCCAGAAAATGCAGGTCGTATGGGGTACCCCGGTAGTCGGTGACGGAGGTGAGAGCCACCGTCTTGAAGGGGTCCTGCACCACCGCCAGAATATAGGGGTGGAGACCCCGGCGCTGGCACAGCTCCCGCAGCCGCACCGCCGCCTCGATGTTCCGGGTGTCGCTGCCCAGCGCCACAAACACATACGTCAGCTGCGGCAGCGTCTGCACCAGCTCCAGAAATTCCCGGCTCTCCAGCCGCATCCCGGCGTGGATGCGGATATCGTACTGGGCCTCGCCGGGGATGCACCGTCCGTTGTGCTGGCGGTCCATCAGCTCCGGGCAGCGATAGGTGAACAGCTCCCGTGCGTTAGGCCGGGCGTCCACAGCGGTGAGCCGCAGGTCGTAGCCGTCCATCTGGCCAAACCACGCCAGCGCCTTCAGCATCTCCGTGCCGTACTGGCCCAAGCCCAGCAGCAGCGCCGAGATCTGATGCCTGCCCTCCGGCAGAGGAGCCGCCGTCTCGAAGAGTTTCTCCCCCTGCTGATACAGCAGCAGCTGCACCAGTGAGCGCACCTCGTTGACCCGGCGGATCCGCATCCCGTGGGGATCCGCGGACTGGAACAGCAGCTCACTCTCGGCGCCGGTGGCGAAGAGATAGAGGTGCATATTGGAGCGGGTCCCCCATCGGCGGGTCAGCAGCACCGCCTGATGGATGTTCTCTGCCTTGTCCCGGCCCAGCAGGAAGAAGTAGACCGGGCGGGAGCGATCGGAGCGCCGCAGCCGCAGCAGGGCGATGTCTGCCTTGAAGCAGGCGGCCCCCAGCCGGTGGGCGGCAGCCATCTGCTCCCCGAACTCCTCGCTCTCGTTTTCATAGACGTCCGTAAAGACAACGAGTCCCTTGGGATGGGCCGCCTTGATGCTGCCCGCCAGATACAGGGAGTCCTCGTTGAGTTCGGAAAAGACATACAGTTCCGTGCAGCGGCGGAAGGCATAGCGCCATAGAGCGGACAGATTCTTGAAGAAGGACAGCACCACACTGAAGGTCAGCAGCGGACTCACCAGATACACCACAATGGCGGCGCCGAAATAGAGGTCGCTCCACACCGCCGGCCGGCTCATGGCGAACTCGTGGATGGGATCCAGCTCGCCGTCCAGCACGAACATCCGCAGGGTGTGGTGTACGGCTCCCAGCAGCGCCTTCAGCCACGACAGGTGCTCCCCGGCGTAGGCGGCGGCGTACATGGGCAGGTGCAGCAGAATGCCGCAGGTGAAAAAGCAGACCAGCAGCACCTTCAGGGTCTCATTGCCGCCGGAGGGGCGGGATCTGCGGCGCAGGGAGCGCAGCAGCAGCCCCAGCGCCGCCAGCAGCAGCGCCAGAACGCAGCAAAGGAGGATCTGTGGCATGGCAGGCGGCTCCTTTCCGATCAAATCAATATCAGGGATCCATCCCCTGGATGGCATGAGCGATATATTGTTATTGTACCCCGCCGGGGGCAGGTCTGTCAATGCGGAAGGACCGCTGTTTTTGCCCACCGGGGAGACAAGGCCGTTTTCCCTTGCGCCGGGGCGGGGATTTTGCTATAATGCAGGGAGCAACAGGCCGCTGCGGGCGGCAGGGGAGGGCTGGAATGTTCAAGCGGATGTATCTGGAGATCACCAACGTGTGCAATCTCCGGTGCGCCTTCTGCCCCGGCACCCAGCGGCCCCGGCGGTTCATGACGCCGGAGGAATTCCGGCAGTTGGCGACCCGGCTGCGGCCCTACGGGACGTATCTCATGCTCCACGTCATGGGGGAGCCGCTGCTGCATCCCCGGTTGGCGGAGCTGCTGGACATCGCCGGGGAGCTGGGCTTTCGGGTGTGCCTTGTGACCAACGGCACGCTGCTTCCCCGGCAGCTGCCCACACTGGAGGGTTCCCCCGCCCTGCACAAGCTCAGTGTCTCCCTCCACAGCTTCGAGGGAAATGGACGGCAGGATGCCGCCGCCCCGTATCTGGAGGGTGTCTGGCAGGCGGCGCAGCGGCTCAGCAGCCGGGGCGTCCTGTGCGCCCTGCGGCTGTGGAACGGCGGCGGACTGGACCGGCGCAACGGAGAGATCCTGTCCTTTCTCTCGGAAAAGCTGGGCCGGAACGTAACGGCCCTGCCTACGGACCGTCTGGGCAACCGGCGGCTGGGGGAGGGGCTGTTTCTGGAGCCGGGGGAGCGGTTTGACTGGCCGGATCCGGCGGCCCCGGACAGCGGCACGGAGTTCTGCCACGGCCTGCGGAGTCAGATCGCCGTGCTGTGCGACGGCACGGTGGTTCCCTGCTGTCTGGACAGCGAGGGGCGGCTGGCGCTGGGAAACCTGCACCGGCAGGAGCTGGCAGAGATACTGGCCTCCCCACGGGCCACAGCCATGGCGACGGGCTTTTCCCGGCGGCAGCCGTCGGAGGAGCTGTGCCGCCGCTGCGGCTACGCTGCACGGTTCAGCCGATGAGGGGCATCGGACGGATGATAGGAGCGATATGGAAGAACAGATCCTAAAGCAGCTGGCCCAACCGCTGCTGGCATGGTATGATATCCACCGGCGCATCCTGCCGTGGCGGGAGGAGGTATCCCCCTACCGAACATGGGTGTCGGAGATCATGCTCCAGCAGACCCGTGTGGCGGCGGTGCTGCCGTATTTTCAGCGGTTCATGGAGGCCTTCCCCACGGTGGAGGCCCTGGCCCAAGCCGACACGGAGCGGCTCATGAAGCTGTGGGAGGGGCTGGGCTATTACAGCCGGGCCAGAAATCTGCAAAAGGCGGCCCGCATCCTCACGGAGCAGTACGGCGGCCGCTTCCCGGAGACATACCGGGAACTGGCGGCCCTTCCGGGCATCGGAGACTATACGGCGGGGGCTATCCTCTCCATCGCCTTCGGGCAGGCCGTTCCGGCGGTGGACGGCAACGTGCTGCGTCTGGCGGCACGGATCACCGGTAGCCGTCTGGATGTGCTGGATGCCAAAAACCGCAAGATCTTCCGCAGCTGGATGGCGGCGGCCATGTCTCAGGAGCGGCCCGGCGCCTACAATCAGGCGCTGATGGATCTGGGGGCCACGGTGTGCCTGCCGTCGGGAACGCCTCTGTGCGGGGACTGCCCCGCCGGGGACTTCTGCATAGCCCGGCAGGAGGGCTGTCAGGCCCGGCTGCCGGTGCGCTCCCCCAAGCGGGAGAAGCGGACGGAGCATCTGACTGTGTTCCTGCTGCGGCGGGGAGCTGCGGCGGCGCTGCGGCAGCGCCCGGATACGGGACTGCTGGCGGGGCTGTGGGAGTACCCCCATGTACCGGGAGCGCTGACGGAGGCGGAGGCCGCCCGGCAGCTGCAAATGTGGGGGGTAAGGCCCACCAAGTGGACAAAAAAGCTGTCAGCCCGGCATATATTCACTCACGTTCGCTGGGAAATGACGGGCTATGTGGTGGAGGTGGACGGCCTTGGACCGGGAGACTGGCTCTGGGCGGAGGCACAGCAGCGGGAGCGGCTGGCCATCCCCTCCGCCTTCGAAAAATTTACCGCAGAGCTGAAAGAGGGAGAATGACATGGCACAGCTATACTTCAAATACGGAGCGATGGGCTCCAGCAAGACCGCCAACGCCCTGATGGCACGGTTCAACTACGAGGAGCGGGGACAGGCCACCCTGCTGGTGAAGCCCCGTCTGGATACACGGGACGGCGACCACATGGTATCCTCCCGCATCGGTCTGACCCACCCCTGCATCTACTTCGACGAGATGCAGCAGATGACGGATGAGCAGCTGCAGCAGTATGCCTGCATCATCGTGGACGAGGCCCAGTTCCTGCAAAAGGCCGATATCTACTATCTGGTGCATCTGGTGGACGACTGCAACATCCCCGTCATGTGCTACGGCCTGCGGGCGGACTTCAAAGGGGAGCTATTCCCCGGCAGCTATCATCTGCTGGTGATGGCAGACAAGCTGGAGGAGGTCAAGACCATCTGCTGGTGCGGCAAGAAGGCCGCCTTCAACGCCCGCTTCGACCAGCACGGCCATGTGGTGAAGGAGGGCGCTCAGGTGGTGCTGGGAGCCAACGACAAGTACATTGGCCTCTGCCGCCGCCACTGGATGGCCGGGGATCTGGGGCCGGACTTCGACATCAACCGGGTATGATCTGTAACATCTGTCCCCGTCGGTGCGGGGCGGAGCGCACCGAGACCTACGGCGGCGGCTTCTGCCGGATGCCCGCCGTGCCGGTCATCGCACGGGCCGGGCTGCACCTGTGGGAGGAGCCGGTGCTCTCCGGCACACGGGGCAGCGGAGCGGTGTTCTTCTCCGGCTGCTCGCTGGGCTGCGTCTACTGCCAGAACCACACCATCTCCGCCGAGGGGGTGGGCAAGGCCGTCACCACGGAGCGGCTGCGGGAGATCTTCCGTGAGCTTATCGCTCAGGGCGCCCACAACATCGACCTCATCACCGCCAGCCACTTCGTCCCCTTCCTGCTGCCGGCGCTGGAGGAGCCTCTGCCGGTGCCGGTGGTGTTCAACTGCGGCGGCTACGAGCGGGTGGAGACGCTGCGTCTGCTGGAAGGAAAAGTGCAGATCTGGCTGCCGGACCTGAAATACGGGCTGGAGGAGCCGGCCCGGCGCTATTCCCACGCCCCGGACTACTTCCCCGTGGCCACGGAGGCCATCCGGGAGATGTTCCGTCAGGTGGGTCCCTGCCGCATGGAGGATGGCCTGCTGCGGCAGGGGGTGGTCATCCGGCATCTGGTGCTGCCGGGACAGCTGGAAAGCACCCGGCGGGTCATCGACTGGGTGGCCCGGACCTTCCGTCCGGGGGAGGTGCTGTTCTCCCTCATGAGCCAGTATACCCCCCAGCCCGGCGCAGAGGGACCCCTGCGCCGCCATGTGACGGCGGCGGAGTACCGTGCGGCGGCGGAGTACATGGAAAACTGCGGCATCGTGGACGGCTTCGTGCAGGAGCGTACCTCCGCCCGTGAGGAGTATACCCCGGCCTTCGACCTGACGGGGGTATAGTGTCGTCGGGTCGTATGAATTGTTTGGTACATTTAGAATGACGAAACCGGTGATTTTCTGCAAATCACCTGTTTTTTCGTATAAATAGAATGTACTTGGTACAACTTTTTGTTGCAATTTGCGTGGGAATGTGGTACGGTAGAGACGGAACAAAAAGTGCCGTCCCGGACGGCAAAATCGAGGACGTATGCAACATAGGAGGTACCTGTATGAGCTATCCCAAAACCGGCCAGGAGGTCTATGTCAGCCTGAATCTCTCCAACACCATGCTCACCGGCATCGGCAAGGGCACCATCACCCGTGAGGAGGTCTCCGTGGACTATCTGAAGCGGCTGTTTGCCGAGCACGGTGTCATCGTCTCCGCCAAGCCGGAGCAGCACCGCCTGCTGGAGATCGTCAATGCGACCTTTGATCTTGGTCTGGAGCTGCCGGAGGAGCTGAAGCTGTTCCAGCTGTCGGAGCAGCACCGCCGCCTGGTGGTCATCAATGTGCAGGGTCTGCGCCGCAAGGGCGGCTCCCTGCTGCCGGAGTACTCCGAGGAGGAGTTCGGAGAGGCCACCTTCACCTTTGTGAAGTACTATGTGCAGAGCCGCCACTATGACGAGCTGGTGGAGGAGAACAAAAAGCTGAAGTTCGAGCTGGACCAGGAGGTCGAGTGGCGCAACCGCACCGACAACTGATCCGAACAGGCAGCCAATAAAGGAAGATAACGATAAGGGACAGGAGGGCCGCACCCATGGGGTGCGGCCCTCCTGTGTCAAGGCACTCTCTGATGCTCTCATACCACCCGGTAGTCGCCCTCCTGCGCCCGGCGCAGACGCTCCAGCTTCTCCCGGTTCAGGAGCTCCTGCAGTTCCCCGATGATCTGGTTGGACACCAGAAAGCCACGGGGCGTCAGGCGCCAGCCCTGCTCCGTCCGCTGGGCCAAGCCGTGGTCGGCGTAAACCTCCAGCCGTGCGCCCAAGGGGTCGAAGCGCCGGCGGAAGCGGTTTTCAAACTCCCTGATGTTCATCCCCTCCGTGGTACGCAGCCGCAGCATGATGTACTCCATCTCCCGCTCCGAGGCGGGGATATGCTCCGACTCCGCCAGCACCAGCTCCCCGGCAATGTACCGATCCAAGTCCCGGATGTAGCCGTAGCGGACGCCGCCAAAGTCGGAGTAGGCACCGGGGCCGAACCCCGCATACTCCCCCAGTGTCCAGTATTTCAGGTTGTGGCGGGAGGCATGGCCGGGCCGTGCAAAGTTGGAGATCTCATACTGCTCATAGCCGTTTTGCCGCAGATACTCCACGGCGTAGAGATACATATCCGCCTGTGCCTCATCGTCCGGCAGGGTCAGACTGTCCCGCTGCCGGTAGAGGGGCGTTCCCTCCTCCAGCTTCAGCCCGTAGCAGGACAGATGCTCCGGCTGGAGGGTCAGGGCGTCGGAGAGGGTCTTTTCCCACTGCTCCATGGTCTGCCCCGGCAGGCCGTAAATGAGGTCCAGACTCACGTCCGGGAATTTGGCCCTCCGGCAGGCGGCCACAGCCTCCTGCACCTGCTGCCATGTGTGGATGCGGCCCAAGGCCCGGAGACAGACGTCGTCCGTGGACTGGACCCCCAGGGAGATGCGGTTGAAGCCCGCCCGCCGCAGCGCCCGCAGGGCCTTCCAGTCCCCGGCACTGTCGGGGTTGGCCTCCAGCGTGATCTCTGCATGGGGGGCGATGCGGTAGTGCTTCTTCACGGCTTTCAGCAGCTTCACCAGCCGCTTCTCTCCCAGATAGCTGGGGGTGCCGCCGCCAAAGTACACCGTGTCCACCAGATGCTGCGCCGCCTGCGGGGCCACCTCGATCAGGTGGCGCTCCAGTGCCGCCGTGTAGGCATCCATGCGATCCTCCCGCCCGGAGAGGGAGTAGAAGTCGCAGTAGGCACATTTGGATCTGCAGAAGGGGATGTGCAGATACAGCCCCAGAGGGTGCGTTTGTCTGGCCATGGTCATGCGTCCTCCTTGGGGGGCAGGATGATGACGGCCTCGAAGGGACAGTTCACCTTACAGGACCGGCATCCGATGCAGCGGTCCAGATCCACCGTATAAAAGCCGTCCGGCTGCAAAAGGATGCAGTCCATAACGCAGAACATGGTGCAGTAGCCGCAGCCGGTGCAGCTCACCGGGTCGATGATGGCCCGGTCATAGCGTTTTTTCCCGAAGGGATGTGCAGGATCGTACATGATAACACCCGCCTTTCCGTCCTTTCAGTATAGCCTGTTTTGCGCCGTTTGGCAAGATGGAGCGCATTTTTCCGGTGCGGCGGGTCATACTACGGAAGAAAGGATGTGATGCGGGTGGACATGACGCCCAAGGAGTATCAGGCGTATGTGAAGCGGATGCAGAAGAAGTCCCCGCTGGGAAAGGATATGGCGCTGGCCTTCGTCATCGGCGGGCTCATCTGTGTGGCGGGACAGGCCATCGGAGACGGCTTCCGGGCGGTGGGCCTGAATACGGAGGACGCCGGGACCGCCACATCGGTGGCCCTTGTGTTCCTGTCGGCGCTGCTGACAGGACTGGGACTTTACCACCGGCTGGCCCGGTTCGGCGGGGCCGGGACGCTGGTACCCATCACGGGCTTTGCCAACGCCGTGGTGTCCCCGGCGCTGGATTTCAAGGCTGAGGGCTTCGTCACCGGCATGGCGGCCAAAATGTTCGTCATTGCCGGCCCGG
>ERZ827522.2374-NODE-2374-length-13098-cov-3.460247_pt1 | contig 13098 bp, 10 predicted proteins | sample MGYA00519580_ERZ827522 | MGnify/ENA primary metagenome ERZ827522 (study PRJEB31778, sample SAMEA3449340) | human gut metagenome | biome: human gut; feature: human-associated habitat; material: faeces | place: United Kingdom | collected 2010/2012 ... | reverse complement strand
CGGTCGAGGGGGACGGTGAGCTGCTGGGCGAAACGCCGCTCGAATTCTCGATTCTCCACAAGGCGGTCCGTATCGTCGTGGGCCGGGAGTTCTACGACCGGCAGGAGCGCGGCGAGTGTCCGTGCGAGGGAAAGTAGCGGCCTCGGCCGGAATCTGCGCCGGAAAACGGCGTGCGGCAAGCGGTTGTGTCGGGCGGCGTTTCCGGGAAGAAGCGGAAAATAATACGTTAGTCTCTTAAAAAACGATGTATAACACTCGGAAGCCGCTTGGAAGGTAAATCCGAACTATAAATCAAGCATGATTATGACGCCTAAAGAAGTTTTGGAAAAGTGGATAGACCGCTTTAATGCCGCCGATGCGGTCCGTCTTACGGAGCTGTATGCCGAAGATGCGGTAAACCATCAGGTCGCGAATAAACCGGTGGTAGGAAAAACGGCGATCCGTGAAATGTTTGCAAATGAATTTGCAACGGCTGAAATGGTTTGTATCGTAGAGAATATTTTTGAAGATGGAGAATGGGCGATAATGGAATGGAAAGATCAGCTCGGACTTCGCGGATGTGGATTTTTTCATGTGAAAAACGATAAAATCGTCTTTCAGAGAGGGTATTGGGATAAACTCTCGTTTTTGAAACAGCACAATCTTCCTGTTGAATAATGCTGTGAATTCGTCGCTGCTGTTTTTTGACGTTCCGTTATTGGGTTGTTCGTCGATCGGGTATGTGAACCGATGAGAATCTGAAACAAAAAAGGCAGGCTTTTGCAAAAGCCTGCCTTTTTTGTGCGCGGACCGTGCGGCTGCGCGTCGTTTGCCGTGCGATTCCGGTTGTCCCGGTTATGCGGTCCCGGTTCTGTCAGTCGGCGGTCTCGGTCACCTCCACTTCGGTAATCACCCAGTCGAAGAGGTCGTTGGCGCATCCGGCTTCCATCTGACGAATCTGCGACATGTCGGTCGTGTCGGCCAGTATGGCGTTGAAGAACTGCGACATGGTGCTGTAGGCAGCGTTCACCTTGCCTGCGAAGCAGTTGTAGAAAGCCTTCTGCTGCTGGTGGTCCAGCCCGGCGGGAAGCACGCCCTGCGCCACCAGATAGTTGTACGGATAGATATGGCGCATGTTGTGCGCGTCGGCGTTCAGCTCGTCCACGATGGTCGTGACGACGACCATGTCGACCGTGTCGGTCACGCCCGGCATTTCGACGAAGGTCGTATAGACGGGGTAGGCCCCTTCCAGATCACCGGCCACCTCGTCGGTAAAGAGCACGAATTCATCGTCCGAAAGGTCGTCGAGATAGACCATTTGACGGTAGCTGCGCAGGGCTTCGCGCATCGCCTTGCGCTGTTCGTGATTCCATTGCCGCTGCTGCGAGCAGCCGACCAGACCCGCTGCGAATGTCGACAGCAGGCAGATACAGAGGAGAATTTTTTTCATCGTTTCCTTGATTTTGGTTTTACTTGGGAGCAGGACGCAATACGTGTGCCAAAAATTATATATCTTTGGGCTGCGAGTAATTCCGGCCGGCCGTGGGAATGCACCGTTGCGACGGAATTGTGCCGGACCGGAACGAAAAAACGATCGATTATGGATGTACTGACTTTCCGCGACTACTGTCTGTCGCTGCCGATGGCCGAAGAGACTACGCCCTTCGACGAAACGACCCTTGTCTACAAGGTCGGGGGCAAGATGTTCGCCTGCGCCGACATGGCCGAATTCGAATGGGTCGCCGTGAAATGCGATCCGGCCGAAGCCGTGCTGCTGCGCGAGCAGTACGACGAGGTGAGTGCGGCGTGGCACTTCAACAAACGCCACTGGAACGCCGTCCGCACCACGGGCGACCTGCCCGACGGCTTTATCCGCGAGCAGATTCGCAACTCCTACCTGCTGGTGCTGCGGTGCAGCGTGACGCCCAAGGCGCTGCGCGAGGAGATCCTCGCCTATGTCGGGGAGCATGGGTTGCCGGAATAGGGACGCGGAGAAGGTTTTCGGGGCAGGCTTCGCTCTTTGCCGGGCAGGGACTCCGATGTGCCGGAGTGTCGTCTTTCTCAGCGAACAAGAACCGGATGCAATAACGCAGTAACGTGGGGCGTACCCTGCGTTACTGCGTTATTCGTAATGGTCGCCGAGTTTCGGCGGCCCAGTGCCGGCGCCGTTCCGCGTTGTGCAGCTCTGCTGTGTCTCACTCGCGTTGTGTTGCTCAGCGTCGGCGGTGGTTTGCGCCGTAGTGATTCTTCGCCTGCGTTACTTTGCGGCGCCGGTCGTTTCTTGTGCCGCGAGCTTGCGCCAGCGCAGGTATCCGGCCACGGCCAGCGCCGAGTAGAGGGCGTAGAGTCCCGCGGTGAGGGGGATTCCCTTGTAGAGATACAGCCCGATCGTTATCAGATCGACGGCCAGCCAGACGAGCCACTGTTCGATGTATTTGCGCGAGAGCATCCACATCGCCACGATGCTCGCCGCCGTGGTCATCGCGTCCCAGAAGGGCACGGTGCTGTTGGTGAACCGGGAGAGCAGGAAATAGATTCCGGCGTGCGCCGCGGCGTAGACTGCGGTCAGTCCTGCTGCATAGCGCAGGGGCGTATGCCCGATCCGGACGGCGGCGGGTTCTGCGCTCCGGGCTGTTTGGGCCGCTTCGGGTCCTGCATTGCAGGCCGTTTGGTCGCTATGTCCCGCCGTTGTGTTCCGGTCCGGTTGGCTGTTGTGTCCTTCCGCGAGTGCTTCGCTTCCGGCTGTTTGGGCGGGTTGTCCTGCTGCCGCGTTCCGGGCCGTCTTGGCTTTTTTGTGCGGGGCGTTTCGCCACACGAGCCATCCGTAGAGTCCTGCCAGCACGTAGTAGACCTGCATCGAGCAGTCGGCGTACAGCCCCGCCTTGTAGTAGAGCGCGCCGTGGACCAGCGGCATGACGAGTCCCACGATCCACAGCCGGATGTCGGCGCGGTATTCGAGCCAAAGATAGAGCAGCCCCAGCATCACGCCGGCGATCTGCAGGATAAGTTTCCAATCCATCGTTTTATCTGCGTTGCGTCCCTCCGGATCAGGTTCCGGGGGGACGGAATTTGCCCGTCAGAACTTTACCGTGACGTTGGCCAGCACGTTCAGGGGCGCCTGCGCGAAGTAGTAGGCCATGTCGATGCGCTGGGGCGTCGGGTTGCTCCACGTGTCCATGTACGAATAGCCGTAGCCGTTGCTTTCGTACTCGGCGTTGAAGAGGTTGTTGACCTGCAGACCCAGCCGCACGCTCCGGGCGGCGCGGGTGCGGAACGTGTAGCCCAGATTGAGGTTGGTGACGCAGTAGCGGCCGAGCGAGAGCGTCTCGTTCTCGTCGTTGGTAAAATACTGTTTGCCTACGGCCTGCGTGTGCAGCACGGCTTCGAAGCCCCGGTAATGGAAGTCCAGAAACAGCGATCCCATGGCCGACGGCGAGTAGGAGATGGTCCGCTCGCCCAGATTCTGCCCGTAGGTGGGGCTGTTCGAGAGTGCGTCCACATAGTTCTCGATCCGGTTCTGGCTGAAGGTGGCGTTGGCGCCGGCGGTGAACCATCCGGTCACGCGCCACGAAGCCGTCAGCTCGATGCCGCGGCGGTAGCTGTCGGGCACGTTGACGTTCAGTGCGTCGGAACTGTCGTTGACCATGCCCGTATGCACCAGCTGGTCCTTGTACTTCATGTAGTATAGGTTCACGCCCGCGCTGAAACGGGGCGACGAGTAGTCATAGCCCAGTTCGTAGTCGTAGAGTTTCTCGGACGAGGGGTACGAGTCGTCGCCGGAGAACATGTAGCGGTCCGTGAAGTCGCTGCGCGTCGGCTCCTTCTGCGCCACGGCGAACGAGAAGTAGAAGTTGTGACGCTTGGCGAGCGTGTAGCTGACGCCGGCGCGGGGGTTGAAGAAGTGGTATGTCTCGTCCACGTCGATGGGCTGCATGCCCCCGCTCGCTTCGTCGTAGTTGTCGTTCACGCCCCATGCCTTGTAGTGAACGTAGCGGTACTGCATGTCGGCGAAGAGGTTAAGTCCGCGGGCTACGGTCCAGTTGGCGCGTGCGAAGAGGTTGGCGTCCTGCTTGTCCACGTCGTTGTCGTACCAGCGTTTGCTGCGGTAGTCGGCGGGATCGGTCTCCTGCATCCAGTCCAGCTCGCCCCAGTGGGGACAGCTGTAATAGCTCCACGAACCGCCGAAGGCGAGGTCGAGGTTGTCCGCGGCGTAGGCCGCCGCAGCGTTCAGGCCGCCCAAGTGGTTGCGCATGAGTTTTTCGCGGATCAGGTCCCTGCGCACGGCGATGCGTTCGCCGTCGCCGTCCGTCACGAAATTGCCTTGGTCGTCGGTCTGGTAGGCCAAATGGTCGGGGAAGAGGTATTCGAAGAGTTTGGCGTTGTCCTTATACTGCTTGTAGTAGCCGTAACCGTAGGTGTAGAAGGCCGTGGCGCTCAGCGTCCATCGGTCGCTCAAGCGCTGGCTGAGGATCAGCTGGTTGTTGATCTGCAGGTAGTTGTCGGTCTCGTCGTCGTAGAAGTTCACCTGCTGCCACTCCCCGTCCTCGCTGTTCCAGATGCGGTGGGAGTAGGCGTCCGAGGTGGAGTACATGCCGCTGCTGTTGTAACGGCGGCCATTGAGACGCATCTCGTCGCGCGTGGCGCCGTTGTAGCTGAGGTTGGTCTTGGCCTTGCCGCCGAACGAAACCAGCTTGAGCATCGTGTTGCCGTTGTAATAGCCGCCTTGGAACATGTAGGAGGTGAGGGAGGTCCCTCCGCGGCGGATGTAGCCGTCCGAGGAGAGGCGCGTCAGGCGTGCGTCCACAGTCCAATGGCCGCCCATCAGCCCCGACGAGACGTGCACGGCCTGTTTGTTGGTGTTGTACGATCCGTACGAGAGCGAGACGTCGCCGCCGAACTCGGTTTCGAGCGGGGCCGTGGACATATTGACCGCGCCGCCGAAGGCGCCCGTGCCGTTGGTCGAGATGCCCGCGCCGCGCTGGATCTGCATCGTGCCGACCGACGAGATGAGGTCGGGGGTGTCGTACCAGTACATCGAGTGCGAGTCGGGGTTGTTCATCGAGACGCCGTTGATGGTGACGTTGAGCCGCGTGGCGTCGGTTCCGCGCAGGCGCATCGACGTGCCGCCGATGCCGATGCCGGTTTCGTTGGTGGCGATCATCGAGGGAGTCAGCGCCAGCACCGACGGAATGTCGAATCCGTAGCTGTTGCGGGCGATCTCTTCGCGCCGGATGTCGGAGTAGGCCACGGGGGTGGTCGGGGTTGCGCGCGTGGCGGTCACCTCGATCTCCTGCAGGCGGTACATGCGCACGGAGTCTTCGGGCCGGGCCGGCCCGGCGGCTGCCGTGATCGCTTCGCTTGTCTTTGCAGGGGGAACGGCAGCTGCCGTGACAAACGCCGCGGATCGTGTCGCGTCTGCGGCGGTTGCGGCGTTCGTTACGCCTGCGGTGAGGGAGACGGCAGCCGGAGTTTCGGCCGCAGCGGTAATTACGGCGTTTGCCGGATTCTCGGCGCTCGCCGTGTTTGCGGCGACGCAGAGCGCGACGGCCGCGATGGGAAGTAGAAACCTTTTCATGTCTGAACTTTTAAAAGTTAATGAACTGAAAAGGGGTATGCGTTGAAAGATTATGCATCCCGGTTTCGGCATTACCCGTATCCGGTTCAATGGGTATAATCTCAGCCTGATAGTAAGGCACCCCTTCGAAATATCGACGGCAAAGGTAATAAAAGATTCGGGAAATCGGGAGCGGGATGCGAAGAATTTCTGAAAAACTCAGCAGGTGCAAGCAGGAACGGTTGTCCGATGGTTTCGTGACGATAATGCAACGACGCGGGCATGTGCCCGCGTCGTTGCACTGCGGCCGATGACTTTTCCTTGCGAATCGGGTTCGGACTGCTCTTTCGGCTCTTTTGGTCCGTTGTTCTGCTGCCTGCGTTGCCCGGTTACGCCTGCGTATCCGCCTGCCCCGCCGGCAACCTGCGATGCTCCCGGCTTTCGGATTGCGCCTCCGGGGTCCTTGCTGTCGGAGATGGCCGGGTGCCTGAGTCTCCCGGCCGGGACGCTCTGTTACCGGCAATGCCCGGTCTCAAGGTCCGCCCGGTCCGGTTGCCCGTTGTTGCGACGTCCGGTTTTTGCCGCGGCTCAGTCGCCGTTTTTCCGCCAGAGTTTCGACATCTCTTCGAGGGTTCTGCCCTTGGTTTCGGGTACCCATTTCCAGACGAAGAGTGCCGATGCGAGCGCCATCAGGGCATAGATGCAGTAGGTGCCACCGACGCTCCATGCACTCAGCGACGGGAAGGTCGCCGAGACGAGGAAATTCGAGATCCACTGCGCAGCCACGGCTACGGCCACGGCCTGCGAGCGGATCGTGTTGGGGAAGATTTCGGAGATCAGCACCCAGCAGATCGGGCCCCACGACATCATGAACGATGCGGTGTAGATGATGATGAAGACCAGCGCCGCAATGCCGATCGACCCGGTGAACGAAAGCGCCGCAAGGGCGGCCATGCCGATCATCATACCCGCCGAACCGACGATGAGCAGCGGTTTGCGGCCCACGCGGTCCACGGTGAAGATCGCCACGACCGTAAAGAGGATGTTGACCACGCCCATCACCACGGTCTGGAGCATCGAAGCGTCGCCCGACGCGCCCATTCCGGCGAAGATGCGCGGGGCGTAGTAGAGCACGACGTTGATGCCGATGGCCTGCTGGAAAAACGAGAGCAGGATGCCGATCAGGATCACCGCTGCGCCGTAGGCGAAGAGCCGCTCGGTCTTGGCGTGTACCGTCCGGCGGATTTCGGTGTGAATCGTGCGGGCCTCGGCCGCGCCGTTGATGCGCGTGAGCACCTGCAATGCCTTCTGATCGCGGCCGGTGAGGGTCAGGTAACGCGGGGTTTCGGGCACGAAGAGGATCAGCAGCAGAAATGTCGCCGCGGGGAACGCTTCGCTGAGGAACATCCTGCGCCAGCCGACGGAGACCATGGCGGCCTGAATGGCTTCGCCCGTGTCGCCCAGCTGGTTGCGGATCAGATAGTTCACGAAGTAGACGACCAGCATGCCGAAGATGATGGCGAACTGGTTGCACGAGACGAGCGTGCCGCGGATCTTCGCGGGCGAGATTTCGGCAATGTACATCGGACACACGGCCGAGGCAAGTCCCACGCCGATACCGCCCAGAATGCGGTAGATGTTGAACGACGCCAGCAGCGGCAGCGACGCTTCGCCGTAAGGCAGGATGCCGCTTTCGGGCCGCCACGAGCCGACGGCCGAGACGAAGAAGAGCACGGCCGCCGCGACGAGCGAGCGTTTGCGTCCCAGACGCGAGGCCAGCAGGCCCGACAGTGCACCGCCGATGACGCAGCCCACCAGCGCGCTCGATGCGGTGAAGCCGTGCATCCACGGCGTGTAGGTGAAGTCCGCCGCACTGCGGAAGAACTGGTCTAGGGCCTGCTCGGCTCCCGACACCACGGCCGTGTCGTAACCGAACAGCAGGCCGCCGATGATGGCCACCAGCACGATCGAAAGCAGATAGGCGCGGCTCCCGGTTTCTTGGGTTTTAGTCATAAGGTCAGATATACATGTTCACGATCGCTTCGAACAGCTCCTGTTTGCCGCTGCGCTGGACGGGTTCGTGCCGGCGGGCGTAGTCGGCGACCTGCTCCAGCGTGAGCTTGCCCTCTTCGAAGAGCCGGCCTTCGCCTGAGTCGTAGGAGGCGTAACGTTCGGCGAGCATCTTTTCGTAGGGCGAGTTGTCGAGAATGTCGGCGGCGATGAGCAACGCGCGGGCCATGACGTCCATCGCGGCGATGTGGGCGATGAAGATGTCTTCGGGGTCGGTCGAATTGCGGCGCGTCTTGGCGTCGAAGTTCGTGCCGCCGCCCTGCAGGCCGCCGCCGCGGACGATGACCATCATCGCTTGCACCATTTCGTAGAGGTCGATCGGGAACTGGTCGGTGTCCCAGCCGTTCTGGTAGTCGCCGCGGTTGGCGTCGATCGAGCCGAGCATCCCGGCATCGACGGCGCACTGCAACTCGTGCTCGAAGGTGTGTCCGGCAAGCGTGGCGTGATTGACCTCGATATTGACCTTGAAATCCTTGTCCAGCCCGTGCGCCCGCAGGAACCCGATGACGGTCTCCGTGTCGGCGTCGTACTGGTGCTTCATCGGCTCCATCGGTTTGGGCTCGATCAGGAAGTTGCCCTTGAACCCCTTCGAACGGGCGTAGTCGCGGGCCATGCGCAGCATGGTGGCCATGTGCTCCTTTTCGCGCTTCATGTCGGTATTGAGCAGCGACATGTAGCCTTCGCGTCCGCCCCAGAAGACGTAGTTCTCGCCGCCCAGAAAGATCGTGGCGTCGATGGCGTTCTTGATCTGCAGCATGGCGCGGGCCGCGGCGTCGAAGTCGGGGTTGGTCGCGGCGCCGTTCATGTAGCGGGCGTGGCCGAAGACGTTGGCCGTGCCCCATAGCAGTTTGATGCCGGTTTCGTCCTGCTTCTGCTTGGCGTAGGCTACGATCTGGCGGAGGTTCTTTTCGTACTCTTCGGGCGTCGCGGCTTCGTCCACGAGGTCTACGTCGTGGAAACAATAGTACTCGATGCCGATCTTCCGCATGAATTCGAAACCCGCGTCCATCTTGGCTTTCGCGCGCTCGATCGGGCATGCGGACTCGTTCCACGGGAAGGTTTTGGTGCCGCCGCCGAACTGGTCGCCGCCTTCGGCGCAGAGGGTGTGCCACCACGCCATCGAGAAACGGAACCAATCCTTCATCTTGCGGCCTTTCACGACTTTTTCGGGGTCGTAGTAACGGAAAGCCATCGGGTTCTTCGACTCCAGGCCTTCGAATTCGATCTGTCCCACGGTGGGGAAATACTGTTTTGATGCCATGATATTGAATGATTTTCAGGTTGTTATTCCATTCTTTTCTCTACTTCCCGGACCCATGCCCGGTAACCTTCTTCCAGCGTCTCTCTGTCAGCTTCGGCGGGTTCCACGACCTCCAGCCTGCGCAACGCGGCGAACGCTTCGCCGCGCGTCTTGTAGTAGCCGGCGCCCAGCGCCGCGCCGCGGGCTGCGCCCAGCGCGCCGTCGGTATTGAACAGTTCGATGCGGGCGCCCGTGAGCGTCGAGAGCGTCTGCCGGAAAAGCGGCGAGAGGAACAAGTTTGCTGCGCCTGCGCGGATGACGTCGGGGCGCACTCCCAGCCCGCGCATGATGTCGATGCCGTAGCGGAAAGAGTAGGCGATGCCCTCCTGCGTCGCACGCAGGATGTGGGCCGTGGTGTGGCGGTTGAGATCCAGTCCGATGATTCCGGCTCCGGGGCAGCGGTTGCAGAGCATACGTTCGGCTCCGTTGCCGAAGGGTACGACCGACAGCCCTTCGGAACCTGCCGGGACGCTTGCGGCCAGCCGGTTCATCTCCGCATAGTCGAGCGTCTCCTGCGTGACGTTGCGGCGTATCCACGAGTTCATGATGCCCGTGCCGTTGATGCAGAGCAGAATGCCGTAACGGGGATTGCTGGCCGTGTGATTGACGTGGACGAAGGTGTTCACGCGCGACTGCGGGTCGGCTTGGCGTTTGTCCGTGACGCCGTATACCACGCCGCTCGTGCCGCCCGTCGCGGCGACTTCGCCCGACTCCATGACGTTGAGCGAAAAGGCGTTGTTGGGCTGGTCCCCGGCGCGGTAGGAGATCGGAGTGCCTGCGGGGATGCCCAGCAGCCGTTCGGCCGCTTCGTCCGTGCGGGCCTCCGTGCCGATCGAGACGCCGGCTTGGGGGATCATCTCCGTCGGAATGCCGTACCACCCGGCCACGAAGTCGGCCCGCCGCTCCTCTTCGAAGTCCCAGAGTATCTGCTCCGAAAGGCCGCTGACGGAGGTGGACATGCGTCCCGAAAGGCGGTAGGCGATGTAGTCGCCGGGGAGCATGAATTTGTATATCTGCGCGAATACGCCGGGTTCGTTGCGCCGGACCCACGCCAGTTTCGACGCGGTGAAGTTGCCCGGTGAATTGAGCGTATGCGCGAGACAGAACTCCCGCCCGATGCCTTCCAGCGCTTCGGCCCCGATCTCCACGGCGCGCGAGTCGCACCAGATGATCGAGGGGCGCAGCGGACGGCCCTGCTTGTCGAGACAGACCAGTCCGTGCATCTGGTAGGTGATGCCCACCGACACCACGTCGCTCATCGCGAAGCCCTGCGCCGCAATGGTCCGAATGCCTTCGCAGACGTAATGCCACCACATTTCGGGGTCCTGCTCGGCCCAGCCGCTCTGCGGCGATCCGATGGGCATTTCGGTCGCGGGGTTGGCGGACGAGGCCGCGCACTCGCCCGACGCGATGTCCAGCAGCGATACCTTGACCGACGAAGAGCCTATGTCTATGCCTAAACTTTTCATATGTTATCGGTTGTTATGGATCAATACCTCCAGTTGTTGATGAATCCCAGCTTCAGCTTCGCCTTGAGCGCCTTTTTGTAGGCGTTTTTATTAAAGGTATAATATTGCGCCGGCTTGTGGGCTACGCCCTGTTCCCGTTCTGCGGTCGGGGTCAGAAACCCCGACGCGAGTATCTTCTTGCGGAAGTTGCGGTTGTCGATTTCGATGCCCAGCACTGCGCTGTAGAGGTTCTGGAGCGCGCGGATGGTGAATTTGCGGGGCAGCAGTTCGAAAGCCACGGGCGATTGCAGCATCTCGCGGCAGAGAACCGCCAGCGCCGCCGAAAGTATCTGCTTGTGGTCCATTGCCAGCCGCTGGATCGAATCGACATCGACCCATTGCGCTCCCTTGGCCGTGGTGTAGGCGACGGTACGGGTGTCGAGCTTCACCAGTGCGTAATATCCCACCGTCACCACGCGTTCGGTCCGTATGCCGTGATAGCGGTTGATCCATTCCAGCTCCTCGCCGCTCACCCGGTTGGGATCGGAGAATATATCCATCTGTTTGAGGTATACGTCCCGTAGTCCGGTGGCCTCTTCGAGCACACGGTAGGCGGCCTGCGGCAGCGTCTCGTTGTCGAGAATCATGGCGCCCGGCAGTTTGAGCTTGTCGAGACGGGTGTCGGGGGCATAGTAGCGCCGCTCGATCAGCAGCACTTTGAGCGACTTGCCGTTGAAACCGAACACGGCGCAGTCTACCGACAGCGATTGGTTCATCTGGATGGACATGGGGCTGGTTTTAGGTTGCAGACGTAAAATTATCCATTCGGCGGATGAAAAACAAACTTACGGCCGTTTTTACGCTAACTGTTCGGCGCGTATGCGCCCCTCGGCCCGGTGAGCGTCCGATTACGGGCGTCGGACAATAGTCGCTTTTTTACGCTAAGTCATTTCCGGCTGCGCGTCGGATCGTAAGTAACGCGGATAACGCAGTAACGCGGGCGTATGCCCGCGTTACTGCGTTATTGCCGAGCAGCGTATCTGCCCGTGTCCGGCCGGTGCCGGGAGTTTGTTTTGGTTGCGCCGCGGTTCTCCGCCGCCTATGCGAAAGTCCCGAACCGGAATACGATTTTCTGGCAGTAGGTTTCGCCGGGTCTGAGCAGCGGCGACGGGAATTCGGGGTGGTTGACGGCGTCGGGGTAGTTCTGACATTCGATCGCCACGCCGTCGTAGTCGTTGTAACGGCCGCCCGACTTGGTTTCGGGGCATCCGCCTGCGAGCCAGTTGCCGGTGTAGATCATCACGCTGGGCTGCGACGAAAGCACCGTCACGCAGCGGCCCGAAGTCTGTTCGCGCAGACAGCCGACCTCGCCCAGAATGTTGGGCTTCCAGCCGTCGATGACGAACGGGTGGTCGTATCCCTTGAAATCGCGGATGTGGTTGAACTCCGAGTCGATGCCGGGGCGGAACGGACGGAATTCGCGGAAGTCCTGCGGCGTGCCCGCTGCGTCCAGCAGCCGGCCCGTGGGGATCTGCTTGTCGTTCATTTCGAGCACCTGCGTGCTGTTCAGGCGCAGCTGGTGGTCGAGGACCGACCCGCTGCCTTCGCCCGCGAGGTTGAAATAGACGTGGTTGGTGAGGTTCACCACCGTCGTTTTGTCCGTCCGGGCCAGATAGGTTATTTCGAGCGCATTCTCATCGTCGAAATCGAACACGGCCTCGACGTTCAGTTCGCCGGGGTAATTCTGGTCGCCGTCCTCCGAGAGGAGCGACATGACCACGCGGTTGGTCTCCACACGGCTCTCCCAGATGCGGTTGGCGAAGTTTTTCGTGCCGCCGTGCAGGTGGTTGGGGCCGTTGTTCACTTCGAGCGCGTACTCCTTTCCCTCGACGGTCATGCGGCCGAAAGCGATGCGGTTGGCGCAGCGGCCCACGCTTTTGCCCGACGCGGCTCCGTCGAAGAAGTAGCCTTCGGGATGCTTGTAACCCAGCACCACGTCGGCCATGCGGCCCTCGCGGTCGGGCATCGTGACGGAGACGATCGCCGCGCCGAAATTCGTGATTTTCACTTCGGCGCCCTTGTCGTTGCGCATCGTGTAGAGGATGATGGCTTCGCCCTCCGGCGTCATGCCCCATACGTGTTGTTCGATCTGTACCATTATTCTGCGGGTTTTAAGGTTGCGAGGATATGGTCGATGCGGCGCAGGGTCTCCTCGCGGCCGATGAACGCCGTGACGTCGTACATGCCGGGACCTTTGCCCGCGCCTACGAGCGCCAGCCGCAGCGTATTCATCACCTGCCCCATGCCGTATCCCTTCTCTTCGATCCAGCCGTGGACGATTTGTTCGGTGTTCTCTTTCGAGAAGTCGTCGATCGAGGCCAGTACGCCGCGCAGCTCGCGCAGGATTTCGGGGTTTTGGCCCTTCCAGTACTTCCGGGTCTGTTTCTCCTCGTATTCGGCCGGCGCCGTGAAGAAGAACGACGTGAGGTCCCAGAGGTCGGTGATGAACGTGGCGCGCTCCTTCATGATGCCTGCGGCCCGGCCTGCGACCTCGTCCGCGACTTCGATGCCGTGGTCGCGCAGGATGGGCTGGAACAGCGCAGCCAGCTCGGCGTCGCTCTTGTGGTGCATGTACTGGGCGTTGAACCATTTGGCTTTGTCGGGCTGGAAGCGTGCGCCCGATTTCGAGACACGCTCCAGCGAGAAGCTGTCGATCAGCTCCTGCATCGAGAAGATCTCCTGCTCGG
>ERZ827522.2373-NODE-2373-length-13100-cov-5.629743_pt1 | contig 13100 bp, 13 predicted proteins | sample MGYA00519580_ERZ827522 | MGnify/ENA primary metagenome ERZ827522 (study PRJEB31778, sample SAMEA3449340) | human gut metagenome | biome: human gut; feature: human-associated habitat; material: faeces | place: United Kingdom | collected 2010/2012 ... | reverse complement strand
GTCCAAGGCGATGTGATAGCGTTCCTCTTTCATCGCTCACACCTCATCTTTCCTGATCTTTGCTTCGGTCTGCCCGGCGACGGTAGATTTCCTCCGACACACGAGAGCCGATCTCGCTCATCGCAGAACGGGTCTTGGAAAGCTCCGCACGAATTTCCTTAGGGGACTTGCCCGCCAGCTCCTCCGGAATACGGTCAATGGCGAAGTTCTTCACATCCACGCCGAACTTACGGCAGAGCATATAAGCGGGTGGTTTTGTTTATGCTGCTTTCTGGCAAGAGGACAGATGCGCTCTGTTTTGCGTGCAGTCCGTGCCGTTAGCAGAGCTGCTCCAGTTGAAAGGCCAGCTCGGTGCGGCCCACGACGGCGTGGTGGTTGTTGTAAAGGTTTTTGTCGTGGTAGCGGGGCAGAGAACAGGCTTCCTCCGGCGTGATGACGCCGAGCTGGGTGAGAACCGAGAGGATGGCATACGGGACGATGGAGGAGGCGCCGTCCTCCATTTTGAGGGCAATGCCGATCCCCTTATCCTTGATGCCCACGGCATAGAATGCGCTGGCGCCTGATTTACAGAAGATTCGGTCGTCGAAGGCGGCCATCAGCTGGGTGCAGATGCGACCGGTTCCCGCCACCATTTCCGGATGTGCTGTCATGGCGGATGTGATGCGCCGGAGGACAGCGGCCTGGGTGGGGTCAAAAAGCGTGGGCAGGGACATGCGGGCGTAGCCCTGTGCCAGCCGGTAAAGGGGCAGCGCGTGGACCGGAACGCCGCAGCCGTCCACGGCCAACTGGACATCGGAGGTCTCTACGCCGCACATTTCAGCGAACACCGAGAGGATACGCTGCTGGACGGGGTGCTCCAAAGCAGTATAGCCTTCCAAAGACTCCCCTAAATGGCGGGCGGTGATGAGCATACCGGCGTGCTTTCCGGAGCAGTCGCAGTAGATGGGCGCCCGGGGGATGCCGGCGATCTTCAAGGCGTCCTCGGCGGGGACATACATGGGGTATTCCGACCCGCAGCACAGCTGATCAGGGGAGAGACCTGCCTTGTGCAGGATGCTCTCCACGGCCTTTACATGAAAGGGCTCTCCGTTGTGGGAGGAACAGATGACGGCCAGTTCCTGCGGGGTAATACCATAATGCTCCAGCGCACCGCTTTCTGCCACGGGGATCGCCTGAAGGGGCTTGGCGGAGGAGCGGGCAAACGTAAGACGCTCCGGATCACCGAGCTTCCAAAGGATCTTGCCTGTGTGATCCGTTACCGCGATATGTCCCCGGTGGATCTGATCCACCAGATCACCGCGGTATTGATAGGCAATAACAGCCATAGCATATACCTACGTTTCTTAGATCACAAAGTAGAAAAAGCGCAGCACATCACCGTAATCATCGGCATCAAAGGCCACGGTGGTGGGAGAGATGAGGCTGGCGCCGGGATAGTGGGAGCATCCATAGGCGTCATAATGGTGTACATAGGTGACCTCCACGTGGAAGTGATCGGGAAGTACCGGAGGTGCGGCTGTTTTTGCCGCCGCCACAGCCTCGGCCATCATGCCCTCGATCTCCTCGCGGACAAGCTCTGGGGTCTTTGTCAGAACGCCGTAGCCGTGGCCGGCCGCTTTATGCATCGAGACGTCAGAGCGTCCCGCCTGCGGGTGAAGCGCCGCGGCGGAAGATTATGTTGCTTCGCTGCGGATACGCCGCAGGTAGCGGTAGACCGTGGGTTCGGAGATGTGCAGTTCCCTGGCGACCTGTCCGATGGAGCCCTTGGTCTGGAATACGCCCTGCGCTTCCAGAGAGCGGAGTATCTCCAGCTTGTCGGCGGTATGCATGGCATCGGAGGGGATACCATAGCCGAGGATGGTGGAGTGGATCAGATTGCTGGACAGCTCCGGGATGGAATCATCCAGGTTTTCGGTATAGGCGGAGCTTTCCTCCTCTTGCGGAAGAGAAAAGGAATGAAGCAGGTTAGAAAGATGCTCCGAGAGCACCAGAATATCTTCCACATCGTGGTTCACGCAGATCAGCCCCACCAGATGACCCTTTTCCTTAATGAAATAGGTGGAAGAAACGAAACGCTTGCCTCCCCGGGTGCGGCCCTCGTAGTTGGCCACATAGTCGTGCTCCTTATAGGCTCCGGTTCGCAGCAGTTCCTTGGCCAACTCCGTCATGGGGTCGCCCACGCGGCGGCCGCTGAGATGCTCGTTGCAGGCGGCAATCACCGAGCGCTCCGGCGTGGAAACGTCATGGAGGATGATCTCATAATTCTTTCCGCAGATCTTCCCCATAAATTCCACCAGAGGAATGTATCGCTCAAGACTGGCGTAGTTGCTCACTGTATCCCTACTTTCTCAACAATAATTCTTGCCTGATAAAAAACTGTCACATAGTGCTGCTGAAAGTCAGTATATCGAAAATGAATGGATAAATCAACACCTAATATGCTGGAAAGCGGCGGGGATATAACATTTTTTTTGCAGAGCGAGGCGAAAAGAGCCTTTAAAGCAGCGATTTAGACAAAAAATTATCAAACTTCTTGGCACTTATGCAAGGTTGACAAGGGCAGTGTGATAAATTATAATCAGGAATATAACAAAATTATCAGAAGGGAGGCTCAATATCATCCCCCCCGCGTTATATTTTTAAGGAGGTATTTGTAATGGAAGCTGCAAACTACGGTATCTTGTCATTGATTCCCCTTGCGCTTACCCTGCTGCTGGCATTTTGGAAGAAGGACGCGGTCTTTGCCCTGTTCATGGGCTGTCTCTCCGGCGTTCTGCTGCTGGGGCATGACCCCGCCTTCGGCTTCTCCGCTCTGGCGGAGGAGGCTCTGGGCAACGAGGACTTCATCTGGATCCTGCTCATTCAGGTATTCATCGGCATTATGATCGCGTTCTTCATGAAGGCGGGCGTGGTCAAGGCGTTTGCGGAGATGATCGCCGGTAAGGTGAAATCCCCCCGCAGCGTAAAGCTGGCCACCTGGTTCATCGGCCTGTTCACCATCGACGACTACATGAGCCCCCTGCTGCGCGGCGTGGTCATGCGTCCCTTGACGGATGAGATGCGTGTGCCCAGAGAGAAGCTGGCCTTCCTCCTCGACTCCACCTGCGCCTCCGTGTGTACCCTGATGCCCTTCATGGCATGGGGCGCCTACGTGGCCGGTCTGGTGGCGGATCTGGGCGGCCCTGTGACCTCTAACGAGCAGGGCGTGAGCGTCTACATCAGCGCCATCCCCTTTAACTTCTACGCGATTCTGATGGTGCTCATCACACTACTCTCCGCACTGGAGATCTTCCCCGACTTCGGGCCCATGCGCAAGGCGGAGCAGCGCGCCCGCACCACCGGCAAGCTGCTGCGTGACGGCGCCGTTCCCATGATGGGCACCGAGCTGGAGGAGCTGCAGAAGGGCAACGACAGTGATGTAAAGCCCAACGTCATGCTGGACTTCCTGATCCCCATCATTATTCTGGTAGCCACCGCCATCTGGACGTACATCGCCAAGGGCGGCGTGAAGATCCTGGAGTGCTTCATCATCACCGTGATCTATATGTCCATCGAGCTGAGCATCCGCAAGGTGTTCAAGAGTGTGACCGATCTGGTGAACACCGCCGTGCAGGGCATGAAGAGCGTCATGTCCGCCACGCTGATCCTGGCTCTGGCCTACTGCATCAACACCATCACCAAGTCCATGGGCGCCGCCGACTTCCTGCTGGGCGTCTGCGAGAGCTGGATGACCCCCGCCCTGTTCCTGTCTGTGGCCTTCATCGCGGGCTCCGTGATCTCCTTCTTCACCGGCTCCTCCTGGGGCACCTTCGCTATCTGCATTCCCATCGCCGTTCCCATGGCCTACTCCTTCACCGGCGGTCAGCTGGGTACGCTGGTCTACGCCGCTGTGGGCGCCGTTGTCAGCGGCGGTCTGTTCGGCGACCATTGCTCCCCCGTTTCCGACACCACGGTGCTCTCCTCTCTGGGCGCCGCCTGCGACCACATTGACCACGTCCGCACCCAGCTGCCCTATGCGCTGCTGGCGGCGGCAGTGTCCATCATTCTGTGGATCGTCGTTGCACTGGTCGGTGGCGCTGTATGAGATACGATTTTGATACCCCCATCAATCGCAGAAATACCTTCTCCTTTAAGTGGGACTGCGATATGGACTATTTCGGCCGGGACGATGTGATCCCCATGTGGGTGGCGGACATGGATTTCGCCTGCGCTCCCTGCATCGTGGAGGCTGTGCAGAAGCGCGCCGCCCATCCGGTTTACGGCTACGGCGTGCGCCAGCAGCCCTATTATGACGCGGTGATGGGCTGGCTGAAAAAGCGCCATGGCTTTGAGGTCAACTATGAGCATCTGGCCTTTGCGCCTCCCGGCGTGATCTACGCCATGAACGTGATGCTGCGCATCCTCACCAAGCCCGGCGACAGGGTCATGGTACCCATGCCCAACTACGACCCGCTGTTTGACATGGTCACCCGGGGCGGCCGGAAGCTGGTAGAGACGCCGCTGGTCTGGAAGGATGGGCGCTACACCTTTGACTTCGCCGATATGGAGGCCAAGGCTGCCTCCGGCGTGAAGGTACTGGTGCTCTCCAGCCCCCACAACCCCACCGGCCGGGTATGGACCCGTCAGGAGCTGGAGGGCGTGGCGGAGATCTGTCTGCGGCACAACATCTTCATGCTGGTGGACGAGATCCACTGCGACTTCGTGCCGCCGGAGCATCCCCACACCACCTTTGGTCTGCTGGGCGAGGAGGTGCTGCGCCATTCCATGGTCTGCTACTCCTCCAACAAGGGCTTCAATCTGGGCGGACTGGGTATGGCCACCCTGGTGCTGGCGGACGACGACCTGCGGTGCAAGTTCAACGAGGAGATGTCCATTGCCCAGACGCGGCTGGACAACATCTTCGGCATGGCCGCCCTCATAGCCGCCTACAACGACGGCGAGGAGTGGCTGGATCAGGCCATCGCCTACGTCTCCGACAACAAGGCGTATCTGGATCAGTTCCTGCGGGAGCGCATTCCTCAGATCCGTATGATCCCCTCCGAGGGTACGTATCTGGTCTGGCTGGACTGCTCCCAGCTGCCCTACCGGGGCATGGCGCTGGAGCATTTCATGATCAATGAGGCCAAGGTGGCGTTCTGCGCCGGCTATGAATTCGGTAAACAGGGTGAGGCTTTTCTGCGCATGAATGTGGCCTGTCCCCGGTGTACCCTGACAAAGGCTCTGGAGCAGATGGAAAAGGCGATCAACGGTCTGTCGCTTCAGTAATACCTGTAAACGATGGAGGAGCACCTGAAGGAAGAATAAGGGGGAGCCAACCGGCGGCTTCTGGCAGAGTGTGTGCCGGAGCATTTGCCGCGCTTAAACCTATATCCCTTGGAAGCTGTCTTTTTTACATGGCGATTTCAGTGGACAGCGGCCACAGCACCGCGTCATACAGGTATCGCGGAAGCATTACGCCGAGAGCCCACCTTCTTGAGAAGGTGGGCTCTCGCTGTAAGCACACGAAATGAGACGCTTTATTTCTTGTCAAACAGGATGAACAGCAGGCTGGACAGGCACAGCAGGAAGGGATAGAACAGCAGGGGGATGATGTCAAAGGCGCTGATGGCGTAGCCGAGGGTTGCGCAGGTGGAAATGGCCACCAGCATCTGGGCGCCGTAGGGGATGATGCCCTGAAAGATGCAGGAGAAGGTGCCCGGCAGAGAGGCGGAGCCCTTGGGGCTGATGCCGTATCGTGCCAACATTCAGCAGGAAATCAGGTTCATCCTCTCAACTCCTCTCTTGTTTTTTCTTGTCCTACCACACGCACCGCAAAAAGCAACCCCGTCCTCTCCCCACGGCCCTATCGGCTTTCTGGCGGACAGCGAAGAAGAACAGCACAATTACCAAAATGCGGGAGAAGGTGCAATTACCTTCTCCCGCAATGTTTGCGGTTTAAAAAGAACCCGATACAAGGCTTTCCATGAGCCTCTTTTTCGCTGCGGCAGACGGACTTTTTGTGTTTGTAGCGTGAATTTCCAAAAAAACGGTTGAAAAGTTGATAAGAATATGCCATACTAAAATTATACACTTGCGAGGGAAGGAGTTTTGTACCGCAAAATAATTGCAGAAGGAGGACTTGATAACGGAGATGGACGAGCGGATGTTCATGTAAAAGTTAGACGATTGCCAAATTATGATTTTCGATTCATCGGACGATTGCAATTACAGCGGAACACAAAACAAGGAACAGAAAGGGGAATGTTTTATGCGAAAATTGGTGTTAAGTGTCTTACTCTGCGCTGCGTTGGTGATGGGGTTACTGCCTACTGCCGCTTTTCCGATGGAGTTGGGTAATACCCCTGAGTCGGTGGAAGGGGCTCCGACTTCCGCATGGGAGGAACAAACCGTCAACGAGGAGCTGTTGTCCGAATATGGAGAACAGAAAAATGCGCCGAAGGCAGCGGATCCGGCAGCACAGAATGATGCTGCGGAGATCTATGTCAGCAGCACCGGTAACGACGAACAGAATACCGGCACAAAAGATCTCCCCTTCGCCACGCTGGCTAAGGCGGTGGATGCTGCGGCTGATGGTACAACGATCTATGTCATGAGCGATCTGACCATGGATCAGTGTGCTCGTTTTTACGATAAGAGTCTTAAAATCACCAGTGGAGAAGGCGGTCCTTACACTATTACACGCAGCGCTGATTTTAAGCAGCAAAGTGACACAGCCCGCAGCTGGTATAATCCCGCCATGATCGAGGTTCAGTCTTCATCGGCGAGTTCTGTCGGCCTGACTCTTTCCAACATCGTTCTGGACGATGCAGGGATGCACGAGGGTACTGTATTCGCACAGGCTGTCAGCGGTGACGGCAACGAGGGTAATACGGCTTATGTGCAGGACGCTATCATTGCCTCCAACGCCACTGTGCCCTGCACCGTGACGCTGGGTAAGGATGCTGTGCTGCGCAACTTTGGCGGTATGTCCGCTGTGCGCGCCACCGACCAGGCAAAAATCGTCATGGAAAGCGGCAGTGTGATAGAGGATGGACAGTAACGAGCACTTGATACCGGTCGCCCCACATTTGCCGCGCGGTTTCTTTGCCGATGGCAAACGCCTGCTCCGGCGTGACCTCACCCTCACGAAAGCTCTGGATGCCGTGGTAGCCCACCACCTTGCCACGCAGACCGAACCGCTGCTGGACGGCGATCATCTCGGCGTAGGCGTTCTGCCTGGAGCAGTTGATGCCGCCGACAAAGACCTGCCGGTCGGTCTTGTTGTCGTTCTCCACATACCGCAGGGCGGCGTACAAATCCTCGTCCAGATATTCCGGGTCGGTGGTCTTGTCGGGGTTATCGGCGTAGTCCAGCGTTGCTTTCAGATTCCGATACACCGGCCAGAAGCCTGTTACAGCCACATCGCATCACCCCTTTCCCGGCAGCAGAAATTCTGCGGCGATTTGCTTCAGCACAGCGTTGATTTCTTCGTCCAGCTCCGGCGAATTTGTCTTGCTTTCAAGCTCGCTCAGCTTTTCAAGGCAAACAAAAAGAGCGTCGGGCGGAATGCCTTTCGGCTCGTACCCCAACGCTCTTTGCTTGACATATTCTGTTGTTGAAAGCCCGCACTTTCGAGCTTTGGCTTGGATTTTATCCTTTTCTCTTGCCGTGACACGCACAGCTATTCGTATATCTTTCCCCATACGCATCGCTCCTTTCCGGGGGATTGGGGGCGGCAGCCCCCAAAGGGTAAAGCCGACTTACCGGGCGGCTTCTGATTGGGACTTTGGCACACAAAGTCCCTGCTTGTTATACCGTGAGACACGCCCTACAGGGGCAGTTTTGACTACCGCTTTTCGGAGGCAAGAACAGCCGTCTTTCCCTTCAGGGCGTATCTTTTCACGGAGCCTACTTGGCTCTGCTTTTACAGTGAAATAATCGCTTTGAGCCGCATATCGGCTTTTTGGCTCAGTTGAAAAACTCGATACTATCACGATCTTCTCCTTTCTTTTTTCAGGCAGCAAAGAAGCCGCCGGGGATGACCCAGCGGCTCGATGACTGCCTTCTATATATTGAATGGGGGAAATGGCGAAAAAAGGCATGGATTCAGCAACACGGCAAAAACAGTGACCGCAACATTATGAAAAGCCTTGAAAACAGAGACTTTTTCTGATATAGTTATATAGAACGAATGTTCTAATTACGGCGTTCAGAAAAAATATTTCTTGAAAAAAGTAAAAAAAGATTCTGTCCTGCTTATGGGACAGAATCTTTGATAGAATTCAGAAAGAAGAGGGAGCGTATGAGCGATGGGCTTGGCTTTCTTACTGCCGTTTATCGGGATGGTCGGGTGCATATAGGTGGCAAAAGCTACCCAGTGGGAACCTTTGCGGTACATCTTTTGAATCAGTATTATAAGGATGACACGGCGTTGAGGATTGCCGTATTCCGGCAGCACAACTGGAATGTGCAGGAGCAGATTGCCACCGGATATCTGAACGAAACGGATTTTCTCAAGGATAGAGAGGAAATTCTGGCGATTCTGAAAACCCTGCCAAAGCTGAAACCCTTTTCCTCGCTGGACATTGCTGCAGAGAAGCAGCGCATCGCGGAATTGTTCACACAGGAAAATGCCGCTGCCATACAGGATTACTTCTGCCGAAGAGCGGCGGTTGCGCAGCAGGATCAGGGGGCAATCAGCCTGGAAATCCTTCCGCCGGAATATGATAAGCCCCTTTTCAGGAAGTGTGAAACACTGTGCGCAACAGTCTTGCAGTCCCTCCGCTTTTATGATTCCATCCCGGAGGACACGCACAAGGCCTTTACGCAGCTCCGGCAATTTGTTTCCCGTGTAGACGAGGCAGAACGCTTCGATGAGCGGCACCTGCTGCCCCTTGCGGCGGAGATATTCGGGAAGGCAGCTTTCCCCCTGAACACGGAATATATCGCCCTCCCAAAGCGGCGGAACAGCCGGATTCTCGTGACCGCCCGGAGGATGACCTTTGAAAGCTATTACAGCTTTGTACTGACGGACTTCTTTGAGGGGCTGCACTACGGGCATTACCCAAGGAAGTGCGAAATTTGTGGGCAGTATTTTCTGATGCAAAGCGCCCGGCGGCAGAAATACTGCTCCTACGGCACTGCACCGGAGTTATACCATGGTGAGAAAATTTCCTGCCGCCGGTACGCCATCATTCAGGGCAAGGCGGAGCGAGCGAAGGATAATCCCCTCAAAGCTGCTTACGAAAAACGCTGCGCCGCCATCCGCTCCGAAAAGAGTCGGGGGACGATTTCGACGGAATTTGCAGCAGCGGCGCAGGCTATGGCAAAGCGGCGCTTGGAGCAGGCGGAGGAGGACGATGCCTACGCTGCAAAGGAATATTACAAGGGCTTGGAGCGAGCGAAGCTTTACGCCGACACGGACAGAAAGATGAAATCATAAAAATGGAGGTGCGGCCGGTGACCGAAGAACTGAACGAAACTCGCAGAAAGCAGCAAGCACTTTTGGAGCGCCGGATGTACCACCTTACCCCCGCACCGCCCAAGTTGCCGCCGCAGGAGTATATCGAGCTATACCTTGCTGAAAAAGAGGGCAAGTATCTGTTGTGGTACTTGCACGACCGGGAACCGATGCTGAACAAGCTGGCGCAGGATGCCTGCCAGCGTTACGGGCTGGCGGAGCATTTTTCGGACATCAAGCAGACAGCGGTGTGTGGGATTTTAGCTGCCCTGCAAAAGTACGATTCGTCCATAGGCGTTCCGTTTGCCGCCTTTCAGAAACAATATATTTCGGACAGCATCGAGGACTACATCCGCACGGCGCAGAGTGGTATGGTTACCATGACGACGGACACCTATCCGGTGTTAAAACGCATTATGGCTATCTATCACCAAGGCGGCGATAATGCCACGGACGACAGCATGCAGCGAATTGCCGATGAAACCGGAATGGGCGAAAAGACTGTCTGCAAGTACATTGCGATAGGCACGCTGAATGAACGCCGAGTAGATTTTTACCGGCAGTACGATGAGGACGGCGAGGAAACGGCGGAAGACATTTCGGTGGACACCACCTCGCAGCCGGACAAGCTGTATTTTCGGGCGGTGCTATATGACGCACTGCACGAGGCTTACGACAGCCTCACCTACCGGGAACAGCGCACGGTTGCCAAGCATCTTGGCTTCTGCGATACCTGCTGGTCGGTCAGGAAAGCAGTGCTGATAAACGGTGAAATCGAGTACAGGCCCATAAGGCCCATGATCTTTGAAGAAATCTCCCACTCCGCCAGCCGCAGGTCCGACAAGGCCTCCGAGCGGACCTTCTACGCCGCCATGGAGAAAATGAGGACGCATATCGAAACGGATGCCGACTATCGCTACCTGTTCGGATAAAACAAAACAGCGCCGTGCTGCAAGGCAAAGATAATTTTCACCCACAGAGTGAATGTAGAGTGAATTTTCACTTCGCTGTATTGAGTAATGTGAAAAAATGAGTATAATAGAGATAAACAACAACGGAGGTACAGTGTATGCAATATGAAAGCGAACACATTGAATATAAATCTCAGATGGTCGATGACATCTACAAGGAGGTCATCGCCTTTGCAAATACGGACGGCGGCGTGATCTACATCGGCATTGACAATCAGGGCCATGTGACCGGCATTGACAATATCGACGAGACATACACCCGCCTGACCAACGGCATCCGCGATGCCATCCACCCGGATGTGACCATGTTTGTTCGATATGTTCTTCAAGACAATAAGGTAATTCGGATTGAGGTTGGCGAAGGCAGCTACAAGCCCTACTATCTGAAAGCCAAGGGCATGAAGCCCACCGGCGTGTATGTTCGTCAGGGTACATCCAGTGTCCCGGCCTCTCCAGAACAAATCCGCCAGATGATCAAGGAATCGGACGGTGACAATTTTGAGGATGACCGCTGCCTTGACCAGGATCTGACCTTTGAGGTGGCAAAGGCGGCGTTCCGGCAATACGGCGTTGAATTCTCCGTGGAAAAGTACCGGGCTCTGGGCATTACCAAAAACGATGTTTTCACAAATCTGGCGCTTCTGCTTTCCGACCAGTGCCTGCACACCACGAAAATCGCCGTATTCACTGATGAATCCTGCACGGAGTTCCGGGACAGCAAGGAGTTCGGCGGCTCGATCTTCAAGCAGTTTGAAAATGCGATCAACTATCTGGCGCTGTGCAACCGGACCGTGTCCACCATCAAGGGCGTTGTCCGCACAGATAAGCAGGACTATCCTGAGGAAGCCATCCGCGAAGCACTGCTCAACGCACTGGTGCATCGGGATTACAGCTTCAGCGGCAGTATTATCATCAACGTGAACGACAGTAAAATGGAGTTCATTTCTCTGGGGGGACTCCTGCCCGGCCTTTCCACGGAGGATATCCGCATCGGCGTTTCTCAGCCGAGGAATAAGAAGCTGGCGGAGATCTTCCACCGCCTGCGCCTGATTGAAAGCTACGGCACCGGCATCCGCCGTATTTTCAAGCTCTATGAAAACTGCCCCGTGCAGCCCAGCATCGAGGCAACGGCCAATGCGTTTCGGATCGTGCTGCCGAACATGAATACCTGCACCGGTGCCGCCGAGCGCGCACCGGAAGCTACCGAAAAAGCGCCTGCCACCGTCACGCCTCAGATGAAAACGGTGCTGGACTATCTGGCAGAGTACGGTGAAATGACGGATGAAGATCTGCAGGAGCTTCTGAATGTCAAAAAGACGCGAGCGTATCTGCTGGCTCGCCAGATGCGCGAAAACGGGCTGATTGAGATCGTCGGCCGAGGGGCGGAGAAAAAGTACAAATTAAAATGACGGAGGAAGCAGAATATGTCCATCAGCAAAACATTTGGTGAGGTGTATAGAAAATAAATGATTACCAAGAATGATGTACTTAATAAAATATCGAATTTTAACTGTACGATTGACGCAGAAAAAATAAAGTTTCCCGGAATCCTTCAAGAGGTAAATGGAAATATTGTCCTGAATGCCATGGTTTTGGTAGATCAATATCAAAAGATGCTATCAAGTGCCGACTTTAATATATTAGGAAGTATTTTTGGAAAAGAAGCAACTTTAATTGGATGTCATATTCACTCTACATCCGGCTCCATGGGATCGAACGATGTTTTTCTTCTCATAATCCCAAATGAGATAATTGTGGGCAAGTGTTTTGCTTCAATTCCAATGGTAAAGAGAATAACGCTGTCTACTCCAGATTTAAACTATATGTTTGCCGGCACTTCTCCGTTAGAACCCAATCGGAACATCACAAAAGAGAATCCTAGTGTTTTGAATTTTACTTATCCAAAGCCGATTCGCGCTCAGGATAAATATGGAGAGATAGAATTGTATCAAAAATACATCTCGCACGATTCTGACAAAAAAGAGTATCTTCATACTATTATTTCCGTTGTTGCGTACTCTTTCGCAAGCCCGTTGTCTTTGATGGACGCTGTTGCGAAAGCCTTTGCGGCAATAAACCTCTTCTCATTCTTCGGAAATGGATATATTTCATGCGGAGAGATAAGCTTTCAATTTGAGAACGATGGAAGCGAGTATATGTTATACCTAAACTATAGAGAAAATGTCCCGGCAGTCAATGAGCCATTCCTCATTATGACGTCCGCATTCGAAGGCAGCTTTGAGAAAATATGGAGAGCATGGCTTGATCTCTATGAAAGTGCCAACCCGATTCCCGCTCTATTTTATGAAATCGTTTGTAACCGTTCAACAAGGATAAATAGTTTCTTGAATTTGTCACAAGCGATTGAGGTGTACTCAAACACTTGCAGAGATGATAAAGCAAAGGCAGTGGCCAAAAACGACCCGAACAATACAGGAAAACGGAAGCCGACATTAAAGCATAGATATCAAGATATATTATCTGCTTACAACAATGTGTTCGAATTGAGCGAGTCCAATATAGATGATTACGCACGAAGCTTTTCAAATATGAGAAACTATTATACGCATTATAATTCCGGGAGATATACTAAGCCATCCTATGATGAACTGTTTGCTGCAATTCACATATTGAGATTAGTAATATATAAGCGAGGGTGTTACAGCCTTCGCTTTTCCTTTAAGATGAAG
>ERZ827522.2366-NODE-2366-length-13118-cov-3.015081_pt1 | contig 13118 bp, 7 predicted proteins | sample MGYA00519580_ERZ827522 | MGnify/ENA primary metagenome ERZ827522 (study PRJEB31778, sample SAMEA3449340) | human gut metagenome | biome: human gut; feature: human-associated habitat; material: faeces | place: United Kingdom | collected 2010/2012 ... | reverse complement strand
ATCTATATCAAACAGAAGTCCTCTGTATCCCTGCGCATACAGATCATCGAAGTTTATCACATAGGTCGAATCCAGATATTCATCCGGAAAAAAGCAATTAAACATCCGTAGTCATTTCCTTTATTTATATTTTTTCTGAAAACAAGATCAGCGATAAGTGTCTGACAGTACGCTGTCCCCGAAATACTGAATCATTATGATCAGCGTTCATTAAGAGGAACATATACTGCCGGTTCCAGAACATTCTTATATGCCGGACGGATGATCTTATCCGCATTCTTCAGCTCTTCCAGACGGTGTGCACTCCATCCTACAATACGTGCAGCCGCAAAGATCGGTGTATACAGTGACGGAGGAAGATCCAGCATACTGTACACCAGACCACTGTAAAAGTCCACATTCGCACTGACACCTTTGTAAATCTTGCGCTTCTCGGCGATTACTTCCGGAGCCATATGCTCTACCTTCTCATAAAGCGCATACTCTGCCTCGCAGCCTTTCTCCTGTGCAAGCTGCTTTACAAACGCACGAAATACATCTGCACGAGGATCAGAAATGGAATAAACCGCATGTCCCATTCCGTAGATCAGACCTTTTTTATCAAAGGCTTTCTTATCCAACAGTGCTTCCAGATACTGACGGATCTGCTCTTCATCAGTCCAGTCTGTCAGTGTTGCCTTCATATCCTCAAACATCTGTGTCACTTTTACATTCGCACCGCCATGCTTCGGTCCTTTCAGGGAAGCCATCGCTGCTGTAATCGTAGAATACGTATCGGTACCGGAAGAAGTAACTACATGAGTCGTAAAGGTGGAGTTATTACCACCGCCATGCTCCATATGCAGGATCAGCGCGATATCGAGGATTTTTGCTTCCAAAGGGGTGTAACTGCTGTCAGGGCGCAGGATATGTAAAATATTTTCCGCCATGGAGAGCGTCTGGGAAGGCTGGTGGATATACAGGCTGTTGCCGTCATGATAGTGGCTGTAGGCCTGGTAGCCGTAGATGGACAGCATCGGACAGAGGCTGATGAGCTGCAGGCACTGACGCAGGACGTTTGGCAGGGAAACATCGTCTGCACGGTCGTCGTAGGAATACAGGGTCAGAACGCTGCGGGCGAGGGTATTCATCATATCCTTACTAGGGGCTTTCATGATAATATCGCGGACAAAGCTGGTGGGCAGGCTTCGATAGGAATTGAGCAGTCGGGAAAAGGATTCCAGCTCCTCCTTGTTAGGAAGCTTGTTAAACAGCAGCAGATAAGTTACCTCATCGAAGCCGAAACGGTTGTCTTTGCTGAAGCCGCGCACGAGATCTTCCACGTTGTAGCCGCGGTAAAACAGTTGCCCATGTGCGGGAACAGCTTCGCCGTTTACGATTTTGGTGGCGCGCACGTCAGAAATATTGGTGAGCCCTGCGAGGACGCCTTTGCCGTTTAAATCCCGCAGACCGCGTTTGACGTCGTACTGTGTGTAGAGCTCAGGCGCAATGGAGCCTGCCTGCTCACTCATTTTTGCAAGCGCAAGGATTTCGGATGTAATATCGGAAAAATTATTCGTAACCTGAAGTTCCATGGAAATACCGCCTTTCTGAAAATAATATGGCTGTACCGATGCAAAAGAAAAAGGATGCTTGCTGTGCAAAGGACAGCCGGAACATACATAGAAATGAGGATATGTCTGAAAATAGACATGACAGCTGAAATTCGTCGAATACCATTGGGCTTTTGTACCGGAATTTGCTGATTTTATGGTAAATTATAGCACGAGTACAGGAACAGAAACAAGAAAAAAACAAAAAGTTTAGAATAAGTTTACAATTATGATTACAGTTCACTCGTACCTTTTTATAAGCAGATTTCATGCTCGCATGAAAATCTGCTTATAAAAAGGCACGGAGGGAGCGCCGCTTTATGAGCAAAAATGAGCTGCGAAGCAGCGGAGAGCGTCGAAGACGCGTTTTGCGAATGGCGCGGGTGAACTGTAATCAATTTTGCGAATGGCGCGGGTGAACTGTAATCGAGTTTGAAATCAATGAAAAGTGCCTTAAAAAATCTTATGACAAGTTCTTGCGCGGTATGTGCTGTTGTGATAGATTTTTGGTAGTGCCAAAATCTCCGGCACATGGAGGAAATACAAATGGTCAATCAGAAGATACAGGATCGTCTGGCAGCGCTGCGGGCGGTCATGAAGAAAAACGGCGTAGACTGGTACATGGTTCCCACAGCGGATTTTCACAATTCGGAATATGTGGACGCTTATTTTAAGGTAAGAGAATATTTATGCAACTTTTCCGGATCAAACGGAACGCTGATCGTCGGAATGGACGAAGCTGGTCTGTGGACGGATGGCAGATATTTTATCCAGGCGGAGCGGGAGCTTACAGGAACCGGAGTTACTTTATACCGGATGCTGGAGGACAACGTTCCGACGAAGGAAGAATTTTTACAGCAGAAGATGGAAAACGGTCAAACACTTGGCTTTGATGGTCGTGTCGTCGATACGAGATTTGGTTTGAAGCTGGAAAAAGACCTGGCGGACAAGCAGATTAAAATCGTGTATGGCAAAGATCTCGCAGATGAAGTCTGGACGGACAGACCGGCACTTCCGTGCCATCCGGTTCTGGTTCCGGACGAGGCGCTGTTTGGACAGAATGTTTCCGAAAAGCTGGCTGCAGTTCGTAAAGATATGGCAGCTCACGGCGCGTCCGGTCTGTTTTTGAGCAAGCTGGACGATCTGATGTGGCTGTTGAATATCCGCGGCGCGGATGTGGAATGCAATCCGGTTGCATTGTCCTATGCGTATCTGACACAGGATGAGTGCCATTTCTTTCTCCAGGATGGGGAAGTGACGGATGTGTTAAAAGCGCATGCGGCGAAGTATCACATTACCCTGCATCCGTATGAAGAGGCTGCAGAGTGGATGGAGTCCTGTGCGATCACAGGCAGCGTGATGTGCGATGAAGGCAACGTCAGCTACGCTTTTTATAAGATTTTGGAAAACCGTGCAGAAGTGGTCGATGCAGCGAATCCGACAGAGCTGTTAAAGGCGGTCAAAAATGAAACCGAGCTGGCAAATATGCAAGAGGTCTATTTAAAAGACAGCGTGGCGGTCTGCAAGTTTATTTACTGGGTCAAGAAAAATGTTGGTAAAATTCCGATGACGGAGTATTCCGCTGCGATGTATCTGGATCATCTGCGCAGTGAGATCGACGGTTATCTGGATCTTTCCTTTCCAACGATCAGCGCTTATGGGACAAATGCAGCGATGATGCATTATGAGGCGACCGAGGACAACTGCGCAGCGCTTGCGCCGGAAGGTATGCTTTTGGTGGATTCCGGTGGTCAGTATCTTGGCGGTACGACGGATGTGACGAGAACGATCGTGTTGGGGCCGGTTTCCCAGACGATCAAGGAGCATTACACAGCGGTCGCAAAGGGCATGCTGCAGCTGACAGACGCGAAATTTTTGTACGGCTGCACCGGCAGAAACCTGGATATTCTGGCACGTCAGCCCATGTGGGATCAGAACATCGACTATAAATGCGGAACCGGTCACGGCGTCGGTTATATTTTGAATGTCCATGAGGGACCCCAGGGCATCCGCTGGCGTTTCACCGGCAATCAGAAGGAAGTGCCGATCGAAGCAGGGATGGATGTGACAAACGAGCCTGGTGTTTATATCGAAGGAAGCCACGGCATCCGGATTGAAAATGTGATGGTTGCCAGAAACGGCGTGAAAAACGGAGATGGGCAGTTCATGTATTTCGATACGCTGACCTGGGCACCGATCGATCTGGATGCCATCGATGTTTCTGTGATGGAGAGAAAAGATATCGAGCGGTTAAACCGTTATCACGCACAGGTGCGCGAAAAGATGACGCCTTACTTGAACGAAGAAGAGGCGGCATGGCTCAAAGAAGCGACACGGGCGATTTAAGGCGGGCAGGAAACACTCAGAAGAAACAGCAGGCAGGACATTTTGAAAAAGAGGTCCTGCCTGTTTTTTTATCGTATAGGCAACTTCCTTTCTATACGATAAAAATACTCCGCGAGGATTGCATTGCAGAGGAATTTGGATAGAGATGGAGGAAATGGTGATGGGACAGGAGAGAATCATTCATGCAGCACTGCTTGGGGCAGGAACCGTGGGCAGCGGCGTTTATAAACTGGTAAAGGATCTGGAGGAAGAGATCATTTCCAAAACGGGCGCGCGCCTGGTGGTGGATAAAATTCTGGTGCGCGATACGACAAAAGCGCGGGAAGGCATTCCGTCTGAGCTTCTGATAGATCGTTGGGACGAGATTTTAAACGATCCCCAGATCGAAATCGTGATTGAGGTGATGGGAGGAATTCGGCCGGCGCTGACCTGGCTGGAGGAAGCGCTCCGCGCAGGCAAACAGGTTGTAACGGCGAATAAGGATTTGCTCGCAGAATATGGAGAACAGCTGTTCGATGCGGCGGAAGCCGGAAAATGTGACCTGCATTTCGAAGCGGCGGTTGCAGGTGCAATTCCGATCATCCGTCCGCTGCGCCAGAGCCTGGTAGCCAGCGAACTGACAGAAGTGATGGGCATTGTCAACGGGACGACCAACTATATCCTGACGCGGATGACGGAGGATGGGATGGGCTACGAAGAGGCACTTGCCCTTGCGACAAAGCTCGGCTATGCAGAGAGCGATCCGACTGCGGATGTGGAAGGCTACGATGCAGGACGCAAGGTGGCGATTATGGCATCGATCGCGTTTAACTCCAACGTGACCTTTTCCCAGGTGTATACCGAAGGTATTACACACATCACGGCGGAGGATATCCGCTATGCGAAGGAATTTGGCTATGTGATCAAGCTGATCGGCATGACGAGGCTGACAGAAGGCGGCGTAGAGGTTAAAGTACATCCGATGCTTTTGCCGGAGCAGCATCCGCTTTCAACTGTCCGGGATTCGTTCAATGCGGTATTTATCCACGGGGAAGCCTGCGACGACGCGATGTTTATGGGGCGCGGCGCAGGACAGCTACCGACAGCGAGCGCAGTGATGGGCGATGTAATCGACGTGATGCGAAACATTCTGCACCATTCCTGCGGCAAGATCGGTTATGGCTGCTACCGGAATCTTCCGGTGAAATCCGCAGAGGATACGGTCAGTCGGTTTTTCCTACGGATTCAGGTAACGGACAAGCCCGGCGCGCTCGCCAACATTGCCGGGATTTTGGGCAATAACGACGTGAGCATCGCGCAGGTCGTGCAGAAGCGCAGCCATGACGGCGTTGCAGAGCTTGTCATCATCACCGACCCGGTGCGGGAAAAACATTTTAACGATGCGCTCAGCATCTTAAAAGGCATGTCGGTGTTAAAAGAAGTGTCCGGCGTGATCCGGGTATACGGGAATTAAGGTGTGCCCGGCATGAAATAACGCGTTCGGCTTGTTTTATCGTCAGCGCAGCTGCATGTCGATTCGAATATCGTTTCCGGAAACAGTCACGTCAGCGAGGCTGCCGACGATCAGCGGCATCATTGGTGGAAGATGTCCGAGATCGACGTCCATAATTACCGGGACATGGTGGGAAAGTGCGACGGGCAGTACCGCCTGATATGAATCGAGGCCCATCATGTCCTGTCCGAAGCACAGCGGGCGACCGATCAGGAAGGCTTTGACGTGTTCGAACCAGCCAGCCTGTTCCATTTGCCACATGGCTCTGCGGATAGAGAAGACGTTCAAATCGCAGGCTTCAAGAAACCAGATGATGCCATCCTCTTTGTAGCGCTCGATAAAGTCCTTCGTTTTATCGAAACGGGTTCCGGTCAGATTGACGAGACAATCCATGCAGCCGCCGAGGAGTCTGCCGGAGACGTGAAAGCTTGGGGCAGAGGCTGGCGATACAGCGCCTGTCTGTAGGTTACCGCCCGCAAGCTGCGGGTCGCTGTTTAACTGGTCGTTGTACAAATGCGTTGTGCCGTTAGTCCTCTGTGCATACTCCGTCCCGTAGCAGCGCAGGACGCGCGGCTCAGTCACATGATAGGGCGCAAGGGGATTCGTTTCATCTTTTAAGGCTTCCTTTTCCCAGAGGGGGTAGCCGGATACGGTCTGTGCGCGCCCTGTCAGCAGGTGGAAGGCATCGGAAATAGCGGGATGCCACAGCTCCATGCCAAAAGCGCCGGCACAGGGACCGTAGATGGAGGCGGTATCTGCAAGGGTTGCGAGAAGATAGGTCATATTCGTGTTGTCGGAATAGCCCATGTACCATTTGGGATCGGCTTTCGCAAGGCGGTCAAAATCCATATATGGAAGAATTTCGCACATCAGTTCGCCGCCTCCGCAGGAAATCAGACAGTCGTTGTCGGATTTTACATAATAATCCATCAGCTCCTGCGCGCATTTTTCGGGGGTGTTGCTGATGCCGACGCCGCTGCTTTCATAGCAGTTTGGTCCGAGGTCAAGCCGGTAGCCAAGCTCGATGAAGCGTTTCTGGGCGTGTTCAAACGTTTCCTGATAAGGGGAGGTTGCACAGCCAAAGGAAGGGGCGACAAAGCCGATCGTGCCGCCGTCCGGTAAAAATTTGGGAAATTTCATAGGGATGTTCTGTTCCTTTCTCTTTCTGAGGAGGCGAAGGCAGCTGCTGCCCTCGCCTCCGATTTATTTCTGACAATAGAATGCGCAGCATTCTGCAGCATTCTATTGTATTTTTACGTTATCGGTTGGATCGATAAAGCCTTCTCCGAAGACCTCGCTGGTTTCCGTAATCATGACAAATGCGTCCGGATCGGTCTGATGTGCGGCGCGGCGAACCTTGTACGCTTCGGCCTTGGAGCAGGCACAGAGCAGTACCTGGCGCTCGGTCGTGGTATAAGAACCTTTTGCGCGGATCAGCGTCGATCCTCTTGCGCAGACCTCGTCGATATGCGTTGCCATGGCAGGACCCTGCGTCGTGATGATGATGGCGAGCTTTCCGGCGCTCGTGCCGTACATGATTTTATCGATGACGGTGGAGGTTACAAACGTAGAAATAAGTCCATATAAAACTGCGTCGGGATTACCATAAACCGGCCAGCCAATCAGGATGATGACGAGGTCGATTGCCATCGTGACAGCGCCGATAGAAAGGTGCGGGTGCAGCGCTTTGATGGACATAGTAAGGAAGTCCGTACCGCCGGTAGACGAGCCTCTCATGTAGATCAGCGCAAGACCGCAGCCGAAAAATACGCCGGAAAAAAGCGCAGCGAGCATAGGATTGCCGTCATAGGCAGGCGTGAGCGGAAAGACGAAATCCAGAAAAAAGGTATTGATCAGAATCGTGCGGATGGATTTGATCATAAATTTACGCCCGACAATCCGGTAACTGAGCAAAATCAGGGGAATGTTGATGACGAGGGAGGTTGTACCGATCGGTAGGTTCCACAGGTGGTTCAAAATCAGGGCGACGCCGGAGATACCGCCAGGCGCGAAGCTTGCGAGCTTTGCAAAGGTATAGATGCCGATTGCGGAAAGGATGCTGCCGAGGATGTCGCAGAATAAATCGATCGCGATATTCTGCAGCTGCTGCGGCGTATAGTGAGTGGACGAAAAAAATTTCATAAGAACCTCTTTCCCGGAAAAACCGTTATAGTAAGGATGATTCAGATTAGAAAAAATATTCCGGGCAAGGAAGCTGCCCGGAGGCAGACCGCAAAAAAACGTGCCTGCTTTAGCCTGCCGGATAGAAAAATTGTGGCATAGGAGAGAAAAAAAGTCAAGGCAGGCAGATTGTGTGATTTTTTATGAAAAGTTTATGGAATTTTTATTGTATTTCTGTAGATAGAAGAGTAGAATAGGCCAACGTAATTAACAATGTTAAATATTATCAATGTTAATGAAAAAGCAGACAGGGAAAATCGGCGCTTTGGGTGAGCTCTTTGCACTGCAGGCGCTTTGATACAGGAGGAGAAATGGATGACGCGTTAAAACTGGCGAGAGAATTTGAGCATGTCATGTGCAGGTTTCGGAGGATGGATTATTCTGCACTGCATCCCGGAGTTGGAAATATGGAATTTGCAGTGCTGGAGATGATTCATAAGCTGAGTGCGCAGCACGATGCAATTTACGGCGCAGCGATTTCCGATCTGCAGAAAAAAATGGAAATATTACCGTCGGCACTTTCCAGACTGCTCCGTGGCATGGAGGAAAAAGGGCTGTGCGTGCGCAGTATTGACCCGAAAGATCGAAGAAGCAGCTATGTTTCGCTGACGGAGACCGGACAGGAAAGAAGAGAACAGGGACACGGCATTATGGAAGTGTTTGCCCAGCGAGTTGTAGAAAGAATGGGCGAAGGCAGATTCCGTGAGCTGATTAAACAGTGGGAACGGTTCGGAGATGTACTGGAAACAGAAATTGCAGCATTCAGGAATGTGGATGGAATGGAGGAATAGAACAGAAAATGTTTCGGCTACTGAGCTATTTAAAACAATGTAAAAAATCAGTGCTGGCCATTGTACTTCTGCTGATCGTGCAGGCGTACTGTGATCTGGCACTGCCGCAGTATACATCGGATATCGTGGACGTCGGAATTCAGCAGGGCGGTATCACTTATGCTGCGCCCGAATGGATGCGGGAGGAGACTTGGGGCAGCCTGCAGAATTTAATGACAGAAGGGGAAAAAGAGCTGACCGCTTCCTGTTATGAACAGGCAGAGGACGGTACTTACGAGCGGACAACGAATAAAACGGCGGATCTGGAAGCGTTAAACGATGCGTTCCGGATGCCGATGGTGATGCTGTCTGCGATGGACGAAAGTGCGGAGACCGCGATGAATGACGGAGCAGATGCAGCGGCGCCCACCAAGGAGCAGCTTCAGCTTCTCCAAGCGCTGCAAAACGGCTCTCTCTCCGAGGAGCAGCTGCTTTCGCTGCGGGAGACGATCACAGACCAGCTGGGCGATATGAGTGATTCCCTGTTGAACCAGAAGGCGATTTTATTTGTGAAAGAGGAATATGAAGCGCTGGGTAAAGACCCGGGCAGCATCCAGATCGCATATCTTTTAAAAACGGGCGGAAAAATGCTCGGCTTTACGCTGCTGATGGCAGTGTGCGCGATTGCAGTCAGCTTCCTTGCGTCCCGCGCTGCGGCATCGATCGGTAAAAATCTGCGTGGTCAGGTATTTGGCAAAGTGTTGTCGTTTTCCAGTGGAGAAATGCATCGGTTTTCGACAGCATCCCTGATTACGAGAAGCACGAACGATATTCAGCAGGTACAGATGGTCGCGGTCATGCTGCTTCGGATGATAAGCTATGCCCCGATCCTCGGAATCGGCGGTGTTTTGAAGGTGGTTGGCACAAAAACGGGCATGGCGTGGATTATTGGGCTTGCGGTAGCGGTCATTATGGCGGTTGTACTGATCCTGGTGAGCGTTGCAATGCCGAAATTCAAGCTGATGCAGAAATTAGTGGACCGGATGAACCTGGTTTCCAGGGAAATTTTGACTGGGCTTTCGGTTATCCGTGCATTTTCCAGAGAAAAATTCGAAGAAAAACGGTTTGATGAAGCGAACCGGAACCTGATGAAAACGCAGCTGTTCACCAACCGCGTCATGACCTTTATGATGCCGGCGATGATGCTGATTATGAACTGCGTTACCGTCATGATCGTGTGGTTCGGTGCAAAGGGAATCGACGCCGGAAACCTGCAGGTTGGCGATATGATGGCGTTTATGACCTATACGATGCAGATCGTCATGTCCTTTTTGATGATTACGATGGTTTCCGTCATGCTTCCGCGTGCAGGTGTGGCAGCAGACCGAATTGAGGAAATTTTGCGGACGGACAGCAGCATTGTGGATGCAAAAAAAACGGAGGATGAAAAGCTGACGCAGTGCAGGGGAGAACTGAGGTTTGAGGACGTAAGCTTTAAATATCCCGGGGCAGAGGGGGACGTACTGGAGCATATCAGCTTTACGGCAAAACCCGGACAGACGACCGCTGTAATCGGAAGCACAGGCTGCGGCAAATCAACGCTGATTCAGCTGATCCCGAGATTTTACGATGTGACGGAAGGAAAAATTACGCTGGACGGTGTGGACATTCGAAATTTGAGCCAGCATAAATTACGGGAAGTGATGGGACTGGTTCCCCAGAAGGGCGTGCTCTTTTCCGGGACGATCGCTTCCAATATCAAGCTCGCAGGAGAAGATGAAATCAGCGACGAAACGATGAAGGAAGCGGCGCAGACAGCGCAGGCAACCGAGTTTATCGATGCAAAGCCGGAAGGCTATGATAGTCCGGTTGCGCAGGGAGGCAGTAACGTGTCCGGTGGACAGAAGCAGCGTCTTGCGATTGCCAGGGTCATTGCAAAGCATCCGAAGGTATATCTGTTTGACGACAGCTTTTCTGCGTTGGATTACAAAACGGACGCAGCGCTTCGAAAGGCGCTGCACGAACAGGCCGCGGACGCGACGGTGCTGATCGTTGCGCAGAGAATCAGTACAATCATGAATGCGGAGCAGATTCTCGTTCTGGAGGATGGAAAAATCGTTGGAAAAGGAACCCATGAAGAGCTGATGAAAAACTGCAGCGCCTATCAGGAAATTGCACGCTCGCAGCTGTCGGAAAGCGAGCTGAAAGGAGGCATGGCAGAATGAGTCAGGAGCAAAATAAAAAGCGTCCAATGATGGGACACGGACCGGGCAGGGGAATGATGCCCGGGGAAAAGGCAAAGAATTTTACGGGAACGATCCAAAAGCTGTTTGCCTACCTTGGAAGCTATCGGATTGTGCTCGGCGTCGTAATCTTATTTGCAATCGGAAGTACGGTATTTAATATTATCGGACCAAAAGTGCTCAGTAAGGTGACAACAGAGCTGTTCAACGGTCTGGTCGCAAAGGTGAGCGGTACCGGCGGTATTGATTTTGAAAAAATCGGCAGGATTTTGTTGCTGCTGCTTGGAATTTACTGTATCAGCGCAGTGTTTAACTTCATTCAGGGCTGGCTGATGACCGGCGTGACGCAGAAGCTGTGTTATCGGATGCGAAAGGAAATTTCCGAAAAAATCAACCGGATGCCGATGAAATATTTCGAATCCAGAACGGTCGGAGAAGTGCTTTCGAGAATCACGAACGATGTCGATACGCTGGGACAGAGCTTAAACCAAAGCGTGACCCAGTTAATTACCTCGATTGCGACGATGATCGGCGTGTTGATTATGATGCTGTCGATCAGTCCTCTGATGACGCTGATCGCACTGGTGATTCTGCCAATTTCCGGCGGTTTGATCGGATTTGTGGTCAAACATTCCCAGAAATATTTCGTGGAGCAGCAGAGCTGTCTCGGTGAAATAAATGGACAGGTAGAGGAAACCTACAGCGGCCATATGGTCATCCGGGCGTTCAACCGCGAAGAAGCGGTGGAGGAAACGTTTTCCCGGACAAACGACAGACTGTATGAATCCGCGTGGAAATCCCAGTTTATTTCCGGTCTGATGCAGCCGATCATGACCTTTGTCGGAAACCTCGGCTATGTTGCGGTTGCAGTGCTGGGAAGTGTTCTGGCGGTAAACGGCACGATCGAGGTCGGCGATATCCAGGCGTTTATCCAGTATGTGAAAAATTTCACACAGCCGATCACACAGATTGCACAGGTTTCAAACATGCTGCAGTCCGCAGCGGCTGCCGCAGAGCGTGTTTTTGAATTCCTGGACGAGGAAGAGGAAGAGCAGACCGTTGAGCATCCGGTATCAATGGATCATCTGACCGGTGCCGTAAGCTTTGAGCATGTACGGTTTGGCTATACACCGGATAAAATCGTTATTCAGGATTTCTCCTGTGAAGTAAAACCGGGGCAGATGGTTGCGATTGTTGGACCGACCGGCGCCGGAAAGACGACAATGGTCAAGCTGCTGATGCGTTTCTATGACGTAAACAGCGGCAGAATCTGCCTGGATGGACACGATATCCGGAATTTCAACAGAGGACAGCTGCGTGAAATGTTTGGCATGGTACTGCAGGATACCTGGCTGTTCCAGGGAACCATTATGGAAAATATCCGTTACGGACGGCTGGATGCAACAGATGAGGAAGTCATCGCGGCGGCAAAAGCGGCACATGCGGATCATTTCATCCGGACGCTGCCGGGCGGTTATCAGATGGAGTTAAATGAAGACGCGACCAACGTTTCGCAGGGACAGAAACAGCTTTTGACGATTGCACGTGCAATTCTTGCTGACAATCCGATCTTGATTCTGGACGAGGCGACCAGCTCCGTCGATACGAGAACAGAAATCCAGATCCAGAAAGCGATGAATAACCTGATGAAGGGCAGAACGAGCTTTGTCATTGCCCACCGACTTTCGACGATCCGGGACGCGGATGTGATTCTGGTCATGAAGAACGGAGATATTGCAGAGCAGGGCACGCACGAAGAACTGCTTGCAAAGGGCGGATTTTACGCGCAGCTGTATAATTCCCAGTTCGAAAAAACAGCATAAGGATTTGTAAAAAGTTTTTTTGCAGGGATCAAAGGATGGATTGCAGACAGAAGGCGGGATATGGTAAAATAAAAACCGATGGCACAATCAGGCATGAAACGGAGCAGAAGGTACATTCGATGGACGTTCTGCCTTAAGAAAAAACAGGAGGGGATTTGCCATGGCAGTTTATGCAGACGAAAAGCAGCGTACTTTTACGCTGCAGACCAAAAATACGACGTATCAGATGAAAGTGGATGCCTACGGCATGCTGCTGCATACCTATTACGGGGAAAAGACGGACAATTCTGATCTTTCTTACCGGATTCCGCCGGATGACCGCGGATTTTCCGGCTATGCGTATGAAGCGTCCTGTGCTGACGACAGACTTTCCTCAGATCTTGCGCCGCAGGAGTACAGCTGTTTCGGAACGGGGGATTACCGGATCAGTGCCCTGCGCGTCAGAAATGAAAACGGGAGCCAGGCGGTAACGCTTTGTTATGCCGGATATGAGCTTTCCAGAGGAAAATACAGCATTCCGGGCTTGCCGGCTGTTTATGCGGATGAAACAGAAGCGGAAACCCTTGGCATCCTTTTGCGGGATCCGGAAAGCGGACTGGAAGTGCTTTTACAGTATGGCGTTCTGGAAGAGCTGGACCTGCTCCACTTTGCCCTGCTGGGCGGCTCCAACA
>ERZ827522.2353-NODE-2353-length-13187-cov-5.081937_pt1 | contig 13187 bp, 12 predicted proteins | sample MGYA00519580_ERZ827522 | MGnify/ENA primary metagenome ERZ827522 (study PRJEB31778, sample SAMEA3449340) | human gut metagenome | biome: human gut; feature: human-associated habitat; material: faeces | place: United Kingdom | collected 2010/2012 ... | reverse complement strand
AGTGGCGCGCATAGGTGCCGCCGCCCATCGTAAAGGGCTTCTTGCCCTCGCCGGTGACGTCGTTGTAGGTGTTGATGAGCGTCTGGATGGCCGGGCTGTCCGCGTCGATGTAGAACGGCACGCGGCTGCTGATGTTCTCCAGCGTGGCCGCGCCGCCGCAGACCTTCCGGATGGCGGCAGTCATCTTTTCGGGGTCGGTGTTCGTCGGGTAGCGGCAGTCAAAGCTCTGGCGGATGACGCCGTCAGCCATCTCGATCGTGCCGCCGATGATGGTCAGCGGGTCAAACAGGCCGTCGTCCGCCGCAATGCCCAGCGCGCTGCCGTCGGTGTCGGCGTGCAGCGTGTGCAGCACGTTCAGGTAGGCCTCCTCCTGCGGGGTGCAGACGCCGCTCTTGAGCAGGCAGTTGACGATCAGGCTGATGGCGTTGACCGTGCCCTCGGGCATGGCGGCGTGGCCGCTCTTGCCCCAGCCGCGGATGACGGTGGCACCGCCCTCCCCTGCCTCGAAGGTCACGCCCTCGGTCTGGACGAGTGCGCCCGCGCCGACCTGCACCGTGCAGGAGGCGCGGTCCGGCACGGCGTTGTGGGCGACGCCGCCCTCGAACGCCGTGATGATGCCGTTCTCAAACTTCGGGCTGACGAGCTCGCCGTTGAAGCCGCCCTTCTCGCCGTTGCAGACCGGGAACTCGGCGTCCGGCGTAAAGCAGAAGGCGGGCATCGGGTAATGCTCGGCGTAGTAGTCTACGTCGTGCATGTTCGTCTCCTCGTTGGCACCCAGCAGGGCACGCACGGGGTATTTCAGTGCCGCGCCGCTGTCCTTCAGGTACTTCAGCGCGTACAGGCAGAGGATGCTTGGGCCTTTGTCGTCGGCCACGCCGCGGCCCAGCAGCCAGCCGTCCCGCACGCGGACCGTGTAGGGGTCGGCGTCCCAGCCGTTGCCCTCGGGCACAACGTCGGTGTGGGTGATGGTCGCCAGGAACTTCTGGCCGTCGGCGATCCTGCCCGTCTCGGCCCAGCCGATGTAGCTGTCGGCGTTGAAGGTGTCCAGGCCCAGCTCGTCGGCGATCTCCAGCGCCTTGGCCAGCGCGGCCTTGGGGCCGGGGCCGAACGGTGCGCCCGGCTCGGGTGCGCCCTCCACGCTGGGCACGGCCACCAGACGGGTGATGTCGCGCAGGATGTTGTCGCGGTTTTCCTCCACAAAGGCGTCAATGGACGCCCAGCGCGGATCGTTCACGTTCATAAGAATTTCCTCCTGATGTTTTTTATTCAGTATAGCACATTGGCGAAATTTGTAAACGGAAAATTGCGTCGGGGTCAGTGCAGGGGTCGGCGTCCCCGACGCCCCGCATTACCGAATACGCCCCTCCCCGCCCATCAGTGCCGTCATCTCCTCGATGCGCTCCAGCGGGAACGGCGGGGTGCAGAGCGGGCGCATGGCGATGCTCATGAGAAGCATCGGGTTGTCGTCCGCGGCGATGCGGTTGGATGTCAGTTTGCCGCAGAGGCGGCAGCGGTGGATGATGGCCCACTCGCCGCCCTTGCGCACCCAGACGGCCACGGGCTCCATCTGCCCGCCGCAGTCTGCGGCGCGGTCCCCGGGTTCATTGTCCAGATGCAGGCTGGTCAGGCAGTTGGGGCAGTGGTTGCGGTGCTGTGTGCCCGCCGGTTTACCGCCGTAAAATATCAATCTTCCTCTTCCCCGTTGTCCATCGTCACAATCTCGCAGATGGCGCGGCCCGTGGGGGTGCCGGCCAGACCGCCGATGCCGGTCTCGCGCAGGTCCTTGCTCATCGCGTTGCCGACCTCGGCCATCGCGTCAATGACCTCGTCCGCGGGGATGTGCCCCACGACCCCGGCCAGCGCCATGTCGGCGGCGGAGACCGCGTTCATGGCACCGATGACGTTGCGCTTGATGCAGGGGATCTCCACAAGACCTGCCACGGGGTCGCAGACAAGGCCCTCAAGGTTGGTCAGCGCCATGGCGAACGCCTCGGCGCACTGCTCTGCCGTGCCGCCCTTGATGTCCACCAGCGCCGCGGCGGCCATGCCGCTGGCCGCGCCGACCTCGGCCTGACAGCCGCCCTCGGCCCCGGCCAGCGTGGCACGCGCGGCAACGACCTGCCCGAACCCGGCAGCGATATACAGGGCGCGGTGTACGGCGGCCTCGTCGGCCAGCCCGCGTCGCTGCAGCGGCAGCAGGACCGCAGGCAGTACGCCGCAGCTTCCCGCCGTGGGCGCAGCCACGATGCGTTTCATGCAGGCGTTGCATTCGGCGGTTTTCAGTGCCTCGGCCATGACGTCGGCAAAGTAGCCGTCGGCGTAGAGCACGCCGCGTGCCGCTGCCGCGTTGACCTTAGCCGCGTCGCCGCCCGCAAAGCCACTCATCGAGCGGTCTGCACCGCAGTAGCCGTCGCTGGTGGCCCGCATGACTGCCCACAGACGGTGCATCTCGGCCTCGCTTTCGGCGCGGGTCAGGCCGCTTTCGGCCAGATCGCTCTCAAGGATGACCTCATACAGCGGCTTGCCGCTCTCCTTGCAGAGGTCGATCATCTCATGCACGGATGAAAATGCCATCTTTCCCGCCCCCTTACAGATTCAGAATCGTGACCTTTACGATGCCCGGCTGGCTGCCCAGCTGCCCGGCGATCTCGTCCGGGATAGGCTCGTCGCACTCCAGCACCATGACGGCGTAGCCGCCCGCCGTCGAGCGGTAGAGCTGCATCGTGGCGATGTTGACGCCGTGCTGGCCGAGGGCGGTGCGGCGGACCGCAAGGACATCAAGTACCTGAATGTCCTGCCGGTATTCAATGCCGACGGCAGCATCAAGTGAAAAGAAGCGCCTGCGGGCGCTTCTTTTTTTGTTCTCATTAGCAAAACCGCATGACCGCCGCCATCTGCCGCACATTTTTTATAGCGTGCGGGGATAGACTTTTGTGATAAGTTATGGTAATATGTAGAATTAATAAAGCTAATGCTTTGAGTGGGAGAAAGGAGCAGTTCCATTATGGCAGTAAAAGAGAGCTATGCCGGCAAGATCAACCGGAAGCTGACGAAAAAGCTGCGGGTCATCGCCGTGGCCGCCGGCCGTGAAAAGGCCGACCTGGTGCTGAAAAACGCCACCTATGTCAATGTATTCTCCAATGAGCTGTGTCACGGCGACATCGCCGTGGCCGAGGGGCTGATCGTGGGCATGGGTGAATACAGCGGCAATACAGAGGTAGATATGGGCGGTAAGATCGTCCTCCCCGGCTTTGTGGACGCCCACATTCATCTGGAGAGTTCCCTGGTCAGTCCCACGGAGTTTGCCAAGGCGGTGCTGCCCCACGGCACCACCACCGTCATCACCGACCCCCACGAGATCGCCAACGTCATGGGCACCGATGGCATCGAGTATATGCTCCAGGCCACCGAGGACCTGCCCGTGGACGTGCGCTTTATGCTGCCCTCCTGCGTGCCGGCCACGCCGCTGGACGAGTCCGGCGCCAACCTGGACTACCGGGCTATCGACAGCTTCTATGACCATCCCCGTGTACAGGGTCTGGCCGAGATGATGAACTTCGTGGGCACCATCAACGGCGATCCCCAGGTGGTGGAGAAGATCGTGGCCAGCCAGGCCCATCACAAGAAGATCGACGGCCACGCCCCCGACCTGGTGGGCAACGACCTGAACGCCTACATCGCCGCCGGCGTGTACTCCGACCACGAGTGCCACGACCTGAACGACGCCATCGCAAAGCTCCAGCGCGGCCAGTTCATTATGATCCGCGAGGGCACCGCAGCCCGCAATCTGGAAGCGCTTGTCCCCCTGCTGTGCGACAAGTATGTGGAACGCTGTATGTTCTGCACCGATGACAAGCACCCCAACGACCTGCTGGAAAAGGGTCACATCGACTACATCGTCAAAAAGGCCATCTCCCTGGGCGCCGACCCCATTACCGCCATCAAGGCCGCCTGCCACAACGCTGCCCGCTACTTCCTGCTGAACAACCGCGGCGCCATTGCACCCGGCTATCTGGCGGACTTCGTCATCATCGACGACTTTGACCACTTTAACATCGAAAAGGTCTACAAGCGCGGCGTACTGATGGTAGACCATGGCGTGGTGGCGGACTTCCCCGTCCCGGAGATCGACCCCTATCTGGTCAACCGCGCCCACGACACCTTCCATGTGGCCCCGCTGACCGCCGCCGACTTTACCGACAGCCGTCCCCACGCGGTCATTGGCATGGTCAACGGCGAGATCACCACCACTGACGGCGGCTACACCGACCGTATCGACGTGGACTATGACATTCTGAAGATCGCCGTCATCGAGCGTCATAAGAACACCCACCACATCGGCTTGGGCTACATCAAGGGCTATGGCCTGCAAAAGGGTGCCGTGGCCACCAGCATCAGCCACGACAGCCACAACATCATCGTGGTGGGCACCAACGAGGAGGATATGGCCTTCGCCGCCAACCGCATCGTACAGCAGCACGGCGGTATCACCGTGGTGGAGAACGGTCAGGTGAAGGGTGAGCTGCTGCTGGCCATCGCCGGCATCATGTCCGACGACACCCTCATAAACGTGAACCGCGACCTGGAGAACGCAAAAAAGGCCGCCTACGACCTGGGCGTGTCCACCGGTATCGACCCATTTATGACCCTGAGCTTCATGGCCCTGCCGGTGATCCCCAGCCTGCGCATCACCACCCGCGGCGTGTTCGACGTCACCACTCAGCGCTACGTCTAATACCTGTTCCCGCTTCGCCGGGACCTATATCCGCAAAAAAAGAAAGCCCTCGCGGGCTTTCTTTTTTGCTCACAGCTTCAGTTCACAATCCAGGCTCATCACCGCGCTGCCGCCGATACGGACGGTCACGGTGCCGTCCTTTTCATACAGAAGGCTGCGTATCTCGCTGGGCCTGCCCATGTGCTCGCCCTGCAAAAACACGTTCTCCCGCTCCGGCTTCACATCGCCTCGCAGGTAGAGATAATACGTCAGTGCACCGTTGCTGGTCCCGGTGGCACACTCCTCCGGGATGTCGTACAGGGGCGCGTAGTTGCTGCACCAGGCCGTCACGCCGTCCCGCCCCGGGCAGAACATATGCACGCCGGTCACATCGTACTTCCGTGACAGCTCCGTGACCACCGGTGCGTTCTGCACTGCCCGCATGAGCGTCTCATGGTCCCGGACGGGCATCATAATATCCGCCAGGCCGGTGGACACCATCCGTGGGATATATCCCTCCGGGCAGTCCGTCTCCGTCAGGCCATAGGCGGCATACAGCGCGGCGCGCTCCGCTGCCGGGATGTCACCGATCAGCTGCGGCGGCGCCATATCCATCCAGACAGTACCGCCCCTGACGGTTATGTTCAGCTCCCCGGCCTTCGTATGGGCCGTGTGGTCGCCGTCGCCAATCTTCTCCAGCTGCCGCAGCAGGGCGAAGGACGCCACCGTGGCGTGGCCGCACAGGTCCACCTCCCCGGCGGGGGTGAAATAGCGCAGGGATACGGAGCCGTCCGGCTCCATATGTATAAAGGCCGTCTCCGAGTGCTTCATCTCCGCAGCGATCTGCCGCATGGTCTCATCAGACAGCTCCCGGTCCGGCAGTGCCACGCCCGCCTGGTTGCCGCCGAAGATCCGATTGGCAAAGGCGTCCATCACATAGAGCTTCATAGGGTATACCTCCCAGTTTTTCTTGTGGTTTTCATTATATACTCTCTTGCTCTTAACGGCAAGTATATTTGACTTCCGATGTATTTTTCGTTAGAATAGAATTGCAGCAGGTGTCTGTGTGAACGCCCGCCGCTAAAAGCGAAGAAAGGAACTTCATCGAAAATGCTCAATGAGCGAAGTCTGTTATCACAATTTCTGCATTTCGTAGCCGCTACGGTGGCATCCCTCATGGTTTTCAGCCTGTACTCCATCGTGGACGGGCTGATGGTATCCAAGGGTGTGAACGAATACGCCATGGCCTCGGTAAATCTGGCGGTGCCCTTCACCAACGTGCTGTTCTCCATCGGCGTCATCTTCGCCGTCGGTACCAGCACCATCATCGCCATCTATCTGGGACAAAACCAAGGCGAGAAGGCCAATAGCCTGTTCTCTCAGAACATCGTGCTGCTGACGTGCGTCGGCCTGACCATCACCGTCCTCGTTTTCGTATTTCTGGAGCCGTTCGCCGTGCTGCTGGGCGCAAAGGGCGTAACGTATCAATATACCATCGATTATCTCCGGGGCCTGGCCCCTTTCGCGCTGTGCTTCATCATCTCCTATAACATGGAGGTGCTGATCAAGACCGACGGCTATCCCCGTCTGGCAATTCTGACGGTCATCACCGGCTGTCTGGCCAACTGCGTGCTGGACTATATCGCCATCTTTGTGCTGAATCTGGGCGTATGGGGCGCGGCCTTCGCCACAGGTCTTTCCCAGCTTCTGACGTGCATCATCTATCTGCGCCACTTCCTGGGCGGACACAACACCTTCCACTTTGTGAAGTTCAGGATGGACTGGGGCATCTACAAGCGGCTGATCCCGCTGGGCTTTGCCGACGGCGTAACGGAGCTGTGCAACGGCGTGATGATCTTCCTGTTCAACCGGGTAATCCTGCGCTGTCTGGGTGATGACGCTCTGGTGAGCTACACCATCATCGCCTACGTGAACACGCTGATCGTCAACACCATGCTGGGCATCTCGCAGGGCAGTCAGCCGCTGGTCAGCTATCACTACGGCAAGGGGGACGTGGCGGGCTACAAGAAGCTGCTGCGGTATGGCTTTACAGCGGTGGGCATCATGACGGCGGTGATCTTCGCCGGTGTGATGATCTTTGCCCCCCAGATCGCCGGCATATTCGTGGACGCTGATAAGCCGTGGCTGGCGGCGGACACCGCCGGCGCGCTGCGGCGGTACGGTCTGTGCTACATACTGCTGGGAAGCAACATCCTCATGGGCGGCTTCCTGACGGCGGTGGAGCGACCGAAGGCGGCTATTTCCATCTCCGTGGGCCGTGGCCTGCTCTTCCAGGCCGGTGCGCTGCTGCTGTTGGCGGCAGCCGTGGGCGGCACGGGCATTTGGTTTGCGCCGGTGATCTCCGAGGCGCTGTGCGCGGTAATGGCCGTGTGGTTCCTCCGGCGGTTCCTGCGGAAAACCGCAGCATAACCAACATAAAAAGTATCCCGCGGCACAGCCGCGGGATACTTTTTTGCTCTCTTTAAGGCGCCTTACGCCTGCGCGGCCTTTTCCGCCATCATCTGCCGCACCACCTCGTCGATACGGCGGGCAACGCGGCAGAAATCCTCCGCCGTATAGCCCTTGGTGGTCATGGCGGCGGTGCCGATGCGGATGCCGCTGGTCTGGAACGGCGAGCGTTTGTCCCCGGGGACGCAGTTCTTATTCAGCGTAATACCGCAGCGGTCCAATTCCTCCTGTACCTCACGTCCGGTAAGTCCGGTATCCGTCAGATCCAGCAAAAACAGATGGTTGTCCGTGCCGCCGGTAACGACCTTGTAGCCCATGGTCATGAACTCCGCCGCCATCGCCCTGCAGTTGACCACCACACGGTGGATATACGCTCGGTACTCCGGGGTCAGCGCCTCCTCCGCAGCCACCGCCTTGCCGGCGATCACGTGCTGCAAAGGGCCGCCCTGCATACCGGGAAAAACGGCGCTGTCCACCTTTTTCGCCAGCTCCGGCCGACAGAAGATCAGTCCGCCTCGCGGGCCGCGCAGCGTCTTGTGCGTCGTGGTCGTGACCACATCTGCCAGTCCAAAGGGGCTGGGGTGCTCCCCCGCCGCCACCAGCCCGGCAATGTGAGCGATGTCCGCCATGAAATACGCCCCCGTCGCCTGCGCCGCCTGGGCAAAACGTGCAAAGTCGATGGTCCGGCTGTAGGCCGACGCTCCTGCGATGATCAGCCGCGGCTTCAACTCCCGCGCAAGCCTCTCCATACCGTCATAGTCGATCAGGCCGTTTTCGTCCACATCGTAGGCCGCTATGTCATACAGCCTGCCGGAGGCATTTACCGGCAGTCCGTGGGACAGATGCCCACCGTTGGCCAGACTCATGGACAGGATCCGGTCTCCCGGCTGCAGCAGCGCCATATACGCCGCCAGATTGGCGGAGGTACCGCTGTGAGGCTGCACATTCACGTGGTAGTCGGTGTGAAACACCTCCCTCCACTTGGCGATGCAGTACGTCTCCAGCTCGTCCACCACCAGGCAGCCGCCGTAGTAGCGCCCCCGATTTCCCATCTCCCGGTGGGCGGGATACCCCTCGGAATACTTGTTGGTCAGGCAGCTGCCCACAGCGCGGCATACCGCCTCGCTGGTGAAATTCTCGCTGGCGATCAGCTCCACCGTTGTTTCCTGCCGCCGCTGCTCCATGGCAATATAGTCGAAAACCTTGGATATCACGCCCATCTCTCCCCACGTATTGTATTATTGCGTCAACAATTATACCACATATTGTGCCCCATGCAAGCCCCAATAGTCAAATAACCAAAATACACGAAATCACATACCAGTCCTGTATGTTTTTTGTAAAAAACGCAGAAAGGTGAAAAAAGGGTTGACAACGGCGCGTTAAGGGCGTATTATGCCACCATTCCGACAGGGAAAATCACAGCGAGGAGGAAAGCCGACATGAAGCGTAACGTCACCATGATGATGTGCGAGATGTGCATGGGTATGATGTCCATGTGCATGTTTCGTCGCGCCGAAAAGGTCATCAGCTTTCCGAAAACTGTTTGACGGCTTGAAAAAAAGCCGATGTGTAAGCAGACAGCGGAGGGTCAGTGATGACCAGCCGCTGTTTTTGTTTTGCTTATGTACCGCCGTTCCGGCCGGGCGGCGGTGCTGAGATAAAAATCGTAACCAACCAAGTTTAATCATTTCAAAGGAGACTGCGAACATGAAACACAACACTTTGACTAAGATCATCACCCTGGCCCTGGCCGTTGTCTTGGCCCTGAGCCTTGCTGCCTGCGGCAGCAAGACCGACGACAACAGCGGCGACGCTGCTGCCACCACCATCAAGATCGGTGTTCCCAACGACACCACCAACGAGGCCCGCGCCCTGCTGCTGCTGCAGGAGAACGGCATCATCAAGCTGAAGGACGGCGTGGGCATCACCGCCACCAAGAACGACATCGTGGAGAATCCGTACAATGTGGAGATCGTGGAGGCTGAGGCCGCCCAGCTGCCCAATATGCTGCCCGATCTGGACTACGCCGTGATCAACAGCAACTACGCCATCAACGCCGGCCTGAACCCTGTGAATGACTCCCTGCTGATCGAGGGCAGCGCCTCCGCCTACGCCAACATTCTGGCCGTCAAGGAGGGCAACGAGACCGCCCCCAAGATCCTGGCCCTGAAAGCCGCCCTGGAGAGCAAGCAGGTCGCCGACTTCATCGCTGAGAAGTACGCCGGCTCCGTGGTTTCCGTGGTGGAGAACCCCACTGACGGCTATGACGCTTCCGTGGACTATGACGCGCTGAAGGGCGAGACCATCACCGTGGCCGCTTCCCCCACGCCCCACGCCGAGATCCTGGAGGTCGCTAAGGAGATCCTGGCCGCCAAGGACATTACCCTGGACATTCAGGTCTACAACGACTATGTGGTGCCCAACACTGTGGTGGACGACGGCACCGTGGACGCCAACTACTTCCAGCACCTGCCCTATCTGGAGGACTTCAACGCCCAGAACGGCACCCACATCGCCTCCATCGCCGCCATCCACGTGGAGCCCATGGGTCTGTACGGCGGCAAGCAGACCACGCTGGACGCGCTGAGCACCTCCGCCCAGTAACATAAAACAACAGGATTTTACCCTCCTCTCCCCCTCGCGTGTTCCCCGCCCTGCACAGGGCGGGGAACGCCGCGGAAACAGGACAATGCGAAACGCCCGGTTTCTTTTCCGGAGCTCCCGCCAGGGCGCGGGGGATGCAGAAAGGAAACAGCGCGAATTAAACAGAAACGAGGAACGCCGTCGTGATAGAACTGAAACACGTAAGCAAGACATACGACTCCGGTGCCAACGGAGGCGTGGACGCATTGAAGGATGTGTCCCTGACCATTGAGGATGGAGACATCTACGGCATTATCGGTATGTCCGGCGCGGGCAAGAGCACGCTGGTGCGCTGCATCAACCTGCTGGAGCGCCCCACAAAAGGCGAGATCATCGTGGACGGCCAGCGGCTGGACACCATGACCCCCGCCCAGCTGCGCGCCGCCCGTCGGAACATCACTATGATCTTCCAGCACTTCAACCTGCTCATGCAGCGCACCTGCCTGCGTAACGTCTGCTTCCCCATGGAGATCTCCGGGGTAAAGAGAGCCGACGCGGAGAAGCGCGGGCGCGAGCTGCTGGAACTGGTGGGCCTGCCCGACAAGGCAGACGCCTATCCGGCCCAGCTGTCCGGCGGCCAGCAGCAGCGCGTGGCCATCGCCCGTGCCCTAGCCACCGACCCCAAGGTGCTGCTGTGCGACGAGGCCACCAGCGCGCTGGACCCCAAGACCACCCGGCAGATACTGGAGCTGATCCGGGACATCAACCAAAAGCTGAACATCACCGTGGTCATCATCACCCATCAGATGAGCGTGGTGAAGGAGGTCTGCTCCCACGTGGCCATACTGGACGACGGCTGCGTGGCCGAGTCCGGCATGGTGGGCACGGTGTTCGCCGCGCCAAAGTCCGAGGCCGGCCGCCGTCTGGTATTCCCCGGCGGCGCGGACGCGCAGGTATACAACCCCCAGGACGAAAAGCTGGTGCGGCTGGTGTTCAAGGACAGCAAGACCACCAGTATTCCCCTCATTGCCCGGCTGGCGGCAGAGGAGGGCGTCTTCTGCAACGTGATCTCCGCCAGTACCCAAAAGCTGTCCGAAACGGTATACGGCAGCATGATGCTGGGCATCCCCAGCACGCAGTACGATAAGGCCGTGGCCTTTATCCACAATGTGGCCAATGTGCAGGTCGAGGAGGTGGACCACCATGTACAGTAATCTGTTCTCCGCCCAGTCCGTACAGGATCTGATGAGCGTGCTGCCCTCCCTGCCCTTTGCCATCTGGGAGACGTTCTACGTCACCGTGGTCAGCACGGCGCTGTCGCTGGTGCTTGGCCTGCCCCTGGGCGTGCTGCTGGTGGCCGGCGAGAAAAACGGCGTCCTGCCCCTGCCCCGCTGGCTCATGCAGGTCATCAACGTCATCATCAACCTGCTGCGCTCCATCCCCTTCCTGATTTTGATGATCATGGTGTTCCCCCTGTCCCGTCTGCTGATCGGCACGGCGGTGGGCACCACGGCCACCATCGTTCCGCTGGTGGCGGCGGCGTTCCCCTTTGTGGCACGTCTGGTGGAGAGCAGTCTCCGCGAGGTGGATGGTAATATCATTGAGGCCGCCCAGAGCATGGGCGCCACCCCCATGCAGATCATCTGCAAGGTAATGATCCCCGAGAGCGTTCCCTCCCTGATCCAGAATGTCACCATCGCGCTGACCACCATTCTGGGTTACTCCGCCATGAGTGGCATCATCGGCGGCGGCGGCCTGGGCAAGATCGCCATCGACTACGGCTACTATCGCTATAAGTACCTGGTAATGCTGGTGGCGGTGGTCATTCTGATCCTGTTGGTGCAGCTGTTCCAAAGCGTGGGCACCTGGCTCAGCAAGCGGTGCGACAAGCGTTTGAAGCACTAATCCCGTCTTCTGTTCCCTTCGGCTTTCGCCGAAGGGAATATTTTTTCCGCCGCCCCATTTTTCACCTTGACATTTCTCCCGAAATCGTGTATGATATTCGAGGTTGTAAAGGCATATAACTTTACAGAAGGAGGCCACACCGTGAAAAACCAGACATACCGCATGACCATGCTGTTCGATTTTTACGGCGATATCCTGACCCCACGGCAGCGTGAGCTGTTCGACCTGTATTATAATGAGGACCTGTCCCTGGCAGAGATCGCGGAGAACTGCGGCATTTCCCGGCAGGGCGTACGGGACGTGATCGTTCGCGCGGAGAACGCTATGACCGAGCTGGAGGACAAGACCGGCCTGGTCCGCCGCTTTTTGCAGATGCAGCAGCACGTGGACCGTATCATCACCGCTGCCGAAGACATTAAAACCATCAACTACCGGCAGTATGAAAACCCCCGGTTAGAGGAATTGGCGGAGACGATCTTGGACGCTGCCGCCGCCCTGAAGGAGTAACGACCCATGGCATTTGAGGGACTTAGCGAAAAACTGAACGGCGTATTCAAGCGCCTGCGCGGTAAGGGCCGCCTTACCGAAGCCGATGTCCGCGAGGGTATGCGCGAGGTGCGTCTGGCCCTGTTGGAGGCCGACGTCAGCTATAAGGTCGTCAAGGACTTCGTGGCGGACGTCACCGAAAAGTGCGTCGGCACCGATGTGCTGGACAGCCTGACCCCCGCCCAGCAGATCATCAAGATCGTAAACCAGGAGCTGACGGCGCTGATGGGCGGCACCAACGCCCGCCTGACCACCGCCTCCAAGGGTCCCACCGTTGTGATGATGGTGGGCCTGCAGGGCGCCGGCAAGACCACAAACGGCGCCAAGCTGGCAGGGCTCATGCGCCGCAGCTTCGGCAAGCGCCCCTTGCTGGTGGCCTGCGACGTGTACCGTCCCGCCGCCATCAACCAGCTGCAGGTGGTGGGCAAGCAGCTGGACATCCCCGTCTTCGAGATGGGCCAGATCGACCCAGTGACCATCGCCAAGGAGGCGGTGAAGTACGCCGCTGACCACGGCCACGACATCGTCTTTCTGGACACCGCCGGCCGTCTGCATATCGACGAGGCGCTGATGGACGAGCTGAAGGCCGTCAAGGCTGCCGTTCATCCCAACGAGATACTCCTTGTGGTGGACGCCATGACCGGCCAGGACGCGGTCAATGCCGCCAAGGCCTTTGACGACGCGCTGGGCATCGACGGCGTGCTGCTGACCAAGCTGGACGGCGACGCCCGCGGCGGTGCTGCCCTGTCCATCCGGGCCGTCACCGGTAAGCCCATCAAGTTCGTGGGTACCGGCGAAAAGCTGGACATGATCGAGCCCTTCCACCCCGACCGCATGGCCGGGCGGATACTGGGCATGGGCGATATGCTCACGTTCATTGAGAAGGCCGAGCAGCAGTATGACGAAAAACAGGCGAAAAAGCTTGAGGAAAAGCTCCGCAAGAACCGGCTGACCCTTTCTGACTATC
>ERZ827522.2340-NODE-2340-length-13229-cov-2.569683_pt1 | contig 13229 bp, 9 predicted proteins | sample MGYA00519580_ERZ827522 | MGnify/ENA primary metagenome ERZ827522 (study PRJEB31778, sample SAMEA3449340) | human gut metagenome | biome: human gut; feature: human-associated habitat; material: faeces | place: United Kingdom | collected 2010/2012 ... | reverse complement strand
GCTTTTCTGCGTCTCACCCGCCCTGACGGGACGGCCGGACCTGCCGATGCCGCGGCTCCGACGGGCACCCGGCCTCGCCCCTTGTTTGGGGCTCGGCGCGGCGCGGAGGCCGCTTGGCCCCGAGGCGGGGCAATTCCGGGCGCCTGCCGGACCCTCGCCGACTTCCTCGGGCGAACCTGTGCGACAAAACTATATTATTATTTGGACGCCCATGCGGGCGTCTTTTTGTTTTTGTGCGCCCTTAACCGTGAAATGGGAACGGCTTCTTTCTTTGAAAATATAAGGACGCGTATAATGTTTTCTGGAAAACTGGCGTCGATGACAGAGCCGTAGGGCTCGTCAGGAAAGGGAGGTTTCCCTTGAGTTCAGAGACCCCTGAAGATAAGAAGCGCGTTGAGGAGGCGCTGAAGGATTCGGCGAAGCTGAAGGAGTTGGTGGAGGCTCTTTCCGATGGGAGCCGTCGCGGCCGCCAGCAGGCAGCGAAGGTCATTGCAGGCGTGGCTGCTGAGAATCCTGAAATACTCGTACCTTTCGCGTCCGATCTCGTCGACGCATTGGAGCGCCCTGAGGCTCAGACGCGTTGGGAATGTCTTGATGCGCTGACTTACGTCGTGCCCTTCGACTCTCGGCCCTGCGACAAGGCCATCCCCGGCGCCGAGGCGGCCCTGTTCGACGAGGACAGCGGTCCTTTGCGTTTGGCCGCCATGCGCTTTCTGTGCAAGCTGGGTGCGACGACCGAGAAACGCTCGGAAAAAGTATGGCCTCTCATCGACGAGGGCATCCAGTGCTATCACGGCGATTTGGAATTCCAGGATATGCTTCTGGCGGTCATCGACTTCTCCCAGGGGAAGCTGGACGGGTCTGTGAAAAGCGCCCTGGCCGATCGTATGCGCTTCGATGCCGAGAACGGCAAGGGCATGCTCAAGCGCCGTGCCGCTCAGATCATCGAGAATGTAGCTTAGTTCCAAGGAGATTGATACATGAGCTTTGAAGCTTCTTTGAAGGTGGGCAATGGGGCCTACACCTATTACCCGGTGAGCGAGATAGAGGGGGCGGCGCAGCTGCCTTACTCCCTTACCGTGCTTTTGGAGAATGCGCTGCGCTGCGGGCGCACGCCCGAAGAGGCCCAGGCCATGGCCGAGCGCATCGTAACTGCTGGCTTGGCGGGCCAGACGGGCGAGGAAGTGGAGTTCTCGCCGGCGCGCGTGTTGTTCCAGGACTTCACGGGTGTGCCGGTGTTTGTCGATTTCGCCGTCATGCGCGAGGCCTGCGCCGATCTGGGCGGCGATCCGAAGAAGATCAACCCGCAGGTACCGTGCGATTTGGTCATCGACCATTCGGTCATCGCGGATGTGGCCGGGTGCGACGGCTGCATGGATGAGAACATGAAGCTGGAGTTCAAGCGCAACGGCGAGCGCTACGACTTTTTGAAGTGGGCCCAGGAGTCCTTCGAGAACGTGCGCATCGTGCCGCCGGGACAGGGCATCTGCCACCAGCTGAACATCGAGAAGTTCGCCAGCGTGGTCATGGAGTCTCCCGCCGGCCTTACCGGCGCCGATGGCACGCCCGTGGTGTACTTCGACACGCTTGTGGGCACCGACTCCCATACGCCCACGGCCAACGGCATCGGTGTGCTCGGCTGGGGTGTGGGCGGCATCGAGGCGGAGGCGGCCGCGCTGGGCCAACCCATCACGACGCTTGTGCCCCGCGTCATTGGCGTGAAGCTGACGGGCGACTTGTCCGAAGGCGTGTCGGCCATGGACGTGTCGCTGACGTTCGCACAAATGCTGCGCGAGCGCGGTGTGGTGGGCTGCTTTGTGGAATGCTTCGGCCCCGGCGTGGCGGCGCTTTCCGCCACCCAGCGCGCCTGCATCTCGAACATGACCCCGGAGTACGGCTGCACCTGCACGCTGTTCCCGGTGGACGACCGCACCCTGGACTACCTGCGCCTCACGGGCCGCAGCGCCGAGCAGGTGGCTCTGGTTGAAGCCTACGCGAAGGCCCAGGGCTACTGGAATGATCCCGAGGCGGCGCCGCGCACCTATGCCGAGGTGATCGAGCTCGATCTTTCCACGGTTCAACCTTCTCTGGCGGGCCCCTCGCGCCCCCACGATCGCATTCCGCTCGCCAAGGCCGGCGAGCGCTTCCGCGCCATCTGCGCCGAGCGCGGCCTCGACGATGCGACGGTGCATGTGGAAGTTGACGGCGAGGACTACGAGCTGACCCACGGAGCCATTGCCATCGCCGCCGTGACGAGCTGCACCACGGCCACCGACCAGGCCATGATGCTGGCCACGGGCCTCATGGCGCGCAACGCCGCCGAGCGCGGGCTTGCGCCGGCACCCTGGGTGAAGACCATCTTGGCTCCCGGTAGCCGCGCCACCGAGCTTCTGCTCGAGCGGGCGGGGCTTACTGAGCCCTTGCGCCAGCTGGGCTTCTATACCTGCGGTTTCGGTTGCATGAGCTGCATTGGCAACTCGGGTCCCCTCTCCGAGGCCATGCATGCCGTGGCCGACGACATCGAGCTGGCCAGCGTTCTGTCGGGCAACCGCAACTTCGAGGGCCGCATTTCACCGGACGTGTCGCAGAACTACCTGATGCAGCCGGCCAATGTCATCGCCTACGCCATCGCCGGCACCATGGACATCGATCTGGAGAAGGATCCCCTTGGCGCGGACGCTGAGGGCAATCCCGTGTTCTATGCCGACATCGTGCCCGCCGCCGATGAGGTGGCCGCTCTTGTGGACGAGTTTGTGACGGCCGACTTGTACGAGCAGGGCGCCGCAGACATGTTTGAGGGCGACGCCGCGTGGCAGGCCCTGGGGGCCGAGCCGAGCGATACCTTCGCTTGGGACGACGGCTCTACCTACGTGCGCCGCCCGCCCTATTTCGACGGCATGACCCGCGAGGTTGCGGGCCAGGATGCCATCGAGGGCGCCCGCGTGCTCGGCAACTTCGGCGACTTCATCACGACCGATCATATCTCGCCGGCCGGTGCCATCGCGCCGGACATGCCGGCGGCCGAGTACCTGGAGGCCTATGGCGTGGCCCCGGCCGACTTCAACACCTACGGCAGCCGCCGCGGCAACCACGAGGTGATGATGCGCGGCACCTTCGCTAACGTGAAGCTGCAGAACAAGTTGGCCGATGGACGCAAGGGCGGCTGGACCCGCGACTTTACCACCGGCGAGATCACGCCTCTGTATTATGCCGCCGAGAACTACGCCGCATCCGACACGCCGGCGGCGGTGCTCGCGGGCAAGATGTACGGAAGTGGCTCCGAGACTGGGCGGCCAAGGGCCCGATGCTGCTCGGCGTGCGCGTGGCCATCGCCGAGAGCTTCGAGCGCATTCACCGCTCCAACCTCATCGGCATGGGCATCCTGCCGCTGCAGTTCATCGAGGGGCAAAACGCGGAGACGCTGGGTCTCGACGGCTCCGAGACCATCACGGTGGCGCCCATCGACTTCTCGGCGGGGCTGCCGAGCCCGGCTGTCGTGAAGGTGACGGCCAAGAAGCCCGATGGAAGCGCCGTGACCTTCGATGCCACCGTGCGCATCGACACGCCCACGGAGGGCCGCTACTACGAAAATGGCGGCATCCTCCAGTACGTGCTGCGCGATCTGATTGAAGGATAAGAGCCGATCGCGCATTGTCCAGCCCCCGTCGCTGCTTGTGAGCGACGGGGGCTTTTTGCTGCCGTCTGTGCGCTTTTCCGTTGCCGAACGCGCCGAAAGCTAGCTTGCGCGCCTGCAATGCGGTACGATTACGGGCACGTGATTTTTGACCCCTAGGAGCAACGAAACGACTATGGAAGACTTCCGCAACGAATATTGCATGCATACCGCCACCTGCGGGCAGCTGCGTGCGACTGATGTGAACCAAGAGGTGACCTTGTGCGGTTGGGCGTGGCACACCCGCGACCACGGCGGCCTCATCTTCATCGACCTGCGCGACCGTGATGGCTATACTCAGGTGGTGGTCGATCCCGATTGCGTGAGCGAGGAGGACTTCCATGCGGCCGAGCACTTGGGCCGCGAGTACGTGCTGAAGGTGTCCGGGCGCGTGCGCGAGCGTGCACCGGAGGCGATCAACCCGAATATGATCACGGGCGAGATCGAGGTTTTGGCCAATGCGGTACAGGTGCTGAACACGTCGGTGACGCCGCCCTTCTCCATTGAGGATGGCATCGAGACCGATGAGATCACGCGCATGAAGTGGCGCTACCTGGACATCCGCCGCCCGGAGATGCTCGCCAACCTGAAGCTGCGCCACACGGTGACCCAGGCCATGCGCCGGGCCCTCGACGAGCGCGGTTTCCTGGAGATCGAGACCCCGATTCTGGCGAACTCCCCGCCCGAGGGCGCCCGCGACTACATCGTGCCGTCGCGGCCGAACCCGGGCAAGTTCTACGCTCTGCCCCAGAGCCCCCAGCAGTTCAAGCAGATGCTCATGTGCGCCGGCGTGGAGCGCTACTACCAGATCGCCCGGTGCTTCCGCGACGAGGACCTGCGCGCCGACCGCCAGCCCGAGTTCACCCAGGTAGATATCGAGATGTCCTTCGTCGAGGGCGACGATGTGTGCGACATGATGGAAGGCGTCATGGCCGAGACCTTGAAGGCCGTGGGCGTGACCGACGTCGCCTTCCCGCTGCAGAAGATGCAGTACGCCGACGCCATGCGCCTGTACGGCTGCGATCGCCCCGACGTGCGCTTCGGCATGCTGCTCCACGACATCACCGACATTGTGAAGGATACCGGCTTCAAGGTGTTCGCGAGCGTGGCTCAGTCCGGCGGTGTGGTGAAGGCCATCAACGTCAAGGGTGCCGGCGACTGGTCCCGCGGCGAGGTGGAGAAGCTCGCCAGCATCGCCGAGGCCAACGGCGCCAAGGGCATGGCCTGGGTGGCGTTCACCACCGATGGCCAGGAGAAGAGCCCCATCAAGAAGTTCTTCACCGACGAGGAGTGGGCGGCCCTGAAGGCCGAGATGGAAGTAGAGCCCGGCGATCTTTTGCTGTTCGCGGCCGATAAGCCCGAGATCGCCAACGCGGTGCTCTCCGCCCTGCGCCTGCACATGGCCGACGCCATGAACATCCCCCGCGAGGGCCACGCGCTGCTGTGGGTCGTGAACTTCCCCATGTTCCGCTATGACGAGGACGAGAAGAAGTACGCTGCCGAGCACCATCCCTTCACCCATGTGCTGAAGGAGGATCTGGGCAAGATCGAGAGCGATCCGCTGGCCTGTGGCAGCTACTCCTACGACTTGGTCATGGACGGCTTCGAGGTGGGCGGCGGCACCATCCGCATCCACAACGCCGAGGAGCAGCGCCGCATCCTGCGCGTCGTGGGACTGACCGACGAGGAGTTCGGCCACCTCATCCGCGCGCTGGAGCTGGGCGCCCCGCCGCACGGCGGCATCGCGCTGGGCTTGGATCGCCTCGTGATGCTTCTGGCCCGCAAGGACTCCATCCGCGACGTCATCGCCTTCCCGAAGACGAGCAGCGCGAGCGACCCCATGACGGGCGCTCCGAGTGCCGTCACCGGCCGCCAGCTGAAGGACGTGAGCCTGCGCATCCTGTAAGCTTTGGTTATTGGCCTCTGCGAGGGCGCCCGCGTTGCGGGCGCCCTTTCTCGTTCTAGGCCACCAGGGCGCGGAGGCTCTCGATTGCTTCGGGGGTGAGATGCAGGCCCTCGCGCAGGTAGGTGGCGAAGCTGCCGTAGAGGCGGTCGATCTCGTCGAAGTAGGCGCGCAGGTAGGCCGGGCGCGCTTCCAGAAACGACATCAGGATGGCGCGCTCGTGGTCGGTCATGCCGCCGTCGAGGTGCGCGGCCTCCTCCGCGATGAGGTCGGCGTGGTCGGTGTTCACCCGCAGGTAGTCCTCCATGATGGCGTCCTCGTCGGCGCCGGTGGCGCGCAGCAAGGTGGCGCATAGCACTCCGGTGCGGTCCTTGCCGTTCACGCAGTGGATGAGCGCGGGGCGTCCCTCGGCGGCCATGGAGCGCAGGGCCTGCCCCACCAGCGGATACTCGCGCACGTAGCGGCGGTAGTTCGCGGCCATGCGCTCCTCGGGCTCGCCGTAGCGCTCGATGACGCCGGCGATCAGGCGCTTGTCGGAATCCTTGCGGCGATGCTCAGTGGAGGGCTCCAGGGCCACGGTGCGCATGCCCACGATATAGGGCTCCGGATGCGCCGCCACTTCGGCGGCCGTGCGCAGGTCGTAAATGGTGGCGATGCCGAGGGCACCCGAGAGGAAGGCCGCCTCTTCACCGGTGAGGTTCGCGAGCTCCCGCGAGCGGAAGATGCGCGCGTCCTTGAACGAGCCGCCCACGGCCCGGATGCGCGCATCCCCGTAAGTGCCCCCGGCGGGCAGCGCCTCGAAGGCGAAGCCGGCCACGAGCGCGGAGGGCTCGCCGTCCTCGGTCACGGGTCGCACCTTCAGCAGATAGCGCCCAGGGGCTTCGGGCGTGTAGACGAACCGCCAGTTCACGCCGCGGCTCTTGTCCACGGCGGCGGTGGGGTAGGCCGTCCAGGAGGCGCCGTCGTCCAGCGAGAACTCCATGGCGCAGATGGTGCGGTCGAAGTCGTCAACATAGCCGGCGAACTCGATGGGTGCCCCGGCATAGTAGGGCGGTCGCGTGCGTGGAGCGAGAGGATTATCGGGAGCGTCGGCCACGGGCCCTCCTACACCAAGTCGCCGCGGATTTCCAGCAGGGTGCGGGCGAGGTGGGCGAAGGCCTGCTCGCCGGCGGCCGAGTCGGGCGCATTGGTCATGATGGTTATGAGGTAGTCGCGACCGTTGATCGTGACGATGCCCGAATCGCACACGGCGTCGTCGTCTTGGCCGTCGATCCAGCCGGCTTTGTTGCGCACGGTGATGTTCGTGCCGATAGACGCGACGGTCTTGTCCTCTTCAATGAGCGCCTGGCCGCCCTCCGCGTCTTCGGCGAGCACGGGGCCGTCGCCTTCGGAGCCGTCGGCGGCCGTGCTCTCCTCGGAGCCCTTCTCGTCGCTTCCGTCGTCTTCCACGCCCTCCTCGCCGCCGGAACCCTCTTCCGGCAGGTAGTCGGTGTGCCCTGCGCTCGTGGTGCCCAGGGCGCCGTTGCGCAGGAATGAGACTTCGGTTTTGCCGAAGGTGTCGGAGAGCCACTGGGCTGCCGAGGTGTCGGCAGTCGTCAGGTACTCGTAGATCTTCAACCACATGAGGGCCGACTGGCGTGCCGTGTAGGTGGGGAAGTACGTGTCGTTCACCAGCGCCGTATCGACGCCGGCCTCGGCCAGCCATGCTTCCATGCCGTCGTTTCCGTAGGTGCGGCGCAGCTTGCCGTAGGAGGAATTGTCCGACCAGACAATGGTGTTTTCCACCTGAGTGAGGCGCGAAGATGAGGCGCGGTCGATGTCGTTGGGGAACTCCTTGTTCACCACATAGGCGCAATAGGGGCCCTTGAACGAGCTGGCGCCGTAGATGGGCACGTCCACGTTGCCGGCAATGCCGCGTCCCGTGCCCAGATCCATGATGAGGTAGCTGGCCTCATAGCCATTGTTGTCGTAGTAGGAGAGCGCGTTGTTCAAGCTCACGAGGGAACGGTCGGAGAGCACGGGCGCGGCGGGCTGTTCGCCGGCGTCGTTGGTCGCGTTGCCGAGGGCGAAGGCGAAGGGGGCCTTCTGACCGGCGAGGTTGGTGAGGTCGTCGCGGGTCGGCGTGTAGGCGGGCAGCTGGGCCAGCTCCGGCTCGACGGGGCGGGCGAGGCTTACCTGGGTGGCGACGTTCTGCGCGAAGTAGGAAGCGTTGTTGCCCACGGCGTTGGCGCTGGCGACACCGACGTGCTTGCTGCCGTCTTTGGCGGCGGCCGATGCGAAAGGACCGATGTGGAAAAGCGCCATGGCGAAGATGACGGCCAGCGCGATGGCGATGAGCGCCATCGCCGCCCGTGCGAGGCTGAAGCCGCCGGCCGGGGCGAGGGTGTGCATCTGGGGGGCGAATGCGGCGCCAGCGCGAGGGGCGTGGCTGCCGCGGCCAGAGGGAGCGCCGTTGCGCGAACGCCCCTGGGCGCTGCGATTGCCGGCGGGCGCTTGATTGCCGCGGGGCCTCTCGCCGCGTGCAGAGCGCTCGCCGCCCGAGTGCCGGCGTCCCGACTCGGGTTCGCGACGCCGGTCGCGACTTGAGGGGTACTCGTCGCGCAGGGGATTATGGCGGGCAGTTATCGGAGGATGAAGACGAACGGGCGGCACCAGTGGAGCGGCCATCGAAGCGGCCCGTGGAAAGAGAGAGGCCGCCTTGGGAGCGTCTGGGTTCGTCGTCGTAGCGGCTGTAATCGGATCGGGCCATGACATCCTCGGGACTGATGTGTTTGAGTTACGTTTAAGGGTCGAAAGAATAGTAGCAATTCCCCCGGTTTTTGCGAAGACCTTACGAAGATCTTAACAAGGATCGCGTAGTGAAAATGCCCGCAGACGGTCTTTAGCGGGCGCCCTATGGACTTTTAGTTGCCGGAGGGGAGCGCCGTCGCCAGTCGTGCGCGCTTCCCCTATACTTAGGCCTTACGAGTTCGAGTGCCTCGAATGGGTATGGGCGGCGACATGTTCCGAACCTGGTCAGGTCCGGGAGGAAGCAGCCATAAGGGACCGCTGACGAGCGCCCATACCTATTCGAGGCACTTTTGCGCGAAGGGCGCACCGCGGTGCCAACGTAAAATTACCGTGGCGCTTTTGCGCAGGGCCTCGTTGCCGTGACCTCTGAAAATACAATGGGGCCGGCGGCGCGCCGCCTTCTACGTTATTCTGCAGATTGGAGACTCGGTGGGCATCATCGACTTTTTCATCAACCTTTTGAAAGACCCGCGCGGCTTCATCGCCGGCTGGATCATCGCTTTGGGCCCGGTGTGGGTGTACACGCCGCTGTTCCTCATCGTGTTCGTGGAGACGGGGCTCGTGTTCTTCCCGTTTCTGCCGGGCGACTCGCTCCTGTTCGCAGCGGGCGTGTTCTCCGCCGACGGCGGCGGCTTGAATATTTGGGCCACGCTCATCGTGTTCTATGTGGCTGCCATTCTGGGCAACACGTCGAACTACTGGATTGCCCGCTTCTTCGGCGCACGCATTATCGATTCTGGCAAAATCAAGGCGCTCACGCCCGAGCGCATGGCCAAGCTCGATCACTTTTTCGCGAAATACGGCGGCCTTACCATCGTCATTACGCGTTTCATGCCATTCTTCCGCACGTTTGCGCCGTTCATCGCGGGCACGGGCCACATGAATTTCGGTAAGTTCACCCTGTTCAACGCCATTGGCGGCATTTCGTGGGTAAGTCTGTTCGTGCTCGTGGGCTACTTCTTCGGTGGCATCCCATTTGTGCAGGATCACTTCGAGGTTATCGTTTTGGGCATTGTCGCGGTGTCGGTGGCGCCTGCGTTTATCGGCGCGGTGAAAGCAGCGATGAGTTCGAGGAAGGGCGACAAAACGAAGAACGCCAAGCACGCGAAGTAATGCTGCCCTGCCGCAGCGCATTCCAAGCATGCGAAATAACGCGACTTGGTCGTACCGTATCTATATATACATTCAAAGGCGTGCTCCTCGGGGCACGCCTTTTTTTGTATTGGCGCGGGCGGGGGCGCACGTTCTTTGCCACGGAGCCTCTTTTCTGGGCATGCCGCTCGCGAAAGCGCGTTCCGAAGTCTTGGGCTAAGGTAAAAAAAATTTACCCGCTTAAAAGCTCCTAACATTTCCGTTCGAAATTTCTATAATGCAGACAAAGGAAACAGCGAAGGAAAGGTGGGAACGCACATGGGCGTTGTAAAAAACGCGCTGCGCACACGCGGTTTTGCAGCTGCTGGCATTTCTGTTGCATGCATGCTCACTGCAGCCTGCTTGGCTGCGGGAGCGACGTGCGGGCAAACGGCATATGCTTCTGAAATGGAGTCCCAATCTCAGGCGGCAAGCGCACAGAGTTCGCAAAATGCCAGCTATTTGTATGCGGTGCGAGATTCCGAAACGAATTTATGGGGCTTTGTCGATGCGGCGGGGACGCAAGTGATTCCGTGCCAGTTCGAGTCACTTGGAAGTTTGCCGGGGCAATCGCCCAGTCTTGTGACGACGTATTCGCCGAACAACGGGACAAAGTCCTATTTCCCCGATTTTGGATGCGCCTATGATTTGCCGGGCGGCGTGATGAACGATGATCCGTTCCCTGCACAAGATCCCGATACCGAAAAATGGGGCTATATTGACAAGTCGGGCGAATGGGCTATCGAGCCCGAATACGAGCAAGCTCGCATGTTCAGCGATTGGCCTGGTGTACTCCGAAGACAAGGGTGCAGGTTTCGTAAATGCCCAAGGCGAACTCGTGGTGAGCGGTTACATTGCCGCCACGTCGTTCAGTGACGGCGTGGCGTTCGTTTCGGGCAAGCTCGACGACGAGAAAAACGGCATCAAGCACAATAATCGCTATGCCGCAATTGATAAGAACGGTGCGTGGGCGCTCGACTCAGCGAAAAGCTCTACCGAAACCGATCGCTATTGTTATAAGCAGCCCATCTTCTTTCACGATGGCGTGGGCTTCGAAGGCATCAAAGATGGCAAGGCTATCTACATCGACAGCAAAGGCAGCGAAGCGCTCAGCGCGAGTTCTGGCCACGATGGCGTGAGCATTGTTGACGCGGGACCGTTTTACGACGGATATGCCACTATAGAGTTGCAGGGCGTCGACATGTGGGCCAAAGCAGGTTACACTGGCATGAATGGCACCACGGCATATGGTCTTATCGATAAAACGGGCGCCCTCGTGAAAGACCCGACAGCGAAGTCTACGCAATGGGCAACGCTTGTCGACTTGTGGGGCGGCATTAACCACGCGGGCGGCGGAATGGTTGCTGCGCAGGATTCGGTTTCGGGCCTGTGGGGTTACCTCGATGCGAAATCGGGCGAATGGAAGATTCAGCCGCTCTTCTCGGAAGCCAAGCCGTTTGCCGATGGCATGGCGTATGCAAAAGATTTCGCGACAGACGATTGGGGCATCATCGACGATTCCGGCGCATGGACGGCTGTTCCTCGTTTGGATAACTTCAATTCCGACGATCAATTCCTTGTTGCCGCAGGTGGCCTTGTGTACGGTACCGCCGAGGCGGTGGGCGGTGCCGCGCCTGTTACTTCAGAAGGCTGGATGAATGCCCAAGGTATTTGGGTTGCGTCGTGGAAGTTGTGATGCAAATGAAGCGTTTGAAAATGAACCATGCCTCATGGCTGCGTGCCACTGTTGCGATTGCGTTTGCGGCCTGCGCGCTTGCTGCCCTTGCCGGCTGCGCTTCTCCGAAGGTGGAAGTTGAACAGTCGCAGGTGCAAAGCGATTTTGAGGCGACCGAGGAATCCTTGGTTTCCGATGGCGTTTTGGTGCAAAGCCCTTACGTTGACAACGACGATTACGCGCTTACTGCGTTCGATGTTTCCGATTCCCACGTGGCTGACGACGGCGCGAATGTGTTCAATGCCAAGGCGACGTTTGAGAACAGTGCCTTCCGCACCACGATGGACGTTGTGGCAACCTATGCGAAAGACGGCGATTCCTATATGCCGAACTTCGAGACATCGAACGCTTCGACGAAGGCCGTTTCGGGTATCGTATATGACCCCCAGGGCACGTTGAGCTCGTCTGATTTGAAAAATATTCAAGGCGTCGATTTTGACGAAGAAGCTCAAACGTGCACCGTTTCGGTGGCGTACGAGCCCGAATGGTTTGAAAGTGTGCAGGGCGATGTAAAGTACGTCTATCGCTTCGATGGCACGTCGTGGGCGCCCGATGCCAGCGCAAACAGCTCTGCCGCCGTGAGCTACAGCCCGCTCGTGGCGACGTATGATCAGTTCGATGCCGATACCGACAAGGGCGGCTGCCTTACTAAGATCGGCATCGTGAGCCTCGATGAGAAAACGGGCGAAGTAACCGCGAACGTTACTTGGACGCGCGGCAAGCATTCCAACCATGCCGCCGCTGCCGCTCTGCGAAGCGTTACCGACGATACCGATGTCACGATCGATGCCACCGTGAAAGGCACACTGTATTCTGCACCCACCGAAGAGGGTAAGCATCGCGTGACGGCAACGCTTACGGGCACGGCCTCAAACGGCAAACCGATGGTCGTAGGCATATTTGCTGGCGGTGATGGGTACACCGAGAATGGGATGATTGTCTACAACGCATCGGTGCAAACCGACGATGCGTCCTATACCTGCTTTAGCACTATCTCGAAGAAAATCTAGCGGGCGAGCTTCTATCAATACGGCGAACTCTTTCAGAAGCGTCCGGCAACCCCGGGCGCTTCTTCTATAATAGGGCGGAATGCACAAGGCGCCGCGAGCGCCGCACACGAATGCGAAGGACCTACGCGATGTCGGAAGCCTTATACCGCAAATACCGCCCGCAAACGTTTGAAGACGTGGTGGGCCAAACCCATATCGAGCGCACGCTCAAAAACGCCATCGAGCAAGACAAAGTAGGCCACGCCTACATGTTCTGCGGTCCCCGCGGCACGGGCAAAACCACGACGGCGCGTCTGCTCGCCAAGGCGCTTTTGTGCGAGAAGGGGCCCACGCCCGCTCCTGATGGCACGTGCGAACAGTGCCTCGCCATTGCCGAGGGCAACCATCCCGATGTCTACGAGCTCGACGCGGCAAGCCGCACGGGCGTCGATAATGTGCGCGAGGAAATTATCGGTCGCGTTCAATATGCTCCCACGCGCGGGCGCTACAAGGTCTATATCATCGACGAGGTTCACATGCTCTCGATCGCAGCGTTTAACGCGCTGCTGAAAACGCTCGAAGAACCCCCGAGCCACGTGGTGTTCATCCTGTGCACCACCGATCCGCAGAAGGTGCCGGAAACCATCCATTCCCGCTGCCAGCGGTTCGACTTCCGCCGCATTTCGGCCGAAGCCATCGTGTCCCGCCTGGGAGCCGTGTGCGTGGCCGAAGGCGTGGAGTTCGAGGGCGAGGCGCTGGATCTCATCGCGCATCGTGCCGAAGGCGGCATGCGCAACGCCCTGACCTCGCTGGAACAGTTGATCGCGTTCGGCGAAGGCAAGGTGACCATGGAGGTTGCCGAGCGCTTGCTGGGGTCGCTGGACTCGAGCGATCTGGCCGCCATCGTGCGCGCCATCGGGACGCGCGACGTGGCCTCTTGCTTCCGTTGGACGGCGGAATACGTGGAAACCGGCGCCGACCTGGCGCAGTTCGTGGGCGACCTGGCCG
>ERZ827522.2338-NODE-2338-length-13230-cov-8.118937_pt1 | contig 13230 bp, 10 predicted proteins | sample MGYA00519580_ERZ827522 | MGnify/ENA primary metagenome ERZ827522 (study PRJEB31778, sample SAMEA3449340) | human gut metagenome | biome: human gut; feature: human-associated habitat; material: faeces | place: United Kingdom | collected 2010/2012 ... | reverse complement strand
AAGCGCCGCAAGATGTACAACGGCATGATCCCCTGCCAGCTGTATATGTACTACAACGCCCCCAAGTTTGAGCACACCGCAAAGCCCATGCCCAAGTCCGGATTTGACGGCAAGCGCCGTTTTGACAAGAAGGACTGAGCCTGAAAAATGTGCCCGGCCTGAAAAATAAGCCCTGCAAGCCGCACCGGAACTGCCCGGCGCGGCTTTTTGCATGGTTGCCGGAAAGACCCGGGAAATTCCGGAACGAATGACCACACAATGCCTGCCGGAGAAAAGGACGAATGCAAACAAAGTTTTATGAAATGTTATGAACAAGGCTAAAACAAGATGAGACAAATTCATGGAGAATTTACACTCCTACCGTTGCACAGAGGAACAAAATAGATTATACTTACCTTATTACTATGACCTGTGCAGCCTGTGGCGGAAAGGAACGGTGCCCCCTATGAAGGGTCGAATGAAACCCTATCTTCCGGAGTTGACCATCCGTGATTATAATATCTACCTCCAGTATCTCCGAGGTGTGCGGCGGCAGCTGTACACCGAGTTTGGGTGGTATTCCTGCCATCTGCTGCGGTACAATGGCGTGGTGTTTGCTATTTTGTCCGACAGCCTTGCCGGGCGCACAGCCACCTGCCAGCGTCAGCGGGTGCCGGGCACCCTGTGCTGGCGCAGGATGATGTGCCAGACGCAGGGCATCCGGCAGGCGGCACAGGTGGAAGTGCTGCTGGGCTGGCACAACCTGCAGGACCGACGGCCGGATGAATTGCGGCCCGCCAAGCGGCTGCGCCGCGCGCTGGACCGGGTTCTGCTGCGCCGTGCCTACGAGCGGGCCGTGCAGCAGAACCCGGCCCTGGAACGCCTGTTCGGGCAGGAGCGGGACCAGGCCGTGGTGCAGATGAACCTGAATGCCAAGAACTACAACCTGGCTGCAGAGCCCATGAGCAACGTTTACGGCGCGCTGTATTCCACCCTCGCCACCGATGACCCCAACCAGCGCAAGAGCATGCGCTACATCGGCAGCAGCATTGGGCGCATCTTTTACCTGATGGACAAGGCCGAGCGCTTTGAAGCCGACAAGTGCAGCGGCCGGTACAACGTGTTTGTGGTCAATGACCTGATGGGGCAGGCCTCGGCTGTGGAAAATGCCCGTCGGCAGGCGCTGGCCGCCGCCAACGACCTGATGCGGGTGTACAGCATGCTGGATGTCAAACTCAACCGCAGCCTGCTGGATAATATCATGCTGCTGGGCCTGCACCACGCGGTGGAACCGCTGGAAGTGGGCGCAGAGCAGGAAAACTGGGAGATCCCATGAAAAAACAAAACCGAAAAAGCTGGACGATGGCCTATTGCGGCATGGCGGCGGCGCTGTGCGTCGCGCTGATGCTGCTGGGGGCCGTGATCCCCATTGCCATGTTCATTGCGCCTGCGCTGGCAGGGTTTCTGATCGCGACAGTGTGTGTGGAGTGCGGGCGCACCATGGCGCTCACAGCCTACGCGGCGGTCAGCCTGCTGGCGCTTTTGTTTGTGCCGGACAAAGAAGTGGCCCTGATCTTCGTGTTCCTGCTGGGGTATTACCCGCTGGCAAAACCCCGGTTCGACCGCATCCGCCCGGCCGTGCTGCGGTGCGTGTGCAAGCTGCTGCTGTGCAACGCCGCCGTGCTGGCTATGTACGGCCTGCTGCTGGTGCTCATCCCGGCGGGCAGCATCTCACAGGAGCTGCGCACCACGGCGTGGATCGTTACCCTGTCCACGCTGGCCATGGGCAACGTGGCCTTTTTGCTGTACGACCGGGCCCTGCACAACCTGCTCATGCTGTACCGGTTGGTGTGGCAGCCCAAGCTGCACCGAATGCTGGGCATGCACTGAGAACGATTGTTGCACAGCAGTTGCACAAAATGGGAAAGTGTGGTATACTGAACCACCAGCAGCCCACAGGGGCCGCAGAAAGAGGGAATGCAAAACCACCAGTTGACGCAAAGCGCCGGGCCACGCGGGTGACAGCCGCGAGGGTGACGAGGAGAGGAATCATCGAAAATTTCGGCGGATGTTTCTCCGGTTGAAGGCTAGACCAGCCGCAGAGAAGGGCAAAAAACGGCAGTGATACCGCAACAGATCCCTTCAAAGAAAGCCATACAAGAACATAAACTGATAGGGAAGCTGACGGCCCCGGCTGTGCGTTTTTTCTGCGCGGGGGACGCCGGCATGGAGGTGTTTTGTATGTGTGGCATTGTTGGTTATGTCGGCAAGCGCAGCGCACAGGATGTGCTGCTGGACGGTCTGGAAAAACTGGAGTACCGCGGGTACGATTCGGCGGGGGTTGCGCTGGCTCTGGACGGCGGTATCCGCGTGGTAAAGAGCAAGGGGCGGCTGACACAGCTGCGCCAGAAACTGGCCGCACAGGCTCTGGCACAGAGCTTCTGCGGCATCGGGCACACCCGGTGGGCTACCCACGGTGAGCCCAGCGACGTGAACAGCCACCCGCATTCCACCCCGCGGGTGAGCATCGTGCACAACGGCATCATTGAAAATTACGGCATCCTCAAGGAGCGTCTGATTGCCAAAGGCTATACCTTTGAGAGCGAAACGGACACCGAGGTGCTGGTCAAGCTCATCGACAGCTGCTACGTCGGCGACCCGCTGCGGGCGCTGCAGGAAGCACTGGCCAAGGTGCGGGGCAGCTATGCGCTGGCTGTGCTGTTCCGGGACCGCCCGGACACCATCTTTGCAGTCAAGCGCGAAAGCCCGCTCATCGTGGGCTGGGGCGAGGGCGAAAACTTCGTAGCGTCGGATATCCCGGCCCTGCTCAAGTATACCCGTCGCTACAGCGTGCTGGAAGAGGGCGACATGGCCGTGTGCACGGCCGAGGGCATCCGCTTCTACAATGAATTTGCCGAGCCGGTGCAACGCCCGGTGCTGACGGCGGACTGGGATATGGAGGCAGCTGAAAAGGGCGGCTACCCGCACTTCATGCTCAAGGAGATCAACGAGCAGCCGACGGCCATCACGGCCACGGTCAGCCCCCGGGTGGAGGACGGTATGCCGGATCTGCGCATCCCACAGCTCACCGATGAGATGCTGCGCAGCATCGGTACGGTGCATCTGGTGGGCTGCGGCACGGCCATGCATGCCGGTATGGTGGGCAAGGCAGCCATTGAGACACTGGCCCGGGTGCCCGCCGAGGTGGACATCGCCAGCGAGTTCCGCTACCGGGACCCCATCCTGAACCCCAATGATCTGGTGATCATCATCAGCCAGTCCGGGGAGACCAGTGATACGCTGGCCGCCCTCAAGCTGGCAAAGAGCCGGGGTGTGCCGGTGCTGGCCATCGTGAACGTGGTGGGCAGCTCCATCGCCCGCGCGGCAGACTATGTGCTGTACACCTACGCCGGGCCGGAGATCGCCGTGGCCTCCACCAAGGCCTATATGGTGCAGCTGTGCGTGCTGTATCTGTTCGCGCTGCGTCTGGCCTACGCCCGGGGCCGCCTGAGCGAGGCAGAGACCCGCCGCTATACGGCCCAGCTGCTGCGGGCACCGGAGATCATCAAGGCCCGTCTGGCGGACTGCGAGCAGATCAAATACCTTGCCAGCCGCTATATGAACACCCAGAGCTGCTTCTTCATCGGACGCGGGTTCGACTACTCCCTCTCACTGGAGGGCAGCCTGAAGCTGAAGGAGATCAGCTATGTGCACTCGGATGCCTATGCCGCCGGTGAGCTGAAGCATGGAACCATCAGCCTGATCACCGACGGTGTGCCGGTGATCGCGCTGGCCACCCAGAAACAGGTGTACGAAAAGACCATCTCCAACGCCAAGGAGACCCGCAGCCGCGGTGCACGGGTGCTGCTGTTCACCACAAAGGATGCCGTGGTGCCGGAGGGCGTGGCCGATGCCGTGATCCGGTTGGACGAATATGAGGACATCCTGATGCCCCTGCAGCTGATCGTGCCGCTGCAGCTCTTCGCCTACTATATGGCCGTTCTGCGCGGCTGTGATGTGGATAAACCCCGTAACCTCGCCAAGAGCGTGACCGTGGAATAAACTGCTGCTTACGGGAACTCCCTCAGGGATGGAGCCTTTTGACAGTACGGCAACCAGAATATAATTACAACAAAAGCGAGGCCCCTCTGAGCGTTTCAGAGGGGCCTCGCTGTATCTTTGTTTCAGATGAGGAAGAGCGGCTTACCAGAACCAGTAACGCTTCTTGAACGCAATGTAGGCCACCGCAATGACCACCAGCACCGCGCCGCCAGCGATGAAGAAGCTCCAGTTGATGTTGGCGAAGCGGAGATTTTCGTTGGTCAGCAGATAACGACCGGCGGTGTCCAGCGTGATCACGCCGTCTTTGTAGCTGTTCAGGTACTGCCACTTTCCGGTGGTCTCGTTGTAGAGGTACAGACGGGAGTAATCACTCTTGTCCAGATCAATGCGGGCCGAGCAGGGGACCGTCTTGCCGTCGTTCACCACGAACTCCAGGCCCTGCTCCACCTGCTGTAGTTCCAGCGAGGTGTTCAGCTCGCCGGTGGTGTTGCGCACGTCCTTGCCGGACACCTGCAGGGTGTAGCCGTCGCCCACCACGCACAGGGTCTTGCCGGTGGTGCGCAGAGAGTTGAGGATGTCGCCGGTGATCACCGGGACTTCCGACTGAGCAAAAACGACCTCATGGTCGGTGCTGTCCTGAATGGTCTGCACGGTGGGGTCCAGCGTGATCTTGTCATCGTCGCCGTTGGCAGCGTCATCGCCGTTGCTGCTGTCGCTGCCCGAGGAAGCGGAAGCAGAGCGGTTCACGATGACGGTGACCAGCGCCGTGGCTTTGCCGTTGGAAACCGTAATGGAGGTGGAGCCGGTGCCCACGGCGGTGATCACGCCGCTGGGGCTCACGGTGGCCACACTGCTGTTGCCGGACTTGTAGGTGAAGCTCTGGGAGGCCGAAGCCGGGGTGGCCTTGGCCGACAGGGTGCGGGTGGCACCCGGCTTGAGCACCACATAGGAGGGGGTTACCGTAATGACCTGACCGCTGTTGGCGGAGGTGGTGCCGGAACTGACCGTGCCGCCGGTGGTCGCCTCGGTGGGGATGGCCAGCACGGTAACGGTGGTGCTGGCGGTGACCGAGCCGCAGGCAGCGGTGATGGTGGCGGTGCCGGGGCTCACGCCGGTCACGCGGCCGAAGCTGTTGACGGTGGCCACCTTCTCATTGGAAGAAGTCAGGGAGATGGTGGCGTACTGCGAGGCGGACGAGGGCCGCACCTGCAGCGATGCCGACACCGAGTTGCCCACATAGATGGTGTTGGAGGACAGCGCCAGATCCATCTCGGTGACGATCATGGTGGAGTCCATGGAAACCGAAATGGTGTAAGCACAGATCTGGTTGCCTGCGGCGGCCGTCACGGTGGCGGTGCCCACGCCCACAGCCTGCACCACGCCGCTGTTGCTCACAGTAAGCACGCTGCTGTCATCGGTGAGGTAGATGACGGAGTCGGTGCTGTTGCGGGGGCGCACCGTGGGCGACAGCTGCTGGGTCTCGCCCAACAGCATGTTGGAAGAATAGGTGCCGGCCTCAATGCTCTCGGCAGGCACGCTGTTGTCGCTGTTCCAGGGCAGCGACACGGCGGTGCCGGTCAGGGGCACGGCAGCCGATGCCGGCAGGGCCATGCCGCCGGCCAGCAGGCAGAGCAGTGCCGCGCCAAGGGCCAGGGTCTTTGCGGTTGATTTCATGGTTCGTGTACCTCTCTGGGTGTTAAAAATGGAGCGAAGGATTCAGCGCCGGAAACGGTGCCCGCATCAGCGGAACAGCACACCCAGAGCCTCCATTGCATATTCAAAGTAGGTGACCTGATCGTATTCCACGCGGGCGGTCACGCTCATGCCGTTGGAAAGATCGACCTTGTCGCCGCTGCGGCTCACCACATAGGTGCTGTCCGGCTTGATGGTCATCTTGTAGTACGAAGCGCTGGTGCTGGTGGTCACGTCGCTGTCGATGGCGGTCACGGTACCGGTCAGGGTGCCGTAGGAATACTCCGACAAGCCGGTGATGGCAATCTTGCACGGGTCACCCACATGCAGCAGCGGGCGGTCGTTCACGGTGACCATGGCCACGATCTCCAGGTCATCGTTCTCGCTGGCAACGGTGGCCAGCGGGGAGCCTGCGCTCAGCACCATGCCCTCCTTGTAGGGGCTGTCCATGTGGATCACGCCGGAGGTGGGGGCATACAGATAGTAGTCGTTGGCACCGGTGTTCAGGGCGTCGATCTGCGCCTGCACGTTGTCCACGTTGCTCTGGGCGCTGGTGATGCTCTGGGAGATGGACTGCATGGTGGAGTAATACAGGGCCTGGATCTCGCTCTGGTTCTGCTCCATCATGGTCTTGATCTGGGCGTCGGTGTAACCGGCCGCCTGATAAGCCGAAGCGTCAAAGGTCTTTTGCTCCACTTGGCTCTTGTAGGTCTCGTACTGGTAGTAGTAGGGCTGATCCTCGACACTGGTCTCACTGAAGTAGTTCGTGTCGTCCTGGATGCACTGCAGCAGCTTATTGTACTGGTCCACCTGGGTCTGGTAGATCTTGAGCTGGCTTTCCAGGTTGTCCTGCTGCATGTCCAGGTCAGTGCTCTTGATGTGGGCCACGAGGTCGCCCTCGTTCACATAGCTGCCCTCGGAGATGTACAGCTCGGTGAGGGTGCCGGAATAGCTGGACATGATGTAGGTCTTGTTGCTGGCCTGCACCGTGCCGGAGTTCTGGCTGACGTAGATGCGGTTGGTGCGGGTGCTCCACACCAGCAGAAAGATCATGAACAGGCCCACCAGAATGACAAAGGCGTACCCATAGGGAGGTACGTCCCGGTCCATCATAATGCGGCGGTCCTGCAGATCATCGAGGTTCTGGATGGTCGTTGTCATAGTTACTTGGTCTCCATAAACACGTCAACCACGGCGTCATCATCGTCCTGGCTGACAAAAATGGTGTAGTTGTCACCGGTGAGCTTGAGGTCCTTTTCAAAGGCGAGGATCTGCAGCTTGGAGCTTGCCAGCTGGCTGTAGGCCATGGGGCCGGTATAATGAGCGTACAGGCAGTTCTTCACCCGCAGCACGGCGTCCACTTCGTAGCCGGGCTCGGTCTGGGTGATCAGCTGGGTGGCCTGCTGCATCAGGTACAGCTCCGGGGCATGCTCCGGGGCCGGGCCGATCTTGAGGGCCTGCACCAGCGGGCCGATGGGCTGTGCGTTGTGGCTCTTGATAAAGTTCTGCAGCTGGGTCAGCGCCACCATCATGTTGCCCAGTTCTTCGGGGGCGATGCGGCGTGCCACGACATTGGTCAGTTTGAGGGTCTTGTTTTCAGCAACTTTGATCTCGTTCATGTTGAAATACCTCTTTGTCCTATCGTTGAATTTCCTCCGCAAAGGGGAGGCCGTAATAGGCAATCACAGGCAGAGAAAGGGCAGAGCACACCTTCTCTGCTTCTGATCACCTATTACTGTAGCAGTAATGGGTGATGCGAAAAATAGAATGTGCCCGGAGGCAGGACGCCTCCGGGCACACCATAACGAGGCATTGTCACCGGTCCGGCGCTTTGCAGCGGGGCCGGAAAACACACTGCATATCGTTTTTTGTCGGGGCTGAGATACCACAGGGCACTCTGCCGTCTGCCATACTTGTCAGGCACCTTGCGGCTGCGCAACCGCAAAGCACTTTTTCAGCAGACAGGTGCGCACCTGTCTGCATCCGGAGCATGTGCGGCGGGGAAACCGGTGCAGTTGCTCAGGCCCCCGGAAAGCCAGGATCAGACAGTCTTATTTAGGGAAGACGGTCTCATTCTTCTCGAAGTCAAAGAGGCTGGGCAGACCGTTCTTGACGTTGGCGGTTGCCAGGTTGTAGATGGCAGCAGCGGAACCCACGATACGCAGGCCGGCGTTCAGAGCACCATTCAGAGTACCCAGAGCAGTATTGCCATAAGTCATCCCGGCGTCGGTGCCGTTACCGACAACGGCATCGTAGCCGCCCTGGTAGTACTTGCCAACAGAGCTGAACCAGGCCTTGCCCAGGTTGCCGGGCTTGTAAGCGCCGCCGAACAGAGTGCCGACGGTGTTGCTGACATAGTCGCCCAGGAAAGAGTTGCCGATAATGGTGACCATGTTCTGGTTGAACTTCTGCCAGTTCTCGAGCTTCAGCTCGGGGGCCAGGATTTCGGACAGGCTTGCGCCGCCGTTGATGTAGGTCATCTCGTTCTCAGAGATTGCGGAAAAATTTGCAGGCATCATCATGATGAATTACTCCCTTCAAATAATGAACTTTTGTCGGTTCCTCCCCGGCTGCGCTGCCGGGAGGGAACCGGTTTTATGTAATCGGGTGCGCACCCGACTGCAACGAATCAGTAGGTAAAGGCTTCGCCATCATCGTCATCCTCTACCACGGCGGCAGCCACAGGCTGCTTGGCCACCGGCTCACGGCGGCGGTAGATGCCCTGCTGCATATTCCACAGCTCAGCATACTTGCCGTCCTTGGCCATCAGCTCGTCGTGCGTGCCGCGCTCCACGATCTTGCCGTGATCCATCACAAGGATCAGGTCGCAGTCGCGGACGGTGGACAGGCGGTGAGCTACGATCAGCATGGACCGGTCGGCCAGCTGCTCGTAGATCATGTTGAAGATCAGATTCTCGGTGGCAAAGTCCAGATTGCTGGTGGACTCGTCCAGGATGTACAGGCCGGAATCCTTCAGGAAGGCACGCGCCAATGCAATGCGCTGCTTCTCACCACCGGACAGGCCGTTGCCGGCTTCCTCCAGGTAGGTGTTGTACTGCAGCGGCAGATGGCGGATGAACTCGTGGGCATCGGCCTTCTTGGCGGCTTCCTTCACCTCTTCCATGGTAGCATCCATGCGGGAAATGCGGATGTTGTCGTAGATCGTCTTGCTGAACAGCTCAATGTTCTGCGGCACATAGGCAATGGCGCGGCGCACCGAATCATGGGTGTACTCGGCCAGATTCACGCCGTTGAAGTCGATCTCGCCCTCTTCGGGGTCGTAGTACTTCAGCAGCAGCTTGGTGATGGTGGACTTGCCGCTGCCGCTGCTGCCCACCAGAGCCACCTTTTTGCCGGCGGGAATGGTAAAGCTGATGTGGTCCAGAGCCGGGGCACGGTTGCCGTAGCGGAAGGTGACGTCCTTGAACTCGATGTCGCCCTCCACCTTTTCCAGCGGGGTCAGCTCGTAGCCCTTGTCGTTTTCGTCCTCGGCGGGATAATCCATGATCTCGGTCAGACGCTTCATAGAAATGCCGGCTTCCTGAATGCTCATCTGCAGACCGATCAGGTTGCTCAGCGGGGAGGTAAAGTAGCTGGACAGAGTGCTGAAGGCCATGAAGCCGCCCAGCGTCATCTCACCGTGCAGCACCTGGCTGATGCCCACATAGGTGGTCAGCATGCTGAAACCGGTGGAGATGAAGGTGGAGATCAGGCCCTGGCCCGTGCTGATGCGGCTGGACCGCAGGCTGATCTTCAGGCTCTTGATGTACTCTTTTTCCAGGTTCTCCAGCTGGGTGTCCTCATTGGCATTGCACTTGATGGTCTCAATGCCGCGCAGGCTCTCGATCATCTGGCTGTTGAGGGCAGCCGACTGGATCATGGTCTCTTCGTTGATGCGCTTGTAGGGCTGCTTGAACACCAGCACCAGCAGGATGCTGACCAGTGCCATGAACAGCGAGATGGAGAACAGCATGGCGTTCATCCGGAACAGGATGATGCCGGTGATGACGGCCATGGAGATATCCATGATCAGGCTCAGCGCGATGCTGGTGAAGATGGATTTGATGGTGTTTGCGTCCGAGTAACGGGTGGTGATATCGCCCGTCTTGCGGGTGGCAAAGAACTTCATGGGCAGATGGAAGATGTGCCCGAAGTAGCCCAGCATCAGCGGGATGTCGATCTTGATGGACAGATGGATCAGCACCCACTGCCGCACGAAGCCGATGAGGGAACTGGTCAGGCTCACCACACTGAACACGATGATCAGCGTGACCAGCAGGTTGTCCAGCCCGTAAGGCAGGACCTCATCCATCAGGATCTTATTGAACATCGAGGACGCGATGCCCAGGATGGTGGTGATGACGGAACTTAAAATGGCGTAGAAGAACAGCTTCTTCTGGGGCAGCAGCAGGTCGATGTACCGCTTCATCATGCCCCAGCGGTTGGGCTTGCCGTCGTCTTTTTCGCTGGCCTGCTGGGCTTCATAGCCGGGGGCACCGGGTGCCAGCTTTTTGCGCTGGCTCACGCTGAACTCCGAGGTGGGGTTCAGCAGCAGCAGAACACCGGTAAAGTTCTTGTAGAACTCATCCAGGCTGATCTTTTTCAGCTCAGTAGCAGGGTCGCCGATGATGACGTAATCCTTGCACTTGTGCTTTTTGCCTTTTTCCTCGGCTTCTTTGACCCGCTCGGCTTCGTCCAGCATGTGCTTGCGGCGCTCGCCGTCATCGCGGAGGGTGGTCTTTTTGAACACCACCACAAAGTGGGCCAGGCCCTGGTCGGTGATGACCTGCGCAATGCAGGGCAACGAGAAGTCGCTGAGGAAGTTTTCACGGTCCACACGCACCGCGGCGGTGGTGAAACCCAGCTCGTTCGCGGCCTTCTGCAGACCAACGAGGTTTGTGCCTTTCAGGTCCGTACCCATCATATCGCGCAGGCGCGTGATGGTGATCTCCTTTTTGTAATGGAGGCACACCATTGCGAGGCAGGCAGCCGCACAGTCGGTAGTGTCATGCTGCCGGACATAGGTATAACGCATAGATGCTTCCTTTGAAACTATACAAATTTATTCAAACACCATACACATCTGCCAGACACACGGACCGGAAAACATGCAGTGAATTTGACAAAACCGCCAAAACCGGAAGGATTTACCGCCTCTGAACGCCCGGGAATGGGGCAGAATGCTCAGATTTCCGGCTTGCAATGCCTGCAAAGTTTGTATGCGCAGGCGTTACAGCTTATGTGCAGTATACCACAATATGACAGCATCTTCAAGAACTTCTTTTTTAAGAAATCGTGAGAAATGAAAAAAGTGTGAAAAATTAACACTTCTGAAACATGCGGCACGGCAAATAAAAAAGGCAATGTTCCGTAGAACATTGCCTTCGTGGCGCCTCTTGCCTGACTCGAACAGGCGACACCCTGATTAACAGTCAGGTGCTCTAACCGACTGAGCTAAAGAGGCAGATATTCAATTTCCAGCGGACTTGCCGCGAGATGTATTATACCGCATCTCGGGGAAGTTTGCAAGGGGTTTTTGCAAAAAAAGCGCCTGAGAGGGTTCGACCCTTTTCCTCCCACCCCTCTGCTACCCTAGAGAGAGGGGGTGAGGCTTGTGCGGACAGTCATCTATCTCGATGTGCTTCTTCTGGTGAATTTCGTGGTGGGGGCGGCGTTCCTGCTGGCGGCGGGGCTGCTGTGCGGGGCGTGCTGTTCGCCGCTGCGGCTGGTGGGCGGCGCGGGAGCGGCGGCAGTGTCGTCGCTGGCCCTGCTGGCCCCCACCGCCCCCTGGCCGCTGGCCCTTACTTATAAAGGTACATCCGCCGCCTTCTGCGTAGCCGCTGCCTACGGCTGGCAGGGGGCGCGGAACACCGCCCGGCTCACGGCGTGGTTCGTCCTGCTCAATCTGACCCTCACGGGGGCGCTTTTCCTACCCGGCGCGGCCTGCAACAACCTCAGCTTCTATCTGCCGGTGTCGCCGGGGCTGCTGCTGGCGTCCACGGCGGGGGTCTGCGGCGTGGTAGAGGGGGTGCTGCACGTTCTGGGCCGCAGCGGCCCGGCCTGCTTTGGGGCGGAGCTGTCGGTGGCCGGGCAGGTCGTCCCGCTGAGCGTCTTCTGCGACACCGGCTTCCATCTGCAGGAGCCGCTTTCGGGCCGGGCGGTGGTGCTGGTGCGGCTGGATGCCGTGCCTCTGCCCGCTGAGCTGAGGGCGTATCTGGACGCCTGCCTCGCGGGCGTCGGCGCAGAGCCTCGCCCGGAGTGGGGCGTGCGGTTCGTACCCTGTCAGACCGTCGCGGGACACTGTCTGCTGCCCGCCCTGCCTGCCGCGCTTGCGTCAAACGGTAGAAAACAGGACGGAATATACGCAGCGTTTTGCGATATGCCGCCTCCGCCGGGCGGATGGACGGCTCTCGTCAGCGCGGAAACGGCGGCGCTGCTGGGTAAATGACAATACAGTGGGAGGAATGCACCTGTGTTTCAACGATTTGTAAATCTTTTGCAGCGCCTCTGGGCCAGACTGAGCTGGACGGGCGGCGTACATTATCTGAACGGCGGGCCGGGTCTGCCGCCGCCCCTGACCCCGGAAGAGGAAAAAGCCCTTCTGGCCCGGATGGCCGACGGAGACCCCGCCGCCCGGGATGAGCTCATCACCCATAACCTGCGGCTGGTGGTGTACCTTGCGAAGAAATACGAGGGCAGCGGCGTCCCCTCGGAGGACATGGTGTCCATCGGCACCATCGGGCTCATCAAGGCTGTGAACACCTTCACGCCCGAGCGGAGCATCAAGCTGGCGACTTACGCCAGCCGCTGCATCGGCAACGAGATCCTGATGTATCTGCGCAAAAGCTCCAACCGGCGGCAGGAGGCCAGCATCGACGAGCCGCTGAACATCGACGGCGACGGCAACGAGCTGCTGCTGTCGGACGTGCTGAGCAGCGAGGAGAATCAGGTGGGCCAGCGTCTCGAACAGGACGCCGAGCGGGCCAGCCTCCGCCGGTCGGTGGAGCAGCTCTCGCCCCGGGAGCGGCAGATCATGGAGCTGCGCTTCGGCCTGCTGGACGGCGTGGAGCGGACCCAGAAGGAGGTGGCAGACGCCATCGGCATCAGCCAGAGCTATATTTCGAGGCTGGAGAAAAGGATCATACGGCAGCTGAGGGAGCAGCTGGGGGAGTAGCCCCCTGAATTTGGAATGAATGTTATCCTACCCCTGCGGCCATACTTCCGGTGAAATTGAAACGAAACCGGAGGGTAGGGGATGTACAATAAGGTTGAGCTGTGCGGCGTGAACACCGCCGAACTGCCGATACTGTCCGAGCAGGAGAAGCGCGACCTGCTCACCCGGGCGCGGGCCGGGGACAAAGAGGCCCGCCAGAGCATGATAGAGGGCAATCTGCGGCTGGTGCTCAGCGTGGTGCAGCGCTTTTCGCAGCGGGGCGAGAACATGGACGACCTGTTTCAGGTGGGGTGCATCGGGCTCATCAAGGCCATCGACAACTT
>ERZ827522.2336-NODE-2336-length-13239-cov-3.235361_pt1 | contig 13239 bp, 17 predicted proteins | sample MGYA00519580_ERZ827522 | MGnify/ENA primary metagenome ERZ827522 (study PRJEB31778, sample SAMEA3449340) | human gut metagenome | biome: human gut; feature: human-associated habitat; material: faeces | place: United Kingdom | collected 2010/2012 ... | reverse complement strand
GGAGTAACCTCGTGGCCGCCACCGAGATTTCCGTCGACCACATCGCCCGCGTCGAGGGCCACGGCGACATCCGCCTCGTTATCGAGGACGGTCGGGTCGTCACCTGCGAGATGGCCGTGGTGGAGCCGGCGCGCCTGTTCGAATCCATGGTGCGGGGCCGCTCCTTCGAAGAGGTGCCCTACATCGCCTCCCGCGTCTGCGGCATCTGCTCGTCGAGCCACGTCGTCACCGACCTGCGCGCGGCGAACGAACACTACGCCCAGTATGAGGGCAAGGTGCAGGACGCAGCGCAGAAGGTCAACGACACCTATCTGAAGGCCTTCTCTGAGGAATCCGGCGTCCAGAGCTACGGCGAAGCCGCCGATCTGCTGATCGCGTGGTACCTGAAAAATAATGCTTGACAAACGCAGCGGGATCGAGTATAATAATCCCGCTGATGGACAGTTAGCTCAGCTGGTATGAGCACATGCTTGACGTGCATGGGGTCACAGGTTCGAGTCCTGTACTGTCCACCATAAAAAGCTCCGAAATCGCTTGATTTCGGAGCTTTTTCTTGCATTTTGCAGTCAAAAAGTTCAACCATATTTTTGAAGTCACGTATTGACCCAAACCGTGACCCAAACCGCGATGTACGTCGATGTACAAAACAGTACGAAATAGCACGAAAAGACCATTCCACAGCGCATAAGACGTACATAAAATCAGTATTTTTTCACGAGAAAAGGGGCGCGCTGCCGTTTTGGCAGCGCGCCCGCTATGCTTTGCGTCGCACCACTTCCCGGCCGATCATTTGACCGATGGTGTCCGCAGCCTGCACGCGCATGCTGGGCGTGGAGTGGACGTAGGTGCTGAGCGTGAACCCCGCACTGTAATGTCCGAGCATTTCGGAGAGTGTCCGCACGTCCACACCATTTTTGAGTGCCAAGGTCGCGAATGTGTGTCTCATGTCATGAAATCTCACATGTTCCGCGCCGATGGCTTCCAGAATCCGGTCATGCATGGCGCGGAAGGATGCCGGGTCGAGCATTTCTCCGGTTTTCGGGGATGGGAACATATAGGGATTATCCGGGTGCTTTTCGTGTTCTTCCACCAGAATCTGCACGGTGCTCTCCGGAAGTGTCAGCAGTCGCAGGGAGTTTTTCGTTTTTGGCTGGCTGACAACAAGCTGATGGTCGATGCGGCAGACGCTTTTGGTAACGGAAAGTGTTCGCTCCTTCACGTTCAGATCTTTCCAGAGCAGGGCCAGCAGTTCTCCCCGGCGCAGGCCGCTGGTCAGTTCCAGATAGAGCGGTGCAAACACGCCGCGCTGCTTCGCTTCGTGCAGATATGGCCCGATCAGTTCTTCCGGCAGCACTTTCATCTCTTTCCGTACCGTTTTTGGGGCTTTGCAGTTTGCTGCCGGATTGCTCAGAATGAGCTTTTCTGCGACGGCCTGATCGAGACTTTTCCGCAGGATTCCGAGGATGCCTTGCACAATGCGTGGGCTGAGCGTCGTTTCTTTCAGCGGAATGTGGCTGTAGTAGTGATTTCTGCCGTGCTCGCTCATCTCGTTGATCGCGCGCTGAATTTGAATGGTGCTCAGCTTTTCTAGCGGGCAGTCACCCAGCGCGGGAAAGAGATGGTTTTCCATGCAGTTGCGGTAGAACTGCTTCGTATTCGGGCGGATCTGCGGCTTGATAAACACCTCGTACCACAACGTCACCCATGTCTGCACGGTGTACTGCCCCGTGCGGGTCGGGTCAAGCTTCTGGCTTTCTTCGATCGCTGTTTTCAGCTTTTCTTTGACTTCAGCCTGCGTTTTCCCGAGAACATTTTTCGTGATGACCTTTCCGTCCTTGTCATACCCGGCGGTATATCGGCCCTCCCAGCGTCCGTCCTTCCGTTTGCGGATGCTGCCTTCGCCGTTGGCTCGCTTTTTGCTCATGTAAATTCCTCCTTTTCCGGTAGCTCACACAACTACCACAAGCACAGTGAAATAGCGAGTACTTTTTGCGCTCAGGCACATTTTTGTTCTGTGGACTGCCGGTCCAGCCAGCCGAGGAAGTTTTCCCGCGAGACAACGATGCGTCTGCCGAGCTGAAACGCCGGGAAATCTGCACTGTGGGCGAGCTTGTACGCTCCGGCTCTGGAAATGCCAAGGACGGCGGCAACATCTGTCATGTTCATCATCAGGGGCAATTCTTCCAGCGAGTGATACTGTTTCTGGTTCATTTGGCTTCCTTTCTCCCATTCAGGGAATCAAAATTCGTTTTTGAAAGGCCGAGAAGAATTGTCCAATCAGAAATCTATGTACTTGTAAAATTGCAGCAAGAGAGTTAACATCCGACAAACCGTTTGAGGAGGATTGCCGATGTTAACTGACTGTTTGTCCATGATGCTTCACTTGCTGCTTTTGCTGATTCGTATTGCAATGAAATTGAGATTATCCATTCCGCTGGTGTACCTGGTGCTGATGCTCACTGTATTTCAACCGTGGTATCGTGTGCACACGGCACTGGCGGATGGGATTTTTCTGGTGATGCTGGGCTGCGTGATGCTGTCATGGATCATCTCCTTCGTTCGATTTGTAAGGCGAGAGCTGGCTTGATGCCAGCCCTCGTCTTTTTGCGCCGCACGGTGGGCAGATGTGGCGTTTGTGTGGCGCAGACCTGCACGGATACGCGGTCGGCCCATAAAACCGCACACATCGGCACAACGCGCCCCACGCCGCGGAGCAAACGGCTGCGCCGATGTGCGTTTTCTGACTTGTGCCGCAGTTCGGCCGTTAATCTTCCGTCCGGAGGCGGCATTGGGGTCAGGGTTCTCCCTGCAAGCTGCCTTTTGGTACCAAAAGGCGATGCTTGCGCGCGTCGTCGCGGACTGCGCTGCTTCGCGACGACTTTTTATGCTGCGCATCAAAAAGTCATCTCTCATCCGCTTCGTCGCTCCTCCTTTCCAAAATGCAAACAGTTCCTTGGTTTGCATTTTGGTTTTCTTTTTAGTCGCTACAATAGTCGCTATGGAATTTTGAAATTCAGTTTTTTGCCTTTTGTAGTCGCTACAATAGTCGCTACGCAGCGTTCAATTCCGATTCCAACCGCTTTCTGGCAAGATCCGCGTACACATCCGTGACCTCGATGCCGGTTGCGTCGAAGCCTTCTTTGACTGCAGCCAGAACTGTCGTGCCGGAACCTGCAAAGGGGTCCAAGATATGACCGCCCGGTTCCGTGATCTTGACAAGGTCCTGCATGAGCTGCAACGGCTTTTCGGTCAGGTGGATGCGGTTCTGCGGATTGCCATATTTGAACACACCTGGCAGGCACGGCACGGGGCGGCTGACCGGCATATCGCCGTTCGAGCCCCAAACGATATATTCTGCCTGCTGTCGGAATCGACCTTTCTGTGGACGAGAGTTTCCCTTGTCCCACACGGCAATGCCGCGCCAGATCCAGCCTGCCCACTGGAGCGCATCGCTGGCGCATGGAAGCTGCCGCCAGTCAATAAACATACAAACCGGCGCGCCGGGTTTTGCCGCACGTCTTGCAAGATACAGCCACTCTGCCGCCCAGCGGGTCCATGACCGCTGATCTTTGGCGTCGCCGTCAAAATCAGGCGGCGCATTGCCGCCCATGCTGGAATACTTCTTTGCGGTGGCTTTGGATTTCTCCGCCTGTGTGCGGCCACCGGACGCATACGGCGGATCTGTGATGACAGCGTCAAATGTGCTGGGAGGAAAGCTCTCCAGCACCGTAAGACTGTCTCCGTGGATGATCTCCCATCTGGGCTTATCGCGCATGGGCATCCGCTCCCTTCATTTTTTGAGTATGTTGTCGATTCTGTACCCGTTCGTGCGTCAGTTCAAAAACGCTGAGATATTCCGCAGTCGCGTTCGCCAGCAGCGTATAATCACGCGAACCGGGGCAGCAAGCATACCACTGCGGCGTTTTCCCGTCGACCCAGATGTGCGGTTCCGTATTGCGAAGATTCGGATTTGTGCTGCGGCAGCTTCTGCTGATGATGTCCCCAATTTTCATCCGAACACTGTCGATTTCACCTTTTGCAGGATTCAGAATCGAAACCGTCAGGTATGGATACTGATTCGCAACGATATCTTTTGTGAACCGCGCTTTGACCCGCAGATCGCCAAGACTGCCGTAGCAGCATTCGCCAACGAATTGCGGATCATGGATCACGCGCCCATCTCCATAGATCTTTCTCAGTTCTTCCAGAAAGAAATTTGTCATGATACCTCCGAAAGAAACAGGAGCGCCAGATCTCTCTGACGCTCCCGTAATTATGATTTGGATATTGTATTGTCGTCCTGCCGTGTTTCAATGCAGATGCTCTGCTTTGCGGAGCCCTTTTGTCGGCGCAGACAGAATACCATGTCCGGCGTGCGCTCAAAAAAGCCGATCCCGCCCTTCCAACTCATGCCGCAGGAGCAATGCTGCAAACCAATAAACTGCTGCTTCATTTTATGCCCGCAGCGAGGACACTTCTTATTATTCTTTCCCATCCGTATGGTTTAGCAGAAGAATCTAGCCTCGCAAAAAAATGACGTCCACTTTTGAATCACTTCTGCACTTCTGGCTTCAATCACGTCCATGATGTTCCGGAGCACCCGGTCCGGGATTCTGGAATTGTTATTGCACAGGATGCAACCGCCAGCCCGTGTGATCCAGATCTTCGTCGCATTGCCGTTCGGCGCGCCCTGACAGACATGGACATGTACCGGTTCCAGCGGATCGTTTTCATTTGCCCAGAAGTAGACCCAGTAAGAACCGACCTTAAAAACCTGCGGCATTTTCCAAGCCTCCCTCTGCGGCAAACCGCATGATCAGATGCGCCGTAGACGAGATGATTTCCTGATACTTCTGAATCTCCGCTTCAGAGAAGCCGGAAACATCTTCCCAGCGGTATTCTGGCAGAAAGCACGTCGCATAGTGAAAGCAATCCTTTTCGTCCGGCTTTTCCACATAGACCTTTACGCTGCCATCGTCCAGAAGCTGAGAATGCACGATCTCGGTTTGGTCATCCAACGTTAAAAAAGGATACATCATTGTCCGACACCTCCTGTAAAAATAATTTCTCTATTGGTATTTTACCAGCATTTTTGGATTTATGCAACTGCACAGTTCACGCCTATTTTTATATCGCCACCCCAATAATATGTTAGGCCGCTGCTTGCAAATCCTGTTCTCGGAACATTGCGTCAATGTCTGCAAACGTCTGGCTGCGGTTGAATTTCTCTGTGACCTTGCCGGGGACGATTTGCAGACGCATCATTTTTTGCCACAGATCCGGATGATGGTCGTACAAATGTCGCAGCTCGGACAGCTTGGCATTCGGGCAAAACCAGCAGCCGCCGCGGTCGGTAAACTCGTACACAGGGGAAAGCAGTCCTGCTTGTTTGCAGAGCTGCTTCGCGTCATCCTCGGTGTATCCGTATTTCTCCAGCAGCGACACCTGATTGCCGCCTAGCCGTGCCAGACGCTGCGGTTCGTCCTTTGCAATGCCGATGTACTGCACGGTATCTGACGGCAGTGTTTTCTGATACTGCCGGATCGGGTGCATTTTGCAGTCACGTTGGACATAGCATTTCCCACACACAGGAAAGGAGCGGATCATGTCTTTCTTCGGCCCGCGTGTGACCTTTCCCATAAAAACAGAGGTATAGGTTTTCTCGCTTCGAAGCACACGGACAGGTACGCCCAGTTTTTCAAGGGCGGGAATCGCTGCCTGATAGATAAACGCCTGATGTTCCGGCACTTCGCCAGAGGTAGCGTCGTCAAACATGACCTCGCAGTACACCGCTTCGTCCAGCGGCTCGCTATGCTCCAAGGCCAGCAGGATCGTCGCAATGCTGTCTTTCCCGAAGGAACAGGAGGCGACGTGCTTTGGACTCATGTGCGCTCGTCCTCCAGTTCCGCGCAAGCCATGCGCAGCTTCTCTGCCTTGTCCGTCTGCTCCCAAGCTGCCTGCGGGTGCATGAAGTGGCCGTTGTTGCAGACCTCTGTGAAGAATGGTTTGTCCAGATCCAGTGCGCGGATCATGCCAGCCGGAGTGAAATCAAAGACGCGGCGGACAGCTTCGGTCAGGAATGCGTCGTCATAGTATCCGCTCTCCTGCGTGTCGATCTCGACGGCAACCGGCTCTGCCTGCCCAATGGCATAGGCGAGGCTGACTGTACACACATCGGCAAGACCGGCCGCAACGATGTTCTTTGCCACATATCGCGCCATATATGCGCCGCTGCGGTCGACCTTCGTGCCGTCCTTTCCGGAAAGCGCACCGCCGCCGTGGGGTACAAGCCCGCCGTAGGTGTCGACCATCAGCTTACGGCCGGTGAGACCGGTATCGGCTTCAAAGCCGCCCAGCACAAATCTGCCGGACGGATTGATGAAGATTTTTGTATTCTCATCGATGCGCACGTCATGGCAGGCGCGGGCAATGACCAGCCTGCGGAGTTCCCCGCGCAGCTCGTCAGGGTCTTTGTCTGCATCATGCTGGCAGGAGATCACAATGGTGTCCACGCGCTCCGGAACACCAAACGCATACTGCACAGAAACCTGCGCTTTGCCGTCTGGCCCAATGCCCGAAATCAGGTTTTCCTCCCGGCAGGTGGTGAGCAGGCTCGTGATGCGGTTCGCCAGCACGACCGGCGCGGGCAGCAGCTCGACTGTTTCCCAGCAAGCGTAGCCGTACATGATGCCCTGATCGCCTGCGCCTAGTGTATCCCCATCGACCGCACCTGCAATGTCAGGACTCTGCGTATGCAGCCGCACCTCTACATGATAATTACAGTCATATCCGGCATTCCGAACAGTCTGCCGCACGATGGTTTCCACGTCGGGGCTTGCCGTCGTGCGGAGTTCTCCGGCCACAAGAATTTTGCCCGCCGTCGCCAGCACTTCACAGGCAACGCGGGCATTGGGATCTTCTTTGAGACAGGCATCCAGAACGCTGTCCGCAATCGTGTCGCAGAGTTTGTCCGGATGGCCTGCCGTGACGGACTCTGCCGTCAGGATGTATTTATCTTTCATGCGTCGATTTTCCTTTCTTCGGCTGATTGATCACCTTTCCATGCTGCATGACGAACAGCTTTTCGCGGGAGTACAGGCGCGTATAGGTCTGTATCTGCTTGTCGGTCAAAGAACAAAATTCCTCGCCGCTGCCTTGGGCGAGGAAGAACGTGCCGTGGATGATGTCATACGGTATGCCATTGCGATTCCGCAGGAAGCGGTTTTCCGGCAGGCCGAGGAGTTTGGCTTCTTCGTTGCACAGCAGCAGGACATTCGGATCTTCAAACGGTTCGACGGCCTGAATGAAACCACCCACAATAGCCTGCATGCTCGCCAAGCTGCCGTCGATCTCCTTGACATACGGATCTTTGGTGGGTTCCACGACCAGAATGCGCATGGGATCATCGCTCATAGTTATCCTTCTCCTTTCCGCGGCGGTTGTGATTGTAGTCGCCAATGTCTGTGATCGTCACATATTCCCCAATCAGGCACAGGGCTTCGCCGTAGCTGTGGCACTCGCCGCTGAAAATACGGTGGGTGAGTTCCTTTGCCTGATCCCGCAGTCCGGCTTCGCGCAGCGTCCTCGCCGCAATGCCGACAAGGTTAAAAATATTGCCGTCCTGCCCAATGAGCGGGCAGGACGGCTTTTCAACACCCAGTTCGGATTTCTCTAAAAATCCACCCAGACGGTTCGGCACATAATCACTGAGCCATGTCCCGCCAATCGTTCCGTATGTGGTAAGTCTCCACATGGCGAGTTTGCCGACATCAAGATCAACACCTTCAAAGTCAAACAGCATGTTGGTGTGACCGTCGTACTCAAACAGAGATGCCCGTTCAAACCGGCTGCCATTGCGCAGGATTCCGGCATCCGTGAGCATTTCGTTGATTCCATCCAACCATTCCTGCGGATCACCGCCGCAGCCTTGCAGGATCAGCCCTTCTCGGTCGCTCATTTTGCGAAGATCACCGGCCTGAATTCTCCGGATGGCGTTATCGCTCATGGCTGGCCTCCTTCCGCTGCGGCGGCTTGGTCTGCACTTTCTTTGGATACGGTTCGATGCCGCATTCCTTGAGGCAGTTCTTGAACGCATATTTGAGGCAGCCAACCGGCAGACCGTTCTGCTCGTAGCCCGTTTTGATGCCGAGATAGTAGTCTCTCGGCGGCAGGGACGGTTTCAGATGCAGCTCTGGGTTCATAATATAAGCCATGACCGGGACGCGCTGTCCGTCAAACGTCCGCACCTCCAGCGCCTGCTTGATATACAGACGCGGATAGCCTTCGTAGCGGTCGAGCGATGCTTCACATTTGTCAGTCAACTCCCACAAAAGGCCGTAGACACAAGCACCTTCCTTGGGTTCGACCGTCGCAACGCCGCTGCCGCGAAAGCGCAGGTCATAATTGTCCAGCACAGCCTGTCCGTAGACGGTCGCGTCCGGGCAGCGGTAGCGCATCTGGTCCAGATTGATATTGCTGCCGTAGGCAAAATACAGTGGCTTTTCCATCCTCATTCCTCCAGCAGCTCCAGCGCGCCGATCTCCTGCAAAACATGAATAAGTGCGGCTGCACGTTCTTCCGTGCTGCTCTCCGGCAGCTCGCAGGGCTGCTCCGTCATGCGGCGGATCGTGTTCTGCATATAACGGATATATCCTTCCGTGCCGTCGAATGTGCCTGCATCAAAATGTAAGGCACGGAGCTGGGTTAAAATTTCGATGGGCGTACCCTCGTATGTGGATTCTTCAATACAAATTCTCATTCGGTCACCTCTCCTGTTCCTGCTGAGATGTTCGGTTTTTGTGGCTGCTTGCATAGCAGTCCTTGTCATACCGCCAAGCGCGATTATGAAAAGCTTTTCATAATCGCGCTTATCGTTATCCCGACGAAATGAAAAGTAAGCTGTTCAAAATAAGTAATAGCCGATAAAATTAGCTTGCATTCTTTGCATAATATTTTAGGAGGCATCTTTATGGACGGTAAAAAATCAATACAGGAATTGACGGTTGCCTTTGATCGGGCATTGGCTGCAGCCGGATATAGTGAATCCCGGCTTACAAATTTTCGGACAGTAATAAAGCGGCTGCTCATATTTGGGGCAGCACAAGGAATTGAATGCTATTCTTCCAGTGTGGGGAAGAAGTTCCTTGAAAAGTGTTATCCTGTTGAATTTGATGGCCGACTTGTTCATGAGTTGCCATGCACCACACAGTACGCATGGAGAACAATTACGCTGCTGAATGACTTTAATACGCATGGCGCGTTTTTCCGCGCCAGACGGTTAAGGGGAAACCTCCAACTTACTACAGAGTTCCAGAACCTCAGTAACGAATTTGGTGATGACTGTCGGGGGAAGGGTACCTCTGAGGCTACTGTATATAGGCGGCAAGCAGATCTGCGCAAATTTTTCAACTACTTGCACTCAAACAAAATTGCTATATCTGAAATTTCTCACAAAACGGTAATTGGGTTCTTAGGCACTATTATTACATTGAGCGATGATGCGGTAGAACACCACAGACGCACGGTAAGCCTTTTCTTGCAGTTCTTGTTTCACAATGGATATGTAAGTGAAGATTATTCCCGCAATATTCCAGCGAAACGATCTTTGCGGAAGAATCCGCTGCCATCCGTATGGGAACATGAAGATGTAGATCAACTGCTATCTGCGGTGGACCGGGCAAATCCTATGGGAAAAAGAGATTACGCAATTTTGCTGCTTGTAACAAAACTTGGACTTCGAGTCGGAGATATCCGTGCGTTGTGTCTTGGAGATATAGATTGGGAGAACAGCAGGCTGTCTTTTATACAGTCTAAAACGCAAAAGCGTGTCGATTTACCACTACCGGATGATGTTGGTTGGGCAATCATTGATTACTTAAAATATGGACGGCCTAAAACTACGATACAAAATGTTTTCTTGACAGGACGGACACCAATCATGGCATTTTCAGATACGTCCTCTCTTAGCGGTATCATTGTACGTTATGCGCGGATGGCAAAAATTGATCTATCCAAGCGCAAGCATGGTATGCATTCACTGCGGCACACCTTGGCAACGAGACTCATGGAAGAAAACATTCCCATTTCAACCATTGCAAACATCTTGGGGCACACCTCAACCGATACGGTAAAGAAGTATTTGCAGGTCGATACGCATCATCTTCGGGGCTGTGCATTGGATGTGGAGGTGCTGCTATGATTGGTCAGGTCGAGTTTTATGAAAAGGTCGGATTTCAAAATATTTTATCTGAAATGTGCTATGAATACTTAGTTGAAAAGGAAACTATTGGAGTCCAGATTCAGAAACCGATGGGTATGCTGCTCCGTTTTCTGCGAATGTGTCTTGCAAACGGGGAACCATTGGATTATGCCTCCAAAAGCGCGGTTGAGTGCTGGAATGAAAAGGATATCAATGAAACTCCTCGCAACCATTATTACCGTGCCACAGAAATCCGGCGATTCATGCAGTACTTAGAGAAAGCTGGCATAGACGCATATGTTGACAGGGATATCCGAAGGGTTCAATCCAGCTTTGTACCATATATTTTTAGCCATAGTGAGATTGTACGCTTATTTGCAGCCGCAGATGGACTTCCATACACGCCGATTTCTCCGCAGCGCGTTTATGTGATGAGTTTGCTGTTCCGAATGCTTTATGGCTGCGGTCTGCGGATTTCAGAGGCATTGAATCTTGTTATGGCAGATGTCGATTTGGATCAAGGTATCCTGTATATACGAAACAGTAAGTTTGGCAAGGAACGTCTGGTTCCAATGTCCGAGTCGTTAACATTCCGCTGCTTCCAGTATGTTTCAAATGTTGGCAAACACAGAAAAGACGAGGCAGCATTTTTTCAAACGCCATGTGGCGGACACTACGCTTCCGGTACCATTCTCTATGCGTGGCGACAGACGCTTTACTGTGCAGGAATATCTTATGGCGGCAAAGGAAAAGGCCCCAGAATTCACGACTTGCGTCACACTTTCGCGGTGCATTGTTTACAGAAGTGGGTTGAGGCTGGCGAGGATTTAAACGCCAAACTTCCGTATCTGTCCGCATATATGGGCCATGCGGGCCTTTACTCGACACAGCAGTACCTGCGCTTAACCGCAGAGGCTTTTCCGCACATTGTTTCAGCAATGGAACATAATTTTGATGTCTTTCCTGGGAGGCAGGTGGAATTGTGAGGACTACAGATTTTGCATCGTTGCTTAGTAAATATTTATTGTCCTATTTACCATGCCAGCGCGGAGTCAGCGATAACACACTCGCCTCCTATGAAGCGGCTTTTTCCCGTTTGCTTCAGTATTGTGAGGAAGAACGCGGACTGCCAGTTCGCAAGATTACAGTTGAGACCCTGTCTCCCAATTTAATTGAGGGGTACCTGAATTGGCTCTGTGAGAAACAGAAGAATTCTGCCTCAACGCGAAATCAACGCTTGTCCGCCATAAAAGCCTTTTTTAAGTTTACCCGTAGAGAAAATCCACGCTATATTTACGCCTGCGAAAGAATCCTCCAAATTCCCACAAAAAAGTGTCCAACGCCAGTCTTACAGTACCTTTCATATGAGGAAATCAAGGAAATGTTAGAGAAACCAAATCCTTGTACCGAAAAAGGGTTTCGAGATTTGCTTATACTCTGTCTGCTCTATGACACAGGGGCAAGAGTTTCTGAACTTCTGGATCTGACCGTTGGAGACATACATTTCGGACGGTATGCGCGTGTACAACTTACGGGGAAAGGGAATAAATCCCGAGAGGTACCGCTTTCAGCAAAAACAGCGGATCTGCTTAAAAGTTATATCCAAAGGCAAAACTTATCCAGCCCAGAAAAACGAACTCAACAGCTAATTTTGAATTCACAAGGAAAATCTTTTACTCGTGCAGGGATTACCTATATTTTGCAGAAGTATGCACCTGATGGCCATAAAAAAATCACACCACATATTTTGCGGCATACAAAAGCTATGCACCTCCTCCAGTCTGGTGTCAATATCGTCTATATACGCGATATTCTGGGTCATGTTGATATTAAGACGACGGAAACATATGCACGTGCTGACACCGAGATGAAAAGGAAGGCTTTGGAACAAGCATATCCAACGCCTGTTCCTAAGCAGGGCACATGGCAATCTGACAGTAAGTTAATGGATTGGCTGAAATCATTGAGTCCATAAGCGTTATGAAAAGAAATTTGCGAGGGCTGCTCCTGTTTACAAGGAAAGTCCTCGCTTACTTTTCATTTCGTCGGGATAACGATAAGCGCGATCACCCTCCAGATTGGCAAGCAGATGGTCGCGCGTGTTCTTGAATTCATCGCCATTCAGCCCCATCCGCACGAGCCAGACACGGAACGTGAACAATTCATTGTCGCTCACTGTCTTGCGCATGACGCTGGTGCGCTGGGCGATGGCCTGCGCGGACATGGCGAGGCACAGATTGACGTAGGCTTTTGCGCGACCGGCGTGGAGGGTAGAATTAAAGCAGCGCCATTCAATGGTGCCGCGGTAAAAGACAGAGTGAAGATTCAGCGCGTAATAGCGCGTCCAGTTGTAATGTTCGTGTGCAGAAATGCAGCCTTCGTACCAGATGTTCTCCAACTGCGTCAAATCCGTCGTTGGTTCGTTGGACAGCCGCCTTGCCCGCTGCAGCATGGGTTCGCGCACACGCTGACACCAGCGGTTGACGCGGGCGGGGTCCGTTTTCAGGGCTTTGAACAGCAGATCTTCTTTGGAATACATGATACTGAGCAGGTTCTTGAGACTCTGGCGGTTATGATTGGAGGCGTCCACATGGACGTGCATCCCGCAGGAGTCGTTGACTTTTCCGCCTGCCTGCCGGATACGGCGCACACACTCCTGGAATTTCTCCATTTCGTCATAGGTGAGCTTCGGCGTCACCATTTCCACGCGATATTCCGGATCGGTTGTTCTGCGATAGTGACCATCGTCATTCCACTCTGCGCGGATACTGCCATCGCTCATGATGCGCCACTGCTTGCCCTCCCGATCCGGTACATACCAGCTATCGTAATTATCATAGCTGCGCTGCGGCGTTGTTTCAAAATACGCAGCAAGCGCCTCTGCCGCTTCTGCTCGCGTGATGCCGGTCAGCTCGATTTCCACGCCGAAGCATTGATCTTTGATGCCAATCATCGCTCCGGTTCTTTCGGCTTATCGCCCTTGGTTTTCGGCGGAGGGAGTTGACGCTCCGGCTCCTGATAAACATAGTTACCTTCTTTTT
>ERZ827522.2318-NODE-2318-length-13313-cov-7.933550_pt1 | contig 13313 bp, 10 predicted proteins | sample MGYA00519580_ERZ827522 | MGnify/ENA primary metagenome ERZ827522 (study PRJEB31778, sample SAMEA3449340) | human gut metagenome | biome: human gut; feature: human-associated habitat; material: faeces | place: United Kingdom | collected 2010/2012 ... | reverse complement strand
AAATGGGACCCCACCTGGTATCCACTACATCATGAGAATACACGGGCTCTCCAGACAGCGCCGTCTGGATATAGGGGGCCATCTCCTCCTCGATGCGGGTGCCGGGGTAGGCAAAGTCCTCCGCCCCCAGATCCAGACCGTCGATGAGGTAGACAGGCTGCCCGTCCTCCCCCAGCTTGGCGGTGTAGAGGTACCGGGTAGAGTTCAGGGTCCGCAGCTGATTGAGGGTCTTTTGCAGTTCCAGATAGCGAGGCGAGGTCATGTCGCTCCAGATGGTGGGGTCGTCAAAATCCTCCCGTGTGAACTCGTCGGACGCCAGCCGGTGGATGGCGTCGGCGCAGGTGGTATCACGGGTCAGCACCGCCTCCAGCATATTGCGGCTGAAATTCTGGTACAGCACATTGGTATACACTGAGATCAGCAGCAGGACCATCAGGAGCAGGAGGCCCATGGTGGCCCCCAGCTGCCGGAATTTCTTCGTCATAACGCTGCCCTCATAGTTCCGCTTGCTTGCTTGCTTGCTTGCTTGCTTGCTTGCTTGGAAAGTGTAGTCTGCCCCTCCATGCTCTGTCAACCTCCGTCGGCACAACGCCACCCCTTTGATAAAAAGGGAGACTTACGCAGGAAAATAGCATAAATCTCCGCCTGAAATGACACTCATTGCATTTTTACTCATGATACCACGTATTCCCATGGATTGCAAGGAGAAACCGAAATTTCACTCCATGTTGCGGTGGCAGCTCCGGCCATGAAAAAAAGGCCGCATACGCCGCCTTTTTTCGTCTTTTATTCGTAGTCCCACAGCAGGAACATGGGCTTGATGGCCACTACCTCGTCGTACTCCTCCTGCTCTACCTGCACGGAGGCGTTCAGGGCCTTCAGATCCTTTTTCATGACGTTCAGGGCCTCCCCCACGCTCTGGGCACGGCCCTCCCGCAGCACCCGGATCATCCGCTGCAGCACCACAGGGTGGGCGTACCGGGCCGGCACCGGGAAGTCCTCCGGCAGCAGGGCAGCCACGTCGGAGATGGAGCGCTCCCACTCCTGGGCGATGGCTTTCTTGTTGTTCTTGGCGGTAGGCAGCACATGGGCGCCGGAAAAGAAGAAGATGGCCGCCAGGCCGAACAGGGCGAAGTACACGCCCACATTCTCGCCACGGATCAGGGCCATAATGCCGTACACCACGGCGGCGATGCCCGCCACAATAATAGCCAGCGCCACCCAGCGATAGGCGGGATTGCTGCGGTCATTGACCCGCTTGGCCTTAGCCGCCGTGGACAGCTTCGCCGTCTGCTCCGGGTACTCCTCCAGCAGCTGCTGGGCCTGCTCCAGTGTCTCCCGGGCGGCCTGCGCCTGCGGCGTCAGCTGCTTGAGATAGCGCTTGGCCTCCCGCTCGGCCTTCTCCCGCAGGCGGCGCTCCGCCTCCACACTGTGGCGGGGGATATCCGGGCAGACCCGTGCCATGTGGGCCAGCAGAAGGTCCACGTCCTCCTCGTGCTTGAAGTTGCACTGCTTCTGGCTGCCGTCGTCCAGCTCCACCACCAGATAGGGGATGGAGCCAAAGGCCCCCTTGCCGGTGAAGCCGCCCTTGCTCATGGCCACCCGCTTAAAGACACGGCGCACGGACTCCAGTGCCACATAGTACCGCCGGTCGATGAAGAAGCTGTTGAGATACAGCGCCTGCTCCCCCACGCCGCAGGGGCCGTAGCGCTTGCAGGACTTCTTGTCTGCCTTCAGCACCTCCGGCGGCAGAGTGGTGTTGCCCAGTTTCACAGGTGTAAACATCGTGTGTCCCTCCAAAGTGCGAAAAGCAGTGGGAGAGCGTGCCCCCCCACTGCTTTGCATGAAAAGTTACTTGCCCAGCGTCTCATAGTGAGGCTGCGTATGGCGCTTTTTGATGGTATACAGGAAGATACCCAAGAACAGCGCTGCCACAACGATACCGATGGGATATGCCACGGCGGTGTTGTAAATGATGGTGCCGTCAGCGGCCTTGTGGTTGATGAGTTGACCCAGGCACTCGTTGCCCAGCAGGAAGTAGGTGGCAGACACGGCGCTCATGAAGGTAGCGGGAACAGCCGTCAGCCAGTAGTTCTTCTTATCGTAGAACAGATACATGGAGGCAGCCCACAGCACGATCATTGCCAGCGTCTGGTTGGTCCAGCTGAAGTAACGCCAGATGATGGTATAGTTGATGGCGCCCAGAGCATTACCCACACCCAAAACAGTGCCGACACCCAGCACGGGCACACACAGCAGCAGACGGTTCTTCCACTTCTTCTGGTCCAGCTTGAACCAGTCGGCCAGCACCAGACGGGCGCTGCGGAAGGCCGTATCGCCGGAGGTGATGGGGCAGGCGATCACGCCCAGCATGGCCAGAGCCACGCCGACCTTACCCATGGTCTTGATGCACACATCGTAAATGGCGGCAGACTGACCGTTGGCCAGGATCTCGGCCAGTCCGGTATTCAGGCCACCGGTGACCTCATACAGGGCGCATCCGGCAGCGGCCCACACCAGCGCAATGATACCCTCGGAAACCATGGCGCCGTAGAACACGAAGTGGCCCTGCTTCTCGCTCTTCATGCAGCGCGCCATCAGGGGCGACTGGGTGGAGTGGAAGCCGGAAATGGCACCGCAGGCAACGGTGATGAACATGAAGCTCCAGATCGGGGTGCCCGACGGATGCATGCTGCCGAAATGATCCCAGATCTCCGGGATGGTGTAGGCGGGGTTGGTGAAGATGCCAACGATGACGCCCACAGCCATGATGATCAGGCAGATGCCGAAGATGGGGTAGATCTTGCCGATGACCGCATCAATGGAGATGAAGGTGGCAATGAAGTAGTACACCAGAATGATGATCAGCCAGAACAGCAGCGAAGTGAGCACGCCGGAAGCGCCGCTCTGGCTGCACAGCTCCACGATCAGGCCGGCAGGGCCCACGGCGAACACGGTGCCCACCATGATCAGCAGCACCACCGAGAACACACGCATGACGTTCTGCATCACGGGGCCTAAGTACTTGCCGGTGATCTCGGCAATGGAAGCGCCGTCGTTGCGCTCGCTCATCATGCCGGAGAAGTAGTCATGCACACCGCCTGCAAAGATGGTGCCGAAGGTGATCCACAAAAAGACCACCGGCCCCCACAAAGCGCCCTGCATGGCACCGAAGATGGGGCCCAGACCTGCAATGTTCAGCAGCTGGACCAGGAACAGCTTCCACTGGGGCATCACGACATAGTCAACACCGTCGTTGATGCGCACAGCAGGTGTTTCGCGGTCATCCGGGCCAAAGGTGTTGTCCACGATCTTACCGTAGACAAAGTAGCCCACGATCAGGATCGCAAGACAGAGTAAGAAACTGATCATACCAGAAACCTCCTTTTCGGTTTTGCTGTTCCGTCTGGAAAATCATCCCATCTTTTCCATGCAGGACAGCCAACTTTCTGTGCTCATGTTAACATATTTTTCATAAAAGCGATACTCTGGTTCCGGCATACCGGCATATCCAAATTGATATACCAGCAAAGTTTTTTAGTTGCAGCTCCGTTTCTTTTTTGCGCTTATCTGCACACAAAAACAGCCGGAACGACACATCGTTCCGGCTGTGGGGTCAAATTTCTTTGCCGATCCCGGCGGTTTTTGCGGTCCTGGTTTTTACCAGTTCTTAACCGGTCTGCCCCTTACTTTACGGTCAGGGCCGCCTGACGGCGCAGCAGCTCGATGAACTTTTCCTCCTCCGGCCGCAGCCCGCCCTTGTCCGGGTACACCAGCACATCCCGCATACGCTGGTTCTGGGCCGGGCATTTTTTCAGCACCAGATGGTACTGTTCCAGTGCCCGCTGCGGCATGGGCGACGCCCACATGTAGGCCGTGGGCAGGCTCTGCAGAATGGAAAACTGGCTGCACCGCTCGTACACATGCACCCGGCGGTTCTCGTTCACCTGCCAGCGCAGGCTGCTGCCTTCCTCGCCCGGCAGCTGGAAGTCATCGTGCAGCACCTCGGTGTAGCGGTTCAGCTCGGCCAGGTCATGCACCTCGTGCCGGGCCAGAGGGCTGTCGCGGTTCACCAGCAGCCGGTACTCAAACTCCATGATCTGCTCCCGGTGCAGCCCGCGCCGGGCACAGTAGCGGCTGTAGTAGTCCTCGTCCTCCTCGGCGTAGCGCAGCAGGGCCAGATGGTAGCCCCGGCGCAGCACAAAGTCCAGCCCCTCCATGGAACCAGCCTCCCGGATGTGCACCCGCAGCTGCTCGCTGCCCGCCGCCTGCTGCAGAAAATCCACCGCCGCATAGGACGCATAGGTGGCATGGGGCAGGGCCACCCGCAGCTCTGCGCACTCGCCCTGCCGACGGCGGGCGTCAGCGTCCAGCCGATCCACCTCCTGCAGCACCCGCTGGGCCTGCTCGATGAAGTGCCGTCCCTGTTCGGTGGGGATCATGCCGGTGGACGAGCGCTCAAACATGCGGATGCCGTATTCCTCTTCCAGGTTCTTCAGCGCCTTGCTCACGTTGGGCTGGGCGGCGTACATCTGCTTTGCCGCCGCGCTCACCGAGCCCCACTTCATGATGGCCACCAGATAACGCAGTTCCGTAATATTCATGCTGTTCCCCCGTTTTGTGTGATACTGTTTATTGTATCAATTCCCCTACCGCACTGTCAAGCCGCCGGGGCGGCAAAGACCCGGCAAAGGAACCTCTTGCACGGCGGCAGCCGGTTGCGCTATAATACGATTATACTTATCATAAATGCAAAGGAGCGCTGTGCCATGCCGGAATACCGTGTGCTGCGCATTGAAGAGCAGATGTACGGCTGTGAGGAACTGCCCGCCGGGCAGCCTGTGCTGTGCGATGTGGTGCTGGAGGGCACCGACGGTGCCTGCTGCACCCTGCCCTGCCCGGACAAAGAACTCACCCGGCTGGGCATCGACGAGGGCAGCCGGGTGCACCTGCTGCCGGACGGCACCCTGCAGAAGATCTCGGAGGAACTGTTATGAATCAGATCAGAACTTCGGCCCTCATCGGTCTGGGGGCCCTTGGTATCCTGTTCGGGCGCAAAATGCCCGGCGTGCAGGTGATTGCCGACGAAGCCCGCATTGCCCGCTACGCCGCCCAGCCGGTGGTGTGCAACGGCGAGGAATGCCGGTTTTCTTACGTCACCCCAGCCCAGGGCAAGCCGGTGGACCTGCTGCTGGTGGCGGTGAAGGCCACCGTGCTGGACCAGGCCATTGCCGACATGAAGAACTTTGTGGGCCCGGACACCGTCATCCTCAGCGTGCTCAACGGCATCACCAGCGAGGAGCACATCGAAACCGCCTACCCTGGCCGCACCCTGTGGAGCGTGGCCATCGGTATGGATGCCACCCGCAGCGGCCGCACACTGGTGTTCAACCAGGCAGGCAAGATCCAGTTCGGCGAGCGGGACGGTGCTCTGACCGGCCGTGTGCAGGCCGTGGCCGACTATCTGGACGCCTGCGGCATCGCCAACGAACCCTGCAGCGACATCCTGTACAAGCAGTGGAACAAGCTGATGGTGAACGACGGTCTGAATCAGGCAGCCGTCGCCTTTGACCTGACCTACGGCGGGCTGTGCCGGTCGGCTGAGGCACAGGCCAAGATGCACGAGGCCATGCAGGAGGTCATCCGGCTGGCCAATCTGGAGGGCGTGCCCCTGCCCCGCGACAACGACGAGCAGTTTTTGCGCACTGCCATGCCCACCTTCAACCCGGACGGCATGCCCAGCATGCGGCAGGACGTGCTGGCAAAGCGTCCCACCGAGGTGGAGGAATTTGCCGGTGTGGTGCGTGCCCGGGCCAAAAAGTACGGCATGCCCACCCCCGCCAACGACTTTTTCTATGCCCGCATCCAGGAGATCGAAGCGGGCTACTGCAAGTAAGGAGCTGCCATGCACAAGCTGTATTTTACCCGCCACGGCGAGACCGTGTGGAACGTGGAAAACAAGATCTGCGGCATGACCGACAGTCCCCTCACCGAGCGGGGCCGGGCACAGGCCCGGGCCCTGGGCCAGAAGGTAAAGGCCGGCGGCTATGCCATCGACGAGATCCTGTATTCTCCCCTGTCCCGCGCCGCCGACACGGCAAAAGCCATCGCCGATGCCACCGGCATCCCCGCCCGGTGTGAGCCGCGCCTGCGGGAGCAGTGCTTTGGCAAGTACGAGGGCACACCCCGCAACGGCGAGAAGTTCCGCATTTCCAAGACCTGCTTTGCCGACCGCTACGACGGCGGCGAGAGCATGCTGCAGCTGGCCCAGCGCATCTACAACCTGCTGGACGAACTGCGGGACCAACCGGACAAGACCTACCTGTTGGTGGCCCACAACGGCATCGCCCGGGTGGTGGAGTCCTACTTCCACGACATGACCAACGAAGAATACGCCCTGGCCGGCATCCGCAACTGCGAGCTGGTGGAGTATCATTTTGAGTAAGTAAGAAATAAGAGCAGGATCGGACAGCCCGCGGGCTGTCCGATCCTGCTCTTATCATAATGAATTTCTTTAACCCTTATACAGCCCGAAGAGCTTCAGCAGTTTCTGCCAGAAAGTCAGCGCCACGGGGGCGGCCTCCGGCTCTGCCGCCGGGGCCGGGGCCTCGATGGCCACCGTCTGCAGGGCGAACTGCACGGCGGAAACATCGGTGTTCTCGGCAGAAGTAAAGCTCTCCACCTCGCTGCTGCCGTTCAGACCGGCCAGCAGGCTGTCCAGCTGGTCGCCCATGTCGATCCCGGAAACATTGCTGCGCAGCTCTCCGGTGCCGGCGGTCAGCTGGGCGGCACCGTCGGTCAGCTGCTGCACTCCGGCTTTCAGCTGGGCCACACCGTCGGTGTAGGCGTTCAGGCCGCTGTCCAGCTGGCCGTACTGGCTGGCCAGCTGGTTCACGCCGTCGGTCAGCACCGAAAGGTTGCCCAGCATCCCGGTCAGGGCATTGGCCAGCTGACGCACCCCGGCATCGAACTGCCCGTACTGGCTGTTCAGGGTGCTGCTGCCCGCGTGCAGCTGGGCCACACCGTCGTGCACCGTGTTCAGGTAGGTCTCCATCGCGTCGATGTTGGCGCTGGACCCCTTCAGCAGCAGGATGACGTCCTTGAGCTGGGGCATCACCCTGGCCAGCTGTTCCAGCTGCTCCATAGCTTTCGCGTTGCCGTCCTTCAGCTGGTCCAGGTCCAGTCCGTTTTCCTTCAGGATGGCCTTGTAAGCGTCGTAACTCACCTGCTCATCCAGCTGGGCGGCACCGGCGTCCAGCTGGGCAATGCCGTTCTGGATCTGGGTGGAGGCGTCCAGCAGGGTGGTGAGCTGGTCGGTGGAGGCCGACACGCCGTTCAGGGCGGTCTGCATCTGGGTCAGGGCCGCCTTGACCTTGGCGGACCCGTCGGTCAGCTCGCCAGACTTGCCGTTCAGGGTGTCAAGACCCGCCTGCACCTGGGCAATGCCGTCTGCCAGCGCGTTGGCACCGTCGTCCAGCTGTACCGAACCGTTCTGCAGCCGGTCCAGCATGCCGGTCAGGTCGGCCCCGTCCAGGTCGAGGTTCAGCCGGAGCTTCACGCCGTTCAGCGAGATGGCGTTCATGGCAAAGTCGGTCACGTCGGCGGTCACGGTCACGTCGCTGTCCGAACCTGGCAGCAGGATGTAGGAGAGCTGCTTGTTGCTGCCCACATTGGCCATGGTGGCCCCATCAGCCACGATGTTCTGGGCCCGGTCGGTGTCCAGCGTCATGGTCACCTGCAGGGCATACTGGTCAAAGAAATCTCCGGTGCAATCCGGGTTGCGGCTCACCTGCAGGCGGATGGTCAGCGCGCCGCTTTTGCCGCCCAGCTCTTCCGGAGCGATCTCGGCCCCGTCCAGCGTGTAGGTCAGCTTCACGAGCCACGGCAGCGCGGTGGCGGTGTCCATGGTGCCCTCATAGTAGAGCTTGCCGTCCTGTGCTACGGTGGCGGTGATAGTGTCGCCGCTGTGCTTCAGCGGGTCGGTGGTGGTCATGTTGCGCACGGCGGTGTAGCTGCCATGGTCGGTGACGGTGTCCCCCGCCTGCACGGCAAAGCTGTTCACGGCATACACGCCGGTCACGGTGCCGGACGCATCCAGATTGGCATAGATGACCTCTTCCTTGGCGGAGGCCGCAAGGGCCGGCAGGGCCGCCCCGGCCAGCAGGCAGCCTGCCAGCACCAGCGCCGATGCCCGGCGCACAATCTTCTGTTTCATCTCGTCAAGCCTCCTTCGGCTGTTTTTGCGGTTTGATGATGAGCGGGTCGGCCAGATACAGATAGCCCGGCAGAGCCAGCAGCACGATGGCCAGCGACACCAGACCGCCCACACCCAGGAAGTTGCCCAGCTGGCCCAGCAGCTGGTTGGTGGAGATGGCCCCCATCAGGAAGCCCACCACCGCCAGCGCACTGCCCGTGGTGATCACCGAGGTGGTCACGGTGGACACGGTAGCGGCAATGGCCTGCTTTTTGTCCAGCGTCTCGCGGAACTCCTGATACCGGTCCGAGAACAGGATGGCGTAGTCTACCGTCGCACCCAGCTGGATGGTGCTGATGATGAGGTAAGCAATGTAGAACACATGGCGGCCCCGGAAATACGGGATGGCCAGATTGATCCAGATGGCCGTCTCGATGCTCAGCACCAGAATGACCGGCAGCAGCAGCTGACGCTTCATGAGCAGCAGGATCAGGAACACCGCGCCGATGGCCAGCAGGTTCACCTTGACCATGTCGGCGGTGATGGTGTCCATCAGGTCGTAGGTGCTCACGCCCTGCCCGGCCAGATCATACGCATCCGGGTAATACTGCTGCACCGTGGCACGCACTTTTTCCACCAGCGCAAAGGCCGCGTCGCCCTCGGTGTCGGCGTTCACGGTGAGCACCATGCGGGTGTAGCCGCCGGACACCAGCAGTTTCAGGGTGTCCGAGGGCACGAACTCCGGCGGGATGGACGCGCCCGCGTTGTCCACATAGGACAGGATGCCCGTCACCTCCGGGATGGCGTGCAGCGCATCCGAAAGCTCGGCCTGGGTGGCGGTGTCGCCCTCCGGCACCAGCACCACCCAGGTGTCGCTCTTGCCGAACGTCTCTTCAATGGCGGCGGTATCGGCACCCAGACGGGTGTTGGTGCCGAACATATGGGCGGCACCGTAGTAGTATTCGTTGTTGTTGGAGGCCAGATAGCTGGGCACCATGATGACGGCCAGCGCCAGCGCCGCCGGCAGCATGATGCGGGACACAAACCGCCCGAACTTGTCAAAGCCGGGCAGCAGAGGCTTGTGGTGGGTCTTATCCATCCATGGGTAACACACCAGCGTCAGCGCCGGCATGAAGGTGAACACGGTGACAAGGCTCAGCACCACGCCCTTGGCCAGCGCAAGGCCCAGGTCCGGGCCGATCTGGAACTGCATGAGCACCAGCGCCAGAAAGCCGATGACCGTGGTCAGGCCGCTGGACAGGATGGACCCGGTGGATTTGCACAGGGCCTCCACCATGCAGTCCTCCGCGCTGGCGTCCGGGCGCGCGGCCCGGCACTCGGCAAAGCGGTGGATGAGGAACACCGAGTAATCCAGCGACACGGCCAGCTGCAGGATGCTGCCGGCGGCGTTGGTCACAAAGGAAATGGTGCCGAACATCAGGTTGGTGCCGTTGTTGATGAGGATGGCCGCCCCCAGACCCGCCAGCACCAGCAGCGGCTCCACCCAGGAATCGGTGGTCAGGATCAGGATGAACAGCACATACACCACCGCAATGGCCGCGATCTTGGCCACCTCGGTGACGGTGGAGTTGGTAGCCACAGCAGTGGACACCGCGGTCCCGGCCAGGGCATCGTCCTCCCCGATCAGGTCCTGGATGGCCGCCACAGCCTCCAGACGGTTCGCATCCTCCACCGTCACGGTAAACAGCGCGCAGTTGTCCTTATAATAGTTCTCCACCGTGGCGGTGTCCTGCATCTGCAGCGGCACGGTCACGTCCAGGCTGTCGTCCAGCCAGGTCACGGCCTCCACGCCGTCGATGGCGGCAAGTTTTTCTTTGTAGTCCAGTGCCTCGGGCACCGTGACGTCCCGCACCATGACCCGCATGTTGGGGATGCCGCCGGTAAAGGCGCTGTTCATCTGCTCCAGTGCAATGGTGGAGGGTGAGTCCGGCGGCAGATAGTCGTTGATGTCGTAGTCCACCTGCACCGCCCGGGAAGCAAACACGCTCAGCACGGCAGCCAGCACGAACGCGGCCAGCACCGCTCTGCGCCGGTGCACGACAGCAGTATAGAATCGTTTCAGCAAAACAGGAAAACTCCTTTCCGGAAAAATCAAAACTGTTTATCATTCTAACAGGTCTGATAAAAATGGAAAAGAGATATTTTATGAATTTTCGCTTTTGGGCGTATTTTTTGCTCTTGACAAATAAATGGATTCTGCTATACTCTTTTTCGGTCATCGGAGGACCGTTTCCAACGTAATTTGGACGGGCCGGATAAGATGCCGTGCAGACAGCGCCCCGCCGGAGGCTTCCTTGCCGTAGTGAGGAAGAAGAGGAAGGCCGGGCGTGCACTCACGGAGCTTATCCGGCCTGTTTTGTTTCCTGTCGAAAGGAGTTTTTCGTGTCCAAGCAAAAAATCCAACTGTCGGATCACTTTACCTACCCGCGCCTGCTGCGGTTCGTGCTGCCCGCCGTGGGCACCATGCTGTTCACCTCCATCTACGGCATCGTAGATGGCCTGTGCGTGTCCAACTTTGTGGGCAAAACAGCCTTTGCGGCGGTCAACCTGATCATGCCGCTGCCCCAGCTGCTGGCCACCATCGGCTTCATGCTGGGTACCGGCGGCAGCGCCATCGTGGGCATCACGCTGGGCGAGGGCGACCAGAAAAAGGCCGACCGCTACTTTACCATGTTCCTGCTGGCCGCCGCCATCTCCGTCTCGGTGCTGGCCGTGCTGGGGCTTGTGCTGCTACGGCCCATTGCCATCCTGCTGGGTGCCAAGGGCGAGCTGCTGGACTACGCCGTGCGCTACGGCCGCATCCTGATGCTGTCGCTGCCCACCTTTGCGCTGCAGAACATGTTCCAGAGCTTCTTTGTCACCGCCGAAAAGCCGCATCTCGGCTTTTACTTCACGGTGGCTGCCGGCTGCACCAACATGGTGCTGGATGTGCTGATGGTGGGCGTCTGGGGCTGGGGCGTAGAAGGTGCCGCCATTGCCACCTTCCTCAGCCAGATCGTGGGCGGCCTGCTGCCGATCTTCTACTTCCTCGACCACAAGAATACCAGCCGCCTGCACCTGTGCAAAACGCAGCTGTACAGCAAGGTGCTGCTGGACGCCTGCATCAATGGCTCCTCCGAGCTGATGACCAACCTGTCCATGTCGCTGGTGAACATCCTGTACAACTACCAGCTGCTGCGCCTTGCCGGAGAAAACGGCGTGGCCGCCTACGGCGTCATCATGTACGCCTGCTTCCTGTTCATTGCCGTGTATGTGGGCTACGCCTTCGGCAGTGCGCCCATCGTCAGCTTCCACTACGGTGCAGGCAACCGTGCCGAGGTGCACAACCTGTATGAAAAGAGCCTGCGGCTCATTGCGGTGGTGGCCGTCACCCTGACCGCCGCATCCATGGTCATCATCCCCTATGTGGCACGGTTCTTCGTGGGCTACGACCCGGAGCTGCTGGCCCTGACCAGCCGAGCCTTCCGGCTGTACGCCCTGAGCTTTGTCATCATGGGCTTCAACGTGTATGCCTCCTCCTTCTTCACCGCGCTGGGCGACGGCGTGACCAGTGCGCTGATCTCCTTCCTGCGCACGCTGGTGTTCCAGATCGCGGCGGTGCTCATCCTGCCCGCCATTCTGGGCATTGACGGCATCTGGCTGGCCGTGACCGCCGCCGAACTGGCCGCCCTGGCCGTGAGCGCGGCCATGTTCGTCACCAAAGACAAGGTATTCCATTACCGCAAGGCGTAACCTTCTCCCCTGCTTTTTGCGAAACGGCGAAAAGCAGGGGATTTTTTTGGTGATTCTGGCTCTGCCGCCGGGGCGAGAATCGTGCTAGAATGGGCATAGCTTTTATTCACCGTTTTGTGAGGAAGAACTATGACGTTATTTCTGACCAGCAGTCCCAGCGGCTGCCCCTTTGAGCCCGGCCCGGCCATTCCGGTACTGGACAGACGCAATCATTTTCTGGAAAACCTGCGGGCCGTGTGGCCGGACCACCCGGTGCGGGGCCTTGCCATCGCGGCAGACCCCCACGCTTACGCCCAGAACGACGAGATGTGCCGGGTATTTCTGCAGAGCTTTGCGGACGCCCACCTGCCCCTGACCGAACTTGTGCCCTGCGACGCCCGCAATCAGGAAGAGATCGGCACCCTGCTGCCCCGCAGCGGCTTTGTGATGCTGTGCGGCGGCCATGTGCCCACCCAGAACCACTTTTTTGCCCAGCTGGGCCTGCCGGGGCTGTTCCACAATTACCACGGCATCGTGCTGGGCGTGAGCGCCGGCAGCATGAACACCGCCCGGCTGGTGTATGCCGCCCCGGAGGAGCCGGGCGAAGCCGCCGACCCCGGCTACTGCCGCTGGCTGAACGGCCTTGGCCTGACCGAGACCCGCATCCTGCCCCACTACCAGTTCATCCGGGATCATGTGCTGGACGGGCAGAAGATGGAGGACATCGCCCTTGCCGACAGCAAAAAGCGGCATTTTCTCGCTTTGCCGGACGGCTCGTATATCCTGTGCGCCGACGGCAGCGAGGCGCTGTACGGCAGAGGCTGGTACTTTGCGAATGGGATGATGGAAGAGATCAACGAAGACGAAGATGTGTTGCCTTTACGGTAAAGCGCGACAAAAGCGGGGCTTCTACGGCAGCCTTGACGATTAAAATGGCCTCCGCTGCGCTCTGGCCATCATCAGTGGAATTATTATTTTTATTTACAGTTCCGAAACGCCTGCGGGCGTTTCGGAACTGCTTTTTCACGAAAGGGCTTGTAACGTCAAGCGGGCAGCCCATCCACAGTGCCGCTGTTTCCGTAGGAAACAGGCGCTGCAGATGCCGTTTTCCCTTGCGGCCTCTCTGGTGAAAATGCGACACCGGGCAGCCCGCAGGCTGCCCGGTGTCGCTCAATTTAAAATCATTTTCCGCTGAATATGCCCAAAGCAACGCGGCGGGCATTTTTGATCGTTCCACGTTCATTTCCGGCGCAGCCGGAACATCATCTGCCGCAGGCAGACATCATTGCGCATATAATGCGCACATCATTCCGCCGCAAGGCGGATAAAGGGCGCTATTGCGTTGGTGTCGCCGTGGCGGACGATGGAGTAGGTGATGTCGCAGTAG
>ERZ827522.2316-NODE-2316-length-13317-cov-3.920223_pt1 | contig 13317 bp, 8 predicted proteins | sample MGYA00519580_ERZ827522 | MGnify/ENA primary metagenome ERZ827522 (study PRJEB31778, sample SAMEA3449340) | human gut metagenome | biome: human gut; feature: human-associated habitat; material: faeces | place: United Kingdom | collected 2010/2012 ... | reverse complement strand
TTAAAGATTGAAAAAAGTACTGCGCATAAGTCTTACAAAGAAGGACAAAGCGGAGAATACAAGATCCGTGTAACACAGAGAAATGAGAATATGACAGCACATCAGGTAGTCGTAGAAGATCATTTTGAACAAGAAGGAATGGAGATTTCACAGATCCGTGTAAAATACAATGGGGAAGATATCACCAAGCAATGTGAGATCATAATAGATGAGAATCTTAGAAAATTTAAGATCATCACAGGAAAAGATGTCAGTGACAAAGATGAACTTCTGGTAATATATCAGACAGCATTTAAGAAGATGATCACAGGAGATATCAAAAACATTGCGGAAAGCTATAGTGATGATGCGGATAAAGTCAGAGATGATCAAGTGGTAGTAATGGAAGCTGTACAGCCAGCATTGATGATCACCAAGAAGGTTGATAAAACAACATATAAAGTTGGTGATATCTGCGAGTATCAGCTGGTTGTTACGCAGACGATCAAAGATGCGATCGCAAAAAATATTGTGATCGAAGATCAGCTTTCAAGAAATGGAGCTAAGGTGATCAAGAACAGCATTAAGATTTATGCACCAGATGGATCAGATATTACCAGACAGTGCACGATCACTGCAGGAGAAAATAAGTATGTCATTGAGACAGGAAAGAATTTATCTTATGATGAATCCATAAAAGTATCGTATCAGGTAAAACTAAAAGAAGCATCACTTTCTGGAAAGACATTAAAAAATACAGCGACAGGAAAAGCAGATTTTGTCAAACCAGTCAGTGCAGTACGTTTAGTGAAGATCAAAAAAGAATCGAAATCAACAGTGACAACGGGAAATAAAGCAGATCGATCCAATACTTCTGAATATAAAAGATCACCAGGAACAGGGGATGCAGCGAGCACACCAAAAACAGGAGATTCGTTTGATGAGAAATGGATTTTTGCATTGTTGGCAGCATCTTTAGGTGGAAGTTTTATATATTGGAAAAAGAAGAAAAAACACTAGTAATTCTAGGGACAAAGCCTTTACGAAACACTGAGGATAAGGTACAATGAAAGAAAAATGTTGGGAGTGACGTATATGGCAAAAGATTTTTTCGGACGTCTGGAAGAAACGATTCAGACCACAGGGAAAGCAGCGGCGCAGAAAGCTAAAGAAGTCGCAGATTCCGCAAAAAGACACAATGATCTAAGAGTCGCCAAGAGAGATTTAAATGATCTGTACCGTCAGGTGGGAGAGAAGTATTTTGAAGAACATATGGATTACCCACAGGCAGAGTATATTGATCTGTTTAATCTGATCGAGAAGCTTCGTGGAGATATCGAAATCCTGAAGCAGGAGATTGACGGAGGAGACGACGAAGCGGCGGAAGAAGATATCGAAGATATCGAGGAATAAACTATTAACAAACACAACAAAACAGTGAAAGAAGCTTGTAAAGATTTATCTTTATGAGCTTTTTTTCATTTAGGAGGAATTTATGATAGATACAATTGGAATGACAGATATTGGGAATGGGAGACCATCCAATCAGGATGCTTATCTGTTGCGTCAGAAGGAAAAGAACGGAAAGCTTTATCTGCTCGCAGTCGTCTGTGACGGCATGGGAGGTTTGAAAAAAGGAGAGATTGCCAGTCATTATATCGTGGAAGTATTAAAACAATGGTTTGATGAAACGTTGTTTGATGGATTAGAAACTATGGGAATTGATATGATCGAGCAGAATCTGATCGATCTGATCCGCAGGATCAACCAGAATCTTTTGTTAATGAGCCGTCGGATGGAAGAAACAAAATCCATGGGAAGCACATTAACCTTATTGTTTGTTGAAGAACATGAATTTTTTGTCTTAAATGTCGGTGATTCGAGAACTTACTGGTTTGACAGGGACCGTAAATTTGTAACGACAGATCACACTCTGGCAGAGTTGGAACTGCGTGCTGGACATCTCACAAAAGAACAGGCAAAAAAAGATCCGAGAAGACATATTTTGATCCAGTGTGTAGGTGTGACAAAAGATATCCGGATTGACTGTTACAAAGGCAGATTAAATCCAGGAATGGAGTTTTTATTATGTACTGATGGCTTTTATGGGCTGCTTGAGGAAGAAGAAATCTATCAGGTAGAGGCATCAAAAGAACAGATCAAAGAATGGGTGCAGAAATGTTTTCAGAAAGTAAAAAGAAGAGGAGAATTAGACAATCTGTCCTGTGTGATCGTCAAAGTTCCGAACAAGAAATAGGAAAGATTTATCACCAACGTTATCAAGTCCGAAAAATACTTGGAGAAGGCGGAATGGGTAAAGTTTTTCTTGCACTGGATCAAAAGACAGGAAAAGAGGTTGCTGTGAAGATCGTAAAGGATCAAAAACAGTGGGACAGGGAGAGGGTGAGGTTGCAAAAATTAAAACATACCAAAGGTGTGCCGGAATTATTTTTTGCAGGAAAGGAAAAGGAACTTTTTCTGGTGATGGAATATATCTCAAGTATCATAGCCGTTTCGGCACGAGATTCCATTTTGATGAAAAATTCAATGCATATGAATTGTAACATGGATTATTACAGCATCCTGTCCTGTATTTTCGATAGGAAAAATAGTTTGTACGCATTGAAAAATACCACACATTCTATTATCATAAAGGGGGAAAATGATTGAACACAAACGATGAGAAAATCCAATGGCATCCTGCATTTGATGCGGCATTGCAGATTGAACTTGGAGAAGAAACAAAGTATTTAGAATTTGATTCTGAACATTTGCTGTCGAAGAAGCCAATGCAGATCGATGTGTTAGTCAAAAATGAAAGACATGTAAAAATCCAGAAGAATATTGGGAGAATTTTCCGACAGTACAATGTTGTAGAATACAAATCGCCGGAAGATGACCTTAACATTGACGATTTTTACAAGGTGTACGCATACGCCTGTATTTATAAAGCCGACACGGAGACAGTAGACTTCATACCGGCAGCAGAGCTGACAATTACTTTTGTATGTTACCATTATCCAAGAACCATGCTTCAGAAATTGCAAAGAGATCGGCAGATAACAGTCGAAAATATGGAAAGCGGTATTTATTACCTTATGGGAGATGCAATTCCGATGCAGCTTATCATTGTTCCAAGATTATCTAAAACGAATAACTACTGGCTGAATAATCTTCGTAATGATTTAAAGTCAGGCGGCGAGATCAGAAATTTTATAGAGAAATATGGTGAAAATAAAAACTCAAAGTTATACCAGGCGCTGGCAGATACGATCATGCGCGCAAACTGGCAGGAATTAAAGGAGGAACGAAAAATGTGTGAAGCATTACGTGAATTATTTGCGGATGATCTGCGCGAATCGAGGGAAGAAGGAATTATGGAGGGCAGGAATGTTGGAAAACGCGAAGGCGAAGCTTCAAAAGTCATAGAAATAGTAATTAAAAAATATAAAAAAGGCTGCTCTGTAAAAGAAACAGCAGATATGCTGGAAGAACCCCAAACGTTAATCAAACAAATCTATGATGTGATCGGACAGTGTGCACCTGATTATAATGTAGAGACAATTTATAAGATACTTCTGGATAAAACTATATAATATGTAACATCCGTAGGCTGGAACAAGACTGGAAGACGGATTTTCACAACCTAGATATTACATGCCACACAGCCTTGGATAAATAAAAAATAGAACTGATTTGTTTTCAGGATTTTGGACGGAAAACAAATCAGTTCTATTTTTTATGTTTATAAATACTTTAGGCATGCAATACAACATAACCTGCAAAAAACCCGTAACACCACCCGAAGCGGCAGTTCATAATCCAAAAAGTCTTTGAAACAAAGAATAATATATTGAATTTCTTTGACTCTAAGACTATAATGAACATATATTCTTATTTTATAAGAACGAGTCTTGAAAGTTAGGAAAAAGTGCAATTATGATCACATATATTTGTCACAATAAAAATGACAAAACAGGTGAGAATCTGCCATGTACAAATAATCGATGTGAGACAAGTATATGTCCTGGTTGTGGCGGACGGGCAGATGCCATTTCAGAGATTTTCTGGTGTCCAGAATGTCAGGTGCCGATTTACGAGAAGACTTGTCCGGTTTGTGGACAGGAAGGCAAAAAGCTGACCAGTGATGTAAGACCGGTATTTCCGGAAGAACGCCTGCTTTTAGAAATCATTTTGGAAAAGCCGTTTGCATTTGAAAAAGATTCTGTCTGGAACGGCAACGGAAATAATTATTTTGTAAATGGGAAAAAAATTAAATTTTCTGTCAAAGATCTGAAAAATAAGGACGCAGACGCAATTCGAAAGCAATATGAAGAATTAAAAGCGCAGAATACTTATCAGTTTTTTGAAAAACAGATGGAACGTTTTATTTTGTGCAATAAAGAACGATATAACCGGATCGTGGAAGAGGCGAAGGGGTATATCAGAAGCATGACAGAGAATTTTGATATCACAGATATGTTTGTCTCGTTCAGCGGAGGAAAGGATTCTACTGTCACAGCAGATCTGGTGACACGTGCTTTAAGCAATCCACAGATCATGCATATTTTTGGAGATACGACGCTGGAATTTCCGTATACCTATGAATATGTTCAGAGATTCAGGAAGGATCATCCGAAGACACCTCTTATTTCTGCAAGAAATAAAGAAAAAGATTTTGAAGAATTATGTAAACTGGTTGGACCGCCAAGCCGTGTGATGCGGTGGTGCTGTACCATTTTTAAAACGGGAACGATTCAAAAAAGAATCAAATCTTTATATAGGGATAAAAATCAGATTTTAACTTTTTATGGAATCCGGCGCAGTGAATCGTTGAGCCGGAGCAAATACGAGCGGGAGTCTGACAGTCCTAAAATCACGAAACAGCGCATTGTTTCCCCGATCATTGACTGGATGGATTTTGATATCTGGCTGTACATCCTGACATCCGGGATTGATTTTAATGACGCATACCGTCTGGGTTATGCAAGGGTTGGATGCTGGTGCTGCCCGAACAACAGCGGCTGGTCGGAATTTTTGTCAAAAATCCATATGCATGAGCAGTCAGAGCGGTTTCGTACACTGCTGATCGATTTCGCCAGAAGTATCGGAAAAGAAGATGCAGAAGTATATGTGGATGACGGATTCTGGAAGGCAAGGCAGGGCGGTAATGGGGTAGCGTACGCACAGAAATCGGTGATCTCTTTTAAACCATGTGCCACAGAAGAGAATGCTTTCAATTACGAACTTCAGAAACCTGTCACAGAAGAATTATACGAACTTTTCCGTCCATTTGGATATCTGAATTTTGACATGGGCAATGCAAGACTTGGAGAAGTTTTTATTTTGAATAGAGCCGGAAAGATTCTGTTGAAATTGCAGGGAAGAGTTGGAAGCAGGAATCTGAAAGTGACGATCCTGGATCATAAGATCGCAGGTGCGTCCGACATGAAAACGGCAGAGGAACGTGTCAAATGTCAGCTTACAAAGTATCAGATGTGTATGGGATGCCTGGCATGCGAAAGTGTATGCCGTTTCAATGCACTTTCTGTGAAAGAAGAGAAAGATGGAAAAATCGACTACCGCATTTCAGATGAAAAATGCATGCGCTGTGGAGAGTGTGTGAACCACTTTATCGCAGGCTGTTATATGCGGAAAGTATTATCAATAAAAAGAGAGTAGGAAGGTGACGATCCTTGACAGAGAAAAATAAATACCGTTTTAAGGGGCATGAGAGCTTTATTCTCCGTGAGGGATGGCTGAACAAAGGATTATTTGAAATAGAGAAAAACGCAAAAGTTTTTTCCGAAAATTATGGAGCGGATGAACTGGGAGTTGGACCTAATATGGCAAAATCGATCCGCTACTGGCTTAAGACGATGAACCTGACGGAGGATAAGCCGAAGGAGGGAACAAAGCTCACAGAGCTTGGAAGAATCATTTTGACAGGAGATCCTTATCTTGAGGATATTTTTACGATATGGCTTTTACACTGTCAGATCGTAAAAAATTATGCACTGGCAACTGCGTGGGGACTGTTTTTTGATTCTTTTTCTTATGAGGAGTTTTCACGAAAACAGATGAACGATGAGATGACAGAACTTGCAGCGGATTATACAGATGGAGAAAAGTTTTCAGAAAAATCTGTGGAAGACGATTGTGATGCCATTCTCCGAATGTATGTAAAGAGAAAAGAGAAGCAGATGAATCCGGAGGAAAAGAACAAGAGCCCCTTCTGGAAATTAAATCTGATGAAAGCCTCAGGTGACCTGTTTGAAAAATGCCAGCCGGATCTGAATAAAGTACCTGAGGATATTATTTATTATCTTCTGAACGATCTTCTGCAGGAGCATGATTCGGTCCAGATCGACGAACTTCTGACCATGAAGGGTGGACCGGGAAAGATCATGAACTTAAAGAGAACCATGCTCATCGAATTGCTGGAGCGTCTGGAAAATCAGGACAAAATCATTATCAACCACACCGCAGGGCTGAATATGGTGTATTTAAATGAAAAAACAGATGGCAATTCTGTTGTAAGAAACTATTACGAAAAACATGGAGTGCATTATGAACCCTTTGATAAAACTGATACAAATTAATCATTCCTTTCAGAAGTCTGTTAATTTACAGCTGGATCTGGATAATTATGAACGCATTGGAAGTTATATTCCGACGCGTTCTTCTATTGCAATTTTAAAGCGTTATTGGAATATCGTATCAGGAAAATCAGGGGAGAGTGCCTCTGTTTTGATCGGACCTTATGGAAAGGGAAAATCACATCTGTTACTGGTACTTCTGGCACTGCTTCACGGAAGTATGGAACGGGATCAGGTGATTTTAGGGAAAATAGAAAAAATCGATCCACAGTTGACGGAAGAGATCAGACAGTGGATAAAGCAGGGGAATAAATATCTTCCGGTATTAGTGAATTCTGTTTCAGGCACAGATTTAAATCAGAGTTTTATTTATGCGCTTCAGCAGGCATTAAACCGTGAAGGGTTACAGAATCTCGCACCTGCGGATTATTATTCAGAAGCAGTTAAGGTTATTGAAAAATGGAAGAGAGAATATCCGGAAACATATGCGGCGTTTGAAAAGCTGGCAGAGCAGGCAGGATATGAAATGGCTGGGTTCTGTATGCGGCTTGAAAAGCAGGATCGGGAAAGTCTGGACTTTTTTACGGAAACCTATCCAAAACTGACGGCAGGAAGTCAATTCCAGCCGATGATGCAACTGGATACTGTCCGCATTTATCAGCAGATTAACAGAATTTTGGTGGAAGAAAAAGGTTTTGCCGGCATGTTCCTCGTTTTTGATGAATTCAGTAAATATTTGGAGGGACATGGAGCAGAGTATTTTTCAAATGATATGAAAGCTTTGCAGGACATGTGCGAGCTGGTGAACGCTTCAAAAGGACAGATGATATTTACACTGGTTGCGCATAAAAGCATTCATGATTACGGAAAAACCATCGATAAATCGGTCAAGAATTCTTTCCGTGGTGTGGAGGGCAGAATCAAGGAAATTGATTTTGTCGTATCAGCACAAAATAATTATGAATTGATCGCAGATACCATTGAGAAAAAAGAGCCAGAGTTTTCAGAGGCATACAAAGAGTGGGAAAATCAGTCTGTCTATGGAGACATTGTGGAGAAAACATATTATGTGCCATGCTTCCAAAAGCTTTTTGCAGAGAATGAATATCTGGAAACACTTGGAAAAGGATGTTATCCGTTATTGCCGTTGACGGCTTATGCACTGCTTTGCATTTCGGAAAAAGTGGCGCAGAACGAGCGGACAATTTTTACATTTCTGGCGGAAGAGGAACAGGGCAGTTTAAGCTGGCTTTTGCAAAAAGGAATAGAGGACTTTATCGGAATCGATAAAATTTATGATTATTTTAAAAATCTGTTTCGGGACAATACGGATCTTCCGCAGATCCATAATGAATGGATGAAAGCAGAATATGCGATTTCACAAGTGTCAGAGGATCTGGAAATCCGGATACTAAAGACGATTGCGATTATCCGGATGATCCATAAAGAGGAAGAACTGCCTGCAAAAGAGGAGATATTCAGACTTTCACTGGGATGTGAAGAAAAAGAATTTCAACATGCAATGCAGCAGTTAGTGGAGAAAGATCTGATTATATATAGAAAAAGCCTTGGGGTGTATGCGTTCCGTTCTAACGTTGGGGTTGACATAGAAAAAGCAATCGAAAGCCGCATGGGAGAATTGGAAAGCAGATTTGATCTGTGCAGAAGCCTTATGGATAGCGCAGAGATGGACTACGAACTGCCGAAGCGGTATAACCAGAAATTTGCAATCACCAGATATTTTCAGTATGAGATCATGCTGCTTTCGGATTTCCTGAAACTGGAAAACAGTGCATATTTATTTGAAGAAAAATTTGCAGATGGAAAAATTTTACTCCTCATTTATGAAGATGAAACAGATGTGTCTGAGGTACAAAAACATTTGCAGAAATTAGCGGATGACAGACTGATCGCACTGGTATCAGACCATAAACTGTCAGTCAGAAATCTTGCTTTAAAATATGAGGCAGTCAGAAGCCTGAAAACAGATGAAAAATTTATCGAAGATAATGTGGTACTGCTTCAGGAATTAAATTTGTATGAGGATGATATTGTTTTTGAGATAAATACAGTGTTAGAACAGGATTTTTCACCGGAAAGCCGGAACACAGCTGTATTTGGAGGAAATGGAGAAACAGTGGTCTGCGCAAATCCAGCGGACTGGAACGATTATTTAAGCAGTGTATGTGAAAAATATTATGGGCATTCTCCTAAGGTAAATCATGAACTTTTGAATATCGGGTGTGTTGGTGCCCAATATAAAAAGGCAAGGAATCAGGTCATTAAAAATCTTTTGAATGAAAATGACTGCGCAGGATATAGGAAAGGTACCAGTCCGGAAGCGATGGTATATCGTGCAGCATTTGTCCACACAAAAAATGATGAAGGATGCAATCGTGTCTGCAATGAGATCGAGAGATTTTTTGAACAATGTGCAGGAGAAAAACATTCTTTTGAAACATTATATAAATGTCTGCAGGGAAAAGATTATGGTGCAAGAAAAGGGATCATACCTTTATTTCTGGCAAAAAAGCTGGCGGATACAGAAGGAACGGCCGTTATATATCTGAAAAATAAAGAATTAGAAGTTTCTTTTGATACGTTAAATAACGTGAATGAGTTCCCGGATAAATATGAATTATACATTGAACCGGAGACAGCTGCAAAAGACTGGTATTTAAAAGAATTAGAGCAGATTTTCTGCGAGAGGGGAGACTTTACACTCTCAAAACAAAGCCGGATCAATGGAATCGCGGCATGTATGCAGAAATGGTATCGTTCATTGCCGCAATATACGGTAGTTACAGATCATTATTCAAGTGAGAACATTTTAATTGTAAAAGTACTCAGAAGTTTATTAAAGCGTGCAGAGATAAATCCGAGGGAATTGATTTTTGACAGAATTCCAGATGGGATGGAAACAGATGATTATGAACAGGCAATTGTGGGGGTAAAAAATGCTGTCTCGGAGATGAATGGAAAGCTGGATGAACTTTTAACACAGATCAATATCCAGATCAAAAAAGAATTTCATGTGGAAAAAGATACGAATCTGAAGGCATGCCTCCTCGAATGGTACGAGAGACAGAGTCATGCTTCAAAACAGTACATATTAAGTACTGGAATCAGTAAATTCATGTCTTATTTAGATCAATTAGCGACAAATGATGAAGAAGAAATTGTGCGGAAACTGAGCCGGATCGTAACAGATATGTATGTGGAAGACTGGAACGATACTTCTATTGTGCAATTTCAGGAAGAACTGCATCAGATACGTATTGAAATTGAGAATATCCAGGATGCCTCTGCTGCCACTGACAGTAAGAGCAGGTTTATTCTGCAGGATGCAGAGGGAAATGAGGTTATGAAGTATTTTGATGCAGAAATTACAGATTCTACCAGCATTTATCTGCAAAATATGATCGAGGAAGCACTGGATGATTTTGGTGATACGCTGGAGATGAACCAGAAAGTAGCAGTTCTGGTTCAGGCGATCAGGAAGTTATTGTAGAAGGTGGGCAGAAAGAGACCGGATCATTACGAAAAAGATGTGGAGTACAGATATGGAAAAAGTATATTACTTTGATAATGCGGCAACGACATTTCCAAAACATGAAAATGTATATAAGGCAATGGATGAGGCAAACCGGGATTACGCTGTCAATGCCGGAAGGGGCGCCTATGCGCTTGCTAGGAAAGCTTCTGAAGTTATCAGTGAAACAAGACAGCAGATCATGGAATTGACGGAGACAGAGAATGTAGCAGAGGTTGTATTTACAGCCTCTGCTACGCTTGCATGTAACGAGATTTTTGGTGGAATAGACTGGAAAAAAAAACGGACTGTGTATGTTTCGCCATTTGAACATAACGCAACTATGCGGAGTTTATTTTTATACCAGAAGAGGTATGGTTTTTTGATCACAGAACTTGCTCTCGATGAAAAAGGAATGGAACTGGATCAGGAGAAAATCAGATTTCAGTTCATGAGAGAAAAACCGGATCTGGTAGTGATGTCTCATGTGAGTAATGTTACAGGTTATATTCTTCCGGTGGAAGAAATAGCAGCGTCAGCCAAAGAATATGAAGCAATTGTAGTTGTGGATGGTGCACAGGCATTAGGATTGGTTCCTATTTCGCTTAAAAATAGTCCGATTGATTTTTATGTGTTTGCAGGGCATAAAACTTTGTATGGTCCATTTGGAATCGGAGGTTTTATCTATCATTCCAAATATAGATTAAAACATATGATTGCCGGGGGAACCGGAAGTGATTCACTGAATCTGGAAATGCCGGAGGAAGGAACGGTTGGCTATGAACCCGGAAGTCCGAATATTGTGGCAATTGCAGGATTGCACGCATCCATGGAAGAGAGAATGACATATTTGAAAGAAAATGCAGATTACTTTTTGGACAGAGAAAAAGAAATGACGGAGTATCTGATACGACAGTTGAAGAAGATTTTCGGAGTGACTCTGTATTTACCAGAACATCTGGAAAATCACGCCGGAATCGTGTCTTTCAATGTAGAAGGCTATCAGGCAGGGGAAGTGGGAATGATCCTGGATCAGGACTATCATGTGGCAGTCCGGACTGGTTACCAGTGTGCACCGCTCATTCATAAATATCTTGGAAGTGTGAGTTATCTTGGAGTGGTGAGAGCGAGTGTGGGACGGTTTACGACGAAAGAAGAGATTGATGTGCTTGTGGATGCAGTCAGGGAAATTGCGGAAGGATAAGGAGAGGGAAAGTTATGAAAAATGATACAAAAACAAATTTGAAAGAAATGATTGAATTAATACAAAAACAGGAGTTGTTATTACCGGATTTTCAGAGAGGTTTTGTATGGGATATAGAAATGCAGCAAAGACTGGTTGCATCTGTATTAACTAAAATGCCAATAGGAAGCATTCTTGTTTTGGAAGCAGATACAGAGGATTTTGGATGTAGGATTTTAGGCAGAAAAGATGAAGTGGATACATCTGGTGGAAACAGAAATGTAAATGTGCTATTAGATGGACAACAGAGAATGACAGCATTAGCGAATGTATTTTCGAACCAGCTATTCTATGATTATTCCGGTAGTGGAAAGCTAATGACCGATTATAGGAGACTAATTTCGGTTGATCTGCAAAATCGTTTCTTTCTGCGGATACCATCGGTAGAGAACCTGGATGAAAAAGAAGACTGGTTTCATTTGAAAGAATTACAGTTTGCGATGACCAGTCCGGAAAGTGATGTTCCAGAGTTTTTGACAGGGGATATCAGAGAAGATATTGTATATTTTTCTTATGATGAAAAAACACAGGAAGTCTATGCGCCACATGCTGAAAAACCACAGAATATAGGAAATTTTTGTTTAAAAGAAGATTATTATTATATTCCTTTGTTTTTATTGATTAATAACAGAAAAGGGGATTCAAGTAATGAAACCCGTTTGAAAAATATTTTAAAGGACATCGTAACAAGAGTGGTGCGTTACCGTATAGAGAAAGAATTTGATATTTTAACAACGGAAAGTCAGAAGCAGGAATTTGTAAATAAATATATTGAAGATGACTATAAGGGAGAAATTATCAAGGCAGAGAAAGTGGATCGAAGTGAACTTGAAGAAAGCTGGATCAGTATGGGAGAAACCCATTGGGCTGATAAGATGAAGCAATATCTGACATGTTGTATATCGAATTTGGATCTTCACCAAATTGTAGTGTCAAAATCAGATAGAAACAGAGCTATTGATATTTATGAAAACTTAAATATAGGTGGCATATCGTTAAGCACATTTGAATTAGTTTTAGCTAAAGCTGCAAAAAAGAAGCTTGCAAGTAATAAGAATCTTTTTGATTTAATCGTTGATGATATACAGCGGACGAAAAAATACGATGAAAAAATTGTCCCAGACAGGATGAAGAAATATTACAAATGTTTTATAGATACAATTGGAATGTACTCGGCATCGGATAGACTCGGATGTTTTGATGAAAAAAAGAATCAATTGAATAAAAAATATACAGATATTTTTTTGAATGTATTGTCTCTGATTTGTTATGTTCCTGATTATCAGAAAAATAGAGTGGAGTTATCTTATATTAAGAGAGACAAAATATTGTCGTTAACATCGGATGAAATCTGTAACAATTATGGGAAAGCATGTAAAGGAATAGATAGAGCATGTTTCTTTTTGCAAGTGAGATGTGGAATTAGAAAAATACAGGAAATAAACTATAATCTCATGCTTGTTTTATTAGGATACATATTATCAAATGACAGTTTCTATGAGAACGAAAATATAATAAATATATTAGAAGCGTGGTATTGGTGTTCCATATTTTCAGGAAGATACGATAAAGACCAAAGCGAAAATATTATCGAAGACATCAATCATGTCTTAAGTATAATTAAGAATCCGGAAGATAAGAACTGGATTCAGGATATGAAAAAAAATGTGTTTCATATGCAGGGCTTTTCTGATAAAGAGACATTGCTAATGAAAACAAGTGTAATTCCAAAAGCAGTTGTAAGAAAGACATTATGTCAGTTTTATCTGGCAGAAACATACACGGATTTAATGACGGATGCAGAGATACAGGTGTTTTCAGATGTGTGTGACAAATTAGAGGAGCATCATATTGTTCCTGTAGGTACATTAGACAGTACATATAAGGGAATGGAAAAGAAACGCAGGGATGATAAAAAGAATGTCTTTAATTCTCCATTAAATTTTATTTATATTACAAAAGAT
>ERZ827522.2313-NODE-2313-length-13342-cov-5.765109_pt1 | contig 13342 bp, 10 predicted proteins | sample MGYA00519580_ERZ827522 | MGnify/ENA primary metagenome ERZ827522 (study PRJEB31778, sample SAMEA3449340) | human gut metagenome | biome: human gut; feature: human-associated habitat; material: faeces | place: United Kingdom | collected 2010/2012 ... | reverse complement strand
CGGCCAAGTGCCGGTCCAGTTGGCACGGGTGAGCATATTCATCTCGTCATAACCGTAGTAGGTCATGTCGGCAGAATCCAGCTGGTTGGTGATCTTCTCGCCGGTCACAGCAGAGATGGAGTAGGTCTCGGTATCGGTCACACCGTTGGTGTAGGTATAGGTGAAAGCGGTGTCGCCGTTGGCGGTCATGCCGTTGGCAGTGGTGTAGCCCTTGGCAGCCAGAACATTGTTCACAGCATCGTGGGCATTGCGTGCGGCGGTCAGGTAGTAATCACCGGCCTCCAGAATATAGGTCTGTGCCACATTCTCGTCGTAGCAGGCCAGCTCGCTGCGGGGTACGTTGATGGTAACAGTCTCGCTTTCGCCGGGGGCCAGCAGCTGGGTCTTGCCAAAGCCGCACAGCTCCACAGAAGCCTTTTCGATGCCGTTTGCCTTATCGTACTCGGTATAGGGGGACTGGAAGTAAGCCTGCACCACTTCCTTGCCTGCCACAGAACCGGTGTTCTTCACATCCACGCTGATGTTGAAGCTGTCGGTGGCTGCATCGTAGGAGGACTGGAAGTTGGACCAGTCAAAGGTGGTGTAACTCATGCCGTAGCCAAAGGGATAGGCCACGGTGGAGGCGTAGTCGTACTCGCCCACGTTCTGGGTACCCATGACCACATCCTCGTAGCGGGTCTCGTAGTAACGGTAGCCCACATAGATGCCTTCCTGATAGGTGGTGTAGTAACCGTTGCCGTCCAGACCGCCGTTTGCAACAGAATACCACTTGCTGGTATCCTTCTCGTCATAGTTGGTGTACTGGTTTGCATAGTAGTCCACCAGACCGGGTGCGGTGGTGTTGTCGTAGCAGTAGGTGTCCACCAGATGGCCGCTGGGGTTCACATTGCCGGCCAGAATATCTGCCACGGCATTCAGGCCGTAGGAGCCGGTGTAGCCGATCCACAGAGCGGCGTCCACGCCGTACTCGGGATCATTGAGGAAATCGCACTCCATGGCGTTGGTGGAGTTGATCAGCACGATGGTGCGTGCAAACTCCTCCTTGGCCATCTTCAGCATATCCTTTTCTTCGTTGGTCAGGGACAGCACATTGGTGCCATCCACAAAATCGCCGTACTCCAGATCAGCACCCTCACCGGCCACACGGGAGAGCATCACGATCGCAGCATCGCCGTAGGAGGCAAAGCTGGAGCGCACATCGGCGATGTTTGCACCGGCTGCCGCATCCGCAGCCTTGACGTTCGTGCTGTACAGGGAGACAGGCACTTCGTTGATGTGCCATGCAGAGCGGTCACCCAAACTGGTACCCTTGCTGGGAGAGCGGACATAGTCCTTGCCTGCACCGTTGGTGTAGAAGTCCCACAGCACAGGGTTCACCTCAAAGCCAACAGCTTCCAGAGCCTGCTTCCATGTGGGAGCCTTGGAGGTGTCGATATCGGCAGAGCCGGTACCGCAGGTCACAACGTCCACGCTGGAATGGCTGAGCGTAGACACCTTGCTGCCCGCAGCCAGAGGCAGCGTGTTGTTATCGTTCTTCAGCAGTACAGCACCCTCACCGGTAAGCTGCTCTGCAATTTCCTTATCGTGTGCTTCCAGCTCTTCCACACTGCTGAAATCACTCTCGTAATACACAGCACTGTCGTCCTTGCCCACGGTCTTGTGGGTGGGGGTCTTCAGTGCAATGTTCACGGCCTGTGCACTGGCAAATGCCAGATTGGAACCGATGCAGGCACCGGCGAACAGTACCGTAAAAAGCACCGTAAGGATGCTCCACAGTACAACGCCAGAGCCTTTCTTCTTGCCCTTCTTCATGTTGTTCTCCTTTTCTTGTGTGTGTCGGCGATCGCCGCAGGCTTTTTCATGGCCGCTGTGGCGCAGCCATTTTCCAAAGTCAGTGGCAGTTTATTCCAAGGTGTGGACCGGTGCTCAGACCCAGTTCGCACTCTTCGACTTGGTTTTTACCAGCTTGTAGCTGGGGTTCGGGGCCGCCACGCTGCGGAAGCAGGCGGTGTCGATGCAGTCGCCTGCAACGGCTTTCAGCTCCACCTTTCCGTGCAGCGGCACGCGGAACTTAAAGATATGCTCCCCGGTCTGCTCTGCCAGCTTTTTGCCGTCCGCATACAGGGTAACGGATTTCTGGTTGGAGTAGACCTTGACCTCGATCTCCTTCTCGGTGCGGTCGGTGAACCGCTTGGAGCAGATATGAACGAAGTTCTCCTCGCTCCACCACGCTTTATAGAGGTAAAAGCTGTCCTTTTTGGTCTTTCGGTCAAAGGTGACCAAACCCTTGTGGTTCATGCCCGGCTCGCCGCCCTGATCCCGGGCGTCTGCTGCAAAGTCGAACATATTCCAGACATGGGTCGCCCACAGCCACGGGTGACGGTCAAAGCACTTCAGCATGTACTCGTGGTACTTGGCCTGATACTCCTCGGTGTGGTCGCCCCGGCGGGGATGGGCACTGTGGAGGTTGGGCATACCCTCGGCACCGTACTCAGAAAAGCCCAGCGGACGGTTGGGGTATACCAGATGGAAAAAGCCCATCCACAGGTCATTCAAAAACAGCCCCGGCACATACCAGCCCAGATACAGGTTCCAGCTGACAAGGTCGGTGATGTGCGCCACCGGGTTGAAGGGGCCGCACATGGCGTAGCAGGCCAAGGTGGTCAGGCGGGTGGGGTCCATCTTGTGGCACAGCTCGTTGAGCACCCGATGGTTATCCAGCATATCCGCCTTGTCCTTGGTGGAAATGGTGATTTCGTTGGACACACCCCAGCAGACGATGGAGGGGTGGTTGTAGTTCTGGTGGATCAGCTCTTTCATCTGGCTGATGGTATTTTCCCTGCCATTGGGCAGGTGCTCAGAGATATAGGGGATCTCTGCCCAGACCGCCATGCCGTACTTGTCGCACAGGTCGTAGAAATACTGATCGTGCTGGTAGTGCGCCAGCCGGACGGTGTTTGCACCCAGCTCCCGGATCAGCGCCATATCCTCATCGTGCATCTCCCGGGTGATGGCATTACCCAGCCCCTTGCGGTCCTGATGGCGGGAAACTCCGTGGAGCGGGTAGGGCTTACCGTTGAGGAAAAATCCTTTTTTTGCATCCACAGAGAAGCTGCGCAGCCCCACCTTGGTGGTCACTTCGTCTACCGGCTTGCCGTCCTGCATCAAACGGACGATGCAGGTGTACAGGTAGGGGTCCTTCACGCCGTTCCACAGGTGGGGAGCATCCAAATGGAGGGAAGCCTTTGAGCCCTCGCCCTTTGCAACGGTGCTGCCCTCGGCATCCAGCAGTTCCACCACAACAGTGCCCTCGCCTTCCACCAGCGTTTCCACCTGAATGTCGGCGCTGCCCTCTTTCAGATCGGGGGTGATTTTCACGCCGGTGTCGCCAAAGTGACCCAATGCAATGTGGTTTTTGTTCACCACCAGCAGGCTCACATCCCGGTAGATGCCGCCGTAGAAGGTAAAGTCTGCTTTCTGAGGGTAAACGCGGTCGTTGACGCTGTTGTCTACCTGCACCGTGAGCTGGTTTTCTGCCTGCAGCAGCTCCGTGATCTCTGCCCGGAAGGTGGAGTAGCCGCCGTCATGGGTGCAGAGCTGTTGACCGTTCAGCAGCACGGCAGCGCTGGAATTGACGCCCTCAAACTGCAGCCAGACCTGCTGCTGTGCCGGGTCAAAAACCGGTGCTGCAAAGCTGGTGCGGTAGGTGCAGGTACCCCGCCAGTAATCGTTACCGCCGTCCTGTCCGTCCACGGCGTTCCAAGTGTGGGGCAGTGCTACGGCAGCGGTCACGCCGTCCGGGCCGGTGAACTGCCAGTCCTTCATAAGCTTTGCAATACTACGCATCCGATTCCTCCTGTTTTTTGCTGTGCTCCGGTAATTTTTCCGTACATTTTTCTTTCGTTGTTATTTTATCAAAGCGACCGCATTTCGCAAGATGCCCGCGAAAATCGGTCGTCATGCGTGCGCATTCGGTTTTTGACTTCCAAATGTGAACCGATATATTTGTATATTTTTCACAAACAGATGTATCCAACAAGCCACAAAAAGAAAGCCGCCGCAGGACTTCCGTTTTCGGAAATTCTGCGGCGGCTGCCGTTTCCTTAACTTATTTTTGCAGCGGAAAGATGATCTTTTCCGCAAAGAATTCGCCCTGCTCTTCCAAAGTCAGCGTGCCTTTATATTTCTGTACGATACGCCGGATCACCTTCAGCTCATACTGTGCAGAACGGTTTGCCTGCTTTTCCGGCGGGCGCAGCGGACTGATGATATTCACCACCACAAAGCCCTGCCGCACACAGACCAGCAGGTCGATGACCCGGCACTCCGGGCGGGCGGTCTGCACCGCGCTTTCCACAGCATGATCCAACGCATTGGCAAACAGCGCGTACAAATCCCCTGCCTCGATAAAGCCCAGACAGCTGCCGTTTGCCACGGCATTCAGCTGGATGCCCCGGGACTCGCACAGCAGGCTCTTCTCGGTCAGCACCACATCCAGCACCTCGTTGCCGGTGTTGCGGTTCGCGTCATAAAGGCGGGCTGCGCGCTCGGCCTCCTCGATGCGCTCCGGCGGCACCGCTTCAGGCGACAGCTTGCGGAGATTGGCGATCTGCACCTTCAGTTCATGGCAGCGCTTATTGATGATCTGCACATTCTGCCGGGCAACCTGATACTGCTGACGCTGCCGCTCGTACAGCAGGTTCAGGGCATTCATCTCTTTTTCCATGGCAGATTTCTTGAACAGCTCACTTTGAAAATACAGCAGGGTGATAAAATAGAACTGCCCGATCAGAATGGTGGCTATAACGCTCCGCGGAAACTGTTCCGCGCGGAAATTGTCCAGCACCGCTGCCTGTACCATGAACAGGATGCCGATAAAAAATGCGCTGAATAGCTGCCGGGGACCGATATGATACTCTCCTTTATAAGGCAGCTGCCGTGCCAGCAGGAGATACACTGCCGCAAAGAATACCGCCCCGGACAGCAATTGTACCAGAACCGCCCAAGGGGAAGCCATGTTCAGCGGGCGTCCATACCGGGCAAATTGCAGCTCTAGAAAGCACCAGCCCTCGTAGGCGCACTGCGCGATAAGCAGACTCCACACCGCACAGTACATCGCCCCTTTTTTATTGATATCCGTGCACAGGTAGATCATCCCGCCCAGCAGCGCAAAAAAGGAGATATAAAGCACCAGCAGCAGAAGCTGCTGCTGCCATAGTGTTGTGGACTGTGCCAGCGGGTCCAGCAGCTGCGCCAGCAAAAGCAGTGGAAACAGCATCCCGCAGGCGCGCGCCCAGAAATGGGAGCGATGCCGCAAGGGCAGACAAAAGACCAGTGCTGCACCCCAGCGCAGCAGCGCCCGGAGCAGGCTGTTCAGCAGGGATGTGGTCACAGCACACCTCCCATGTAGGACGCCACCGCAGTAAGAAAGGCCGTGCGCTGCCGCCGGCTGATCTCCAGCCGGTCGTCTTTCACAAGGGCAAAGTCGCTTTCAATGCCCTTGACGTAGGCCAAGTTGACCAGATAGCACTGGTTGCAGCGGACAAAATGGTACTCTGCAAGCTGTTTTTCGGCGCTTTGCAGGCTGGCGCGCACCGCAAATTCTCCTTTGGCGGTGTGGTAGTACAGCATCCGGCTGTGGGTCTCCAGATAATAGATATCCGCAGTATCCAGCAGCTGGATGCCGCCGCCCGCCAGCTGCAACACCACCTGACCGCCTCTGCGCCGCTGCACCCGCTGGATGGCGCGGGAGAGCTTTGTGCAGAACTGATAATAATTCACCGGCTTCAGCACATAATCCAGTGCGTCCACCTCGTACCCTCGGATGGCATACTGCGCCATGTTGGTCACAAAGACCAGCACCACCTCCGCATCCACTGCCCGGATGGCTTCGGCAGCGCCAAAGCCGTCCAGCCGGGGCATCTCCACATCCATAAAAATGATGTCGAACCCCGGCGTATAGTGCTCTGCGATTTCGGAGCCGTCTGTAATGAGGCTGATCTCCACCTGTACTCCCTGCTCCTCGGCATATTGCCGGACGAACCGGTTCAGGCATTCCCGTGTTTCATCCTGATCCTCCACGATTGCGATCCTGAACATTCTTCCCCCACCTTCTCTCTGCGTCTGATTGCCGTATCACTCTTTTTATTGAAACACACTTTTCCGTGAAATGCAATGGAAAACCTTGTTTGAAACAAGGCTGTTTTTAGACGCCTGTCTTGTAGGAAGCGGTCAGACTCGCACAACGCAAGCTTCCTTCCGCAAAGCAAAAAGGCAGGATACCATCGCCGTGATGATACCCTGCCTTTGATCGTTTACCGCTCCGTTGCGTAAACGCAAACCTCCGTAGACAAAAAAACACACCTGAACCCCAGACCCCCTGCGTGTGATGCATGATATCTTTTTGATTTTTAGAGCGATAATTCGTCAAATCGAAGTGATTTGCTACAGATTTGCTACAAACGGCAGTTTTTCGACTTGCATCAGTAACCTGTTTTTTATATTCTCACTGGCCAAACTTTCAACTCCTATACTCTCCCCTCGCCAAAAAAGTCTCAAATGTTTTGTGTGGTTTGATGATAGTATTTTCAGTTGACGTATGATACACTGAATTTTAAGGAGTTATTCAGTTGTACTGTGACTACTTATCTAAGCATTTTTACGGACACCAAATCTTGCATACAAAAATGCGAAATCTGCTTTGAATGGGGTATTTGCTTATGTTTAAAATCAACAATCTGGCAAATCAGACAAGTCACATCGTCACCGAACAGAAGGGTATCTTTTCCATTGTTGAGCACAATGTCGATTTCTCCGTAGCGCCCTGCAATGCAATGGAAGAATACTATATGAGCCAGATGAATGTCAAACGGAAACAGGCCATTGCCAATCTCAACGGAAAAGTTGGGCTTGTTCTCCAAGCGGGCGCAATGCAGTACATTGTTGGCAACGTGCAAGCAACCACCGGATTGAAGGGTGTTGGCGACTTCTTAGGCAAAATGGTAAAAAGTTCCGTCACAAAAGAAAGCGCAATCAAGCCGGAGTACGTCGGAACGGGTGTGCTCGTGACCGAACCCACCTATAAATATCTTCTGACCGAAAATGTCGGTGACTGGACAGGCGGTCTTGTAATGGAAGACGGCATGTTCCTGGCCTGTGAATCCACTGTCAAGCACGAGATTCAGGCACGCTCCTCGCTTTCTTCTGCAGCACTCGGAAATGAAGGACTCTTCAATCTACGGCTTGCTGGCAATGGTGTATGTGTACTGGAAAGCAATGTTCCCCGTTCGGAAATCGTAGAAATCGACCTTCAAGACGACGTTTTAAAAATTGATGGCAGCTTTGCAATTTGCTGGTCCGGCAGTCTCAGCTTTACGGTTGAACGTTCCGGAAAAACCTTGCTTGGTTCTGCCGCATCCGGTGAGGGTCTGGTAAATGTTTATAAGGGAACCGGCAAAGTATGGCTTGCTCCATTAACGCCTTCTCAATCACTGGTTAGCGCAACGCATGCAAAAAATGCAAAGTAATTGACCACCTGTTCTTATTGCTTTCACTGTTTTACTTCTTTACAGCATCATCTTTGAAAAAAGCTCTTGGCCTTTAATATAGAGGTCAAGAGCTTTTTTGCTTGCCGCTGAACTTCTGTTTCAGGAGGTCGTCAGCGTATTTGTTTTCGGACACCTTGCTGGGGTTGTGGTAGGTCTCGCCGTCAATTTCGATTGCAATTTTGGACTCAGGAGATTCCAACGCAAAGTCGATATAGCGGTGCCGACCATAGATGTCCACGCAGGGGTACTGGACCTGCAGATTTGCGGTCTTTTCTGGGCCAAAAGCCTCACAGAAAAGCTGTACAAACAGCTCCTCTGCACGGCTGTTGACACCGGTTGCTTTTGGCTCCATGATGGTCGCCTGTTATTTTAAACCTTATCACCTTTTAGAGGTTTTGACAATCTATAATAAATCACTTTTATTTTACTCCTGCAACCAAACGAAAGCAATGCACGGGTTGCACTGCATCAGTCTCTTTTTATTGTAGCATCATAACCTGTATGCTCTCTCAGACAGTCCCGTTTTGCTGGGGAAGCTGCAGGCACTTTTACAGTATCAATATGACCGCATTGATTTTATTGACGAACCTGTGGATGTGGGCTTTGCTTGTCCGCTGGACCTGCACTGCACCTATACCCGCGACCAGCTGCTGGTGGCGCTGGACTTTTTGAAGCCTGCCACTGTCCGCGAGGGCGTGAAGTGGCTGCCGGAAAAGCAGCTGGACGTGTTCTTTGTGACCCTGAACAAGGCAGACAAGGATTACTCCCCTACCACCATGTACAAGGATTATTCCATCAACGAGAGCCTGTTCCACTGGCAGAGCCAGAGCACCACCGCCGAAAACTCTGCCACCGGGCAGCGCTACATCCATCACCGGGAAAAAGGAAGCCGGGTGCTGCTGTTCGTGCGCGAGTTCAAGGCAGATGCCCGTTTTGGCGGTGCAGGAGCGTATACCTATCTGTGCCCGGTGCAACCAGCCCATCAAGAGGGTCAAGCTGAAGGAGGACGGCTCCATCATGCAGGCGGCAGAGTTTGCAGCTCCCCATGAGGGAATGTGCGCAGACTGCTACAAAGCCACCAGATTGAACGTAGCATAATAAAACTGCTCTATTTCGATGTCACTTAATTCTTGTATGATTCTATATTTCATGGTACACTTACAGTAGTGAGTTCTGAAAGCTCTCCTCTGTGAGCGGAAAGGAGCATTGCATGAAAGATTTGCAGTTTCCTGTCGGAATCTCGGATTTTGCCGAGATGCGCAACAACGGATACTATTATATCGACAAAACAAATCTGATCGTTGACCTCCTTGATAAAGGGCCGGTTGAAGTAACTCAAATTACTCGCCCTCGCCGCTTCGGAAAGACTCTTGGCATGAGCACTCTCGCAAATTTTCTGAATATCCGCAAAGACAGCAAGCAACTGTTTAAGGGATTGGCGATTTCCAAAAATACAGAGCTTTGCAAAAAATGGATGAACCAGTGTCCTGTGGTATTTTTCTCTTTCAAGGACACGGATGGTCTGACCTTTGAAAGTGCCTATGGAATGCTGTGCATGAAACTGGCATTTGCATTTCAGGATTATCAGTTTCTTTTGGATGACGCTGCTATTTCCGACGATGACAAAGGCATCTTTAAGCGGATTCTGGGACGCACTGCATCCATGGATGAAACAAAAAGCTGCTTTTTGCTATTGACCCGGATGCTGGAAATCCACTTCAAAAAATCGGCGGTCGTCATTCTGGATGAGTATGATGTTCCCATTGCCAAAGCCAGCAGCAACGGATATTATTCGCAGATGCTGGACGTGATGCGGGCTATGATGAGCACCACACTCAAAGACAATACTTCGCTTGACTTTGCTGTTATTACCGGCTGCCTGAAAATTGCAAAAGAAAGCATCTTTACCGGGACGAACAATTTTGTTTCGGATACGATTCTTTCTCCCCGGTTGAGCGAATCCTTTGGTTTTACACAGGCAGATGTAGATCAAATGCTGAAAGATGCTGGTCTTGAATCGCAGTCTGCTGAAATCAAGGCATGGTACGACGGTTATCATTTTGGCGATGCAGACATTTATTGTCCGTGGGACGTGATCAGTTATCTGCGGGATTTCAAGTATGGTGTAGCACAGAAGCCGAAAAGCTATTGGAAAAACACCAGTGATAACGCTATCATTCGCTCTTTCATCGACTATGCAGGTGACAATATCACCACAAAGCTCGAAACGCTGATGGCTGGCGGCTCCATTGTCCAGCACATTGAAGAAAACCTGACCTACGATTATCTGCACTCCTCTGAGGAAAATCTTTGGAGTGTGCTGTATCTGACAGGCTATCTGACCAAGGTGCGGGATAAGGATCTGACGGATTCGCTGCCGGATGGCTGCTCTGCGCTGATGATTCCCAATGCAGAGATTCGGGAAATTTTTGAAACCACTGTAAGCAAATGGTTTGACGACAGCGCTAAGGCATGGAACCGCAGCCCGTTGTTTGATGCCGTCTGGAGCGGAAACAGCGAAGCTCTGACAAAAGAAATGACCAAGCTGCTGCGCATGACCATCAGCTACCACGACTACCGGGAGGATTTTTACCACGCTTTCCTTGCAGGCATCTTTACTGGTGCTGGCTATGTGGTGGAATCCAACAAAGAGCATGGCGAGGGTCGCAGCGATGTTATTGTAAAGGATATCCGCAATGGCCGTGTGGCAATTTTTGAAGCCAAGTATGCCAAAACTCTGGATGCTCTGCCGGATGCCTGTGATACTGCCATTCAGCAGATCAATGACCGGATGTATGCAGCGGACTTCCGGGATGACTATGATGACATCCTCTGCTATGGCATCGCATTCTTCAAGAAACGCTGTATGGTAAGGAAAAAATAATTATCTACTGGGGAGTATCTTCGGATGCTCCCTTTCACTTTTTACAGGGCAATCCATTTGAATTGTCCTGTTTTTATTTGGAGGTACACAATGAAAGAAGAAAAAATCAAAGTCCTTGCGCTCCTGCCAATGGAACTGCCAAAGGAAATCAAGCTGGACAACACCCTTGAAGCCATGCAGAAATTTGTAGGCGGGCTGATCAAATGCATCACCTTAAGTGACACCGGTTCAGCGGTCACACTGGTCTGCAATGATGAAGGCAAGCTGCTTGGCCTGCCGCTCAATCGTCCGCTGTGGGATGGAGCCGATGTTCTTGCCGGGCCGGGATTTCTGGCCGGATGCGACAACGAAGGGAATCTGACTTCCCTGCCGCAGAGTGCAATGGATTTCTACAAAGAGAAATTCAGAGCTTTTATCGAAAAAATCAAAAAGCGCAAGCTGAACTACGCTGCCATGCGTGCAGACGGAAAAATGCCAAGAGAGGAATACCAAGCCCTCTGCAAACAGGCAGATGACGAGATTGCACACTTAGAGCAGGAGCTGAAAGCCATCTCCCCTGCGCCCGATCCCCAGACGGTTTCTTCGGACATGAAAGCAATCTACGATTTTCTCTCTCAGAAGGTCGATGTGCACGGTGCCCGTCTTGCTCCCGAATTGATTGACCGGTTCGTTGAAGTGGTCACCCCCCCATTGCCGATTACTCCTACCGCTGGAAGCTGAACACCGGCTGCAAGAAGTCCAAAGAGGAGCGCACCGATTTGATGGCTGTATCGGAAAAGCCCATCCTTACCTTCACCATCGACTTTGAAACTGCCAAGCGTTACTGGGAAGTCAGCAAGATGCCCCACCAGTTCCGCCGTGCAGCGTGGACCGACCTGACTGTGGAGGTATATCTGTGATGCTTCTGGAAAGCAGCCCTGTGTTAAATGCAATTCATCTCATACATGAGAAAACAAATAAGGCCCACCGTCAAAATTGACGGTGAGTCTTATTTTAATCTTGATTTTTAACGATAGCTCGCTATAAAGTCCTTATGCTCTCGTTTTTTTAATAGCAGCCTGGACGGGTGCCAAAATTACAGAGCGTTGGGCATCATTCTTCTCCCTCCGGGTACTGCTCAACGCTTCCTTTTGAACTGAGCAGCATCGGCTTGCGATGTTTTTTTCTTTTTCTTTTTTCATTCTGCTTCTGTAAGGAAATGACATGCATTGCCTGTGTTTCAGCAGGCATGTCACGATCAATATGAATAATCCCTGTATCTTCAAAAATATCACGGTCGGTCTTGCTCATCTGATCCATAGCGCGTGTAAATTCTTCTTCACTAGGTCCATCATTTATTTCTTCTTTGATTGTAGAAAAATCTAGAAAATCATCATTCTGTTCGTTCTTTTTTTCACTCATACTTATTTCCTTAAAAATGGACTGTTTTACCAGTCCATACGTTTACCATGCTACATAATAATCTGTTGTTCCAGCAGGACAGCCTGTATCCAGAACAATACATGTACCCTTAGAACATGGGAATATTGTGCCCTGCGGCATATCACTTGCGGCAACAACGTAATTATCACCATCTCGATAGAAACCTTCAGAATCCAATGTCCATGTAGGTGTCAGATAATGATATAAAACATTGGAAGAATAATATGTTTCTCTTCTTCCACCATAATAATTCACACCAGATGCCTTTGTTAAGGATCCACTAGAGCCCATGGAAGCAAATAAAGCAGAATAATCTACAGCAGCTACAACAGGAACAGGTGTCTTTTCATCTTTCACTTGATCCTTTAATACATAGCCCTTAACACCATCAAAATCAACTTCATAATATGCATAGTCATTTGTACCAACAACATGTAATTCATCATCCGTTGTTTTCGTGAAGATTGTTGTAGATTCTTCCTGTGGTAATTGCTTGACTTCAATATCACTATCCGCATATTTGATTTCATCTACTGGATTAAAAATATCTTCATGACTGCTCGTCAGCTTATTGACATTTACATAGCCAACTTTTCCACTAGGTGTAATGATCTTGCAGAGCTCACCTTCCGCACTTAACAGCTGCACTTGTGTTCCTTTTCCATCTGTTTCAATTGTGGAAGAAACATTTGTGCCATCTTTTAGAATATTTGCTTCACTTGTCAGATACATTGTCTGTTTATCCGTATCTACAAGCTGCGTAAAGTCAGCAGATACTGCATTTGTATATGACTGGGAATTTGAAAATTTGAAGTTCCCACTTGCATCAACATTTAAACCACTTAAAAAGAGAACAGCTGCAGTTACAGGCAACATTGTAATAAATCTTTTCTTCATATTTGTCCTCCTTTTTTTTATACGCTAGAAAGTATTCTACACAATTTCTTAAGATTAATCAAACTTTCGCATCATTAACACGAAATCACATAATCTAAAGAAACATCATATGATTCTACTTCAATTTCATTGACGCATTGTTCATGAAATGCGATACCAGCTTTGTATCTGCATTCTCTTAAGATAGAATCATAATACCCCTTTCCATACCCACAACGATGAAAAGAAAGATCATAACAGGACAATGGAACAATCATGAAATCAATGTCTTTTAAATCTGCCTTGTTTTGGCTGTATGGCTCTAATACATGAAATGCACCTTCCTGTAATTCAGAAAATGATGAAATGTAGTAAAACACTAATGTATTTCCAGTCACTTTTGGAACACAAACATGTTTATGATTTTCAAAACACCATGCAAGAATCTCAAATGTATCTACTTCATCTTTCATTGATACATAGCATCCAATCACATTTACCTTCTCCATGTATGGCACCAATTTTAGAAATAACGAATGTGATCTTTGCTTTCGTTGTGAAGAAGGAATTAAAGATCTCTGTTTCTGTCCATATTTTCTAGCATCCATTTTTT
>ERZ827522.2307-NODE-2307-length-13401-cov-93.426869_pt1 | contig 13401 bp, 17 predicted proteins | sample MGYA00519580_ERZ827522 | MGnify/ENA primary metagenome ERZ827522 (study PRJEB31778, sample SAMEA3449340) | human gut metagenome | biome: human gut; feature: human-associated habitat; material: faeces | place: United Kingdom | collected 2010/2012 ... | reverse complement strand
TGCCTCAGCCGGACGGCTCCCGCAAAATCGTCCCCGTCAAGGTGCTGGCCGTCACCGAGCTGTACGGCGACAGCCACCCAGGCTATAACGCATGATAGGCAATCTCCAGAAGCCTTAAAATCAAAAAAGCCCCGATGCTCCAAACAGAGCACCGGGGCTTTTTACGTCTCACGCTGGATGCGCGGGAGACTGGCCAGTTGTACAAATATCCACCCTAATGCGCTTCTTCGAGAGGCCGGGTGGATTTGTTGAGATTATTATACCACAATCCGTGCAAAAAGAAAAGCCAGCGGGCAAACATTCCTCCGCTGGCTCTCTGTACACATTTCTCCGAAGTGTGTGTACTCTACTTCGGACGGTACAAATAGTATATCACATATCCAGCATTTTGTCAATGCTTTTTAGCCGGTAGCCTATCGCCGTCCGGCTGTAATGTGTCTGTGTCGCAATGTCCGGCAGCGGAAGCCGCTCAACGTACCGCAGTAAGGCTATCTTACGGTCTACCCTCCCAAGCGGTGCGTTTTTGATGGCTGCGGTCATCTGCTGTCGGTCAAGTCCTTGCAGGCACAGTGGCAGCACTACGCGAGCCGCTGCCACAGGCAGCACCGAGCCAAAAAGGCTGCGGCAGCTGTCCGGCGTTGCGCACCATATTGCCAATGACGGCAAAATGGTATGTTTTCGTAAGGCCGCGAAAACGTGCGCAGACCATTTTCGTGATGTGCCGAAATTGCTCTTGTACGGCGTACATTTTGTTGACGTCAACAAAATGGTGGTATGTAGTGCTTGCCATGATAACCTCCTTACTGCTTTTCCAATGCCGCTTTCATACGATCGAAGAAAAATTGAATCACTACCCCGATGGTCTCATCGGTGATAGCCCAGCTGATGAGCCTGCCGTATTTGCTGGTGCTCAGGGCAGCACGAAGCATCTTGACGACCCACGCCTTGCGCTCTGCGCCGCGCTTTGTTCCAAGGATTTCCTTCTCCGCCTGCTCGATGAGGTCCAGCACCAGCGGCTTTACCGCTGCGCCATAGCCCAGCCGGATGCAGCCCAGGGCATAAAAGATAAAGCCGCCCAGCATGAGCACGAGGGCCATAGGGGCGGGGATGACGCCCAAAATGTTATTGATTGTTGCCATGTATTACTCTCCTCTCTCTTTTTCGAGGTCTGCAATGCGGTGGTTTGCCGCCTTCATTTGTTCTTCAAGCACCGGGATGCGCTGGGCAAAATCGTTGTGTGTCCGGACTTCCCGGGTCAGCTCGTCCAGCTTAGTGTCGGTAATGGCCTGCTGTTTTTCTAGTTTGGCGTCCATGTTTTGAGCGGCCCTGCTGTTAGAGATAAGCACGCCGATCAAGCTCAGGCCGCCGGTGATAATGGCTACGATGATTGCTTCGCTCATGCACCCTCCCGGAGACGGGTCAGGCCCTTCTTGCGGATGATTTTCGGGTAGTTAAGGGTAGTGACGTTGAGGTCTACGTCGCCGGAGATGCCCGGCACAGCGCCCTCGCTGGTGTGCTGGTGAGCGTTGTAGTGGTAGCCGACGGCGGGGGTGTGCCCGGTTGTATCGGACAGCCAGACGTCCCAACGGTTTGCCAGGCGGCCCATGTCCAGCTCCATGTTGGAGTAGTGGGTGTAGGTGTACAGCTGGGCATAAAAGCCCATCTTTTCCACCTGTTCCAGCGCGTAGGCGGTCAGGTTGGTGAGGTCGAGGGTGCTCATGGGCTTGAGCTTGTTTTCCTCCACGTCCACCGCGAGGGGCATGGTAAGCTCCTTGCCGTAGACCGCCTGCCGCACAAGGGCAAGCTCTGCATCGGCCATCGCTTCGCTGGTGGCGTAGGTGTAGTAATACACGCCCACGTCCAGCCCGGCAGCTTTGGCGTTGCGGTAGTTGGTCTCAAAGGTCGGGTCGATGTACAGGCCGTCCGACCGCTTGGAGAGTTTGCGGTTGGTGCTCACCGTCTTGAGCATGACGCCCTTGTAGCCAGCCGCTTTGACCTTGCGCCAGCCGTCGAGGGTGATTTTGCCCTGATACCGACTCACGTCGATGTAGCGGTAGGGTGGTGCGCCCTCCCAGCCGGGAGGAGCAGCGCTCCGGGTGTCCACCGTGGACACCGGGTCAGAGGTAGAGACATCTGCCGCCCGAGAAAGGGCGGAAAAGAGAGAAGCGAGGAAGCTGAGGATGGTGTGCAGCATTTTAAGACTCCTTTTTGTTTTTAAGGTTAGATAAAGCTTCCTTTAGTTAATGTCATAGGTGGAATCATGCTTTGGCTCTCTTGCTAAACCTTCAACACTGTTTAATGTGTGAATATTGATATAGGTTTTATCACCATCGCCTTCTTCGCCAAATAGTAAAGTTTTAGATGTCGTGCCATCAGGGCGATGTATTCTACAATTTATAAGTCTGCAGCGTATACCGTTATAGCAAATAGATGGTCTAATAGCTCCAGTAAAATATTCTACAGACCAAAAAAACACAACATTTGTCGCAAAAATCAAACCATATCCGCGGTTATCATTATTAGGGTTAAAAAAACACCGAAAATACGAATCAATGTATGAGTTTGTTACAAACACAGACGTTGCATCAACATAAATTCCGATACTTTTGTTATTGTAACTTGAATACGTAATGAACGGATGAACCTGTTCCATGTGCGTGATTCCTTTGACATAAGCAAATGTGCAAAAGTTCACTGCATTGATATGTTTCCATTTGCTATCAGCGACATCAATTTTGAGTGCCGTTCGAACAACCCCATCGTCGTTTCTTGAGCGAAGTAGTATTTTATAAAATTCTCCTCCACCGGTTTTGCACCAAATGCCATATTTTGCTGGGTCGTTCACTTGCAAATCTTCAAAAGTCATTGCGTTTATATTTTTTGATACCACAATGCAAGATTGAGCCTTTCGTTCGCCGTCCAGAATGCACCTTCTAAATACACCGCGGAAGCGGTTGTTGGTTTCGCAATCTATAATAACGAGTGCTGTAGTATCTTGTAGTGCCTTAATGATTGCATAATTAAAATCTACATCCATCACGCCTAGCACTGATATTGGGCTTGAGACTCCATAGGTCTTTCTGGGAAATTCAATGCTTTCCTTGTTAGCCGAACAATATTTCATCATTTTGTTTAATGCTATTGTATCGTCATCACCATTCCCAATCGCACCCCAAAATTCGGGTCGGCACTTATTGTATGGGGTTTCAAAAGTCAGCATTGTTCCGTTTTTCGATAGTATATGGTTTATTCCGTTATATGCAGTAAATTTGTTAATTACCTTTTCCCATTTGCACTCAATATAATCTGTTCCATATTGCACGTCTCTATCATAGAGCATTGGTTGGATGGTAATGTCAACATAGGTATCTGCACGTATTGTGTACCACAAATACTTTGTTTCTTCTGACGACGTAAAGCTACTATCGAAATCAACAGAATAGCTATCTGACCTTAATGACATTGTTACATTGCTTGGGGTGGAAGTATAGTATCTACCAGAGCGAAAATGAGCGTCTGAATACTTAAATGTACAAACACCATTTGAAGGAGTTCCAGTTAATCTTAAAGAACCATCTGTATTTTTATGAATAATCAATCCGGAAATTTTAACATCATTGGATAAATCTATTGCATTTGGAATTGCCATGTTTGCATTAGTATGATATGATTCTTGATTTGTGTATACAGTATATGGGTTCTCTGCGTAAAAAGTATCAGTTGGCAATGTTTTAAGGCATAAACACAAATTGGATAAATCTTCCTTTAGCTGCCCAACCGCTGCACCCGTGGCTTTGGCGTCAGCGGCCTTGCCGGAGAGGGAGAGGGTGGGGTCGATAGCCTCAGTAATGGCCGTCTTGGCCTTTTCGGCGCTGCTGGCGGCAGAATCAACGGCGGTATTGAGCTGCTTATAAGCATCCAGCACGCTCTCATAGCCGCTGGCGATAAACTCGCGCACATCCTTGCCCAGCACAGCCTCACGGACGCCCTTGATGGCTGCCGTCATTTTGCTCACGATCTCATCAAAACTTGCCATAATTTCCTCCTTTACTGTGCTGACGTTTTGCTTGTAGTGGGTATCGGATTGCCGTTGAGGTATCCCATGGAGCTTAAAGCGATACTGTACGCCATAGACGCTTTGTGGCTGCTGAGGGCCTGCAGGTCTGAGATAGAGTAAAAACTCGTCCCAAACGTAAACTTTTTCTTGTCGGGCGCGTCCAGCGGCTCGACAACTTTGGTAAGCACCAGCCATGTATCGAGTCCGTGGGGCTTTGAGAGGATGTGAGTCTTCTTCATCCAGCCCAGCCGCTCAGTGTCGATGCCGGCGTCTCGCAAGTCCACGGCGCTTATCTCCATGCCATCCAGATACCGCAGATTTTTAGATAGCTCCTCATTTGCGGCGTCCAGCAGCTTTTGCCTTGTAATCGACTTGCCGTCGATAACGATGACCCGGGTGATAATACCATAGACGCTCTGTGCCGCTCTGTCGTTGGCCGTCTCCTGGATGGTTTTGGTGCTCTTAAAAATCCACCAGCCTTTTTTCTGGTAGCCTACCGCGATGACCCGGGTGACGATGTCATCGGCCTTGACATAGTTATTGAGGTCCAGCATATTTACGCCAAACTCGACCGTCTGCGTGTTGCTCTCCGCTACGTCGGCAAGATAGTCCAGATACCGCGTTTTACCGTCGTCTGAGTACCGCACGACAAGGTAGCCGCCGTAGACGTCCGTCAGCTCAGATTGCAGGATGTCCCACGTCGTGCCAAAGTTTTTGCCGTCGCCGAAGCTTATGGCCTCATTGGTGGAGGTGTCAAAGTCGTGCAGATAGTAGCCCCTGCGGGTCGACCAGCTTCCTGTGCTGGAATCGCCGCTCTGAATCGCTCCGTCATCGCCCAGCCGCCAGTTTGTCAGCGGGGTGGTGCCGAGCTCGTAAATGTACTTAGAGCCATGAGCCGTCACGGTCACAGCGTAAAAGCTGCCGTTTTTGTAGGCTATGTTTCGCTCCACCGTAAATGACTTGCCGCCTTGGCCTTCATACTCAGAGACAACGCGTATCGCATTACCTCTGTTAATATACTCCCCGGCTGAAACGGTGAAGCTTAATATATCGCATATTTGCCTTTTATCAGCATCCACAAGATAATAATCATTACTGCCGTCGTCGTCTTTCTCGGAATCCACTTTGCAACCGCTCATGTAGACCGTCTGGAAAGACTCCTGTGGGCCATCTGCAAAAACAGTGACATCGCCCACCGTAAAAGCTTTGTATTTGTCGGTCTGGCTGTTGTGATTGCGGATGACATTTTCCAAAAATTCCCGGATGCTGATATTTGGGTACCGATAAGGGGTGAGCGCGGTATCATTGAGATACGCAAGCTCACCCTCACAGTACACTTTTTGTCTCAGGTAAAAATCCATGTCGTGGCTCATGACCCGCCCGCGCCAGATGGGCGTGCCGTCCTGCTCTACCTCCACAATGGTCTTGAGCTTTTGCAGCGCCGAGTGGGCAACATTGCCCAGCGGGAGCGTAAACTCAAAACTGCCAGCCTTTCCGGCCTCACGGGTGAGAGTCGGGGAGATGAGCAGCGTAGCCGTAGTGCGCAGGTCTTCGCCAGTCGGGTCATAGATGCAGGCTTTGGTGTCCCATACGCCTACGGCGGTCTGGGTGCCTGCATAGACTTTGTAACTCACAGACTTTTTACCTCCGTTGCCGTATCATAAATAGTGTCTGTCTCAAAGTTAAAGGGGTCCCACTCCCAGTCAGCGCCCGCCGCAGCGGTGAGGCTGACTTTGTATGGGTTGCAGATGCCGGAGATGGTAAAGACATTCTCCCACCGGTCGCGGCTCTGGGGGGTCACTGTCCAGTAGCCCTCCCAGTACCACGACGGGTCATCATCAAAGATGCAGCGCAGCCACTGTCCCTGCAAAGCGTTTTCGAGGGCGCTCTGGATGTTGGGCCAAAGTTTTTTTGGCTTGACGCACTTGAGGGTGATAGTTATCTTGCGCTGGGTATAATGGACTTTGCCGTCCAGGGATTTGGAGAGGTCCAAAATGCGGTCGCTAAACGGCACCTTTATGAGTAGGCTCTGGTCCGGTTCTGCCGGGCCGACGGTCGTACCGCCCACCACGATGTAAAGCCCCCAGTCCTTGAGGGTGTGATGATCGCCCAGCTGGACGCCCTGTAAAGCTGCCATTTAACCACCTCTTGCTTTCCGGGCCGCGCGGATGCCCAAATCTCCATCAATGCCATTGGTGAGTGTCGGCTGCATTGCACCTGCAAGAGCCTGCACACCGTTAGCGTCGATGACCAGCGTACCAGTGCCGATCGCCGGGAGGTGCTCATCCAGCGAGTTGGAGATCCGCTGCAATACGCTAAGCTGCTGCTTGCCGGTGGTGTCCTGCTGACTACCAGCAAACGGAGACGCGGTGACGCTGCTGTAGCGGTTGAGCTGGTCGGCGCGGGCCGAGAACTCTGCCAGAGAGTCATACACCGGCGTTGTGCCGTAGGGGCTCTTGTAGTTGTTGGTGACGTCGTTATCGCGGCTGCTGCGCCACTTGGCAAACGCTGCGCCGCCCACAAGGGCTGTCAGGCCGAGGATAGCAGCCACCACGGGGTTTGCGATGATAAAGCCCACAATGCCGCTGAGAGCTTTTGTAATGACGCCCGCCATGCCCGAAAAGTTTCCGGCGATGCCCGCCAGCTTGGCACCCATGCCGCCGGACGCGCCCAGCCCGTCTATGACCTGAGTGAGGCCCTGCACGGCCACTTTTGCGTCGTTGGCGTCCGAGGTAATGCCATCGGTGAGCAGCTTGTGGAGCGTATCTTTCAGGCCGCTCATACCGCCGCCGGAATAGCTGTCGTTGATAGCCGTGAGGGCGTCCGAAAACCATTTTGAGATGATGTTGCGCTGCTCTTGCGTGACCTCGCCCCAAATCAGCTTTGCAAAGTCGGTGGCAAGGCTCGTCCAGTTGCCGTTTTTGAGGTCGGTGAGCACACTTTGGAGCGTCCCCATGATGCCGTTTTGCCATTTGGTCTTTGCCTCGCTGAGATTTTTGTCAATACGAGACTGCATCTCAGAGACAGACAAAACCACATTGTCGCAGGTCTGGTTGACCGTGGTGGTGATTTTGCCATCGGCATCGGTCACGTTTTTTGTGACCTTTTTAATGGTCTTTTCTGTGCCGTCCACTACCTCAATCCACGAGTCGGTGATAGTCTGCACCGTCTCTTTGGTGGTGCCTTTGAGCTGCTTAGTGGTGCCGTCATAGACGTTGTAGGTGTTGTCGGCAGTCTCTGTTACACGCTGGATGCTGCCAACGATGTTGCCAGTACCAGCAAGTATCTCCTGAGAGGTCTCCTTGATGGTATCGGCCAGCTTTTTGGTATCAGCGGCGACGTGCTTCGGGGTTGGAGTCTCGGTCTTGGTTTTGGTCGGGGTGGGCGAAGTGGTAATAGAGCTTTTGCTTTTACCAGAAGGCTTTGCAGGCACCCAGCCGTCATTCTCGTCCCACACCATCCCAGCGTGAGATTCATCCCAGTCCTTTTCCCCCTGTTTTGTTGTCTGGTCAGCGTTAAATGCATTCCAGTACACAGCATCCCAGTCGCCACTAAAAAGCGAAATTTCGCCTTTTCTGAAGGAATCGGCAACAGCTTTCAGGCCCACAAGCGAGGACTTTGCCTTGTCGATCACACCGGAAAGTCCGGTTATCTCTCCGATAAGGCCCGTCCATCCGTCGGTTTTGTAGGCTTCCTGCGCGGCCACCGTCATATCATTAAGATTTGAGATGACCATGCCGATGCCGTTGGACAAATCGCCGGTCATAAGGCCAGCCAACTGGCTCACGTTATCTTTCAACGTGGATACCCGGCCATTCATGGTCTGGCTCTGGGTGTCCATGGCGTTGTAGTAGCGCCCGCCCTCTTCGCTGGCCGCAATAAGGGCCTCAGAAAGCAGGTCGTAGCTGATCGTCATGTTCTGGACATCCTGCACCGATTTGCCGGTGTAGTCGGCCAAAACCTGATAGATGTTGATGCCAGCATAGGCAAACTGCTTGATGTCGATAGCGGACGCTTTGCCCACGTTGGCGATCTGCTGCAAGTTTGCCGCCATGCGGGACAGCTCCACATTGCCGCCGCCGGTGGCCGAGACAGCATCACCCAGTGCCATAATGAGCTTACGGGAATACCCGGCATTTTCACCGGCGCTGATAAGCAGCTGGTTTGCCTCGGTAAGCGATGCCACATCAAAAGGCGTGCGGGCGGCGTCCTCCTGAATGGCTTTCATGGCCTCGTTCGCGGCCTCTGCGCTGCCCAGCATATTGGTAAAGCCGGTGGTGTATTTCTCGATTTGAGCGTTGTACTCGATGCCTGTCTGGACAAATCCAACAGCAGCATCAAGCGCTTTGCTTGCCAAAGTGGTCAAAACATTGCCCAGAATCTGCCCTTTTGCAATAGAGCCTGCAAGGCTGCTTTCGGTATTTTGGGTCGAGTCGCCAAAGTTTTTCATGTAGGTGCCGGCATTGTTCAGCGCCTGCTGTACCTCGGCCAAATGCGTACGCTCGGCTTGTAGCTGAGTCAAAAGAGCTCTGGTCTCTTTCGACGTCTCACCGGTGGCTTTGGCCTGCTCATTGTACTTTTGAGCGGTCTCATTGACCCGCTTTTGCAGGTCTGTGTACTCTTTGGTAAGAGACGCCACCATTGTCTTTGTGGAGGCTTTGGTCTGCTCAATGCTCTGCTGATACGCCGACGTATCGAGGCCGACTGTAGCCATCAATTCAAAGAGCTTCAGGTTTCTTCACCTCCATTCAAGCCATTTTTGATTCTCTGTATCACTTCTTCGGCGCTTTGCTGTGGCTCTGAGGGGCGGGGATCGATGATTCCTGCCACCCGGTCAGCCCAGCGCTCTTCTACTCCTGCAAAGCTTGCCAGCGTGTCCGTCATGTATGCCTGGTAGCTCAAAGCAATAGCCTCTTGCCGCCGGGTGTTCAGGATGTGCTGGACGATGTAGGGCTTGCCGATGAGCCGCAGCATATCAAGCCGAATGGACGAAGTCAGGCGTCGATACTCGTCTGGCCCAGCTTCGCCAACGATAACAAAAAATCCAGCACGTCCTTGTCCTCGATGGTGGCAGTGATAACGCGCAGGGTCTTGAACGGCGTCATGGTCTCGGTCTTGCCGTCCTTGTCCACGTCCGGCTCATAGAGCAGCGGAAGCAGCTTGGCGGTAGCCTCAGCGTTCTCAAAGAGCAGGCTTTTTGCCATTGCCTTGAGGTTTTTTCGGCTCTGCTCTTCCCTCTTCTGCTTCTTTTCTTCCTCGGTCTCGCTGCCGTTAAAAACCGGCATGACCTTGCGCAGCTCCATGACTTTGGTCTTGGTCAGCAAGTCAGACACCGCGTCAGCGATGAGCCAGCAGCGCCGCAGGAACTCGGTTTCGTCCATCTGATTCAGGGTTTTCATATTGTAACCTCCTTATGCTGCGACCTTGGGGCTGTAGTACCACTCCATAGGCACCACGTCACTGCCCAGACGGGGGCAGCCGGTCAGGGTGACTGCAATGTTGCCCTTTCCCTTGTCGGTCGTCTTCAGGGTCAAACCGCCGGTGGACAGTGCGTTCATCAGACGTACAGCCACAAAGCCGTCGTCGATGGTGTCGCCAACAAACCAGATGTCCTTGAAGTCGCCGGTGCTGGCGGTTGGATTCAGCGTCATACGGGGCGTGACTTTCTTTTCACTCACATCCGCAGCGCCCAGCGCCAGCTTGATAACGTCTGTTGTGACGTTCAGGGCCGTAAAGGCCAGCGTGCATTCGTAGTCCTCGATCTGCATCAGCTCTGCGGTGTTCTTCTGGGCGTTGTCCACGTCCGCGCCCAAATCGGTGAAGTTTGCCTTGCAGGTCGCGGTGATGCCGCCGGAAGTGGCGCAGATGATGTCTGCGTCCTGAATTTCGGTCGTGCCGGACGGGTCAAAATCGTTCAGCACGACACCGGCATTGATCTGCATGGATTCGAACGCTTTCTGCGAAATTTTGGAAAATTTTCTTGCCATATTGCTCCTTTACTCACGGTATAAACCGTGTGAGTTCAAAATTGAGGTATTCGCACAGATAGCCCTCGGGCGGGTTGTCGAGCGGCTGCGCCCATGGGCTGCCTTTGTGCAAAAGAATAGCGCCGCCCTCGCATTCAATGGTCAAACCATCTGCAAGGGCTGCGCTTATCCTGTCTTCGGTCTGTAAAATAGGCGCCCGCCCTTTGGCACTCGAGTACCAAAGCCGGGCGTGGAAGGTGCCGGACTCATTCCAGCCGCCGGGAATTGTCGGCTGATAGGTCAGATACGGCAGTTCTGCGCCGGGAGGAATGTTGTCTTCCAGATAGCCCGGGATGCCAAAGCCGTTGAAAAAAGCGTTCAGCGCCCGGTTGATGCTCTCAGACGGTCCCATTACGGCAGCACCGCCTTTTTGCACTTCACGGCCCGCAGGCCCATGCCGGATTCTTCCGGAGCGCCGCCCTCATCGGCTGCGCTCGTCACCTGAAAGGTCTGCCCGTCGCTCACCCGCTTGACGTAGTCCGGGAAAGCCAGAGGCACACCGGTGTTGACCAGCAGCGTATAGGTGGACGCTGTAGCCGCCTGCTCTGCAACCTGAGCCTCCACGGTGGTGTCGTGGCGCTCTACAGCCTCAAATTCCGGGCCGTCCGTCCAGCCGGACACAAAGCCACCCACGCCATCCGGCTCATAGCTGCGGGTCTGAAAACGGTATTTTTGGGTAAAGCCCTGCATCACGGTGGATGCAACGAACGGATTGACCATGTCACATCTTCCTCCACTGGTTGATTTCGGCCCGGAACTTGGTCTTACCGTCTGCGGGTAGGCCGTCCGCGCCTGTAGCCATCGTGCCGGACCAGCCGCCGAAGGACTGGGACACATACACGCCGCCGGACGGCAGTGCCTTGTCATAGGCGTCGATTTTCTGGGCCAGCTCCACAAAGGCAGGCGGCACGCGCATGGGCTGTACCGTGCCGTTAAAGGTCTCCGCCACCAAATCACCGTCCCCGGCCTTGTGTACGCCATCGTTGAAGATAGAGCCGCACACGAGGAAATACTGCCCCGGGACTACCCCGGCGGGAACGGTATCCGGCTCAAAGGCAAACTCCCCGGCAATGGGGTCGTCTGCCCGGTCAAAGAAATTGTGCGTGTAAACGCACAGCTCAGGGACGGTCATTGGATGCCTCCTACTCAAAAGGGGCGATTACTCGCCCGGGGTAATAGTCTGGACAGAGATGCCGTCCAGATACTCAGCGAACAGGGTCATGCCCATGACGGCGAAGCTCTCAGAGACTGCGGTGTGGTAGTTGCCCTGAGTGTGGAAGCCGATGAGGTTGCTTGCCTCGCCCGCAGTGGTGTAGACCAGACCTGCCTTGGAAAAGTCGCTGTCGGCGGGGTCAACATAGTACAGGACGATGTTGTCCACCGGGGTTGCGATGACCTTTCCTCGCGCGATTTCGCCGCTGGAAAGCAGGAAGATGGTGTTGTAACCCATGAAGTCCTTGATGTACTGGAAGCCGAACTGATTCTGGACAGTGATGTTGGCCGCGCCCAGGTACTCGTACACGTCCAGAATGTTGGCGAAGCCCACGACGCCGGTGACGGTGCGGTGCATGTTCTTGAACTTGTCCTCAACGCTGCCCTTGGCCATCGCCAGAGCCATCTGGAAGGTCTTGGGGGTGCCTTTCAGGGTGCCGGTGTTCAGATACTTGTAGAAGCGGTCGGTGACGTTCGCGGTCAGCTGGTACAGGAACTCGTCATCGGTCTTCTGAACGGCGACATCGTAGCCGTACTTCTTGATGGCTTCCAGCGAGACGGCTTTGGCGAACTTTTCGACAGTAATGTCAGCATAGGTCTTTTCTTTGACGGTGAACTTGCTGTAGGGGATCTCCTCGCCCTCAGCAACAGTGCCGATCTGAAGCGTACCCTCGGCGTACTTGCTCTTGAGGGTAGTGCCGGGCTGCATCCGAATGGGGCGCATGATGCCCATGATGTCGCGCAGATGCTGCCAGTTGCGCTGGAAGCGGGTGACGAAGTCGATTTCTCGGGGGTTGATGGTAATGTCGGTAGTTACGATAAGGTTTTCTTTTGCTGCCATGTGTTATTCCTTTCCGCCGCCCGTGAAAAGGTCGGCATTTGCTGCAATCGCGGCCTGGCGTTCGTCAGCGTCCTTGATTGCAAAAATTTGGTCTTTGGTCATTTTGGAGCCGGTGTTGGTGGGCGGGGTGTCCACCTTTGCGCCGGTGGTCGTGGTTGTAGCCACAAAGTCGCCCCACACGTCTTTCTGGCTGTCCATGAACTTCTTTGCGTCCTTGACCTTGCCGTTCTCGTCCAGCTCCAAAGCATCGATGTCCGCGCCGGTCATTTTTACAACGCGGTCAAAGTGCTTTTCCAGCACGCCATTGTCCTTCAGCAGCTGCTTGTATGCCGCTGCTTTCGTGGCCCGGGTGTCCTTCTGGGTCTGCTGGGCCTTGTAGTCGGTCAGCGCCTTTTCGGCGGCTTCCTTGCCACCGTTGGCTGCGTCCCGGTCCTTCTCGGCCTGTGTGCGGGCTGTTTTTTCTGCATCCAGCTGGTCTTTGAGTTCGTCCGTCTCCTTGTGCAGGGCGTCCAGAATGGCTTTTGCCTTGTCATCGTTGGAGGTTTCGGGGTTCTCCAAAATCGTGCGGATGTCAGCTCTTTTGAGTGCCATGTGATAGTCCTTTCCGCCCTTGCTCGGGCTGCCATGCTTGGCAATAAGGTTTATTTGCCGGACGTGCTGCCGGTGTGGTGCCGCCTGTGGGGCTTGAACCCACGGCCCCCGGATTACAAATCCGGCGCTCTGCCAACCTGAGCTAAAGCGGCATAAAAAAGCGGCTGACGCTGTGCGCCAACCGCTGAGTATTTAGTTTTAGAGCGAAAATTCACAGTCTGTGGCTGTCGGATAGTCCTGCGCTTCGGACGGAACATAGACCAAAACAGAAATTTTGGCTTTGCCCTCGCCGTATGTGTTATCACACATCTCCTGAAGCGCTTTGCGTGCCTGAGCACCAGCCGTAAACAACTCTTCGACTTTTGTAGCCTTGGGCTTGTTCTTTTCCTTTACCTCAAGCATCCGCTTTTTGATTTCTTCAATTCTTTCGGAAGAGTTATGATAAAGTCTTTCTGCTTCTCCCTGCATTTTCACAACAACTTCAAGCTGTTTGCTCAAGTTTTCAAGCTCTGTCATTCTTATGCCTCCTTGTTTCCTTCTTCCACTGCGATTTCTCGCAGCTCGTCAATGTGATTTTCAACCGCCGGGCGGAGGAACGGGCGTGGGGCCATGCCCCGGGTAAAGTGCCACTTGCCGTTGAAGTCCTTCCAGACCCACGGCGTTTTGCGTCCGTT
>ERZ827522.2306-NODE-2306-length-13402-cov-3.243950_pt1 | contig 13402 bp, 6 predicted proteins | sample MGYA00519580_ERZ827522 | MGnify/ENA primary metagenome ERZ827522 (study PRJEB31778, sample SAMEA3449340) | human gut metagenome | biome: human gut; feature: human-associated habitat; material: faeces | place: United Kingdom | collected 2010/2012 ... | reverse complement strand
CAATATCGGAAAAATAACCTAAAAAAATTTGTCTGAAAAAGTGTTGACAATCCAAAGCTTTCCCTTGCTCGGACTACTATGGTGACTCCGTTACCATGGGGGTCTCCCCCTTTAGGTAATCCTGCTATTCGTCAAAAGTATACGTATCGAGTATCCCTTAGGTTCCTTGTTCGTCCCTTTATTCGCACTCACTGTGCGCTCTTTCATTGCAAAAAGTTACTCGTCCAAAATCAACAACAACGAGCATACAATGACATCGGTATCAATCGCTTTCCGATGGGCGATGCTTTGCACCAAGTCGGAACTAAGGTTCAGGCAGTATAGCTTTAACCATAGGATACGGAACTTGCGGAGCATCGAAGTATTGCGATTAACTCCTTATCCGCTTTACCAACATGCGATTGTCCCCTTTGAGTTTCCTCTCCAGGTAGGTTGGTTGTTCCCATTATTTACTTTTAATAATGTCCCCCTGCGGGGGAGATATACTTTTGCGCTTAGCAGCGCACAATCTTGAGCATGTTGTCCTCGTATGGCTGTACCTGCCTGTCCCGAACTGCTTCGGCACGTTCCGCTAGAGACGCTACCATATCTTTCTGGAACTCGCTCGGCTTTAGAACCACATTTTCATATTCTGCTTCCGGCACAGGAAGTTTTAACATATCCGGTGTCTGAATGTCCGCACTCTCCTTGAAAAGTGCAATCAGCTCCGGCAGATTGAAAAACTTCGCAAATCTTGTCTTTGCACGGTATCCGGTTCCTTCCGGTGCAAGCTCTATGGCTGTCTGTGTTTCCCCAAAAGAAGCCGCCCACGCATCGAAATGTCCCAGTCCCAGCTTCTGAAGCGTACCATACTGGAGATAACGCATATTCGTATAAAGCTCCGTCATGCTGTTGGAAATCGGTGTTCCGGTTGCAAAGGTCACACCCTTGCCGCCTGTAATCTCATCAAGATACTGGCACTTGGCAAACATATCCGAGGACTTCTGTGCTTCTGTCTGTGCAATACCAGCTACATTCCTCATTTTTGTGTAGAGGAACAAATTTTTATAATTGTGCGATTCATCCACAAACAGCCTGTCTACACCCAACTGCTCAAAGGTCACGACATTATCCTTACGGCTCTGGTCATTTAACTTATCAAGACGCACCTGCAATGCTTTTCTTGATTTTTCCATCTGCTTAATGGTATAACGCTCCCCATTATCTTTTTTCGCCTGTTCAATGGCAAGTTCGATCTCATCAATCTGTCTTTCGATTGTAACTGCCTGTCTCTCCTGCGATAATGGGATTTTTTCAAACTGGCTATGCCCGATAATAACGGCATCATAATCACCTGTTGCAATACGGGAACAAAATTTCTTACGGTTGGCGGGTTCAAAATCCTTTTTCGTTGCCGCAAGGATATTTGCTCCTGGATATAACCGTAAGAAATCACTTGCCCATTGTTCAGTCAGGTGGTTCGGCACCACGAATAATGACTTTTGGCATAGTCCCAGACGCTTGCTTTCCATTGCCGCCGCTGTCATTTCAAAGGTCTTTCCGGCACCAACGCAGTGTGCAAGCAGGGTATTATCCCCATACAGCACATGGGCAACCGCATTTTTCTGATGCGGCTTTAATTCAATATCCGGTGTCATGCCCGGAAATTTCAGATGCGAACCGTCATATTCTCTTGGTCTGGTGGAATTGAAAAGCTCATTATATTTTGCCACAAGTGTCTGCCTGCGTTCCGGATCACGGAATACCCAGTCCTTAAATGCCTCCCTTATTGCTTCCTGCTTCTGGCTTGCAATCATGGTTTCCTTTTTATTAAGAACTCTTTTTTCCTTTCCATCTTCCTCAATGGTATCATAAACTCTTGTGTCTTTCAGATTTAAGGAATCTTCCAGTATCTTATAGGCATTTACCCGGCTTGTACCATAGGTCATGTTGACAAGCGTATTTCCAAAGTCAGCGTTTTTCCCTTTAATGTTCCACTCTCCGGTCACACCCGAAAACTGCACCCCAATCGTATCTCTGCGGAATAAATGCTCCGGTGTCTGGAACGTATCACGCATGAAATCATTGATATATTTTGGATCAATCCATGTGGCACCAATACGCACCTCAATCTCCGATGCGTCCAGCTCCCTCGGCTGTACCTGCGTAAGAGCCTGCACATTTGGAGCATATTCTGGATGATTTTCTGCATAGGTTGCTGCAATGGCAAGTTTCTCACGCACATTTCCGCTGAGATACTGGTCTGCTGTCTCCCAGACATCGGTAAGCGGGTTCTGGAAAATAACACCACGAAGCTCCTCAATCAGCGTATCCTTGTCCTTTTCAGTCAGCTCTGCCATATAATCAAGGTCGATTTTAGCTTTCTCTGCTAAAGATACTGCTAATGCTTCACTTGCAGTATCCACACTTGTGACCACCTCTGCCCTTTTAATGGTACGCTTCGTGAACATATCCGCTTTGCCCTTGAAATTGCCCTCATCATCAAGTTTTTCCAAAGAACACAACAGGCAATAACTGCTGTCCTGATTAAAGGCTCTCTTATTCGTCTGCGAATTGATCAGACCATATTTTTTCGAGAAGGAATCGTATAATGTGTTTAATTCCGCCTGTTTTCCCTTGATTGCCGCATCGGAATATTCCTCAAGCTGCATATCAATCAGCTCCTGCGTACAGTTACGGATTGACACCATTCCCTTGATACGTTCTTTTGCGGTGTCTGATACTTCCACAGGCTTCATGACAGAATTTTCACGGTAATACACTTCATTCTCAACTACGGTATAGCTGAAATTTTTAACGGACGGATCAGCAGGAATACTCTGCCTGCTCATGTCATCCGCAAGCTCCTCATCCAGATCAATCGTATCAATCTGTCCTGTAATATTTTGAAGTGCTTTCGCTAACTGCTCCTCAAATGGTCTGCCATCATCTGCCTTGCAGGTGCTTTCCATACCATAAGGACCGGATACCATTTCCATCTTTCCTACGATCTGCTCCGGGTGCTCTGCAAAGTAAGCGTTCATTGCAATGCCATCTGCATCCTCTCCTAGATGTACCCAGTCCGGCTCACGCTCCACCATGCGGTCACGCTTCTGAAAAAATAAAATATCCGAAGTCACTTCTGTTCCTGCATTTGCCTTAAATGCGGTGTTCGGAAGTCTCACCGCACCAAGCAGGTCTGTCCGCTGTGCAAGGTATCTTCTGACTTCCGGACTTGCCTTGTCCATGGTTCCCTTGCTTGTGATAAAAGCAACCACACCACCGGGACGCACTTTATCCAACGTCTTTGCAAAGAAATAATCGTGTATCAGGAAATTATTTTTATCATACTGCTTATCTGCCACCTTATACTGACCAAAAGGCACATTTCCGATTGCCACATCAAAGAAATCATTCGGATAATCAGTCTTTTCAAAGCCTTTGATCTGCACATCTGCCTGCGGATAAAGCTGCCTTGCAATGCGTCCGGTAATGCTGTCCAGCTCTACTCCGTAAAGCCTGCTCTCTTTCATGGAATCCGGCATCATACCAAAAAAGTTGCCGATTCCCATGGAAGGCTCCAGTACATTTCCATTGGAAAATCCCATTTTCTCCAATGTTTCGTACATCTGGCGGATAATGACCGGACTTGTATAATGGGCATTCAAGGTACTCTCCCTTGCCATGCGGTACTCCTCCGGCGATAGCAGTTCCTTTAACTGGTGATATTCTGCTGACCAGTTTGATTTGCTCTCGTCAAACGCATCAGCAAGACCACCCCAGCCGACATATTGTGACAAAATCTGCTGTTCTTCCGGTGTAGCATAACGGTTTTCGCCCTCAATCTGCTCCAACAGCTTGATTGCTGCAATATTTGTCTGGAATTTTTCTTTTGGAGAGCCTTCACCCAATCGGTCATCGCTGATATGGAAATTGACAGCGTTACTTTTATCTGGTGCTGATACCGACCTTTCTTGTGCTGATTGCCTTTCTGATGCAGGCTGTTTTTCCTCTGACGAAGGTGTAAGCGGCTCCCAATCTCCGGTAAGCACCTGCGACAGCATTTCCTCTGTCTGTCGGTCTGCTTCACCATTCTCCAGACGCTCACGGGCAGACTGCGTATCTATACTGTCCAGTTCATCTTCTGTCTGTTTTGTAACAACATTCTGTTCCTTTTCGTCAGAAAACTCCGCTTCTGCTTCCCTGCCACTTTCTGCAAGCTCATTCCCCCAATCCATTGCTTCCTGCAAAGTCGAAAATGTCTCCAATGCCGGACGGGTGGTGTCTGCCGTATCATAAATAGCATATCCGTCCACTTCCTTATCAATCCAAAGGAATATTCCCTCTGATAAGGTTGCACTCCACTGTGTCGGATTGCCATATTCATCATCTGCATCATGTACCACATGCCATGATAATTTCTGCGATTCCTCTTGTGAAAATTCTTGTTGTGGCTCAGTTTCATCCGGCTCTGCGATACCATCCGTCCCCTCAAACCTTGAAAACACCTCTGCTTCGTGTCGGTCAATATCTTCCTCTGCAATGGCATTGATATAATCGTCCTCTACCTCGCTACGCTCCGGCTTATGGTCGTATTCAAAGGATTTCCCATTGACCTGTGCATAATAAAAACTGCTGTCCTCAATGTCATTTCCAAGCAGATATTTCTCTTTTTCACTGCCCCACTCATCAACCAGAACACACTCATATCCATCAATCGTGATCTTTTGCTGTGCTTCCTTTTCTTTTTCCCGAATCACATTGATATATCTTCTCGCCTGATTGGTAAATCCGTCCAGCACTGCCGGATGTGAGCTTAGAATCAGATCGTTGTTCTCCCACTCATTTTCCGCAACAATGCCTTTTGCCCATTCCTTATTGTTCTGCGAAAACCGCCCATCATAATCAAAATGCGTGACGGTATTTGCAAGAACAAATTCCACACAGTCAATGCCATATTTATCTATGATTTCATCTGCGGTATTCCTCGGAAGCACAAAACCATTGAATTTCTCGGCAATCAAGGCTTCGATGTCCTTCTTACATTCAAGTCGCTGTCCATGCTCCAGACGGGAAAGCTCTCGCTGTCTTGCTTTCTCTGCCCGTTCTTCCTTGTATGCCTTATAGTTTTCTTTCCCCTGTGGAGATAAATATTTATCCTCATGGATCAGCTCCCTAAGCCGTTTTTCCACAACATTCCAGTTCAGAAGCACTTTTGCATACGGATTGCCATAACTGCCTTTCTCCAGACGGATACCTTTTCCGTCATGTTCATTATGGGAATCATCATTGCCCGGCAGTCCGCCGGAACCACCACCAATGCCATATTCATTTTTCAGAAAAGCAACTGTTTCTTTCTGGTCATGTCCTTCCATGAAATACTCATAAATGCGGAAAGCTCCATGCTCATAGCCGCTTCCCCTGCCAAGTGCATAGTCAATTTCATCCTGTGTGATAAAATCTTCCTGTGCTACCTCCACCGCATCCGGCAATGGAAATTCCAGTCTCTCCCTGTCAAGGTCTGCTATCTCCGATAACAGATATTCCGGTGATTTCACATGCCGCCATTTTAATTCTGCTTCTCCAGAAGCAAGACGGTTTGCCGCATCTTCCAAAATATTTTTAAGCTGTTCCCTGCCCTCATGGGTGGAAAGAAGCTCCATGAGTTTTGCTTCACTTTCCGGATAATTTCCTGCTTTTAAGCCAAGCTCCTCCGGCATTTCATCCATTCCATCTCGCAGGAAGAAATAGATCTGATTGGCAACACGATTTCTCTCCTGTGTATCTACAAGAAATGCTTCACTGGCACTCATATAAGTACCATTTTCGATCATGGAACGGATATGGCTCTCCACATCTTCCCAATCCATCGTGACAATCGGTGTTTCCCTTGCCTGTGTTCCATAGCCGACACTCATACCATGCTCATCGAACCACACTGATACTGGATTTCCATTGATTTCAAAACCTTTTCCGGTCTGTCCGTACTCATTTTTCAGAAAATCCACCATCTGCTCGGCATTTCTGCCCTCTGTGTACTTTGCAAAGATACGCTTTCTGCTGTGCTGTTTTCCTCCACCACTGCGAAGAATGGTTTCAAGCTCATTCTGTGGCAAAGAAAAAGCAGCGGGCATGGTATATTTCATACTTGCTTCCGCTGCTGCGACTGTTCCGACCTGCTCCTCAAAAGAAGGAAACAGGCTGAGTTGTGTAAAGGTGGGTTCCGCTGCGTCTCCCCGGAGAAGATCATCGGTATCTGTTACAGACTGTAAACCAGTTCTCCCAGAACCACTTCCTCTGCTCGGTTCCGAATGCTGTTCATCTTCGCTACCCAAAGCATCTGATCGGCTTCCTTGAGCTGTTCTGTCACTCCCTCGGTTGCCGCCATCTGGCTTGTCAGCTTCTCCATTCTCTCCTCTGCCTGCTTCTGGATTGTCAGTAGGTGTTCTTTCAATGTCCCTTTCAGAAGAAACGCTGAGTACACGCCCCTGTGGTTCTCCTTCAGATAAGTCTCCCTCATCATTCCGTACTTCGTTACGGTTCCCTCCGGCTGAATGTCCGCCTGTAATGTCGGGATCAGATAATCCCCGTTCTTTTCGTATGTCAGATTCATCGCTATTGCCCCTTTCTACGCTGTTTGGATTGTTGTCACTATATTCCTCATGTCCGCTCTCGTTTTCACGCTTTAACGCATTGTAGTCTATTTCAGAAGTATTTGCAAGTCCTTTCTGCGTTAAATTTTCTGTTTGTTCCTGTTCGTGGCTCCTGTTATATGCCCTTATGGTTCTTCCAATTTCTAAAAGTACCGGTTTTGCAAGCTCATTGGCTGCATCTCCAAGTACTGCAAGGGTGTCCATGGAATTAAATTCATGGATAAAATCAAAAGCAAATTCCGAACCATACTCCTGCATATCTGCACCGCAGGCAGATAAAAGTGTAAAGGAAATACTGTCCGATAATGTCTCCCGCAAACGGATACCAACATTCTGCTCGTCCAGTCCCTCTAAGAAACTGTCCTCGATCATGTACTGCAGATCCGGCAGCAATTCCTCATAATAATCTGCCGCAATCCTCTCAGCTATCTCCATAAGTCTTTCTTCAAACAGCTTCTTATCATCGGTAGCACCATAAGTCTGCTCCAGACGCTTAATTACATCTTCCTTATGTTCCTCATGTAATTCCCAGAGTTCCGGATACCGTCCGATTCTCCTTGCCGCATGGACATCTGAAACATCAAAAACATATTTCAGACGCTTGCCATGTGCTTCGTCCTCGTCCAGAAGTGCAATACCCTTTGCCCCTTTGTTTACCCAGCAATGCATCCGCTCATTCCACAGTTCTATGGAAGCACACGCTGTTGCGTCCGGTCTTTGTGCATAGATCAAAAGCTGTTCCCGGAACGGATACTTATACAATCTTGCCGCTGTGGTCAGGTATTTCATCCATTCCTCACGATTTTTGACAACCTCGGCTGCTGTCTCTTTTGCCAGAGCCGATATAAAATCATATTTTCTCACGCAGTTCTCCTTCCTGTCATAGATACGACAAAAAGGCAGCCACATACACTACATGACTGCCTTTCCCTTACTTCCCGTTACATTCCTATTCTGTTGTACCAAAGCTGAAAGTCTTACTCTCAACCGCTTTCTTAGGCGTAAATCTCGCCTTAACTTCCGCAACCCTCCCCTCTAATGCCTGAAACATAGCATCTACCTGTTCCTGTGTATATTCGTAGGAACCTCGATTTGCAAGATTCTCCAGTCTGCCAATAGCATCAACCGCCTTATTCATGCGGTACTCGCCAATACGGATAAACTTCTCCGCCTTTGTCTCATTTTCCTTTGCCGCAGGCTCACCCTGCATTTCCGCTGCTGTCATTGTTACATTTGTTTCTTCCATGTGGTTTTCCTCCATTTTTTTGATAAAAATTAGAGCGTACAGGTTTTCCCATACGCTCTGACGCTGTGTTGATAAATTTTATTCATTACAGATAACTATCATATTCTGTCCGATATTATTTTTGAATCACTCATAACAATATTTTTCGATTCTGAAATAATCTTTCGATTTATAACCTTCACATCACTTGATTTAATTTCATAAAATTTTCCACTTCTATTTCCTGCCAACTTGTTTCCTATAAATCTAATACAATATTGCGGAGTTACCGGGAAAATCATTTCAGCTTTAAATGTTCCTTCCATTTTCATTACTACACATGGTTTTGTCGATGTTATAAATGAAATTCCTTCTTCAGCCTTTAATAAATCAATAACATAATTTTGTTTAATTGAATCCATATGCTTCTGGAGTCTTTTTTTGTCACCTCGTGCAGCATCTAACAATGCCCCATAAAAATATGATTCAGGTGCTAATAGTCCCTCATTTTTCATTTTATCTAATTCAGAATCTTCATATCCCATAGATGAAAACACATCCCTAAAAATCCCCAGCGTCGGCTTAATATATTCTTCTATAACCCCCTCTAGCCTAAGATATTGGACAATAAAAAACTCTAACAAATCATCTTGATGTACTAAAGCAAAATCATCACCCGAATTTCTTTGAATTTCAATTTCCGACTTTATTACATTCCACTTAGGTTCTAATTCATTTGCAAAGTAGTTTTCTTCAATAATTTTTCCTACTTTACCAAACAAATATGTACCTAAATCATTTTTGAAAGCATCAACTGTAACATTGTTTCCATCAGAATCTTTAATTATCCATGAATCCATACGATCACGCCAATACATAAATTGACTATAATCTCTAATTTCAATAACTGGATAATCGGGAGCACAATCTTCATCCAAAGTATCCTGACACTTAATACTATATGCACCATTAGTTAAAAATTCTTCTATTTCATTTTGCAGTTTATATGTCAATCCCGGCACATTCTTAATATCTAAATAGTAAAAATTTTCTTCCATGAAAAATGAATGCTCCTGAGTTATCTTGTCAACTTCCTTATAACTCTTGCTTTGTCCTTCATTATACAATTTATCTTTATAAAAAACATAAAAACTATGGCTCTTTCCCGGAATCTTCCATGAGGCATAATATGTCGCTGGTACTTTATGTGCTTTCATTTAATCACTCCTATGCATTTTTCAACTCTACATCGTCTTATAAATTATACCACGCCAAAAAGCTCTTTCCTACCCCTGCTTTCCTTTCGTCTTTGGAAATTCCATCTTAAATTTATACTGTAATCCCTTGATTTCTTTACCGTCCTTCGTGTAAGAAAACTCCTCTATCCTCTCTGGAATCAAATAAGCATCGTAGCTGCCTTTCTTGCCCTTCAGACCTTTTACAAGTATCTTTTTCCCTTGAAGCAGGCTCTTGACCTGTGTATCGGAAAGTGTTACCCCAAGTGCCTTGCCAACATTCATGCCACATTTCCCGGTACAATACGCTCCGAATTTTCCCTTGACTACATCAGCACCACACTTCGGGCATTTGCCTAGCACTTCTTGTCCACCCTAGCCTGTGCCAAACATGGCTTTATGTTCATCACTAACGCTGTGATAGGTCTTTACAAGATCAGTTACCATTGCTTCAATACCTGACATAAACTGTTCTGCAGCAACTTCTCCTTTGGATACAAGAGTAAGCTCATTCTCCCAGTCAGCGGTCAGTTTCGGAGATTTTACTACATCTGGAAGTATCGTGATCAGCTTCATTCCGTCCTCTGTCGGGATCATCTGCTTTTTCTCACGTTTCACAAATCCGTCTTTTACCAACTTTTCTATGATATCGGCTCTGGTGGCAGGTGTGCCAAGTCCTTTTCTCTCCACCTCATCACCCATATCCTCTGCTCCGGCTCGCTCCATTGCCGACAAAAGGGAATCTTCAGTATAATGCTTCGGTGGCTGTGTGAAATGCTCGGAAACCTTTGTCTGCTCCACTGCAATCGTCATGCCCTCACGAAGCTCCGGCAGCTTCTTTTCTTCCTCGGCATCTGATTTATCCTCTGTGGTCTTATAGGAATTTTTGAAGAAATCATCAAATTCCTTCCATCCATTTTTCCATACTTCCTTACCGGATACCTTAAACACAATCTCGTTGCAGGTAAGCTCTGCCTTTGTGGAATTATAAATGTGCTTCTCCCCGGTTGCACACAACAGACGGTTCGCACATAATGAAAGGATCTTCATTTCACTCTCAGGAATCACCTTTAAGTCCTGTTTGATGATCTCCATGGTCGGAATGATTGCATGGTGGTCTGTCACTTTCTTGCTATTCAAAATTCTTTTAATATCTGGATTGAACATGATATTCTGCTCAAATAACAGCGAATTGAAAATTGCTTCAATCACATTTTTCGCTGTTCCCTCCATGTCATCGGAAAGGTACTGGCTGTCTGTTCTCGGATATGTTACTAACTTTTTCTCATAAAGGCTCTGCGTATATTCCAATGTCTGCTTGGCAGTAAAGCCAAACAGACGGTTTGCATCCCTCTGGAGTGTGGTAAGGTCATAGAGCTTCGGCGGTGCTACCCACTTTTCTTCCTTTACCACGGAAGTGACAAGAGCCTGTCCGTTTTCACAGGCTCCTGCAATTCTTTCTGCTTCCGTTTTATCACTGATATGCTCTGATACCGCATCCAGACCATTTCCCATGATGTGAGCCATATAATAGGCTTCTTTCTTGAAATTCATGATTTTACTTTCACGGTCTACCAGCATGGCAAGTGTCGGTGTCTGCACTCTGCCGACCTTTAATGCCTTGCCACCATACAATACCGTAAAAAGCCTAGTGCCATTGATACCCACAAGCCAGTCTGCTTCCTGCCTGCATAGTGCTGACTTGTACAGATTGTCATAATCACTGCCTGGACGAAGATTATGGAAGCCGTCACGGATAGCACTCTCCTCCATGGAAGAAATCCATAATCGTTTCATCGGTTTTCTGCACCCTGCCATGTTGTAGGTCAGGCGGAAGATCAACTCTCCCTCCCTTCCGGCATCGGTAGCACACACGACTGCATCCACCCTGTCATCATGCATAAGTTTTTTCAAAATCTGATACTGTGCTTTCGTATCACTTTTCACTTCATGCTGCCATTCCTGTGGGATGATCGGAAGATTGTCATAACTCCATTTCTTCCATGCTTCCTCATAGCTTTCCGGCTGTACCAGTTCTACCAGATGTCCCACACACCATGATACCAGATAGTCATTGCCTTCCAAATAACCGTCCTTACGCTGTGTGGCACCAAGAACTGCCGCAATGCTCTGTGCCACGCTCGGCTTCTCTGCAATTACAAGCTCCATCTCTATTCCTCCCCGTTTTCTTCATCATTATCGTTGTCACTGTTATCTTCACTGTCATTCTCGCCTGTGTCCTCTGATTCTGTATCATCGCCACCATTTAAGAATGCTTCGTCTGAATCCTGCTCGGCTTCGTCCTCGTCCTCATAATCATAGTCCTCGTCAAGCTCGTCCTCATCTTCATCCTCATCAATGAAGTTTTCCTTTTTCTTCTTAGACTTCACAACATATACCACTCCGATCACAGCTACCGCAGCAATGCCTATTAAAATATATGTAAAGCCGGAACCATCTGCTTTTGCGGTATCCTCTTTCGGCTCACTTGTATCTTCCGTGCTATCTTCGGTGCTGTCCTCAACACTTTCTGCTCCCTGTGTTTTATCTCCTGTGGTATCAGCATTATTGTTTGATAATGCGCTGTCTTTGGTAGGGATTGCAGATTCCAATGCCGCTGAATTTTTCGGAAGTGTCTCGCTGTTATCCGTTGTGGTATTCAGCAGGTCGTTTTCACTGACTTCTGTAAGGAAATACACCTTTTCATCTTCCCCATCACGGTCAATCACAAGATAAAATATCTTTTCTGATGCAGTCTGGATTGTGTAAAATTCCTTGCCTTTTTCTGTGGTCTGGCTGTCACTGCTCTGGTCTGCATCCTTATAAGTATCTCCCGTACTTGGAGATTGCTTTGCTGTTGCGGAACTGCTTGAAGTTGTTCCACTGCCTGTCTGGGAAACTGTATTTCCATTCACATCCGTTTTTGTATGCTCTGTGACCTGTGCGGTTGCAGAGCTTGGCTTGGTTGCCGACGCATCCACCGGAAGCTGCTGTGCCGGATCTTTTTCACTGCTGTCCTTATTCTCCGGATCGGTGTAATACGGATTGGCTGTTTTATAGATTTCAGAGGTATTTCCTGCATTATCCATGGCAGAAATCGTGAAATACTGATACCCTGCATCGAACTGTTGCAGACGGATATTCAAGGCTCCATTCGTATGCTCTGTAAACTCATAGCCATTGACATAGATTGCCTTGATACCGGAATCCGTATCATGTGCCTGAATGCTCAAAAGACCGTCGCTGACTGCCGCATTTAAGGTAGGCTTGGTAAAATCAAAACACTTGATATAACGGTTTTTCTCGTAGGTCTTGCCCTTCTGGTCTGTGACCTGCACATAAATGGTGCTGTTCTCGGAAATCTCTATGTACATATCCTCGGTAATATCTGTCCAGCTTCCATTCTGCCCGACTTTCGCCTTTACTGTCTGAATGGTAAAATTACCGGAAACTATCATATCTTCCACCTTGACAGTTACCTTAGTGGTATCATTATGCCATCCAGACGGTGTATTGATTGTGATTTTTACACTTGGATTGATATAGGCACATTCCTTGTAATCCTTTGCACACACCTCACAATCTTCATCTACTGCATACTGACTGCATTTTTCCTTGCAGGTGCATTTTGCGGCAGGCTGTGTTTCTTCAGACGAATCTTCTGTTGTGCCTTCTGTGGAATTTTCAGTTGTATTCTCTGTGGACTGCTCTGTGTGATTTTCTCCACTACCGGAACTGTCCTTGTTATCATTACCGGACGCTGTGCTTTCTGCACTGCTTTCCTCTGCCGCACTTTCTGTTTTCTGCTCTGCTGTATCCTCCGCATGAACCTCCACAGTATTTGCCCTGTTTGCAAAAAATGCCCCGACCGGCATACAAAAAAGTATTGCCGACAGTATCAGGGACATTAGTGCCTTAACGGATAACTTCTTCATTTTCATTGGTCGAATCCTCCTTTTCCTGTTCCCGTTTCTGTAATAAATTTCTGACTTCATCCTCACTGAGCTTATTTAACATCTGCAAACGCTCCGATGAGATTTTATATTTTCGTATGATCTTCATGGCTTCGGCATCCTCCGCCATCTGTTTCTGCTCTGCAAGGTCTTTTTCCTTTGCCTGTAGCTGTGCTATCTGCTCCCTGACCTTTTTAAGCTGTGAATTGATTCGCTCTACTGACAAAAATAATTCCTCCCTTCGCTAATTCAATCTTCCAAAACCATAAAAATGGCTCTGCCAGTAAGAAGTATTGATTGATGTGTACTGAATTGGATCACCGCAATGCACCATCGTACCGTTTCCACAGTAGATAC
>ERZ827522.2301-NODE-2301-length-13419-cov-6.641200_pt1 | contig 13419 bp, 9 predicted proteins | sample MGYA00519580_ERZ827522 | MGnify/ENA primary metagenome ERZ827522 (study PRJEB31778, sample SAMEA3449340) | human gut metagenome | biome: human gut; feature: human-associated habitat; material: faeces | place: United Kingdom | collected 2010/2012 ... | reverse complement strand
CCGGCCGCACCCTGTTCGGTGCTCCCTCTGCCAAGGGTCAGGAGCTGGAGGAGCATTACTTCGGTGTCATCCGTCCCGAGGTCTCCGCATTTATGAAGGAGCTGGACGAGGAGCTGTGGAAGCTGGGCGTTCCCGCCAAGACCAAGCACAACGAAGTGGCTCCCTGCCAGCATGAGCTGGCCCCCATCTTCGACACCACCAATGTTGCCATTGACCACAACCTGCTGACCATGGAGATGATGAAGAAGATCGCTCCCAAGTACGGTCTGGTCTGCCTGCAGCACGAGAAGCCCTTTGAAGGCGTGAACGGCAGCGGCAAGCACAACAACTGGTCCCTGTCCACCACCGAGGAGAACCTGCTGGATCCCGGTGACACCCCCATGGAGAACCTGCAGTTCCTGGTGTTCCTGGCCGCCGTCATCAAGGCTGTGGACGAGTACGCCGACCTGCTGCGCACCTCCGTGGCCACTCCCGGCAACGACCATCGTCTGGGTGCCAACGAGGCACCTCCGGCCATCATCTCCATCTTTGTGGGCGAGGAGCTGGAGGCTGTCATCGACGCCATCGCCTCCGATTCTCCCTACGCAGGCCCCGTCAAGATGAAGATGGACCTGGGCGTGGACGTGCTGCCCAAGTTCAGCAAGGACACCACCGACCGCAACCGCACCTCCCCCTTCGCCTTTACCGGCAACAAGTTCGAGTTCCGGATGCCCGGTTCTGCTCAGAACCTCAGCGACTGCGATACCATCCTGAACACCGCTGTGGCCAAGGAGCTGAAGGGCTACGCCGACGAGCTGGAAGGTGCTGAGGACTTTACCAGTGCCGCCATCGCGCTGGTCAAGCGCACCATCCGGGACCATCGCCGGGTCATCTTCAACGGCAACGGCTACTCTGCCGAGTGGGAAGAAGAAGCAGCCCGCCGCGGCCTGCCCAACAAGAAGAACGCCCCCGCTGCCCTGCCGGCCCTCATCGACCCCAAGAACATCGCCCTGATGGAGGAGTTCGGGGTGCTGACCAAGGTGGAGATGCACAGCCGCTACGAGGTGGAGCTGGAGCACTACTCCAAGATCATCAACATCGAGGCCCTGACCATGCTGGAGATGGCCCGCAAGCAGCTGCTGCCCGCCGTCAACGCCTACATGAGCGAAGTGGCCAACACCGCCGCTTCCAAGCTGGCCGTCAGCGAGAGCATCAGCGTGCGCAGCGAGACCAAGACCCTGGGCCGTCTGTCCGCCGACGCCGACGCCATGAGCGACGCCATCGACACCCTGCAGGATGCCGTGGACGCCGCCAAGGCTCTGCCCTCCGAGAGCGAGAAGGCCGTTGCGTTCCACGACAACGTGCTGCCCGCCATGGACACCCTGCGTGCCGCCGCCGACGACGCCGAGACCCTGTGCGGCGAGGACTACTGGCCGCTGCCCAGCTACAGCAAGATGCTCTACTACGTCTGATCGCATCGCGTAAAACAGCATCATCCGTAGGCTGCGGACCATCAATTCAGACATTCTCCTTTTCCTATTTCTTACACCAGCCTGAAGACCTGCTTCCGCAAGGGGGCAGGCCTTTGGGCGTTTTATTTGAAAGGGGATCTTTATGCGGTATTCGACCCAACAGGACGTGCTGGACTTCGTGGAGGACAACAACGTCAAATTCGTGCGCTTTGCCTTCTGCGATATCTTTGGCACCCAGAAGAACATCGCCGTGCTGGCCAGCGACCTGCCCAAGGCCCTGGAGGACGGCGTGTGCTTCGACGGCAGCTCCATTGCCGGTTTCATGAAGGTGGAGGAAAGCGACCTTGTATTGCGCCCCGACCTGCCCACCGTGACCATCCTGCCCTGGCGGCCCACCGAGGGCCGGGTGATGCAGTTCTTCTGTGACGTGGAAAAGCCGGACGGCGCTGCCTTTGGCGGCAACTGCCGCGGCTTCCTGCGCCAGATGAGCCGCAGCTTCCGCAAACTGGGGCTGACCTGCAACGTGGGGGCTGAGTGCGAGTTCTACCTGTTTGAGAATGACGACCGGGGCCGCCCCACCCGCATCCCCATCGACTTTGGCGGCTACTTTGATGTAGCCCCGCTGGATGCAGGTGAGAACCTGCGCCGGGACATCTGCCTGACCATGGAGCAGATGGGGCTGGCCCCCCAGCACAGCCACCACGAGAGCGGCCACGGCCAGAACGAGATCGACTGCCACCATGCAGGCCCCCTCAAGACCGCCGACAACGTGATGATGTTCAAGCAGATCGTGCGGGCTGTTGCCATGCGCAGCGGCATCCACGCCAGCTTCCTGCCCAAGCCCCTGCCGGATCAGGCAGGCAGCGGCCTGCACATCAACCTTTCGCTCTGCATGGACGGCCGCAATCTGTTTGAGGGCGACATTGCCCCGGACAGCATTGCAGGCAGCTTTATGGCGGGTGTTCTGGCCCACAGCCGGGAGCTGACCGTGTTCACCAATCCCCTGCCCAACAGCTACCAGCGCTTTGGCTGCGACGAGGCCCCCCGCTATGTGAGCTGGAGCCGCCAGAACCGCAGCCAGCTGGTGCGCATCCCGCAGGTCAAGGGCAACAACTGCCGCATGGAACTGCGCAGCCCTGACCCTGCCTGCAACCCCTATCTGGCCGTGGGTCTGGTGCTGGCCGCCGGTCTGGACGGCATCGAGCACCGGATGGCGCTGCAGGCCCCCATCAACAAGAACCTGTTCGATCCCACCGAGGCCGCAGGTCTTGGGCTGGATAGACTGCCTTCCACGCTGGAGGAGGCCGTGCAGGCCGCGCAGGAGAGCGAATTTCTGCACCGCGTGCTGCCGGAAGCGCTTTCGCATCGGTACTATGAGGAAGAACTGAAGCGCTGTGCCGCCCTGAAAGCTGCCGCCGACCCGGCAGAGTACGAGCGGGTGCACTACTTCAACGCCATCTGAACCGCTTTTGAGGGAAAGTACGAAGGGGCAATGATTCGGCCCCTTGCCTGGATGTAAGAGAAAGGAGCGATTCAAATGGGACGTGCTCTGATCGTAAGCGCCGGAGCAAGCTCCAACGAGTACATCTCCGCGCGGCTGGCAGAGCTGGGATACACCCGGCCTACGATCATCCCCAGTGGTGCCGAGGCCCGGCGCAGGATGCTGGAATCTGATTTTGAGTTGATCGTGGTCAACGCGCCTTTGCCGGACGAGTTCGGCCACGATCTGTGTTCCTCTGCCGTAGAAAGAACAGACGCGGGCGTGGTGCTGCTGGCCAAGGCAGCAGCCGCCGAGCAGCTGCTGGCCCCCATGAGTGAGCAGGGGGTGCTGCTGCTGAGCAAGCCGTTCTCCAACACGCTGTTCCTGCAGGCCATCCATCTGGCCGCGGCCAGCAACCACCGCCTGCAGCTGCTCCGGCAGGAAAACGCGCGGATGCAGGAAAAGATCGCACAGGTACGGCTGGTCAGCCATGCAAAATGCTGTCTGGTGGAGCGGGAACAGATGAGCGAGGATGCCGCCCACCGCTACATTGAAAAGCGCGCCATGGACACCCGGCGCAGCCGTGCAGAAATTGCACAGGAAATCCTTGATTCTTACGAGGATTAGGATTATAATCTGGTGTTGTATGTTTTGTTCCGGATGCAGGCGCATCCACACTGGGAAAGAATGATCTCTGAAAGATAAATTAGAGGAGGACTGAACAAATGGCAAAATTCATCTTTGTGACCGGCGGCGTTGTCTCCGGTCTGGGCAAGGGCATCACGGCGGCTTCTCTGGGCCGCCTGCTCAAGTGCCGCGGACTGAAGGTCGCCAGCCAGAAGCTGGACCCTTATGTGAACGTGGACCCGGGTACCATGAGCCCCCTGCAGCACGGTGAGGTGTTCGTGACCGATGACGGTACTGAGACCGACCTTGATCTGGGTCACTATGAGCGCTTCATCGACGAAAATCTGAACAAGTACTCCAACCTGACCACCGGCAAGGTGTACTGGAACGTGCTGAACAAGGAGCGTCAGGGCGCTTATCTGGGACAGACGGTGCAGATCATCCCTCACATCACCAACGAGATCAAGAGCTACATCTACAATCTGGCCTCCTCTACCGAAGCCGATGTGGTCATTACCGAGATCGGCGGCACCACCGGCGATATCGAGAGCCAGCCCTTCCTTGAAGCCATCCGTCAGGTAGGTCTGGAGCAGGGACGGGAGAACTGCTGCTTCATCCATGTGGTGCTGGTGCCCTACATCTCCGGCTCGGACGAATACAAATCCAAGCCCGCGCAGCACTCGGTCAAGGAGCTGCAGGGCATGGGCGTAAGCCCCGATATCATCATCCTGCGCGCAGACGGCAACGTGGGCAGCGATATCCGCCGCAAGATCAGCACCTTCTGCAATGTCAAGCCGGAGTGCGTCATTGAGAACCTGACCATGCCCAGCCTCTACCAGTGCCCGCTGATGCTGCACACCAACGGTCTGGACGATGTGGTGGTGCATCAGCTGCACTTGGATGTTCCCCCCGCCGACCTGACCGAGTGGAAGCAGGTGGTCTCCCGCATTGCCACCCGCAGCAAGACCTGCACCATTGCACTGGTGGGCAAGTACGTCAAGCTGCACGACGCTTACCTCTCGGTGATGGAAAGCCTTTACCACGCCGGGTTTGAGAACGACAGTCAAGTGGAGATTCGTTGGGTGGAAAGCGAGGATCTGACCGATCAGGCCGCCTGCAAGGAAGCCTTTGCGGACGTGGACGGCATCATCGTGCCCGGCGGCTTTGGCGACCGCGGCATCGAGGGCATGATCCAAGCCGCCCAGTATGCCCGCGAGAACCGTGTTCCCTGCTTTGGCATCTGCCTTGGTATGCAGATCATGGTCATTGAATTTGCCCGCAATGTGCTGGGCTACAAGGACGCTAATTCCAGCGAGTTCACCCCGGACGGCAAGCACAACGTCATCGCCCTCATGGCCGACCAGCAGGGCAACATCCCCAAGGGCGGCACCATGCGTCTGGGCAAGTACCCCTGCACGGTGAAGCCCGGCACCAAGATGGCCGAGTGCTACGGCGAGAGCGAGATCTGGGAGCGCCACCGCCACCGCTATGAGTTCAACAACGACTTCCGGCAGGAGATGCAGGACGCCGGGCTGGTCATCTCCGGCACAAGCCCGGACGGCCATCTGGTGGAAACTGTGGAGCTGCCCGGCCGCGACTTCCATCTGGGCGCACAGTTCCACCCGGAGTTCAAGAGCCGCCCCAACCGCGCACATCCCCTGTTCAAGGGCTTTATCGCCGCTGCGCTGCGCTACCGCGCTGCCGCCCAGCGGGATATGCTGCATCTGTAATAGCATAATATAACGGCAAGGCCGCAGCACAAAATACCGTGCTGCGGCCTTGCTTTGTGTAAGACGATTTTAAATGCCTTCCGCGCCGTCCTGTCTGGCGTGGTTTGCCTGCTTATTCTCGTACATCCGCTGGTCGGCGATGCAGCGCACCTGTTGCACGTCCACGCTTTCGGCGGGGTACAGGGCGTAGCCGCAGCTGGCACCCACGCTCACGGTATTGCCGTCGATCTCGTAGGGCACAGCGACCATCTCACAGATCAGGTTCATCTTGCTGGCGCAAGTCTCCGATTCCATCGGGCCAAGCAGCAGCAGGGCGAACTCGTCACCACCCAGACGGAAGGCGTAGTCCCGGCTGCGGATGCATCCCTGCAGCCGCTGGGAAACGCCCTTCAGCAGCTCATCGCCCACATCATGGCCGTAGGTATCGTTGACCGGCTTGAAGCGGTCCAAGTCCATATAGAACAGCGCAAAGGGCTGGCTGTGCTGCTCCAGCACCGTCAGCACCCGGTCAAAATAGCGCTTGTTCAGTAGGCCGGTCAGGCCATCGGTGTTGGCAAGGCTTTGCAGCAGGTGCTGCTTGCCCATATCCTGCACGATCATCATCACACGGGTCAGGCGGTCACCCTTCCACGCCATGGGAACCACCGTCATCATGAAAAATGCGCTTTTATCGCGGGCGGCATATTCCAGCTTGAGGGAGTCGTTGTCCGTTTTGATGAGCCTGCGCAGGTTTTCCGGGGCCAGCATCTGGGGGATCTTGGCGTTTTCGCTGTCGGTCAGCACCACATACTTGCGCGATATCTGCTCCAGCATCTGCTGGTAAGAACCCTCCGGCGGGTACAGTGGCTCTCCGCGCCGCTCATGGTACTGGTAGCGGTCACGGTCCAGATCGCACACTGCAAAACGCTCCACAACGCGCGCCATGCCCGCGAACATCATATCGCTCTTTTCCCGGCGGCGCTCCAGCTCCCGGCGGCGGTTGCGCTCCGCGTCACGCTGGATCTTTACCACGCCTGCCATGATCAAAAGCCCCAGCAGCGCAATGACTAAAATGGTAGCGTTTTGCACCCTGCGCATCCCGGCATCCACCACCCCGGTGGGCACGATGCCGATGATGCTCCAATCCATGAGCCCCAGCGGCTGATAGATCAGGTAATATTTCTGGCTGTTCATGGTGAACAGCACACAGCCCTCGCCGCCCTGCGGCAGGGTCTGCACCATAGTGTCAAAATAAGGCTTGTCCACACGGGCGTTCTGTTGTAAGTAATCAAACAGGTTGGCCATCTGCTCGGTGATCTCGGTCTTTGTCTCGGTGGAAAGCACCACATCGCCGTTGGAGCGCACGATATAGCAATCGCTCTGTCCCTCATAGACCATGCTGCTCAGCAGCTTTTCCAGCACGGCGTTGTCGTAGCTGACCGCCAGCGCCGTATAGGTGGTGTCACCCAGCTGCAAGGGCTGTTCCATAGGCATGGCAAACATGATCTTACGGATGCCCTGACTGGAGGTGTAGCTGGTGATCACCGGAGCATTTGCAGTATACAGCTCCTCAAAAGCTGCCCTCATGTGCTCTGCCGTGCCCTGCCGCCCGGCGGTGGTCCAAAACTCGCACTGCTCGTTGAACAGGTAAAAATCCGTGTACTGCCAGGTAGCCTTTTGGGCAATATACTCCTGCCACTGCCCCTCCTGCTCTCCCCGCTCCGCAAGGGCGCCCAGATAGCTGTCCCAGTCGGTCAGGATGTTCCAGTTGCGCTGCGCAAACATGGTAAAGGTCTTGGCAGACTGCCCATAGGTGGAAAGCAGATTTGCCGTGCTTTCCTGATAGACCTCCTTCTGGGTATAGGCACTGTAAGCAAGGATGCCGACCAGCAGTGCCAGCAGCATCCCCGCTATGAGCAGGATATTTTTTCGTTTCTTCATCATAAGGCTGTTTCCTCCGACTGCCCCGCAGCCAGACCCCTTCACAATACGTTCTTCCAAAGGCTTTATCCTGAAGCGCCATGCACAAAGTTCCGCAAAAGTGCACAAGCGCCGCGTGTCAGCTCCCATATAAACCGACACTATTCCTAATAATATTATACCATCCCGCAAAAGAGCCTGTCAACACATCCCCGGGGCGATTCGTGTCGTTTCAAGGGCGATTCACGCAGATTTGCCCTGTTTTTGCCGCTCAAAAGGACAAAAAGACCCGCAGAGGCCGCGCCTGAACTTTCAGGGCTGCTGCGGGTCTTTTCATTGGTGCAGAAGAAGGGACTTGAACCCTCACTCACAAGGAACTGGTGCCTAAAACCAGCGTGTCTGCCATTCCACCACTTCTGCTCATAGAAAAAAGGCAAGTCAAAAACCGACTTGCCTTCTGGTGCGAGGGAGGGGACTCGAACCCCCAAGGATAAACCACACGCACCTCAAACGTGCGCGTCTGCCAGTTCCGCCACCCTCGCATACCTGTTATACAGTTCTCCGGTTTTTGAGGTAGAAAACCGTTGGTGCGGACTGCTTGCATATAGTAACACATTTCCGGCGTTTCGTCAAGTGGTTTCTTTGTTTCTCATAAGTTTTTTTAAGTTTCATATCTATAATAGCAGCGCAACGCGCGCGCAAAGGCAGCTTTCCTGGCAATTACACAGGTCATTTGTGCGCAGAAAATCTGCCTGCGGCGCTGCGCCCAGAGCAAAGGAGGGGGTTCATGTATGAAACTTTTTGTGCGGCGCACCGGCGGGCGCATCGGACTATGGGGTGGGCTGCTGGCAGCAGCGCTGGCAGCGTTTGCGGCGGGGTGGCTAGTACCGGTACGCGCACCGGTAGGCTGCAAGCTGAACGAGCTGACCGCCGCGCCGGACTTCAGCCCCTTTTCCCCTGCTGCACCGGTGGTGGCTGCATCCGATGCCGGTACGCCCGCAGCATCTTCCCTGCCGGAAAAATGGGTCTGCCTGACCTTTGATGACGGCCCCAGCAAGACCACTCCGGCAGTGCTGGCTGCGCTGGATGCCGCCGGGGTGCACGGCACCTTTTTTGTGGTAGCCACCGGCTACAACGAGAAATATCTGCCCCTGCTCACGCAGGCTGCTGCCGCCGGGCATCAAATCGCGCTGCACTCTGCCTCCCACGAATACAGCGACATCTACCGCAGCAGCGCCGCCTACTGGAAGGATATCGCCCTGCTGAAGGAGCGCATTGCCCCCTATGTGGACGCCGAAAACATCCGGTACCTGCGCTTTCCCGGCGGCAGCACCAACACCGTGAGCCGCCGTTACGGCGGCAAGGGGCTGATGCAACAGCTAAAAACCGAGGTAGAGCAGCGCGGCTGGCAGTGGGTAGACTGGAACGTCTGCGCCGAGGACGCTGTGGGCGGGCACCCCAGTGCGGATACCATCTACCGCAATGTGGTGCGGGAGACCGGCGAGCAGACCCATTGCGTGGTGCTGATGCACGATTCTGCCACCACCCGCACCACCGCCGAGGCGCTGCCGGATATCATTCAGTGGTATACGGATAACGGCTATACTTTTTTGACCGTAGCCGAGGCGCTGCCGCTGGGGTAACGCGCCTTATAGCCACCTTTCAAGGCAGCGTTCCAGCAGCACTCCGGCAGAGACCAGCACCGCCAGCCAGAGCCAGCCTGCGCCGCCGGTCATCACCCACCCCGCCGCCAGAATGGCGGCAAAGATACATACCGGCGGCACAGCGATCCGCAGGATGCGCAGCAGTTTCTCCCGCTTGGGCGGCAGTCCTGCGTCCAGCTGCTCGGGGTGCATGGCATCGCAGCAGATCTCATCGCGATACTTGCCCGGGTTGCGGTAGGCTTTATACGCGATGCCGTCCAGCGAAAACTCCGGGTACATTCCCTCTTTGGTCAGGGCGAATTGCATTCCCTTTTCCTCTGCATAAGCCTGCAACGCCGCTGTAAACTCCTGCGGGGTGTTGATGCTGCCCTGCGGGATAAAGAAAAAGTGCTTCTGATGCTGCACCTGCGCCAGCGTGCAGTAATCCTGCATCCAGCCGGAGAAGAAGCCCTGCTGCGGGGCGGGCCTTTCCATGCGGGTCAGGCAGGCGTCCACGTCCAGCGTGTCCGTCTGCGGAGCCTGCCGGGCAAGGTTGGCGCAGAACTGCATGGCTGCCGCCAGCTGCGCCGCCTGCTGCTCCAGCACGGTCTGCTGGGCTTGCAGTGCCTGCTGCAAGGGCTGCTCCCCGTGCAGCACCGCCTTGATGGTGGACAGCGGCACATCCAGCATCCGCAGCATACGGATGAGCTTGAGGGTGCGGATATCCCCGGCGGTGTAATCGCGGTAGTCATTGCCCTGCCTGCGTGCCGGTGTGAGAAGCCCTTCTTTTTCATAAAAGCGGATGTTCGGGGCGGACACACCGCTTTGTTCGGAAGCCTGTTTGATGTTCATTTGCTTCACCTCCGCCCTTACATTACACCTTAAAGCCGGTTGAAGGTCAAGGGTTTTCACGCAAAAAGGGATATTCAAGGCCAAAAGCTGCTATTCTGCGCCCTCATCAGTCACCTTCGGTGACAGCCGTTCCCCTCTTTGTCACCTACGGTGACATTTCTCCCCGGCGCGGGGAGAATCTGTCCCTTCCGGGGGAAGCCATTACTCGGAAAGGCGGTTTTCACAGTAAAAAGAGCCGCCGCACAAAAATGTGCAGCGGCTCTGTGAAAGGATAGTTTTATTGCGTGTATGCCGCAGGCTGCGGCATACGCATTTTTTTAGTCTGCAGACTGGCAGAACACAGAGAAGGTGCGGTAAGCCATGTACAGGTCGGTCTTATGGATGACCTCGAAGGGAGAGTGCATGGACAGCACGGGCACGCCCAGATCCAGCACCTTGATGCCGCGGTTTGCCACATACTTGGCAATGGTGCCGCCGCCGCCCAGATCCAGACGGCCCATCTCGCCGATCTGCCATGCCACGTTGTTGGCATCCAGCATACGGGTGATATCGCCCACCAGCTCGGCGTTGGCGTCGCTGGCAGAGCTCTTGCCGCGGCTGCCGGTGTACTTGAAGAAAGCCACGCCGCGGCCTGCATAGGTGCCGTTCTTCGGCTCAAAAGCACCGGCCCAGGACGGGTCGTAAGCGGCGGTGACGTCGGCGGACAGGCAGACACTGTTCTGGAAGGCAATGATGTCATCCTGACCGGCGGCACGGCACAGCAGCTGCAGGAAGTGGAACACATACATGCTCTGCATGCCGGTCACGCCGTCGGAGCCGATCTCTTCCTTATCAGTCAGCACGCAGACGGTGGTATGCACGGGATTTTTGGTCTCGATCTCGGCCATCAGGGCGGGGTAAGCGTCCACACGATCGTCATGGCCGTAGCCGCCCACCATAGAGCGGTCAAAGCCCACGTCGCGGGCCTTGTGAGCAGGCACCACTTCGATCTCAGCGCGGGTGAAGTCGCGCTCGGTGATGCCGTACTTCTCGTGCAGAAGGATCAGGGTGTTCAGCTTGACAGCCTCCTTGACGTCCTCTTCCTCCACGGCGTCGGAACCGATGAGCACGTTCAGTTCCTCGGCCTTGATGCCATCGCTCAGCTTGCGGTCGTTCTGCTCGGCACCCAGATGGGGCAGCAGGTCGGTGATGCAGAACACAGGATCGTTCTCGTCCTCGCCCACGCTGAAGGACACGCTGGAGCCGTCGGCACGGGTAAACACGCCGTGGATGGCCAGCGGCATGGTGCCCCACTGATACTTGCGGATGCCGCCGTAGTAGTGGGTCTTGAAGTAGCTCAGGTGGTCGGACTCATACAGGGGGTTCGGGCGCAGGTCCAGACGGGGGCTGTCGATGTGGGCGATCACCAGACGGAAGCCCTCCTCAAAGGGCTTCTGACCGATGGTAGCCGCCACGACGGCCTTGTGCTCCTGGATGAAGTAGATCTTCTCACCGGGTGCATAGGTCTTTTTCGGCTCAAAGGGCTTGTAACCGGCAGCCAGCAGCATCTGCTCGCTGGTGGCGGCAGCCTCGCGTTCGGTCTTGGCATGGTCCAGGAAGTTCTTGTAGCCCTCTGCAAAAGCGGCGGCCTTTTCCTTCACGTCGGGCTGCTTGTCGGCAGCGTATTCCGGCTTATAGAGCAGCTGCTCTGCATACTGCTTGGCAGAAAGTTTTTCACTCATGGTTGACATTCTCCTTACTTTTATCAATTTCCCGCGTAGATGCGATGATACGCACCATAGCAGGAGGTGATCTTGTTTACATAGTGGTTCATCTGACTGTAGGGGAAGCCCTGCAGCGTCTGGCCGTCGGCCGAGTGCTCTTCCATCCGCAACAGATTGTCCACAGTGCCCCAGCCGCTGTGGTAGGCGGCTGCAGCGGTGGCCACATCACCGTTGTAGCGTTCCAGACACAGATGCAGGTAGTAGCACCCGAAACGGATGCTCGTGTCCGGGTCGTACAGGTCTGCAAAAGCCAGATCCTCGTCCGCCGCGATCTTGCTGCGCAGCCAGAGGAAGGTCTCTTCGGTCATCTGCATCAGGCCGCGGGCGTCCACACTGGAAGTGGCCACCGGGTCAAAACCGCTTTCGGTACGGATAAAGGCATCCACCAGAAGCGGGTCCAGGTTGTAAGTCTGCGCCCACTGGTCCACCAGCTGTTCATACTTGCGGGGGTACAGCAGCTGTTCGGCCCGGTGCCACAGGTGCGGGGCTGCCACAAGCAGCACCAGCGCCAGCAGGCACAAAATCAGCAGGCGCAGCCGACGCTTGCGGCGTCGCTGCTGCGCGGGCCATGCGGCGTTCATGGGCGGCAGCCGGGTCATACTGCGGCATGCCGTTGGAGTCTTTTTCAAATCGTTCGTTCAAAACCGGTGGGACGCACCTCCTTCTGTCTGAAGTGCGATGCACAGCTGCTCTGCAGCAGCCTGCAGGGCGGCAAGGTCTGCGTCGTTGTGTAGAACGTAATCCGCCTGTGCGGTCAGCTCTGCTTCCGGCGTCTGGGCGTTGAGACGGCGGCAGGCCATTTCAGGCGCGATGCCGTCCCGTGCTACGATGCGGGCCACACTGGTTTCAAAGGGCGCTGTGACCACGCATAGCCGGTCACACTCCGCCTGTGCCGCCGTGCCCACAATGACGGCACCGTCCAGCACGAAGAGCGGTGCCCCGGCCTCCTGTGCCGCCTGCTTTGCCGCCCGGATGCGGCGCACGATCTCCGGGTGGGTCAGACCGTCCAGCGCGGCCTTGCCTTCCGGCGTGGCAAAGGCGCGGTCTGCCAGCAGGCGGCGATCCAGTGTGCCGTCTGCTTTTAAGATGTCTGCCCCGAACCGCTCTGCCAGCGCAGGCAGCAGCGGCGAGCCGGGCAGCAGGATCTCGCGGCTGATCTGGTCAGCGTCGGCCAGCGGCACGCCGTGGCCTGCAAACACTGCCGTGACCGTGGACTTGCCGCAGCCGCTGCGGCCGGTGATGCCCAGCGTGATCATAGGTCGATCACCCGGAAGGCCGCCGCGCGGATCAGGCGGTTGTACACCGCCATGGACAGGCCGTCCTTCTGGGGGCAGCGGGCATAGACGATGCCGTCGCCTTGCTCATCCAGTGCCCGCAGTGAGCGGAAGATGTGCTTTGCCTGGTCGGCACCGTCGCCCTCGCGGCCATACTCCACACAGGGCACGCCCAGCTTTTCAGCTTCGCCGGTGAAGCACAGGCAGCTGGGGTTCTGGTCCATGTGGGCGTCCACATAGGCCTTGAACTGTTCAAAGGTGCCATTGAGCAGGGTTACGTCTGCTTTCGGGGCATAGTGCTTGTACTTCATGCCGGGACTGCGCACCACAGCGCCTTCCGGCAGCTTTTCCAGAATGGCCTTGGACACTTCTACCTCTTCGCCGAGGGCACGCTCCAGATCCTCCAGCGTGATGTGGCCGGGGCGGAACAGGGTGGGCTTGTCGCCCACCACCGACACTACCGTGCTCTCCACGCCCACGTCACACTCGCCGCCGTCCAGAATGAGGGGCAGGCGACCGTCCATATCGGTAAAGACATCCTGCGCATTGGTGGGGCTGGGCTTGCCGGAGAGGTTGGCACTGGGGGCTGCAAAGGCGCAGCCGCTCTGCTCGATGACCGCACGGGCCACCGGGTGGCTGGGCATGCGGATGCCCACCGTGTCCAGACCGGCACAGCACTCGGCTGCCACCTCCGGGCCGC
>ERZ827522.2276-NODE-2276-length-13538-cov-3.978491_pt1 | contig 13538 bp, 12 predicted proteins | sample MGYA00519580_ERZ827522 | MGnify/ENA primary metagenome ERZ827522 (study PRJEB31778, sample SAMEA3449340) | human gut metagenome | biome: human gut; feature: human-associated habitat; material: faeces | place: United Kingdom | collected 2010/2012 ... | reverse complement strand
GACCTACCATTTTCAGAAGACCTCTTCTGGAATGATGATCTTTGTGGTGTGTTTTAAGGTGCTCTGTGAGCTCCTGGATTCTTGCTGTAAGAACTGCAACCTGAACCTCCGGTGAACCTGTGTCACCCTCTGTTCTTGCATACTCTTTCATGATCGCTGTTTTCTTCTCTTTAGAAATCATTGTTGTTTCCTCCTTGAAATTTTAATTAAACGCCGGGTATTAAGAAGTGGTCGGAGTCTCCGGCTTCTGAATACTGGCTTTTTTCACCTCGAACAGTATAGCACACGGTTCCTGACCTGTAAACTGTTTTTTTGAAAAGTTTTTACCGGAAATTTTTACTTTTCGAAGCTTTGAAAATAAGCCTTGCCTTTTTCCGCGTCTTTCATAAGCTGTTCTTTCAGAGCTTCTATGGAAGAAAAACGTTTCTCCGGTCTGGAATAATGAAAAAATTCCACTCTGCAGGACTCTCCGTACAGGTCTTCCTCACAATCAAAGAGATACGTCTCAACACCCAGGAATTTCTCCCCCACCGTAGGCTTGTATCCTACATTGGTGATTCCTTTAAGGCTTCTGTCCTTAAAATGGGACACTGTATCGTAGACCCCGTTTGGAGGCATCAGCTTTTCTTTTGCCGGAATAATATTGGTTGTCGGAAGAAGAAATTTATGTCCCATTCCTCTTCCATGTTCGATCACTCCATCCACAAAAAACGGAAAGCCCAGAAGATCATTGACCTTTTCCATATTACCTCTTTTCAGTTCCTCACGGATAAAGGTACTGCTGATCTTTCGTTTTCCTTCCATTTCTTTTGGAATCACATCCACCGAAAAGCCAAGCTTCTTTCCCATCTCCCGGAGAAGTTCCGGATTTCCCTTGCGTTCATATCCAAACCGGAAATCTTCTCCTACGGCAACGTGTTCTGCCTGAAGATCCCCCACCAGAATCTCTTTAATAAAAGTGTCTGCTTTCATGTGGCGGATCCTGGCATCCAGCGGGCATTCGATCAGAACATCCACACCTGCATCCTCAAGAATCCTGCATCGTTCTTCTTTTGTAAAGATCATCTGGCTTCCGATTCCCAGGGAAAAGAGAACTGTCTGAAGTCCCTTTTCTTTTTGCTCCAGAATTCTTTCCACCAGTTTCCGGTGTCCACGGTGTATGCCGTCAAATTTTCCAAGTGTTACCGCACTCCCTGACAGGCGCGGAAATTCTCCGTCAATCTTCAAGTATTCCATATCTGCTCCTGCAAGTTTTTGTAAAAAATTTATACAAAGAACATGCGGACGGGAACATATTTCTGTTTTCTTTCATCCCAGCCGTATATTCCTGTGAAGTTTCCGCTGCTTTTATACATCCGGACTTTTTCTTCCCTGCTGCCGCCCTGTACCAGTTCTTCCGGAACTGGATTTCCATTACCAAGAAGCCTGTCTCCTTCCGGTGTACAGATAAGCGCCGGATACATGGAAAGTACATCTTCAATAGAAACGATTTTTTCGCCGATGGTTCCGTTGGCAACCGCTTCTTCCACCTGGGAAAGTGTCATGCTCTCTTCCAGTGTGAAATTCCCGGACTGGGTCCGAAGAAGCTCTTCCATGGCACCGCCACAGCCTAATTTTTCTCCGATATCATTGCAAAGTGTACGGATATAGGTTCCCTTGCTGCAGGTAACGCTGATACGTACCAGCGGGAGATCCATATCCAGTATCCTTATCTCATAAAAAACCACAGGGCGCGGTTTGCGCTCTATGGTTTTTCCTTCTCTGGCCAGCTCGTAAAGCTTCTTTCCACCCACTTTCAGAGCAGAATACATCGGCGGAACCTGCATCTGTTCTCCCACAAAAGAAGCAACCGTTTCCCGGACTTCCTCCTCTGTAACCGTTACCGGTTTCTCGGAAAGAATTGTTCCTGTCATGTCCTGGGTGTCTGTGGAAACGCCCAGCCTTAAGACTGCCTCGTATGTTTTTTCTTTCTCTGTAAGAAGCTCTACCAGACGGGTTCCCCTTCCAAGGGCAACGGGAAGTACTCCCTCTGCTGCCGGGTCCAGCGTTCCCGTATGGCCAATCTTTTTCATGTGGAGAATTCCACGCAGCTTTGCAACCACATCATGAGAGGTATAACCTTTTTCCTTACGGATCACAAGTATTCCATCCATGATTTGTTTCTACTCCTCTGCAAGCTGTTTTTCAATCTCAGCGGTAAGGTTGTTGATCACATCGTACATGGAACCCTGCATATCACAGCCGGCTGCACGCACATGTCCGCCGCCTCCGAAAAACACGGCAATCCTGCTCACATCCACCTTTCCGTTGGAACGGAGAGACACTTTAAAGAGCTGTCTCCATCTCATAGATAAAGATCGCAACCTCCACACCTGCGGTAAGGCGGAGCTGGCTTACGATTCCCTCCAGGTCCTTTCCTTCCACACCGTAGAAATCCATCTCCCGTCTTTTCAGATATCCGACTACGCATTTGCCATCCTGGAGCAGAATGCTCTCTGCCAGCACACGGCCCATAACCTGATTCTGAAGGTATGTTTTCTGGTAAAAGGACTCATCGATGATCCTGCTGAAATCAAATCCTGTTTTCATCAGTTCACCGGCGATCCTCATGGTTTCCGGTGTTGTGGAAGAATACTGGAACACGCCGGTGTCATGTGCCATTCCCGTATAAATCGGAACCGCAATGGAACGGTCGATCTTATCTGCATCCAGAAGTCCGTAAAGAACTTCACATGCGGAACCGACGTCGCCCCTTACATGATTGACATCTGCAAATCCCTTATTGCTTACATGATGGTCAATGCATGCGGTCTTTTTTGCCGTGTCAAAATACTTTCCGGCAACAGCAAGGCGATCCAGTGCGCTGACATCACAGGTGATAAAAAGATCATACTCTTTCTCTTCTTCTGCTTCTGTCTTAACCTCATCCATTCTGTCAATGTAATCAAATACAGGCTTCGGCTGTTCCAGATAGACATCTGCCTCAATATCCGGAAAATATTCCCGGATATAAAGGTACAGAGCCATACAGGAACCGATACAGTCTCCATCCGGACGGATGTGGCCGCCAATGCCTACAGTTTTTACATTTTCCAGTATTTCTGAAATGTTTTTCATTTTTTCCACCTATTCCTCTGTTTCCATCCCACTCATTACGTCATTGATCTTCTTTGACATATTTACGCCATATTCGATGGACTCATCCAGAACAAAACGGATCTCCGGCGTATTGCGAAGGTTCAGTCTTCTGGCCAGCTCTCTCCGAATATAGCCCTCTGCGTTCTTTAATCCACGGATGGTGGAATCTTTGGCCTGCTTTTCGCCAAGTACACTGATGTAGGCTTTGCAGGTTTTAAGATCCGGTGCCACCTCCACGGCTGTCACAGAAGTCATCGGATGAATTCTGGGGTCCTTGATCTCGCTGTGTATGATGGTGCTGAGTTCTTTAAGAACCGCACCATTCACACGTGTATTTTTAATGCTGTTTTTTCTCATTACAAGTCACTCCTATCTTGGTACCTCTACCATGATATATGCTTCGACTTTATCTTCTTCTTTAACATCGTTGAAGTCGTTGAATACAAGACCACACTCATATCCTGCACGGACTTCCTTAACGTCATCTTTAAATCTCTTCAGGGATGCAAGCTCACCCTCAAAGATCTGGTCCTCACCTCTTGTGATACGAACCTTGCAGTTACGCTGGAATGTACCATCCAGTACATAGCTTCCTGCGATGGTTCCCACACCAGATGCCTTGAACAGCTGACGTACTTCTGCGTGGCCGATAACTTTCTCCTCGAATACCGGATCCAGCATACCTTTCATGGCTGCCTCCACATCCTCGATTGCCTGGTAGATAACCTTGTAAAGTCGAAGGTCAACGCCCTCCTGCTCAGCAAGCTGTTTTGCTGTGGTATCCGGACGTACGTTAAATCCGATGATGATGGCATTGGATGTTGCGGCAAGGCTGACATCAGACTCATTGATGGCACCTACACCTCCATGGATCACCTTAACGATAACTTCCTCGTTGGAAAGTTTGGTAAGGCTCTGTTTTACAGCCTCAACAGATCCCTGTACATCGGCTTTGACAATGATCGGAAGCTCTTTAAGGTCGCTTGCCTGGATCTGATCAAACAGGTTATCCAGAGAAAGTTTGCCCTTGGTCTCCTCAAGAAGACGGCTCTTGTTCTCTGTAACGAATGCGCCTGCAAAGTTCTTGGCTTCTTTGTCGCTCTCGAAGGACATCAGGATCTCACCTGCATTTGGAACGTCGCCAAGACCAAGGATCTCAACCGGAGTGGACGGGCCTGCCTCTTTAACGCGGCGTCCCTTGTCATCCATCATTGCACGGACTTTACCGTTACATGCACCTGCTGCAATGAAATCTCCTACATGGAGAGTACCTTTCTGAACAAGGATGGTAGCAACCGGTCCTTTACCTTTATCAAGCTGAGCCTCGATAACAAGACCTCTTGCCTCACGGTTCGGGTTTGCTTTCAGCTCGGAAACCTCAGCAGTAAGAAGGATCATCTCAAGAAGGCTCTCGATTCCTTCTCCTGTATGTGCGGATACCGGAACGAAGATGGTGCTTCCGCCCCAGTCCTCAGGGATCAGTTCATACTCGGAAAGTTCCTGTTTTACACGCTCTACATTTGCGCTTGGTTTATCGATTTTGTTGATGGCAACGATGATCTCAACGCCTGCTGCTTTTGCATGGCTGATGGCCTCTACAGTCTGCGGCATGACGCCATCGTCTGCGGCAACGACCAGAACTGCGATATCCGTAGCGTTGGCACCACGCATACGCATAGCTGTAAATGCCTCATGTCCCGGTGTATCCAGGAATGTGATCTTCTGGCCTTTGATGTTTACCACGTAAGCACCGATGTGCTGTGTGATTCCGCCGGCCTCGCCTCTGGTTACGTTTGTATTACGGATCGCATCCAGAAGAGATGTTTTACCATGGTCAACGTGACCCATAACACAGACTACCGGAGGTCTCGGAACCATATCATCCTCATCCTCTTCGTCCTCTTTGAGGAGCTCTGCGATCACATCCACCTTTTCTTCCTTCTCAGCAATGATATCAAAGCCAAGTGCAATCTCCTCTGCCTTGTCAAAGTCGATCTCCTGGTTTACGGTTACCATGACGCCTTCCATGAAAAGTTTCTTAACGATCACAGATGGCTGCATCTTCATAGCGTCCGCAAGCTCACGGATGGTAAGCTTCTCAGGAATGGTGATCTCCTTGATCTCAGGTTTCTTCTCTTCCTGCTTCGGCTGTGGATTCGGTTTCTGAAGCGCTTTCGGGATTCTGGAATTCGGTCTGCGTCCACCCTGATTTGGTCTGCGTCCGCCCTGGCCGCCTTTCTCGAAATCTTTCTTCTTGTTCTTGTTCTCTCTGTCACGCTCACGCTTGCTGTCCTTGGATGTCTTGGTCAGCTCCGGAGTGAATACAGCATCTGAAGAGCCACCGCTTCTTCTCTGTCCCGGACGCTGTCCGCCGCCCTGGCCACCACGGTTTGCTCCGCTGAAACGGTTGTCTCCGCCTCTTCCGCCTTCGGAACGTCCGCCCTGGCCTCCCTGGCCACGGTTTGCTCCACCGCCGAAACGGTTTCCTCCGTCTCTTCTTCCTTCAAAACTTCCGCCCTGACCTCCCTGGCCACGGTTTGCTCCACCGCCGAAACGGTTTCCGCCTCTTCCGTCATTCTGACGTGGTCCTCTGTTTCCTTCACCCTGTCTTGCCGGACGTCCCTCACCATTCTGGGAACGGTTTCCACCAAAACGGTTTCCACCGTCTCTTCTTCCCTCGAAGCTTCTTCCGTCACGGTTGCCGTCTCTTCTTCCTTCCGGACGATTACCCTGCGGTCTTCCGCCCTGAGTACGGTTTGCTCCGCCCTGAGAGTTTCTCTGCTCGCCGGATTCGTTATTTCTTGTACCCTGGCCTGCCGGACGCTGTCCGCCGTTCTGGGAACGTGCCGGGCCTTTTTTCTCGCCTGCTGCCGGTTTTCTTCTTCCTTTACCGCCGTCGCTGGCATTCTGTGCATGGAATACACGGATGATATTTTTTTTCTTTTTCGGTGCCTCAGACTTGTTACCCTCTGCGTTCACCGTTGTTGTCTTTTCTTCTGTTTTTGGAGTATCCAATTGTCTATATTGCTCCTTTCCCGATCTGCTGAATTTATCTTTTATCATTATTATCGTCAAACCTCCTTACAGACGCCTGTATCATGCAGGTTATCTGCCGGATTCTTTTTCCAGCGCCTTCATGATCGCCTTTGCAAAATTTTCGTCCTGCACGGCAAGGCTGGCACGGAATTCTTTGCCCATTGCTCTGCCCAGGCTCTCTTTGTCTGAAAGGAAATATAACGGAACTTCGTAATAGGTACACATATTCCGAAATTTCTTTTTTGTGTTTTCGGAGGCATCATCTGCCACCAGTGCCAGGAAACCTTTTCCTGTTTTTACGGATTTCTCTGTGGAAAATTCTCCGCTCACTGTTTTTCCTGCTTTTGTCGCAAGTCCGATGAGTGATAAAACCTTACTGTTTTTCAATTGACTCAAACTCCTTCTTGAGGTTCTGATACACTTCATCCGGAACTGCCATTTTCAAGGAACGCTCCAGGCCGTGGTTTTTGATGGCCTTTTCCAGGCATTCCTCTGAGAAACAAAGGTATGCGCCGCGTCCGTTTTTCTTACCTGTAGCGTCCAGGATGATCTCATTCTCTGATGTTTTGAGAACTCGTATCATTTCCTTTTTGCTTTTCATTTCCCTGCAGCCGGTACACTGACGCATGGGAATCTTGGTTCTCGTTTTCATTATTCTTCGGCATCTCCATCTGCTGTTTCTTCAGCTTCTGTTTCTGTCTCTTCTGTATCTTCCTCTGTTTCCGGAATTTCTTCGGAAACAGCCTCTTCTGTCATTTCGTCCTCTGCTTCTTCGTGTTCCTCATCGTAATCATCGTAGAAGTCACCGGACTCTCTTGCCTGTGTCTCGCTCTTGATGTCGATCTTGAATCCTGTAAGTCTTGCAGCAAGACGTGCGTTCTGTCCCTCTTTACCGATGGCAAGGGAAAGCTGATAATCCGGAACTACAACCAGTGCAGTCTTCTCATCCGGATCTGCCATAACTGCGATAACTTTTGCAGGGCTTAATGCGTTCTCGATAAGGATTGCCGGGTTCTCATCCCAGTTGATGATATCGATCTTCTCACCGTGAAGTTCGTTGACAACCGCACCTACACGTGCGCCGTTCATACCGACACATGCTCCCACAGCATCTACATCCGGATCGTTACTCCATACGGCGATCTTGGTACGGGAACCTGCCTCACGGGCAATGCTCTTGATCTCAACGGTACCATCTCTTACCTCTGCAACCTCGGACTCGAAAAGTCTCTTTACAAGGCCAGGATGTGTTCTGGAAACAAGGATACGTGGTCCCTTCGGTGTATCCTTTACCTCAAGGATGTAAACCTTTACTCGCTCAGTCGGCTGGAATGTCTCGCCTTTTACCTGCTCGTTCTCTGTGAGGACTGCGTCTGCCTTACCGAGGTTGATGCTGACATTTTTGCCCATTACTCTCTGAACAATACCGGTTACTACTTCTTTTTCGATTCCGTAGTACTGATCGTAGAGAACTTTGCGCTCTTCCTCACGGATTTTCTGAAGAATGACGTTCTTTGCGTTCTGGGTTGCGATACGTCCGAATTCCTTGGACTGGATCTCAACTTTCATAACATCACCGATCTCTGCGTTGGTGTTTGTTTTCTGTGCATCCACCAGAGAAATCTCAAGGGCCGGGTCCTCCACATGCTCTACAACAGTTCTGTCAGCGTAAACACTGAAATCACAGGTCTCCGGATCGATCATAACGTGAACGTTATCTGCCTTTCCGAAATGATTCTTACATGCCTGGATCAGTGACTGCTCAATTGCCTCCAGCAGTGTATCCTTACTGATGTTTTTCTCTTTTTCGAGAACGTCCAGCGCGTCTCTTAACTCTCTGCTCATTTTCCTTTTTTTCCTCCTGAATTTTTACAGATTCGATTCTCTTTTAGAATTCGATCGCAAGACGAATCAGGGCGATATCTTTTTTATCAAAAGTGCGTTCTGTGCCGTCTTCATCGATTGTCACACTGTTACTATCATATGCATTTAAAATACCGCAGAATTCTTTCTGCTTCTCGATCGGCCGGTAGGTACGGATCTCCACCAGCTTGCCAAGGCTTCTCTTAAAGTCTTTCTCTTTCTTAAGAGGCCGGTCAAGTCCCGGAGAACTGATCTCCATAATGTAGCTGTCTTCGATGAAATCCTGCTCATCCAGGATATCGCTGAATGCACGGCTTACGTCCTCGCAGTCATTGACTGTGATTCCGCCCGGCTTGTCGATATAACCTCTGAGATACCAGGTTCCAGCTTCCTTGACATACTCCACATCTACCAGTTCAAAGCCCTTGGACTCTACGATCGGTGTAAGGATCGCCTCTGCTTTCTGTTCATATTCTTCCCGTCTGCTCATGCTTCCCACCTGCCTTTCTTATTTCTGCCTGTTTCTGAACAAATTCCTTCTCAGCAAATAGGAGCGGGCTCTCGCCCACTCCTATGCCAACAAGTTCTTAGTTTCGTTCATTGTAACACCAATGTCTGTTAAATGCAAGTATTAATTGCGATTTCCGGTTTTTGTGGTTTTTGTACATCCAACGTGCTATCTCTTATGATAATCTCCCGTTCTCCATCTCATACACCACATCTGCCACGTTCATGGTGGAGACTCTGTGGGATACCAGGACTACAGTGCGGCGGGTGGTGTCTTCTTTCAGGGACTTGAGGATGGTGGCTTCGTAGAGCTGACCTTTGTCTACGTATTTCAGGGAGGAGAGCCTTCCCCTCATATCTGCCCGTCAAACCGGAAATGAGCGTGCATCTCACGAATGGTCAGTTCCAGCCAGATCACCGTAGGCTGTGAAATGGATGGCGGGGTGGTGATCAGATTCTCGGCTTCACACCTTTGGTGTCTCGCTTGGCGAGTTTGACTTTGTTGAGTACGTATGGTTTGTCGTGGTAGGTAATGGCATACTCCTGCCTGCTTTCCAAAAGATACGCATGGTGGATCCGGTCTTCACCGGTAAGCTTCATGCCGCGGACACCCATAGCGTTTTTCTTAGTGACGGAGATCTCGGTTTTCATGATACGGAGAAAGTAACCCTTTTCAGACTGGAACACAACCTGATCCATCTCATCGGCTGCTCCTACGAATACCAGGCGGTCATCCTCTGCAAGCTTGGTGGAAACAATGGTACGCTTGGAAGCACGGAACTCTTCTCCTTTTACCAGCTTACACATGCCATTCTCTGTAACAAAGAGCACTGTGGAGGCTGCCACCTGGCTCAGCGGTGCCACATAAAGGATCTGCTCGGAAGTACTGTCATAATTACCCAGATTATCTGCCGGAACACCTTTATCACGGAAACGTACCAGCGGGATATCCTCTGCCTTCACTGTGTGGAGCTTGCCGGTATCTGTAAAGATACAGATCTTATCCGTATTCATGCAGGTAAAGACATAGCGGCTCTCTGCATGAGCAGCATCCTTATTACGCTCGTAGGCATTCTTATCAATGAGACGCATATATCCGAAACGATCCATCAGGAAGCAGACTTCGGTCTCTTCCATCTTCTTCTCCTCATAAACAGCTTCCTCTGCGTTTTCAATGGAAGTCTTACGCTTACTGCCGTATTCCTTCTTGATCTGATCCAGTTCACCCATGATCACTGCTGCCATGGAGTCATAATTATTCAGGATATCCTCATAAGCAGCAATGTTCTTCATGGTTTCCTCATGCTCCTTCATCAGAGCATCGATCTCCAGACCGATCAGCTTGTAAAGACGCATGTCCAGGATAGCTGCGGCCTGTTTTTCTGTGAATTTCAGGGTTTTTGCCGCTTTTTCGGAGGTCTTGGTCTTGAATTTAATCCCTTCTGTGATACCATCGGTCAGGCATTTCTTTACCTGGTCACGGCTCTTGCTGCCGCGGAGGATCTCAATAATCAGATCAATAACATCGCAAGCCTTGATCAGACCTTCCTGGATCTCACGCTTCTCCTGTTCCTTGGCAAGAAGGGTGGTGTACTTTCTGGAATTTACTTCGAAAACAAAATCAACATGATGAGCAATGATCTGCTTCAGTCCCAGGGTCTCCGGTCTTCCGTCTGCAACTGCCAGCATATTGACACCGAAAGTATCCTCCAGTCTGGTCTTCTTGTAGAGCATATTGGTAAGGTTCTCCACGTCTGCGTCGCGCTTCAGTTCCAGAACGATACGGATTCCCTCCTTAGATGACTGGTTGGAAATGTCCACGATATCTGTAGTCTTCTTGGTTTCCACCAGAGTTGCGATATCATTGAGGAATTTTCCGATGTTGGCGCCGATCATGGTGTAGGGAATCTCTGTGATCACCAGCTGCTGACGACCACCCTTCAACTTCTCTATTTCTACCCGTCCGCGGATACGGAGCTTGCCTGTTCCGGATTCGTAGATTTTTACAAGGTCGTCCTTATTTACTACGATACCACCTGTCGGAAAATCCGGGCCCTTGAGATAACGCATCAGCCCACGGGTGCTGATATCATTGTTCTTCATGTATGCCTTCACTGCATCTACTACTTCACCCAGATTGTGAGGTGGGATGCTGGTGGCCATACCTACAGCGATTCCGTCGGCTCCGTTTACCAGAAGGTTAGGGATTCTTACCGGAAGCACTACCGGTTCTTTCTCGGTCTCGTCGAAGTTCGGCATAAAGTCCACAACGTTCTTATCAAGATCTTCCAGAAAAACCTCCTGGGTCAGCTTCTCAAGACGTGCCTCTGTGTATCGCATGGCTGCGGCTCCGTCTCCCTCAATGGAACCAAAGTTTCCATGTCCGTCAACCAGTGTACGACCTTTCTTAAATTCCTGCGCCATGACTACAAGAGCATCATAAATAGAACTGTCACCGTGAGGATGATATTTACCCATGGTATCTCCTACGATACGGGCACATTTACGGTACGGGCGGTCGTAACGGATGCCCAGCTCATACATATCGTAAAGGGTACGGCGCTGTACCGGCTTCAGTCCGTCACGTACATCCGGCAGCGCTCTGGAAATGATAACGCTCATGGCGTAATCGATATATGATTTCTGCATGATCTCCGCATAATCGGTGCGGATGATATTGTCCTGTTTCGTATTCATAGTTTATTCTCCCAATTTTGATCCGTTGGTGCCAGTCAGCAGTGATCCATTCATGGATGCCCTGCCCTCCGGCTTCGACATTTCTCCCTGCTGTTATCAGATATCCAGCTCTGCATCCGTTGCATGCTCATAGATAAACGCCTTACGTGGCGGAACATCGCTTCCCATCAGGATTTCTGTCACATCAGAAGCCATGCGGGCATCTTCGATCTCCACACGTTTCATCATCCTGGTTTCCGGATTCAGAGTCGTCTCCCACAGCTGCTGGGCGTCCATCTCTCCCAGACCTTTATATCTCTGAAGGGTAAAACTTCCAGGTTTATGGCTCCGGCGGTATTTCTCCAGGGCCTTGTCATCGTAAAGATATTCCTCCTGTCCCTTCTTGGGCATTACTTTATAAAGAGGCGGCATGGCAATGTATACATGTCCCTCATAGATCAGTTCCGGCATAAAACGGTAGAATAATGTCAGAAGCAGCGTGGAGATATGTGCTCCGTCCACATCGGCATCGGCCATGATCACAATCTTATCGTAACGGAGTTTGGTAATATCGAAATCGTTTCCATATCCTTCGGAAAAGCCACATCCAAAAGCGTTGATCATGGTCTTGATCTCCGCATTGGCCAGTACCTTGTCGATGGTGGCTTTCTCTACATTGAGGATCTTACCGCGGATAGGCAGGATAGCCTGATAGTTACGGTCTCTGGCAGTCTTGGCAGAACCGCCGGCGGAATCTCCCTCTACAATAAAGATCTCGCAGAGAGACGGATCTTTCTTCTCACAGTTGGCCAGCTTGCCGTTGGAATCAAAAGAGTATTTCTGCTTGGTGAGAAGATTGGTCTTGGCACGTTCTTCCGTCTTACGGATCTTGGCCGCTTTTTCCGCACAGGAAAGTACTGTCTTCAGTGTTTCCAGGTTTCGGTCAAAGAAGAGTACCAGCTGTTCCCCTGTCACTTTACCGGTGGCTCTGGACGCATCCTGGTTGTCCAGCTTGGTCTTGGTCTGGCCCTCAAAACGGGGTGCCGGATGTTTGATGGAGACAACGGCTGTCATACCATTTCGGATATCTGCTCCTGTAAAGTTGGAATCTTTATCTTTCAGTACACCGATCTCACGTGCGTAAGTGTTCATTACGGTTGTAAAGGTTGTCTTAAAACCGGTCAGATGTGTTCCGCCTTCTGCATTGTAGATATTGTTACAGAATCCAAGGACGTTCTCACGGAATTCATTGGTAAACTGAAAAGCTATCTCCACCTGGATTCCGTCTGCCTCTCCTTTAAAGTAAACCGGATCATGAAGTGGCTGCGCGTTCTTATTGAGGTCACGGATAAATCCTACGATTCCCTCCGGCTCATGGTACTGGATATCTTCGATCGTATCCCCTCTCCGGTCCTCAAAATGGATCGTAAGTTCCGGGTTCAGGTATGCAGTCTCGTGAAGACGGCTCTTTACATCGGCCGCCCCGAATCTTGTTTTCTCAAAGATCTCCGGGTCCGGAAGGAAATTCACACAGGTTCCGGTTCCTCTGGTTTTCCCCAGCTTCGGGAGAAGTCCTGCTTCCAGTTCAATGGTAGGGATTCCTCTCTCATAATGGTCATGATGTACATAGCCGTCACGGCTGATCTTAATATCCAGATAGGTGGACAATGCATTTACAACCGAAGAGCCCACGCCATGAAGTCCGCCGCTTGTCTTATATGCGGAATTATCAAACTTACCACCTGCATGAAGAGTTGTAAAAACAAGTCGTTCCGCTGACACGCCCTTGGCATGCATATCTACCGGGATTCCTCGTCCATTATCTTCTACTGTACAGGAACCGTCCTTCTCAAGAACTACATGGATCAGGCTGCAGTATCCTGCAAGGTGCTCGTCCACCGCATTGTCTACGATCTCATATATCAGATGGTTCAGTCCCTTTCTGGATACGCTTCCGATATACATACCGGGGCGCTTTCGTACGGCCTCGAGGCCTTCCAGGACAGAGATACTGTCCGCATCATAAGTGTCTTTTTTTGCCATTCCACTGATTCCTTTCTTTTTCTTTTCGAACATTTGTTTGTATTATATCAGAAATTTGCTTTTTCGTAAAGCAGACATTTATATTCCTACTATATTATATAGTTACTATATTGATTTCTATAAAATATTCCTTTTTTCTTTTCACAGTGTAGCAGCTCAGGAAATCTGTCTGTCCGGCAAGCAGATATTCGCACCTCCGCCGGGGACTTACTTGATTCGGGTCAAGCGGATATTCGCAATCCGCTTCGCTACTTGCTCATAACCAAATAACTGCT
>ERZ827522.2269-NODE-2269-length-13575-cov-3.672633_pt1 | contig 13575 bp, 10 predicted proteins | sample MGYA00519580_ERZ827522 | MGnify/ENA primary metagenome ERZ827522 (study PRJEB31778, sample SAMEA3449340) | human gut metagenome | biome: human gut; feature: human-associated habitat; material: faeces | place: United Kingdom | collected 2010/2012 ... | reverse complement strand
CCCTGCGCACGTCGATTATCGTCGGCTTCCCCGGCGAGACGGAAGAGCAGTTCCAAGAATTGCTTGATTTCCTGCCCGAAGCCGAATTCGACCGCCTCGGCGCGTTCACCTACTCCCCCGAAGAGGGCACGCCCGCCGCGAAAATGCCCGACCAAATTCCGGAGGAGGTCAAGGCGGAGCGGCTCGACCGGCTGATGAAGCGGCAGGCCGCCATCGCGCGGAAGAAGAATCAGGCGCGCGTGGGCACGGTGGAGAAAGTCCTTGTGACCGACCGCAACGCGCGCGGCGAAATCCTCGGCAGAAGCCAGCGCGAAGCCCCCGAAACCGACGGCGAAATCATCTTCACCGCGGGCGAAAGCAAAATGCCCAGCGTCGGCGATTTCGTGGACGTCCGCATTGAAAAAGCCAGCACCTACGACCTGACAGGGGTGATTGCATGAACCTGCCCAACAAATTGTCGCTCCTGCGCGTCGCGCTGATTCCGGTGATGGTGGCGCTGATGCTCCCGCAGACCCTCGTTTGCGATCTGCTCGCCGCCGCCGTGTTCGCCGCCGCTGCCCTGACCGATTATTTTGACGGCCATATTGCCCGCTCCCGCCACCTGATTACCGATTTCGGCAAGTTCATCGACCCCGTCGCGGACAAGCTGCTCAACCTCTCCGCCATGATGATGCTCGTTCAGCGCGGGACGCTGCCGGGCTGGGTCGTCGTGCTGATTTTGGCGCGCGAACTCGCCGTTGACGGCCTGCGCATGGTCGCCGTGGGGCAGGGGCGCGTGATTGCCGCGGGCAAGCTCGGCAAAATCAAGACCGCCAGCCAGATGGTGATGCTCCTCTTCGTGCTGATTACGCACCAGCCCGCCCTGACCGCCCCCGCGTGGGACGTTGTGAACGCGACTGTCCTCGGCGCGCCGTGGATGCGGTGGATCAGCACCGCGCTGACGCTGTGGGTCGCCGCCATCACCCTCTGGAGCGGCATCGACTACTTCGTCCGCAACAAGGACTGCATCAAGGATATGTAATCATATCTAAAATGCACACAAAATAATAACTATCGCCATCGACCAGTAACATGGGAGGCGAACCCGAAGGTTTCCAAAGGGCGATCGCAGACTTCGTCTGTTTTCATTGCCCTTTGCTCGCCTCCGCAGAGGCGAAATCCCTGCGTAACAAAAAGGTCAATTCGCTTCAGACGGAAGCCGCCGAAACCCGCGCCACGGTTTCTTCCACCGCCTTGGCAACGGCTTCTGCCATACTCATTTTTGCTGTTCCCACAACCGTGGCTTGGCATTTGCTCACCGGCAGCAGAATCTTGTGCGCCCTGCTGCGCCCGACCGCCAGCGCCATGTTCGCGGTCACTTCGCCCAGCATCGCGTCGCACAGCACCATGCCAATCGGGCAAAGAATCAAATCCGCCATCCCGGCGCATACCACGACGGCGTTTTCGCCCGTCGCCACTTGGTCTGCCCCCGCGCGGAGCATCGCTGCTGTCGCCAGTGCGTTCGTCCCCACCGCAATCAGCGGCTGATTCGGCAGCGCTTTCTTCAGCCCCTCGACCAGCTGCCGCCCCATGCCGCCGCCCTGCGCATCAAGAATGACAATTTTCATGCGGATTTTTCCTCCTCGTGGAAGTTGCATTTTTCTTGATTAGTATAGCATAGAATTTTTCAATTCGCAATGCGCATACCATTGCAGGGGAATCATGCCTGCGTAACTTGCAGTTATCAGCCAGAAAGAAGGCTTCATCCATGAAGAGAAAAATCGTCCTTACCGGCGGGGGCACGATGGGTCATGTGACCCCCAACCTCGCCCTCCTGCCGCACCTCCTCGCCGCCGGCTACGAAGTCCACTACATCGGCACGGAAAACGGCATGGAAGCCGAGAAGCTCCGCAATGTCCCCGGCGTCATCTACCACGGGGTGAAGACCGGCAAGCTCCGCCGCTACTTCGACTGGAAGAATTTCACTGACCCCTTCCGCGTCGCCGCGGGCGCGTTCCAGTCCGCGCACCTCATGGGCAAAATTAAACCGGACGTTTGCTTCAGCAAGGGCGGATTCGTCGCTGTGCCGGTCGTGTTCGGCGCGTGGCTGCATCACGTTCCCGTCGTCTGCCACGAAAGTGATTTAACCCCCGGTTTGGCGAATAAGCTCAGCCGCCCGTTCGTCAAGCGAATCGCCACCACCTTCCCCGAATGCGCGCAGATGCTCGGCGCAAAGGCGGAGATGGTCGGCACGCCCCTGCGCCCGGAGCTTTTCCGCGGCAGCCGCGCCAAGGGCCTGTCCTTCCTGCGCTTCGACGGCACGAAGCCCGTTCTGCTGATGATGGGCGGATCGCTCGGCGCGCAGGCGGTCAATAAGGCGCTGCGGGACGCCCTGCCGATGCTCACCGGCACGTTTGATGTCGCCCATATCTGCGGCAAGGGCAACCTTGACCCGACGCTTGATAAAACCCCCGGTTACACGCAGGTGGAGTTCCTCGATAAGGAACTGCCGGATGTGCTCGCCGCCGCCGACCTTGTGCTCTCCCGCGCGGGCAGCAACGCCCTGATGGAGTTCCAAGCGCTTGCCCGTCCGCTGCTGCTTGTCCCGTACCCCAAGGGCGCCAGCCGCGGCGACCAGATTCTCAACGCCCAAAGCCTTGAAAAACGCGGACTCTGCCACGTTCTCCTGCAGGAAAACATGACCCCGCAAACCCTGACCGACGCGCTGATGCAGACGTGGGCGGAGCGCGACAAACTGACCGCCGCCGTCAAAAACGCCCCTCCCGCCGATGGCACAAAGCGCGTGCTGGAGATGATTGAAGAGGTGCAGACCCGAAAGGCTTGAGCGTGCGCCGGAAAGTCCATTAAATCTGCGGTTACAACCAGCAAGTTCATAAAGCCAACCCTTCGCCCGACTGCGCCCCACGCCAGCCGGGCGTTTTTTGCATCCCAAAGGCGCAGGAAAGCCCGTCGCCCGCAATTGCTCATTGCTCATTCCCTTCACGCCGCCCCATGCTCCGCCCTGAATGCCGCCAAAAGTGTGCGCCCCTCCTCCCGCGTGTGCATCAGCGCGTTCCCTTGCGCTATATCCCGTGCGTACAGGTAGTCCTCCATCTCCGCAACCGTCCGAACACCCGCGCCGCCCCAGTCCGTCAGCAGCTGAATCAGGTAATTCACCGCGTTCGTCGGATTCGCCTCCGCCGTCTTGGCGACCGCCTGAATCATCAGCCCGTCCTCGAACGGGTAGCGATTGAACGCCGCCATCACCCGATTCAGCTGATTCTCCGTGAACACCTGATGCAGCAGCACTTTACCCGCCAGTTTCGCGCTCTCCCGCACCGACCGCGGAAATGCCCCCTCGCGCGCGCACGCCTCCGTACACGCATACGCACCCGTACATGCGCCCGCGCCCGCGTATCCGGCAGAGGAAGCAGATGTCTCCTTTTCATCATCATTCGTTTTCCCTGTTGGGTTTACGGTTTCCGTTTCTGTTTCTGTATAGTTTATATTAGTGTCGTGGAAATCGGGCGTATTTCCGTGGCAATCAGTTGTGCAATCGGTTGGACAAACGATTGTGCAATCGCTTGGGTAAACGCTTGGGTAATTCGGATTGTCACGGGGATAGTCACGGATTTCGGGGCAATCGGTGGGGCAATCGGCTGTGCTGTCAGCACCGATTTCACGCGGATAGTCACGCTCAACAGCGCCTTTTCCGTCGCAAACGGAGAAGTAATGCAGGCGGTACGCGGGCGGTGTGCGCTTCTTTTCGCCGGGAATGTACTCCAAAAGCCCGGATTCGCAGAGCGTGCGTCGAGCGTCGGCGAGGGCGGTGGCGCTCATGGGAAAGTAGGCGAGCAGATACGGGTTGTCGATGCGGAGGAAGCCGTCGCACCAGTCGCCGCCGCGGGCGTGCTGGTTCATAATTTCAATCAGCTTGTACCACAGCAGCTGGGCGCTGGCGGGGAGGCGGGTTCTCGCGGCGAATGTGTTGAAACGGCGGATTTCAATCAAGTAGTTTACATTGCACATTTGGGTCATTCCTTTCGGATTTTGTGGGTCGCTATTGCGACAGTGATATTGTAGTACGGGGAATGGATGTTCGTCAAGAAAATTTGATTTCATTTGATTTCGCTTGATTTCATTTGATTTTGGGGTAAAATTCAACAGCGTTTTATTGTTGCATAGGGGATTTCGCTCCTGCGGGAGCGACCAAAGGGCAATGAAAACAGACGAACGTCTGCGGTCGCCCTTTGGAAACCTTCGCAGCGCACACTCCTGTTACTTGGCTTTAATCGCGGCAGGAAATTTGCACCCATGCTTCTTGAACTCTTTGTTACATGAGATAACCGAACTTCCCCAAAACAGAAAGCCCCGTGCATTTCCGATTCCGGAAAAAACACGGGGTGCATTCGATTGCAATGGCTTACAGGCGCTTGAAGCCCTTGCGGCCGTCGTCGAGCAGGGAGGCGTAGGCGCCGGGGTCTTCCACGGCAATGCCGCAGCCGAGAACGACGCTGGTCTGCGGGTCGTCGGCGACGCCGCAGGGGATGTGCAGGGCGGTGTAAATCGCTTCGGGCAGGCGCGCCAGTCCCGCTGCGCCGCCGCTTAAGACGATGCCGTCATCAAAAATATCGGACGCCAGCTGCGGAGGGGTGCGCACCAGCACGTCCTGAATGCTGCCGATGAGGGCGGCGACGGGGTCTTTCAGCGCCTCGTAGATTTCAGCGGCGTGAATCTCCTGCGTGCGGGGCAGGCCGGAAAGCTGGTTACGACCGACGACGGGCATGGCAAGGTTCGCTTCGTCGGTTTCGGGCTTCATCGCCGTGCCGATGTTGATTTTAATCTGCTCGGCGGTTCGCTCGCCAATCAGCAGAGAGTACTTCTTGCGGATGTAGCGGACAATCGCGTCGTCGAAATAGTCGCCGGCGTAATAGACGCTGGAGGACTGGACGATTTCGCCCTCGGAAATAACGGCAATGTCGGTGATGCCCGCGCCCATGTCCACAATCATGCGGCCGTAGCGCTGGCGCAAATCCATGCCGACGCCAAGCGCCGCCGCGAGCGGACGGTCAAGCAGATAGGTACGCTTCACGCCCGCGTCCAGCAGGATGTTGATGAGGGAGTGCTTTTCCGTCTCGGTCACGCCGGAAGGGACGCTCATGACGACGCGCGGTCCGGAGAACAGGCGCTTGGACAGCACACCGTTCAGAAAGAAGCGGAGCATGGTGTTCGTCAGCTCAAAATCCGCGACGGTGCCCTGCTTCAGCGGGCGAATCGCCATGATATTGCTGGGCGTGCGGCCGACCATGCGCTGGGCATCGTCCCCGATGGCCAGCACCTTCTTGGTGGAGCGCTCAATGGCGACTACCGCCGGTCTGCGGAGCACAAGCCCCTTGCCCTGCTGGTAAATCAATACATTGGAGGTTCCAAGGTCAATGCCCAAATCGTTCAGCTGCGCCATCGCATACTCCCCATTTCCCGGCACGCTTTTCGCGCCGTACATACCATTATACCATCAAAAACGGAAAACGTAAACAGGTTTTTTCGGGCGGATGGCTATTTTCGGGCGCTGGAACATAAAAATTCGATGAGAAAGGGGGCTGTGCATCATGGAGAAGGAGCCGTTTTTCCCGCCGGAGGTGACGGGCGGCGCATTCAAGGTGACGCTGACGGGGCGCGGCCGCGCGTGGGTGGAGCAGCATCAGGGTCTGCTGGGGTACACGGCGGAGGAGGCGCTCTTCCGCACGAAGGAGGGCACGCTGCGCATTAGCGGGGCGAACCTGCGCTTCCTGCGCTATTCATCATCAGACGCGATTGTGACCGGGCGAATTGACGCTATCAGCGTGCTGGGAGGCGGAACATGAGCGGGCGGCCGTGGCTTATCGCCGTCACGGTGGATGGGGTCAATCTGCCGCGGTTTTTGCGCCGCGCGGGGGAAATGGGGCTGCTGCTGACGGGCGTGCGCATCCGCGGCAAACATCTCAGTGCCTTTGCCCGCGAGGATGATGTGATGACGCTGCGGATGATGGCGGAAAACGGCGGCTGGCGCTTCTCGGTGGGCAATCGGCAGGGCACGGGACGGCTGATGACGTGGATTCGCCATCGGCTGGCGCTGCTTTCCGCGCTGATGCTGGGCATTGGCGCGCTCATCGGCGCGTCGCAGGTGATGTGGCGCGTGGAGATTGAAAACGCCGGGATTTACGCCGCGGATTTGCCCGAATACCTGCAGGCGCTGGGCATTACCCCGCCGATGCGAAAAAGCGACGTGCAGATAGGGCAATTGCGGGATTTGCTGGAATGGCGCTACCCGGAAACGGCGTGGGTGGAGTGCGGCTGGCGGGGGATGACGCTGCTGATTCGCGTGGTGAACGGCGTGCCGGCGGGAACGCCCTTGTCCGAGACGGGCGCGGGGGATGTGGTCGCCGCGCGGGACGGCATCGTCGATAGCATCCGCACGAAGGCGGGCACGGCGCTTGTTCAGCCCGGCGACGTGGTGCGCAAGGGGCAAATCCTCATCCGCGGCGAGGAACGCACGGGCAGCGGCGTGCGGGCAGTATCAGCGCGCGGGGTGGTGATGGCGCGCGTGTGGGACGCGGCTGCGGTTCGCATGGACTTGACAGAGCTGCACACATCGTATTCCGGGCGCACGGAGGAAAGCGTGTCGGTCATCAGCCCGTGGTTCGCCCTGTGGCATGAGCCGGAGAGCGCGTTCCATCAGGCGGATGTGTCCCGGCGCACGCTCCCGCTGGGCGGCTTCTTCCTGCCGCTCACCTGCGTGTGGGAAAAGCGGTATGAATGTGAAATTACGAAACAAAATCGGGCAAATGAGGAAATAACTGCCGAAGCAAGCATAGCGGCTTTGCGAAAACTGCGCGAAATCATCGGTACGAACGAATCTTTGGTTGACAAGTGGGTAAATTGTAGTATGATAGATCATGAGGTACTGTTGGCAGTGGCAACGGGCGAAAGGCTTGTGGATATTGCCGAGCAGATACCCAGCGGCGCGCCAGATAAGTGACCTTGATTGTCGCCGTTTCAAATGGAAAGAAGGACATCGTTTTTGACTGAAACGAGAAAGATTCCCCTGACGCTGGATTCGATGGATGCCTATATGTCCCTGTTCGGGCTGAACGACCAGAATGTTGCGCTGGTGGAGCAGGAGTGCGGCGTCGCTGTCTCCCTGCGCGGCTCGGAGCTGTTCCTCACGGGCGAAGCGGAGGATGCGGCGCTGGCGGAAAGCGTCATCCTGAAGCTGCTGGAAATGATCCGCCGCGGCGATCTGGTTGACCGCACGCGCATCCGCTACGCCATCGCCCTGGCGCGCGAGGGCGACGTGGATCGCATCGACGAGATTCTGCGCTCTGTCGTCGCCATCACCCACCGCGGCAAGCAGATTCGCTGCAAGACGCTGGGGCAGCAGGAGTATGTGCAGGCCGTCCGCGACCATGACCTCACGTTCGCCGTCGGCCCGGCGGGTACGGGCAAGACGTATCTGGCAATGGCGCTGGCTGTCGTGGCGCTGAAAAACAAGGAGATTGAGCGCATTGTGCTCACACGCCCGGCGGTGGAGGCGGGGGAGAAGCTGGGCTTCCTGCCCGGCGACCTGACGCAGAAGGTTGACCCGTATCTGCGCCCGCTCTACGACGCGCTGTACGACTTCATGGGCGTGGACAGCTACCAGAAGCTGCTGGAGCGCGGCGTGGTGGAGGTTGCCCCGCTGGCGTACATGCGCGGCCGCACGCTGTCGGATTCCTTCATCATTCTGGACGAGGCGCAGAACACGACTTCTGAACAGATGAAGATGTTCCTGACGCGTCTGGGCTTCCACAGCAAAGTCGTCGTTACCGGCGACATCACCCAGACGGACTTGCCTTACGGGAAGAAATCCGGCTTGGCGGAAGCAATCGAAATTTTGAAGGACATTCCGGAAATCGGCATGGTGCACCTGACGCACAAGGACGTCGTCCGCCACGAGCTGGTGCAGACGATTGTCAAGGCGTATGACGCCTACTACCATCGGGAAGCGGAAGGGCAGCGCCCGTAAATCCGCCCCCTCCGGTGCAGAAGGAGTGATAACTACATGCGTAAACGCGAAAACAAGCAGAACCACCGCCCGATTTTGCGCCGCTTCACCACTTGGCTGCACGGCGCGGGCGCGAAATGCGCGCTCATTTACGCCGTCGGCACGCTGGTGCTGCTGGTCTTGTTTGCCGCGGCGTGCGCACCGCAGCGCTACAGCCTGAGCGTCGGCGCGATTTCGCATCAGACGATTACCGCCACGAAGGACGTGGAGGACACGGTGACGACCGAAAGCCGCCGCCGCGAAGCCTCCGTCCGTGTGGAAGCGACCTACCACTTTCAGGAGGGCGTGACCGAAAGCGTACTGAGCGACCTCGACGAGACGTTCCGCCAGCTGCGCATTGTGCAGCAGTACGGGCTGACTCTGCGCGTGCAGGACGGCGAAACCGCGACGGAAACAAACCTCGCGGCGACCTTCAGCGCGGAGGAAATCGACTACGCCCTCCAGCAGGTGGAAGCCGTGTCGCTCACGCGCTATCAGGCGACTGTCCTCATGCGCGCCAGCACGGAGAATTTCGACACCATGGCGGTGACGGTGCGCCTCGCGGTGGAAAGCGCGCTGAACACCACCATCCGCGAAGGGCAGGTCAGCCAGTCCATCGCGGCGATTAAACAGATTGCGGGCTACCGCGTCGAAACGTCGCTGATGCAGAACATCGTGCCCGTCGTGCTCAACCACTGCATCCGCCCGAACATGGTCATTGACCAGGAATTGACCGCGCAGGCGCAGGAGAACGCCGCCGCGCAGGTGGAGCCGGTGGTGTACCTGCAGGGGCAGAACATCATCCGCGAGGGCGAGCGCGTGCAGGCGAATCAGCTCGCCATGCTGGAGGCGCTGGGGCTGCTGGATACCGCGTCGTATGATTATGACATCTACCTCGGCGCGCTGCTGCTCATCGCTATTTCCATGTCGGTGCTGATTTTGATGCTCGTTATCCTTGCGCCGGAGGTTTTGAGGGACGTGCGCCGCTCCAGCGTCATCATGGTGGTGCTGGTGCTGTGCGAAGGACTGTGCGTGATTGCCGTCAAGCTGATGGATGTCTACCTTGCCCCGGTCGTGATGGCGGCGATGCTGCTGACTACGCTGCTGAGTGCGCGCGTCGGCATTTCCGCCACGTTCACCATGGCGCTGATTGCGGCGGGGCTTAGCGCGGGCAGTTCCAACGCCTACTCGGCGGAAATGGTGCATTTGATACTCACGGGCGTCGTCTCCGGCATCGTCGCCGTGCAGTACTTGAAGGATAAGCCGCAGCGTGTCCGCATGGTGATTGCGGGCGTGATTGTCGCGGTGGTGAATATGGTCGTTATCCTCGCCATGAGCCTGATGACCTCCAACAATATATCCGGCATGATGAACAACGCCATGTGGTCGATGGCGGGCGGCATTTTGAGCGGCCTGATTTCCGTCGGCTTCCAGCCTGTGTTCGAGGCGGCGTTCAACCTCGCCACGCCCGCGAAGCTCCTTGAACTGGCGAACCCGAATCAGCCGCTGCTGCGCCGTCTGCTGCTGGAAGCGCCCGGAACGTATCACCACGCGATTGTGGTGGCGAATCTGGCGGAAGCGGCGGCGGAGAAAATCGGCGCGAACCCGCTGCTGGCGCGCACGGGCGCGTATTTCCATGACATCGGGAAACTCAAGCGCCCACTGTACTTCAAGGAAAACCAGATGGGCGACAACCCGCACGACCGCACCGACCCGTATGTATCCGCCGCGATTGTTACGGCGCATACCCGCGATGGTCTGGCGCTGGCGCAGAAATACCACCTGCCGCCTGAAATCCAGACGATTATCATGGAGCATCACGGCGACACCCCCGTGATGTACTTCTACCACAAAGCCTTGCAGATGGCGGACGGCAAGCCGGTTGATATTGCTGATTTCCGCTATGACGGTCAGCGCCCGACGACGAAGGAGAGCGCCATCGTCATGCTGGCGGACACCATCGAGGCGGCGGTGCGCTCCATCCCTGACCCCACGCCCAAGGCGATTGAGCAGTTCATCGAGCGCCTTGTCCGCGGCAAGCTGGAGGACGGGCAGCTCAGCAATTCGCCGCTGACCTTGCGCGATATCGACGCGATTTGCGAAGCGTTCTGCAAGGTCTTGAATGGCGTGTTCCACGAGCGCATTGAGTACCCGACGGTGAACGTCCCCGCGCGCCCGCTCGTCAAGGCGGAAAAGGAAGCGGAGAAGGAAACGAAGCAGATGCAGGCGGAAATCAAGGCGGAGAAACAGGCGGAAGCGGAAAAAACACCCGAAGCGAAGCCAGAAGCGAAGGCGGAGAAACAGGCGGAAGCGGAAAAAACACCCGAAGTGAAGCCAGAAGCGAAGGCGGAAAAGCCGGATGTGCCGGAAAAGCCCGCCGCGCCGGTGGAGGAAAGCGAGGAGAACACATGAAACTGCTTTGGCAGATTGACACGCAGGTTGACCCGCGCTATTTGTCCCTGATGCAGACGGCGGCGGACTGCGCCCTGTGGATGGAAGGCGTTTCGCGTCCCTGCGCGGTGAACATCCGCATTTGCGGCGACGACGCGATTCACGAAATCAACCGCGAGTACCGCGGCGTTGACCGCGCGACGGACGTGCTGTCCTTCCCGACGGTGAATTATCCGGCAGGCAAAACGGCGGGGCAGTGCGACAAGCTGCTTGCGCGCGAGCTGGATGACGAGGTGGATGCCTGTATGCTCGGCGATCTCATCATCTCCATGCCGCATGTGCTGGCGCAGGCGGCGGAGTATGGGCATTCCCCGGAGCGGGAGGCGGCGTATTTGACCGTCCACGGTCTGTGCCACCTGATGGGCTATGACCACATTGAGGATGAAGACAAAAAGAAGATGCGGGCGATGGAGGAGAAGATTCTGTCCGCCATCGGCATGACGCGCGACGGCGAAATGCAGACCGACGTTTCCGACGAGACGCTGCTGGAAATGGCGCGGCAGGCGATGCTGCGGAGCTATTCACCCTATTCCGGCTATCCGGTCGGCGCGGCGCTGCTGTGCGCGGATGGGCGCGTGTTTCAGGGCTGCAACATCGAGAACGCGTCGTTCGGCTTGACGAACTGCGCCGAGCGCACGGCGATGTTCAAGGCAGTCAGCGAGGGCGCGCGGGAATTCACCGCGATTGCGATTGCCTCGCGCGACGCCGCCCCTTGGCCCTGCGGCGCGTGCCGACAGGTACTCAACGAATTTGCACCGAATATCCGCGTGCTGGTGACGTGGCAGGGCGGCACGGAAAGCGCGACCCTGCCGGAACTGCTGCCGCACGGCTTCGGCCCGCAGCAGCTGACGACGAAGGAGTAAACAGGAGTAAATATAAATGAGCGAAAATACGAAATTCCATTCTGGATTTATTACCATTGTGGGCCGCCCGAATGTGGGCAAATCCACCTTGATGAACGCGATGGTCGGCGAGAAAATTGCGATTGTCTCCAGCCGCCCGCAGACGACGCGCAACCGCATCATGGGCGTGATGACGCGCCCTGATTGGCAGATTGTGTTCCTCGACACCCCCGGCATCCACACGCCCCGCACGAAGCTGGGCGAAAGCATGATGCAGTCCGTCAAGGACGCGATGGACGGCATGGACGGCGTGCTGGTGCTGGTGGACGCGACGCAGGTGGGCGAACACGACCGCGCCATCGTCCGTGATATGGCGGGCAAGAAAGTGCCGAAGGTGCTGGCGATTAACAAGATTGACCTGCTGCCGCCGGAAAAGCTGCTGGGGCTGATTGCGTCCTTCGCTGACCTTGGCTATGACGCGATTATCCCCATCAGCGCCAAAACCGGCGACGGGCTGGATGACCTGACGAAGCAGCTTGCGACGCATCTGCCGGAAGGCCCGAAGTATTTCCCGGACGACATGATGACCGACCAGCCGGAGCGGCTGATTTGCGCGGAGCTGATTCGCGAGAAGGCACTCCAGCATTTGCGCGACGAAGTGCCGCACGGCATCGGCGTGGAAATGATGGGCATGGAGAAGATGAACGACAACTTCATGGAAATCAACGCGACGATTTACTGCGAACGCGACGCGCACAAGGGCATCATCATCGGCAAGCACGGCGCGATGCTGCAAACCATCGGCTCGGAAGCGCGCGAGGACATCGAGAAGCTGCTGGGGCTGCATGTAAACCTGAAGTTATGGGTGAAGGTGCGTCCCGACTGGCGCAACCGTGCGTCGGATTTGCGCACGCTGGGGTATGACGCGAAATAAAAGGGGGATTTGTGTGTCCCCCTGACCCTCTATGCGCATTTTTACATCATTGTGCGTTTTTGCTGCGCAGGGGTTCGCCTCTGCGGAGGCGACGAGGGGGCTTTCCGATCGCCCCCTCGACCCCTTCGGTGCGCACTCCTGTTTATTGACTTTTTCCGAAAGCTGTTTAGTTGGTGGACAAAAGGCACATAAACTATAACCAGTTTCGATATAAATCAAGAAACAACCGGAGGGGCGCCGAAGGAGTCCAGAGGGCGATCGGAAAGCCCTCTGGAAGCTGCACAATAGACCATTTAGTTAGAAAAAACCTATTTGCCATCACCCAAAAATCAACGCGAAAGCGAAGGAGACGACCATTATGGGCAAGTATTTCGGAACGGACGGATTCCGCGGAGAAGCGAACAAGGAGCTGACCGCTGACCATGCCTACCGGGTGGGACGCTTTCTCGGCTGGTACTACGGCGAGTGCAAGCGCCGCAATGGCGACCACTCCCGCCCGCGCATCGTCATCGGCAAGGATACCCGCCGTTCCAGCTATATGTTCGAGTATTCGCTCGTCGGCGGGCTAACCGCGTCCGGCGCGGATGCGTACCTTCTCCACGTCACGACGACCCCGTCCGTTGCGTTCGTCGCGCGGCTCGATGGCTTTGACTGCGGCATCCTGATTTCCCCCAGCCATAACCCGTACTACGACAACGGCATCAAGCTCATCAACGGGCAGGGCGAAAAGATGGATGAGGACACGATTGCCCTTGTCGAAGCCTACCTGGACGGGCATCTGGAATGCTTCGGGCAGACGTGGGACGAAATTCCCTTCGCGCATCAGGAGCAGATTGGCTGCACGGTGGACGATGTGTCCGGGCGCAACCGCTATGTCGGCTACCTGATTTCGCTGGGGCTGTACTCCTTCCGCGGACGGCGGATTGCGCTGGACTGCGCCAACGGTTCCAGCTGGAACATCGCCAAGGCGGTTTTTGATGCGCTGGGGGCGACGACGCTGGTCATCAACGCCGAACCGAACGGGCTGAACATCAACCGCGACGCGGGTTCGACGCACATTGGGGGCTTGCAGAAGTTCGTTGTCGAAAACCACTGCGACGTGGGCTTTGCCTTCGACGGCGACGCGGACCGCTGCCTGTGCGTGGACGAAACGGGCATGGAAATCACCGGCGACCACATCCTCTTCATCTGCGGACGGCACATGAAGCAGACGGGCGAGCTGCTGGGCAACACGGTCGTCGCGACGGTGATGAGCAATCTGGGGCTGTTCCGCGCGCTGGATGACCTCGGCATTGCATCCGCCAAGA